>Ga0070737_10000354_pt1 | contig 104455 bp, 80 predicted proteins | sample Coa_R1_10_FD_66438 | JGI IMG/M metagenome (GOLD analysis project Ga0070737, IMG submission 66438) | Surface soil microbial communities from Centralia Pennsylvania, which are recovering from an underground coalmine fire - Coalmine... | ecosystem: Environmental > Terrestrial > Soil >...
GCTGCCGGTGAGGCGAGAACCGAACCCCACCACCGTGTGGGGGGAGGAACCCCGCGAGGGGTGCATCCCAGTGACCTGCTAACCAACGCTCACTGAGATGCAACGGTGTGAAGATCAGGTGAAGGCCCGGCGGGGCGGGGTACCCCCCCATGGCACGCCAGGGTGAGGAAGCAGATAGGCTGGCCCCCAGCGCCGGTTGGATCACGCGGGCCGGTTGCCGTTGCTGGATGACACAGGGTCTCCACGAGCAACGTGTGCGTGGAGAGTGAGGTGCCTGGCGATGGCACAGGGCACGGTCAAGTGGTTCAACGCGACGAAGGGGTACGGGTTCGTGACCCCCGACGACGGGTCGTCCGACGTCTTCGTCCACTTCTCGGCGATCGAGGGGAGCGGCTACCGCGAGCTGGCCGAGGGTGAGCGGGTGGAGTTCGAGTCGACAGCCGGGCAGAAGGGGCCGCAGGCCGTCAAGGTGCGCCGGCTGTAACGAGCCCTGTTTGTAAGGTGCCCCGTCTGTAGGGTGCGGCTGCTTGTTTGCCGGCGGCCGTCGGCTCCATCCGCTGGCGGCCGCCGGCCATCGAACCCGCCGGCCATCGAACCCGGCCGCCGGGTGCTCAGTGCCCGAAGCAGTGGAACTGGGTGTGGATGGGCGCCCAGGTGCTCGGGTCGAGGAACGTGAACCACCGACCCCCCTCGCAGCTCTCCCACGCGCCCTGCTTGCCGTCGAAAGCCGACGTGGCCGTGGGGTCCCACCACCCGATCTGGGTGGTGGTCACCGGGCTGTAGGCGTCGGCACCGCCCTGCCACGTACCGGCGTCGCCAAGGCGGCTGGCGGGCATCGAGAAGGCGGCCTGCTGGAAGGTGGCCGGCGTCAGGTCAGGGCCGGCCGCCTGTAGCAGGTCGAAGAGGTACAGCACCGAGTAGTAGGCGACCGAGAAGTACTGCTCGGCTGGTCGTCCGTTCGGGTCGGCCATCTCGAACACCCGGTATGCCTCGCTCTGCGCGTTGGGGATGGCTGCGCCCTCCTGCGAGATGGCGTGCGCCATCTGGTCCTGTGCGGGCAGGCGGCCCTGCGGGTCGTACCAGCCGATGGTGAGCCACTCCGGGTAGTACTGCTGTTGGTCCGCCGCCTGGGTGAGCAGGATGGGGAACAGCGGGTCGCAGCCGCAGATGACGGTGGTCACGCCCGCCTGCTTCATCTGGGCGACGATGCTGACCGACTGCTGCTCGAACGAGGCGATGTCGATGGCATAGCTGGCGCGCTTGGCGATGCCCTGTCCGCACTGGGACTGCATGCCGTGCTGGACGAGGTCGCCCACCGCCATGTACTCGGGGTTCTCGGGGGTGACGAGCCCGAAGACGCGCGTGGTGTGCTGGGCAGCGGCGTCACCGGCGTAGATGGCCGGCAGCCCGGCCATCCGGTCGCAGGCCGCGGTGGCGAAGCCGGAGGCGGCCGCCGTGCCCGTTGGGGTGACGGAGTACTCGTAGGGCGCGTACTGCGCGTACCACTGGTCGGGGAACCCCAGCCCACCGATCCCGATGACCTTGGCTTGGGCCAAGTCCTGCTCGTAGTACTGCGAGCCGAAGAGCGGGAACGTCAGGTCGGCGAAGGCCCCCAGGTCGTAGGCGGTGGCGGCGTCCGCCTGGGCGGCCGCCAGGTCCTGCCCCTCGTCCTCGGCGAGGTAGTCACCTTGCCCCTGGTAGGGGACGAGCACCACGTGCCGGCCGTAGAGCTCGAACTGGCTGTTGAAGAACTTGATGTACGTCTGCATGTCGGCGATGAGGCCGTTGTCGTCGGGGAAGGCGCTGCCTGCCAGTGACTGGGCAGCTGCCTGCTGCGAACTGTTGGGCTCGCGGTAGCTGACGGTGATGGTCGTCGCCGTCACGCCGTGACTGGTGGTACCCCCGTTGTTGCCGTGGAAGGCGGGGACGCACATCGGGGCATACGCCGACCACGAGAACTGGCGGACTCCCGGACCACATGCCACGCCCGTCCGGGTCAACCCCGGTGAACCGGCGCCGGTACCACCCGATGCAGCCGTGGCGAGCTGGCCTGGCCCGCCGCCTGGGCCGCCGGTGGCAGCCGGACCCTGCACGCTCGTGCTCGAGGTGGCCGTGCCGGCCTGCCCGGTGCCCGGTGCGACGCTCCCGAGCGTTGACCCCGGTGCCACGGCCCGGTTCCCGGCCGGCACCGGTGGGGCCAGGGAGACGATCAGCCCCAGTGCCGCGGTGCACACGAGCAGCGGTGACCACCGGGCCGCCACCTTGAGCAGGTAGCGCCGCGTCGCGGCGTCGAGGACGCGGCCGTCGGTGGAGGCGGCACTGTCCTCGCCGGCACAGTCCTCGGCGGCATGTGGTGCGCCGAGCGGCGGGGGGGCCGGGGGCTGGTCGTCGTCCACGGACCGAGGGCTCCTTTGCGACGAGGGACCGGCCCGGCAGCACGCGGGCCGGGAGGGGAGGGACACGGGAGGAACGGTGCCGCCCCAGGCCCCTTGCGCGCGGGTGCCCGGGCGGGCGGGCTGTCCCTGGGCCAACGGCGCACGGCCGATCCCGCTGCCCGGGCCGGCCACCGGGCCGGCTGGACGTGGCGTGCCGGCGAGAGGCGGTGGCGAGCCCGGGACCGCTCGGAGCGCTCCTTCCACGCCGGCGCCCGACGTGGACCTCGACCGGCGAGCCCCGGACCGCAAGGGGCGCTCCGGGGGACCGTTCCCTGGGGCGATGCCTCCCGCCGATCTCGGCGCGTCCTGGGCGGCCCTGCGACCCGCGGCTGCTCGCCTGGGGCGCCGGTATTACCCGGTGGGCATCGGCGCCGCATTCCTGGCGATGGTGGTCTCGTTCTTCCCCAGCGTCGTCCCCGGCGCGCCGGGAGGCCTGGTGGCGCCATCGAGCCGGACGGCCGGCGCAGGGGCCACGGGAGGGGCACCGGCATCCGGGCCGGCCACCGTTGGGGTGCCGTCGGGGGCCACGGTGGGTGCGCCCGGGGTCCCGGCCGCCGGGGCTGCTGGTACGCCGGTCCCTGGCGTCCTGGCCGCACCGGCGCTGCCGACGGGAGCCGGCGGGCAGGCGCCGGCGCTGCGCTCGGGCCAGCCACCCCCGCCGGCCGCGTGCCCGCTGCCCCTGCCCACCTCGACCGCCACGCCCCTCGACCCCGCGCTCTTCGACCCGGTGCTCCTCGAGATCGTGTCGATCTGCGAGACGCTGGCGGGCCAGGGCGGCGGCCTGCCGTCGCCGCTCGACCTGGTGGGCGTGCCGGGTCCGCCTGCCCTGCCCGGTGCCGCGCCCGCCGCCGGTGCGGGCACCGTGCCCTCCGCCGGCCCGGTCGCGCCCGTGCCGGCCGGTCTGCGGGCCAAGGGGTGAGGTTCATGGCCAGGCGGCCGGCCGCGGTGGTGGCGTGGGTCGTCGCCGGTGCGGCGGCGTGGGCCGTCGCGGCCACCGTCCTGCCCAACGGCTTGCCGGCGGGGGTCGTGCTGCTCGGTGTCGTGCTCGGATCGCTCACGGGCCTGACGGCCATGGGCCTCGTGCTCGTGTACCGCTCGGCCCGCATCGTCAACTTCGCGCAGGCCGACATCGGGGGGCTGGCGGCCACGGTGGCGCTGGTGATGGTCACCGGATGGCACGTGCCGTACCTGCTGGCGCTGCCCATCGGCCTCGCCGCCGCGGTGGCCACCGGCGCCGCGGTCGACGCCGTGGTGGTGCGGCGGTTCTTCGGCGCGCCGCGGCTGATCCTCACCATCGCCACCCTCGGGGTGGCCCAGATCGTCGGTGCAGCCGAGCTCGGGCTGCCCTCCGCCTTCGCCCACCTGGCGCCGCTCACCACGTTCACCACGCCGCTGCGGTTCCGGTTCGACGTCGGTCCCATCGTGTTCAACGGCAACCACGTGCTCGTGCTGGTGGTCGTGCCGGTGGTGCTGGTCGTGCTGTGGTGGTTCCAGGGGCGCACCGACACCGGCATCGCGATGCGCGCCGCCGCCGACTCCTCCGAACGCGCCGTGCTGCTGGGCATCCCCGTGCGCCGCTTGTCCCGGGTGACCTGGATGGTGGCGGCGGGGCTGTCGGGGATCGCCGCCATGCTCGCTGCCCCCGTCCTCGGCCCCCAGGTCGGGGTGGTGGCCGGGCCGACGGTGCTGCTGGCCCCGCTGGCGGCTGCTGTGGTGGCGCGCTTCGAGCGGCTCCCGGTGGCGCTGGCCGCCTCGGTGGCCATCGGCGTGTTCGAGCAGGCGGTGTTCTGGTCGTACCCGCGCTCGTCCACGGTCGACGTCGCGCTGCTGGTGGTGGTCTGGCTGTCGCTGCTGGTCCAGCGCCGACGGACGACGCGCGGCGACGACGGCGGCCTCGGAGGCTACGTGGCGCTCCGGGAGGTCCGGCCCGTGCCCGCCGTGCTGCGCCGCCTGCCGGAGGTGCGCCTGGCCCGTGCCGGCCTGCTCGCCGCCGTCGGGTGTGCCGCCGCGTTCGCGCCGCTGGCGCTGTCCACGGCCCGGGTCACCCTGCTCACCTACGCCGCCATCGACGCGGTCATCGCCGTGTCGCTGGTGGTGCTCACCGGGTGGGCGGGGCAGATCAGCCTCGGCCAGTACGCCTTCGTCGGCGTGGGGGCCGCTACGGCCGGGTCGCTGCTCGTCCATGCCCATGCCGACCTCCTGCTTGCCATGCTGGCGGCGGCCGGTGTGACTGCCCTGTCGGCAGCGGTCGTCGGATTGCCGGCACTGCGGTTGCCCGGCACCATGCTGAGCGCCGCCACGCTCGCCTTCGCCGTGCCGGTGTCGTCGTGGCTGCTCAACTCGGCCAACTTCCCGTTGCTCGATCCGGCCACGGTGCCCCGGCCCGTGCTGCTCGGGCACGTCGCGCTGGACGCGCCGGTGGCCTTCTACGAGTTGTGCCTGTGCACGCTGGCCGTCGCCATCGTCGTGGCCCGCAATTTCCGCCGGTCGCGCCCCGGCCGAGCGGCAGTGGCGGTGCGCGACAACGAGCGCAACGCCGCCGCCTTCGGGATGCGGCCCCGGTCGGTGAAGCTGACGGCCTTCGCGCTCTCCGGCGCGCTGGCAGGCCTGGCCGGTGCCCTCGACGTCGTGGGCCAGCGCGGCATCGGCTTCGCCGGCTACAACCCGGAATTGAGCATCGTGGTGTTCACGATGGTGGTCGTGGGCGGGCTGGGTTCGCTGCCCGGCGCGCTGCTCGGGGCGCTGTACGTCGAATGCACCCAGGACTTCCTGAGCGGTGCCGGGCAGTTGCTCGCCACGGGCGCGGGGTTGCTCCTGCTGCTCATGGTCGTGCCCGGTGGGCTGGGCGAGCTCCTGTTCTCCCTGCGCGACCGACTGCTCCTGGTGGTCGCCCGTGCACGGGGCCTGCGGGTTCCCACCCTCTCCGAGCGCGCCGGTGCGGCCGGCGAACGGCTGGCGGCGACCGACGATGCGCCGGGGCCACCCGTTCAGGCGCCGCTCGGGGGCGAGGGGTCGGCCGTCCTGGTGGGCGAGGGCATCGATGCCGGCTACGGCGCCGTGCAGGTGCTCTTCGGCGTGGACCTTGCCCTCGGCAGCGGGCAGGTGCTGGCGCTGCTCGGCACCAACGGCGCCGGCAAGTCCACCGTGCTCCGTGTCCTGGCCGGGCTGCTGCGTCCGACGGCCGGCCGCGTCCTTGTGGGCGGCGAGGATGTCACGACCCTGCCACCGGCCGAGCGGGTGCGGCGGGGCGTGGTCACCGTGCCCGGCGGGCGCGGGGTGTTCCCGTCGCTGACCGTCGCCGACAACCTGCGGTTGGGGGCGTGGCTGGTGCGCCGTGACCGCCGTGCGGTCGCCACCGGCATCGACGAGGCGCTGGAACGGTTCCCGGCGCTGCGCCGGCGGCTGGCCACGCGCGCCGGGGACCTGTCGGGGGGCGAACAGCAGATGCTCACCCTGGCACAAGCCCTGCTGTGCCGGCCCCGGGTGCTGCTCGTCGACGAGCTGTCGCTCGGGCTCGCCCCCAGCGTGGTGGCGGCGCTCGTCGAGGAGATCCGGCGTCTGGTGGTCTCGGGCGTGTCGGTGCTGGTGGTCGAGCAGTCGCTGGAGGTGGCGGCCGCCGTGGCGCCGCAGGCGCTGTTCCTGGAGCGGGGCGCGATCCGGTTCACCGGTTCGACGGCCGAGCTCGCCGGGCGACCCGATCTCGCCCGCTCGGTGTTCCTGGGGCATGGCGGCGAGCAGGACGCGCCACCTCCAGCCGCGGCCCGCCTCGCCGATCGCGTCGGGTCGCAGGTCCCTGCCGGGCCCCGCTCGGGCGGCGGCCGCCTCGAGGTCCGGGAGGTTCGCCGCTCCTTCGGCGGGCTGTCCGCCCTGGACGGGGTCGACCTGGCAGCGGCGGCGGGGGAGGTGCTGGGGATCATCGGCGCCAACGGCGCGGGCAAGACCACGCTGCTCGACGTCTGCTCGGGCTACCTCGTTCCCGACACCGGCACGGTACTGCTCGACGGCGCGGACGTGACGGGTCTGCCGCCGGCGCGCCGGGCGGCCCTCGGCCTGGGGCGTGTGTTCCAGGACGCCAGGCTGTTCCCGTCGTTGACCGTGGCCGAGGCCCTCGCCGCAGCCCATGACCGCCACGTCAGGGTCCGGGAACCGCTGGCGGGCATCCTGGCGCTCGGGGCATCGCTCGACGCCGAGGCGGAGGTGCGCGATCGCGTCGAGCGGCTGCTCAGCGACATGGGGCTGCTGCCCTACCGGGACGCGTTCGTCTCCGAGCTGTCGACGGGGACGCGCCGCATCGTGGAGCTTGCCGGCGCCCTCGCGCACCGGCCCAGGGTGCTGTTGCTCGACGAGCCCTCCTCGGGCATCGCCCAGCGCGAGAGCGAAGCGCTGGGCCGGCTGCTGCTGTCGGTTCGCGACGCCACGGGGGCCACGCTGGTCGTGGTGGAGCACGACATCGCCCTGGTGGCGTCCATCGCCGACCGCCTGGTGTGCCTGCACCTGGGTCGGGTGATCGCCGACGGCCCGCCGGCCGAGGTGCTGCGCGATCCTGAGGTGGTGGCCGCCTACGTCGGGACCGCGCCCGTCGGCCTCGGCGGTGCACCGATCCGGCAGACGGTGCCGGCGGTGAGCCCGGTGTCGGTGGCCGGGCGGGCGGGCGCGGATCCCGGGTAGCCGGCGGATGCCAGCGGGGACCGCCGAGAGCCGGCTGCCGGTGCCCCTGGCGGGTCAGCTGCTCGACTCGCCGGCCGCCTCCGGCACGGCGGCCAGGACGGAGCGCAGCGCCTGGGCCGCACCAAGCAGGCCGGCGGTCTCCACCGGCACGACCAGCTTGGTGTTGTCGCTGCTGGCGATCTTCTCCAGGGCGTCGAGCTGGAGCACGGCCAGCACCTCGGGCGTCGGATTGCCCTGGTGGATGGCGGCGTAGAGCGCGCTGACGTACCCGGCCTGGCCTTCGCCGCTTCGGATCTGGGCCTCCTTGAACCCTTCCGCCCGCAAGATGGCGGACTGCTTGTCGGCCTCAGCCGCCAGGATGGCGGCCTGCTTCGCCCCCTCCGCCCGCAGGATGCTGGCCTGCTTGTCGCCCTGGGCCGTGTTGACGGCTGCCTGCTGCTGCCCCTCGGACTGCAAGATGGCGGCCCGCTTCTGCTGGTCGGCCTCCTTTTGCAGCGCCATGGCGTTGAGGATGTTCTGCGGCGGGACGATGTCGACGATCTCGATGCGGTTGAGGCGCACGCCCCACTTCTCGGTGGCGGAGGCCATGTGCGTCTGGAGCTCGGCGTTGATGCGCTGACGCTCGCTGAGCGCCTCGTCGAGGGTCATCCCGCCGAACACCGCCCGCAGCGCGGTGCGCGCCAGCTGGTCCACGGCCACGTGGAAGTCGCTCACCTCGAACAGTGCCAGGCGCACGTCGATCACCTGCGTGAAGATCGTGGCGTTCACCATGACGCTCACGTTGTCCTTGGTGATGACCGACTGCATGTCGCCCACGCGCGGTTCTTCGCGCACGTCGACCTTCTGCATGGCGTCGATGAACGGCACGATGACGTGCGGGCCCGGTTCGCACATGCGGTGGAACCGACCCAGGCGCTTGACGACCCCCACGGTGCCCTGCTGGACCAGGCGCACGGATCGGGCGAGGACCACCAGCACCAGGACGACGAGGACCGCGCCGAGCACGCCGGCGACGGTGGCGGTGGACGAGGCGAACACGGCTCCTCCTGCTCAGGGTGCGGTCACGACGAGACGGGTGCGATCGGTGTCCACGACCTGGACCGTCTGGCCCGGCTCGTAGGCCACGGGGTCGAAGGTGATCGCCGGCCAGTCCTCGCCCCGCACGTGCACGGCGCCGGGGGTGTGGCTCCCCTCCACCCGTGCCACGACCGTGCCCTGCTCGCCCACCAGCCCGGCGAACCCCGAGCGCAGCACCCGCCGGTTCCTCGGGTTCACCCACCGCAGCAGCGGCCGGCGGGCCACGACCACGCCGGCGACCGCGGTGGCGGCGAAGACGGTGCTCTGGGCCACGAGACCGCCCCCGACGCCCGCGGCCACTGCAGCGCACAGCGCGCCCAGGGCTGCGAACAGGGCGAAGAAGGCGGTGCTTGCCACCTCGGCCACCGCGAACCCGGCTGCCACGAGCAGCCAGATCCACGCGCTCATGTTGGTGCCGCCGGGAGTGGCCGACGCTGCGCCCGGGCCGCGTGCCCGGGCCGGCTGCGGCCGGGGCACCGCTCGCGACGGGCTGTGCAGGGGCCCTGCCTGCCTGGCGCGCCCGTCACCTGCAGCTCGCCGTCATGTGCCACGCCCGCACGGTGTCGTGACGGGGGAGTGTAATCCAGGGCCGGCTCCGGCACGGGTAGCGTCGCGTCGTGGTGCCCGACCCCAGCTCCCCGTCCGCTGCCGGCACCGTTGCCGGCGTCGACCCCACCAGGGTGCCGGCGCACGTGGCCTGCGTCATGGACGGCAACGGCCGGTGGGCCCAGCGGCGGGGGCTGCCGCGCACCGAGGGCCATGCCGCGGGCGAGGTGGCCCTCATGGACGTGGTGGAGGGTGCGCTGCAGGTCGGGGTTCGCTGGCTCACCATGTTCGCCTTCTCCACCGAGAACTGGCGCCGGCCGGCGGAGGAGGTGCGCTACCTGATGGGTTTCAACGAGTCCCTGCTGGTGCGCCGGCGGGACGAGCTGCACGACAAAGGGGTGCGGATCCGCTTCGCCGGTCGGCGGGACTGGCGCGTGCCGCGCCGGGTGCTGCGCCGGATGGACGAGTCGGCGGAGCTGACCCGCCACAACCGGCGGATGACGCTCACCATGGCCTTCAACTACGGCGGCCGGGCCGAGATCGTCGACGCGGCCCGCGCCCTGGTGGCTGACGGGGTGCCGGCGGAGCGGATCGACGAACAGGCCATCAGGTCGCGGCTGTACCACCCCGACCACCCCGATCCCGACCTGGTCATCCGCACCTCGGGGGAGTACCGCATCTCCAACTTCCTGCTGTGGCAGCTGGCCTACTCGGAGCTCGTGTTCAGCGACGTGCTGTGGCCCGACTTCCGCCGCGAGCACCTCTTCGCTGCCATCGCCGAGTACCAGCGCCGCAGCCGGCGGTTCGGCGGGGTGGCGCCCGCGGCGGGCTCGGGTCGGCGATGAGGACCCTGGCCGTCGGGCTGGGGATCGCTGCGGTGGCGCTGCTGGTGGTCATCGCCGTGGCGGGCCGCCGTCACGGGACGGGCGCGCTGGCGGTGCTGCTCACGGTGGCGGCCGTCGTGGCGATGCTCGCGCTGGGTGCCCGGCTGGCAGGCCGCGGCAGGGGGACGCCGGGGGGATGAGCCTCTATCGCGACCGGGGCGTGGTCCTGCGCACCATGCGCCTGGGTGAGGCCGACCGCATCGTGACCCTCGTCACCGAGGCGCACGGCAAGGTGCGCGCGGTGGCCAAGGGCGTGCGCCGCACGACGTCCAAGTTCGGTGGACGCCTCGAGCCGCTGAGCCACGTGGCCATGTTGTGCTGGCAGGGGCGCGAGCTCGACATCGTCAGCCAGGCCGAGGTGCTCCACGCGCACCGGGCCGTGCGTGAGGACCTGTCCAAGATGACCACCGCCTACACGCTGCTCGAGGCGGTGGACCAGCTGGCCCAGGAGCACCACGCCAACCCTCGCCTCTACCACATGCTCGTCGGGGCGCTCGGGGTGCTCCAGCAGCGTGACACGCCCGTGCTCGCCCCTGCGTTCTTGCTGAAGCTCCTCGCGGCCGAGGGCTCCGCACCGCTGCTGGACGCCTGCGCCTCGTGCGGCGCCGCCGAGGACCTGGTCGCCTTCGACCTGGGCGAGGGCGGCGTGCTGTGCCGGGCCTGCCGGCGGGGACGGGCCGTGAGCGGTGCAGCCCTCGAGCTGCTCCGGCGCATCCTGGGCGGCGGCCTCGCCGATGCGCTGGACGAGCCGCCGGGCCCGGTGGTCGACGAGGTGCGGGAATTGGCGACCGAGGCCATGGAGCTCCACCTCGACCGCCGGCTGCGCAGTGTCCGGGCCGCGCCCACGGCGTGAGCACGCCCCACGCTGCCAGACGCCCCGCCGGCCATCCCGCCGACGCGACGGCACCTCCCGCTGCCGGCCAGCCCGCTGGCCCGGCCGCATGGGCCGGCACGAGTCGCCGCGTGCGCCCGGTGTCGCCCCAGGCCACGGGCAGCCCCGGCGGGCCGCCGGACCCCTTCGGCGTGTACGTGCATGTCCCGTTCTGCGCGCACCGGTGCGACTACTGCGCGTTCGCCACCTGGACCGACCGCGGCCACCTGATGGGCCGCTACGCCGCGGCGTGCGTGGCCGAGCTCACCCGGGCCGCTGCCGACGGGGCGCTGCGCCCGGCCACCAGCGTGTACTTCGGGGGCGGCACGCCCTCGCAGCTGCCGGCGGCGGCCCTGGCCGAGGTGCTGGCAGCGGTGCCGCGGGTGGCGGGGGCCGAGGTGACCGCCGAGTGCAACCCCGAGGACGCCTCCCCCCAGCTGTTCGCCACCTGGCGGGCCGCTGGTGTGACCAGGGTGTCCTTCGGCGTCCAGTCGATGGTTCCCCACGTGCTGGAGAGCCTGGGGCGCCGCCATCGCCCCGAGTCGGTGCGGGCGGCGGTGCGCATGGCCGCCGAGGCCGGCTTCGCCTCCGTCAACGTCGACCTCATCTTCGGAGCGGCGGGCGAGCGCGACGAGGACTGGCGAGCCACGCTGGATGCCGTCTTGGCCCTGGACCCGCCGCCTCCGCACGTGAGCGCGTACGCCCTGACGGTCGAGCCCGGCACGCCGCTGGCGGCCGATCCGGCCCGCCACCCCGACGACGACACCCAGGCCCGGCGCTACGTGGTGGCCGACCGGGTGCTCGCCGCCGCCGGGCTGCACTGGTACGAGCTGTCGAACTGGGCGCGCCCGGGCCACGAGTGCCGGCACAACCTGCTGGTGTGGCAGCAGGGCGACTATCTCGGGATCGGCTGTGCCGCCCACTCCCACCGCCAGGGCAGGCGGTGGTGGAACATCCGGACGCCCGAACGGTACGTGGCGGCGGTGGAGGCTGGCCGGTCGCCGGTGGCGGGCGAGGAGGTCCTCGACGAGCACCAGCGCGCGGCCGAGCGGCTCGTGCTGGCGCTGCGGACCGCCGCCGGGGTGCCCGAATCGTCGCTGCCTCGCGTGCGGGAGCTGGCGGGGCTGGTGCGGCGGGGCGGGGGCCGGGCCGTCCTGACGCGGCGGGGGCGCCTGCTCGCCAACGAGGTGATGGCACGGCTGATGGTGCCGCCGGCCGGCTGCGCGCGCCGGGGCGGTCCGCCGGGGCCCGAGGCGGCCAACCGGTATCCTGCCCGCATGCCCGAGCCCGTCGAGGAGCGCGTCGCCCAGGCCGACCTCATGGACGCCGACCTGATGGACAAGGTCGTCAACCTGTGCAAGCGGCGGGGGTTCATTTTCCCCTCGGCCGAGATCTACGGCGGGTTCCGCTCCACCTACGACTACGGCCCGCTCGGCGTCCTCATGCTGCGCAACGTGAAGGACGCCTGGTGGCGCACCATGGTGCAGCTGCGCGACGACGTCGTGGGCATCGACGCGGCCGTGCTGTCGAGTCCGCGCATCTGGGAGGCCTCGGGGCACCTGGCCAACTTCACGGATCCCCTGGTGGACTGCCGCGCCTGCCACGAGCGGTGGCGGGCCGACAAGATCGAGGGTCGCTGCCCCAATTGCGGCTCCACCGACCTGACCGAGCCCCGAGCCTTCAACTTGATGTTCAAGACGCACGCCGGCCCGGTGGAGGAGGAGGCCACGGTGGCCTACCTGCGCCCCGAGACCGCCCAGGGCATGTTCGTGAACTTCCTCAACGTCCTGCAGACCACCCGAAAGAAGCCACCGTTTGGCATCGCCCAGGTGGGAAAGTCGTTCCGCAACGAGATCACGCCCCAGAACTTCGTGTTCCGCACCCGCGAGTTCGAGCAGATGGAGCTCGAGTTCTTCGTGCCACCCGACGAGGCCGGCACATGGTTCGAGTACTGGCTCGACGAACGGCTGCGCTGGTACCGGGACCTGGGGATCCCCGAGGACCGGCTGCGGCTCCGCCACCACGCCCCCGAGGAGCTGTCCCACTACTCGGCCGGCACCGCGGACGTGGAGTTCCTGTTCCCCTGGGGCTGGGACGAGCTCGAGGGGATCGCCAACCGTACCGACTACGACCTCAAGGCCCATGCCGCCCTGTCGGGCGAGAAGCTCGAGTACTTCGACCAGACCACGGGCGAGCGCTACGTGCCCTATGTGATCGAGCCCGCCGCCGGGGCCACCCGCACGATGATGGCCTTCCTCCTCGCCGCCTACGACGAGGACGAGGTCGGCGGGGAGCGGCGCACCGTGCTGCACCTCGATCCCCGCCTGGCGCCGTATCAGATCGCGGTCCTGCCCTTGTCGAAGAACGAGCAGCTCGTGCCCCTGTCCCGACAGGTGCTCGAGCTGCTCCAGCCCATCGCCATGTGCGACTTCGACGTCACCCAGTCGATCGGCCGCCGGTACCGGCGCCAGGACGAGATCGGCACGCCCTATTGCGTCACCATCGACTTCGAGTCGCTGGAGGACCACGCCGTCACCGTGCGCGACCGCGACACGACCGAGCAGATCCGCCTCCCCATCGAACGGCTGGCGGAGCACTTCCGCTCCCTCTTCGGCTGCTGATCCGGTCCGCCGGGCCGGCGCGGGCCGATCCGCCGGGTCACTGCCCACCAGGTCGTCCACTACGCTCGGTGCCGTTCGTCCCCCTTCGAGGAGTCCTCATGCCGTACGTGTACGACTTCGACCACAAGCACCGCCGGCCGCCCATGGAGCTCAAGGACCTGCTGGGGGGCAAGGGCGCCAACCTGGCGGAGATGACCTCGGTCCTGGGCCTGCCAGTGCCCCACGGCTTCACCATCACCACCGACGCCTGCCGGGCGTACATGGCTGGCGGCTGGCCGGCCGGCCTCGACGAGGAGATCGCCCGCGCCCGCGCCCGCCTCGAGAAGAAGATGGGCAAGCGGCTCGGGGACCCGGCAGACCCCTTGCTGGTGAGCGTCCGCTCGGGTGCCAAGTTCTCGATGCCCGGCATGATGGACACCGTCTTGAACCTGGGGCTCAACGACGAGTCGGTGGAGGGGCTGGCCAAGCAGACCGGCGACGAGCGCTTCGCCTTCGACTCCTATCGCCGCTTCATCGCCATGTACGGCCGCATCGTCCTCGACGTTCCCGGCGCGCAGTTCGACACCTTGCTCGAGGCGGCCAAGGAGTTGGCGGGCACGACGTCGGATGCCGGCGTACCCGTGGAGCTGCTGCGCTACCTGGTGGACTCCTACAAGGGCATCGTCATGCGCCACACGGGCGCGGCGTTCCCCCAGGAGCCCGACGAGCAGCTGCGCGGTGCGGTGGAGGCCGTCTTTCGCTCGTGGAACGGCCCGAGGGCCGTGGCCTACCGCGAGCACGAGCGCATCCCCCACGACCTGGGGACCGCCGTCAACGTCCAGGCGATGGTGTTCGGCAACCGCGACGATCGCTCCGGCACGGGCGTTGGCTTCACCCGCGACCCCGCCACCGGCGAGCGGGGCGAGTACGGCGACTTCCTCGTCAATGCCCAGGGTGAGGACGTCGTAGCCGGCATCCGCAACACCGAGCCGCTGTCCGCCCTGCGCACGCGGTTCCCCGACATCCACGAGCAGCTGCTCGACATCTTCGCCCGCCTCGAGCGTCATTACCGCGACATGTGCGACACCGAGTTCACCATCGAGCAGGGCAAGCTGTGGATGCTCCAGACCCGGGTGGGCAAGCGCACGGGCCGGGCCGCGCTGAAGATGGCCGTGGACATGACCAAGGAACGGGCCATCGCCCTCACGAAGGAGGAGGCGGTCCAGCGGGTGACGGCGGAGCACCTCGAGCAGGTGCTGCACCCCCAGTTCGCGCGCAGCGGCCACCGTGTCCTCACGACGGGTCTGGGCGCGTCGCCGGGTGCGGCCGTTGGCCGGGTGTACTTCACGGCCGACGACGCGGCCGCGGCCGCGGCGCGCGGCGAGCCCGTCATCCTGGTGCGCACCGAGACCTCCCCCGAGGACGTCCACGGCATGCTGGCCTCGCAGGGCATCCTGACGGCGCGCGGTGGCCTGGTGTCGCACGCCGCGGTGGTCGCTCGTGGGTGGGGCAAGCCGGCGGTGGTCGGTGCCGAGAGGATCCGCATCGACGGCAAGCGCTTTCGCGTGGGCGACGTCGCCGTGCACGAGGGGGAGTGGCTGTCGATCGACGGCACGTCGGGCGACGTGGTGCTGGGCCAGGTCGAGCTCACCGAAGCCAAGCCACCGGCCGAGTTCGACATCATCCTGCGGTGGGCCGACGAGATCCGGGCCGGCCGGCTGGGCGTGCGGGCGAACGCCGACAACGGCCCTGACGCTGCCAACGCCCGCCGCATGGGCGCCGAGGGCATCGGCTTGTGCCGCACCGAGCACATGTTCCTGGGCGAGGACCGCCTGCCCATCGTGCGCCGCATGATCCTGGCGGACACGCCGGGCGAGGAGGAGGCCGCCCTCGAGGAGCTGCGCGTGGCGCAGAAGGCCGACTTCCTCGCCATCCTCGAGGCCATGGACGGGCTGCCGGTCACGGTGCGGCTGCTCGACCCGCCCCTGCACGAGTTCCTCCCCGACGTCACCGAGCTGGCGGTCAAGGAGGCGACGGTCGGGCTGAGCGACGAGGAGCGCCAGCTCTACGAGGCGGCCAAGCAGTGGCACGAGTTCAACCCCATGCTCGGGACGCGCGGGGTGCGCCTGGGCGTGGTGAAGCCGGGCCTGTACGCCATGCAGGTGCGGGCGCTGATGGAGGCAGCCATCGACCGGGTTCGGGTGGGGGGGAACCCGATCGTCGAGATCATGATCCCCCTCACCGTCAACCGCCAGGAGATGGCACTGGCTCGCACGTGGGTCGAAGGTGCGGTGGAGCAGGCGCTGGCGGTGGCCGGCGCCCTGCAACGCACCTCCACGGCGACCTCGCCGCGCAAGGGCGGGGCTGCCCGGTCGGCGTCGGCCCGGGTGGCAGCCACCGCCACGGCGCGGCGGTCGGCCACGGCACCGGTGGGCAGGACGGCGGGCACCGGTCGGGCAGGGCGTGGCGGCGGGGGCAAGGGAGCAGGCGGGCTGCAGGTGCTCATCGGCACCATGATCGAGACGCCGCGTGCCGCATTGCGCGCCGGAGAGATCGCCGAAGAGGCCGAGTTCTTCTCCTTCGGCACCAACGACCTGACCCAGATGACCTTCGGCTTCAGCCGGGATGACGTCGAGGGGCGGATGATGGCCACCTACCTCGAGCTCGGGCTCCTGGCGCGCAATCCCTTCGAGGTCGTCGATCCCGACGGCGTGGGGGAGCTGGTGCGGCTCGCCACCCAGCGGGGCCGGGCCACGAGGCCTGCACTCAAGGTGGGCGTGTGCGGGGAGCACGGTGGTGATCCCGAATCGATCGCCACCTTCGCCGCGGCCGGTGTGGACTACGTGAGCTGCTCGCCCTTCCGTGTCCCCATCGCCCGGCTGGCCGCCGCCCACGCCGTGCTGGCCGGTGCGACCGGAGGGAAGGTGGACCGTACCGCGTGAGGGCGGTCGGGTAGAGCGCACTGGCCCGGTGGCGAGGGCGCACCGGGACCGTCGCGACCAGGTGCGCGACTCCATACGACTCCAAACGCCATAGCCGGTCGCTCCCGTGGCGCCGGCGTCCTCCGGTCGCCGGTTGCCCGTGGCCACCGGTGCCAGGGGCAGGCGGCGCCAGGGGCGGGCGGTGCCCGCCGCCGGCGGTGCCCCGGCACGGTACGGTCCCTTCCCGTGGCCATCCCCGACGAGGACGTGGCCCGGGTCCGGGCCGCCACCGACGTCGTCGCGCTCGTCGGCGAGCACACCGCGCTCAAGCGCCAGGGGCGGCGCTGGGTCGGGCTGTGCCCGTTCCACCAGGAGAAAACCCCCTCGTTCAGCGTCAACGCCGAGGAGGGCGTGTACTACTGCTTCGGCTGCCACCGCTCTGGCGACGTCATCACCTTCGTGCGCGACGTCGAGCACGTCGACTTCGTGGAGGCGGTGCGCCGCCTGGCCGAGCGGGCCGGCATCGCCATCACGGAGGACGCCGCCGCCTCGGCCGAGCACCGGCACCGGCAGGCGCTGCTGGCCGCGGTCGAGCGGGCCGTGGCCTGGTACCACGAGCGCCTGCTGCACGCGCCCGACGCCGGCCCAGCGCGCGACTACCTGCGCTCGCGGGGGTACGACGGCGAGGTGGTGCGGCGCTTCTCGTTGGGCTGGGCCCCCGACGAGTGGGACGCCCTGGCCCGCCACCTGCAGGTCCCCGACGCCGTGCTCAGCGGGAGTGGGCTGGGGTTCGTCAACCGCCGTGGCCGTCAACAGGACGCGTTCCGGGGCCGGGTGATGTTCCCCATCTTCGATCCCTCTGGCCGGCCCATCGCCTTCGGGGGCCGGGTGCTGCCGCCGCGTCCGGGTGCTCCGGCGGGTGCCGCAACCGGTCCGAAGTACAAGAACTCGCCCGATGGTCCCCTCTACGCCAAGCGCCGTACCCTCTACGGGCTCAACTGGGCCAAGCACGACGTGGTGGCCTCGGGTGAGGTCGTGGTGTGCGAGGGTTACACCGACGTGATCGGGTGCTTCCTGGCCGGCGTGCCCCGTGCCGTGGCCACCTGCGGCACCGCGCTGGGCGAGGAGCACTTCCGCCTGCTTGCCAACTTCGCCCGGCGCATCGTCCTCGCCTACGACGCCGATCCCGCGGGCCAGGCCGGTGCCAGCCGGATCCATGAATGGGAGCGCCACCATGACGTGGACGTGGCCGTGGCCGTCCTCCCGCCGGGCACGGACCCCGGTGAGCTGGCGCGCAGCGACCCCGAGGCCCTGCGCCGTGCCGTGGCCGAAGCCCGTCCCTTCCTGGCCTTCCTGGTGGACCGTGTGCTGCAGGCGGCGGACCTCCACAGCGCCGAGGGCCGGGCCCGGGCTGCCGAGGCGGCGCTGGCGGTGGTGGCCGAGCACCCGAGCGAGCTGGTACGCGACCAGTACGCGCTCGCCATTGCCGATCGCTGCCGCCTGGAGCCTGCCGTGGTTCGCCAGGTGGCCGAGCGCCTCCACGGCGCGGCGCGTCGCGGCGCCCAGGCCGCCCCGGCGCTGCGGGCAGCTCGGCGGGGGCTGCAGGCCGGCACCCGCAGCGCCACCGGCCTGGCCGGCCGCCCTGGTACGGCCGGCGGCGGTCGCGCGGCCGGCAGCGGCCACATCGGTGCGGGCCCGGCGGGGGTTCGGTGGGCCGAGGACGACCGCGCCGGGCTCGAAGCGCTGCGCCTGGCAGTGCATCGCCCCGAGCTGGTCGCGCACCGGCTCGAGCCCGTGCTGTTCGCCGATCCCCGCCAGCGAGCGGTGTTCGAGGTGCTGGCGGAGGCCGACAGCCTCCCCCAGGCCCTGGCCCTGGCCGACGAGCGTGGGGCGGACGTGGCCGACCTGCTCCGGCGGGTGGTGGTCGAGGAGCCGGCCGACGACGTCGACGGCGTCGTGGTCCAGCTCGTGCGCGTGGCCGGGCACCGCGCCCTTGCCGACCTCGAACGCCAGGCCCGCCTCGAACCGGCTGCCGTGGCACGCCTGGCTCCGGAGATCGCGCTGGTCAAGCGCTGCCTCGAGGACATGGAGGACCGCCGGCTGGGCGTCGGGTCGGCGGAGCGGTTGCTAGCCTGGCTGCTGGGCACGGACCAGGAGGGCTGATGACCGAGGTCCACCCGCCGGCCGGACCGACGCGGCTGGCGCCGGAGGGGATTGCCGCCGACGAGTTCGAGCACCTGCTGGCGGTGGGGCGCGAGCGCGGGTACCTCACGCAGGACGACCTCATCACCGTGCTCCAGGCGGTCGAGCTCACCCACGACGTCATCGAAGCCGTGGTGTCACGCGTGCGGGCGGAAGGCATCGAGGTCCTCGACGAGCCGCGCGACGACACCGGCACGCTGCCGCTCGCCGACGAGGTGTCCCTGGCGAGCGACGTGGCGGCGGCACCGGCGCCCGGCGTCGAAGCGTCGGCTGCCGTGGCAGCGGAGGGGCCGTCCGGCGCTCCCTCCGGCGAGGACCCCGGGCGCGAGCGGCGGGCCCGGGGTCCGTTGGCCCGCCTGCGCCGGGGCCAGGCGCGCCCGGAACCGGACGAGGTCATGGCGCCGCGCCAGAGCCCCAAACCCGGCCGGAGCCGGATGGCGTCGTACCCGGCGACCGACCACGGTGGTGCGGGGGCCGATCCGGTGCACACGTACCTGAAGGAGATCGGCAAGGTCCCGCTGCTCACCGCCGAACTCGAGGTCGAGCTGGCCATGCGCATCGAGGCGGGCAACGCGGCCACGGCCGAGCTCGAGGCGGCCGAGGCTGCCGGGCGCGCGTTGACGCCGAAACGGCGGGCGCAGCTGCTGGCCACGGCACGCCGCGGGCAGCAGGCCAAGGAGGCCCTGATCGAGGCCAACCTGCGGCTGGTGGTGTCCATCGCCAAGCGCTACCGCAACCGGGGTCTGGCCTTTCTCGACCTCATCCAGGAGGGGAACCTGGGCCTCATGCGGGCGGTGGAGAAGTTCGACTACACCAAGGGCTTCAAGTTCTCCACCTATGCGACGTGGTGGATCCGCCAGGCCATCACCCGCGCTCTGGCCGATCAGGGCCGCACCATCCGGATCCCGGTGCACATGGTCGAGACCATCAACAAGGTGGTGCGCGTCCAGCGCCAGCTGCTGCAGGAGCTGGGGCGGGAACCCACGATCGAGGAGATCGCCAGGCGGGTCGAGTTCCCCATCGAGCGCGTGCGCGAGATCCAGCGCATCAACCAGGACACGGTGTCGCTCGAACAGCCGATGGGCGAGGAGGAGGACTTCAGCCTGTCGGACCTCATCGAGGACCAGGGGGCCGAGGTGCCCGACGACGCGGCGACGCGCTCGATGCTGCACGCGGCGGTGCGCGACGCGCTGGCCAGCCTTCCCGACCGTGAGCGCGAGGTGATGGAGATGCGCTTCGGGCTCGACGACGGCCGGGTTCGCACGCTCGAGGAAGTGGGCAAGGCCTTCGGCGTCACCCGGGAGCGCATCCGCCAGATCGAGGCCAAGACCCTGGCGAAGCTGCGCCACCCCAACGCTGCCCAGCCCCTGCGCGACTTCCTCGAGGAGGCCTGAGCGGTCCCCGGGGACGCCTGAGCTCTCCCGGCGTCGTCCCTGGACGCTGTAACGTAACGTCGCCGCCGCGGCGGCATGGTCCGGGGTAGCTCAATCGGCAGAGCAAGCGGCTGTTAACCGTTAGGTTGAGAGTTCGAGTCTCTCCCCCGGAGCGTCGGGTGATGCAGTGCCCCCGTACCGCGTGCCCGGCGGAGGGCCCTGGGGGCCGTAGCTCAGTGGTGAGAGCAGGGGACTCATAATCCTTCGGTCGCAGGTTCGATTCCTGCCGGCCCCACCCGCACGAGGTGCGCATGGACATCGAGGAGTTCTACGAGGCGGACGAGCGCCGCCGCAGCTCCGAGGAGATCGAGTTCGGCCGCGACTGGCACGATGCCGCGGGTACCCGCTACGAGCTGTCGTGGGTGGCCGACACGGGCGAGCTCTACGTCATGCGCGAACCGGGCGCGCCCATCGCCGAGGACCCCTTCGGCGACGTGTTCCCCCGCGGCGTCCCGCTCGAGGGTCTGGCGGTGGCGGTGGTGGGTTGGATCCCCGACCGGACCCGCGTCGAGGAGGTCCTCGCCGGCTGGGAGCAGGCCATGGCCGGGCCCGACGGCATCGGCTGGTTGGCCCGCCGGCTGCACGAGCGCGGCGTACCCCGGACCGCACCCACCGCGTGAGGCTGGCGAGCCGGGCGACAGGCGCCTGACACGGCGCTCGGCCGCTCAGGCCGACAGCCCGACGAAGGGGATCGCACCGGCAGGGGCGGTGGCCGTGACGGGCTCGCCCCAGCGCGACAGCTTGAGCGTCGCCGTGCCCGGCACCGGCACCGGGCCCGCACCCAGCGCCCCGGGCACCGGCTGGGGAGCCGTGTGCACCGTGAGGGACACCGGCAGGTGGGGCGGTCGCGCCGATACGCTCAGCACGGCGGTTCCACCCGGCGGCTTGACGCCGGCCGGCGCTCCGCCCGCGACCTGCACGACCGGCGTGCCGCCCGCGGTGCTCGTGGTCGACGACAGCGGCGGCGCCACGGCGAGCTGCGCCACCAGCCCGCGCAGGGTGAGGTCGGCGGTGAGCGCGGCGTAGGGTCGGTCGTCGGGGACGAGGCGCAGCCACCGCCCGGCATTGGTGGCCGCCACGTCGGCAGGGAGGTCGAGGAGCTGGACGAGCGCGGCCTGGTTGGCCCGCACGAACAGGGTCGGCCCGACCAAAACGGCCGACAGTCGTGCCGGGCCGAGGGTCACGACGGCCGTCGCCTGGTCGGTGGCGACATCGGCGTCCACCGTGCCCGAGGTTGGACCCGCCTGTACGGTGGCGTGGGCGTGGACGCTGTGCTGGTGCCCGGCGGCCGCCAGCGCCTCGTGCAGCACCGTCGCAGCGGGCAGGTGCACGAAGCTGGCCGTGCCGGCTGTGCTAGTGCCGCAGGCGGCAGCCAGACCGCTCAGTACCACCAGCACGCCGAGCGCCCGCACGTGGCGACGGCGCAGGTGGACGTCCCCGGCGTGCGCGGACTGCATCCTCCATGAGCCCCGTACCCTCGCCCCCGGCACCCTCGCCGGCAGCACTCTCCCCGGCAGCACCCTCCCCGGCACGCCGTGCATGGCGGCCGACGATAGCGGTGGCAGGTGGCGGGCAGGGACGAGTCCCGCCACTAGGTGAGATCACCTAGTTCCGCTAGGTGTGCCCACGCTTGCCCCCTGTCCGGCCCTCCTCCACAATCAAGAGTTGGAAAAGTGGTGTGACAACCACCTAGCGTAGTGCCCAGGCCGGTGGTACCCAGGCTCGGGGCATCCAGGCTGGTGGTGTCCGGTTGGGTGCGGTGCCGTCCGTGCGGTGGCTGCCACGGGGGCGGGCGCCGGCGCGGCAACCGCCGGTATCGGCGGTTGCCGCACCGGTCGTCCCTGGTGACGGCCACGTTGCGGTGCGGGGGCTCGACGAGGGGGGTCGGATGCGGGTCGCCACGACGGTGGCGAGGTGGTCGGAGAGGGGCGAGGAGGGCGTCGGCCTGCTCGACGCCGTCGTCGCTGTCCTCATCGTGATGGTGGTCCTGATCCCGGTCGCCTCGCTCCTCGTGACCACGGGCAAGGCCACCGCCGGCAGCCAGTTCCGCGCGACCGCCTACGGGCTTGCCCAGGGCCTGCTCGACCAGGAGCGCCTGGCGTCGTCCAACAGCCCCACGGCGCCGCCGCCGGGGCTGGCCGGAGTGGTGAGCGGGGCGACGACCTTTCCGACCACCGCACTCGTGGCCACCACGACCCAGGGCTCCGAGACGTTCCGCGAGTACGCGGTGGGTGGGTGGTGCCAGCTGCTCGCCACCAACGGCGCAGCCCCCTACGTCTGGGGCAACTACGACTCCCACACCACCAGCAACGACACGGCCAATGCCGCCAGCTACTTCGTCGCGGTGAAAGTGGTGTGGGGTCCGGGCGCCGGCCCGGCGCAGACGGCCAACGCCCTCGTGATGAACGCCGCCATGCCGGTGCAGCCGCGCTGGCGCATCCCGAGCGCGTCGTCGTCGCCGTCGCTCGCCACCGTCGAGACCAGCACCTCGTACAACCAGGGGTGCCCGGTGGGGCTCCGATGACCGCCACGGCACGGTCCGCGCCCGGTGCTTCGGCGGTCGATCCCGAGGCCGGCTTCACCATGACCGAACTCGTGGTCACCCTGCTGGTCCTGCTCATCGCCATGACCATGACCGCCATGATCGGCACCGTCGTGTTCAAGAACTCGTCCGGCACCCTGCGCCAAGGGCAGGCGGCCGAACGGGCCCAAGTGGCCGTGAGCGGGCTCGCCCAGTTCCTCAGCGGCACCGCCACGCCCCAGCGCGTGGCCCAGGCGACGGGTGCGACGCCGACGTCGTCGGGCCCGTGCTGGGGTACCAGCCAGTCGATCGTGCCCTCGGGAAGCCAGGTGGCGGGCAACCTCGCCGCGGCGCCGAACGTGCCGCAGAACCTCGCCATCATCTACGCCCACGACTTCAACGTCGAGTTCTGCGCCTATCCGGCAACCGGCGCGCCGACCCCGCACATCTACCAGATCGCCCTCGACACGAGCACGTGCTCGGGGAGCGACGGCTACTGCACCGTGGTGGTCAAGGACCTCGGCACGTCGTGGAACGCGGCGGACTACCCGGCCACGCCCACGAGCCTGGCGGCCCAGGGGACGGTGGTGGACACCATCACCGACGTGTGGTGCGACACGGCGTGCCAGAGCGGCTGGGCGTGCTCGAGCTATCCCACCGACAGCTCGAAAGTGCCCTACACCACGGCACCGGCCTCGTGCGGGGCGACGAGCACGCCGCCGCTGTTCCAGTACGCCGGCACGAGCGGGGCGAGCGGTGCGCCGCTGAACGACTACTGCGCGCCGATCGACCTGAGCACCGATCCCTTCGCCACGGGGCAGAGTCCCGGTCCCGGTCCCTGCCACTACAGCGCGGCACCCTCCGGCGCCGCTGACGCGGCCGGCCTCTTTGGCATCGAGTCGGTCACGATCAGCGTCACCGTCCTGTCGAACACGAACACGGCGCTGTCCTCGCCCAACGGGCGCCCGGGATCGACGATGACCCAGCAGGTCTGGCTGGTGAGCGCGTGAGGGCGGCAGGCCGATGAGCACACGGGGGGCATGGACCATGCAGAGGCGGATCCTTGGACTGCGGTGGGCCCGCGGGCGGTGGGGCGGGATTCGGCGGGCCGTCCTCCGCCGGGGCAGCCCAGGTGCACGGTGCCCACGGCGCGGCGGCGAGCGGGGGCAGGCGGCCGTGGCCATCGCCCTGGGGGTCGTGGTCGTGATGGTGTCGGTGCCCGTCGCCCTCGAGCTGCAGACGATCCAGCAAGCGACCTTGGTGTCCTCGGCCGGGAACAACGAGTTGGCGTTGCAGGCGGCGGCTGCCGGCATCGCGGACTTCCAGGCTCACCTGGCCGCCGACGGGGCCTACGCGTCGTCCACGGCCGGCGGGTACTGCAGTGCGGTCTTCACGCCCTCGCCCAACCCTAACAACGTCTGCGTCCAGCAGGGCTCGGGGGCAAGCGCCTGGGGGCACGCGGACCCGAACAACCCGGCGTTCGTGAACGCCTTCGACGGCACGAGCGGGTCGTCGGTGAGCACCACGTGTCCCGCCAGCTCGTCCACGGCCGCCACCTGGGTCACGACCTCGGGATCCATCGGCGGCTTCAACACCGGCTACCAGTACGTGGTGGATGCCTCCCAGGTGTACCCGGGCGGGAGCGACATCGCCTACGTGTACGTCACCGGGCGGGCAGGGTACTCGGGCAAGTACTCGTGCCGGACCCAGAAGGCAGCCATCGCGGTGCAGCAGGCCAACACCAACCCGGCGCTCACGACCAGCAACGGCTGGCAAACCTTCACGGGGAGCACCACCACCTCGGCGTCGATCACCCTCGCCGGCGCGGCCGGCGGGTCGGGCACGGGGACCTGCTTCACGTTGCTGTTCTGGACGTGGTGCACCGGTGGCGGCGCGGGCGGTCCCGGCGAGCAGATCACGGCCACCTTCGCGGTCCCCGCCGGCTCCGGCGACACGTTTGCCGAATGGGTCAACACCACACCGGGGGTCGCCGGCTGCCCGCTGGGCGCCAACCCGCAGCCGGGGTCGTCGCCCTCCGGCGGCGCCAACACGAACGGGCTCGGCACCCAAGGCGGCGGGTGTGGATGGGCCTCGGGTGGCAACGGCGGCTACAACGGCGGCGGCGGGGGCGGCGCCGAGGCGGTGTGCCTCCTCAGTGCCACCAGCGGCTGGACGGGCACCCCGACGTGCCTGCCCGGCCTGCCGCTGTGCACCGGGGCGGCCGGCGCCCAGCCGGCTGACATGACGGCCGTGTCACTCAACGGCGAGGCCGAGACCGGCTGCATCCTGGCCGTGGCAGGCGGTGGCGGCGGTGGGGGCGAGAGCGTCTGTCTCGGCTCCCAGGGTGGATCGGGTGGTGCCGCCGGTGACGTGTCGGGCACCGGAACGGCGGGCAGCGGCGCGCCGGGCGCGAACGGCGCCACGTGGCTGTTCGGCGCCCAGAGCAACGGCGGCGGGGGCGGGACGGCTGCCGGTGCAGGCGGGGCAGGCGGGACGGGGAGCCTGGCGTTCTTCGGCTGGCCCACGCAAAACGGCGGGTCCGGCGCCAGTGCGTCGCCGGGCAACGGCGGCGCGGGTGCCACGTACCTGGGCTCGGGCTGGATCTTCGGCGGCAGCGACGGCGGTGGCGGTGGCGGCGGCTACGGCGGCGGCGGCGGGGGGGGCGCAGGTGGCGACTGCGGCGGTGCCGGGGGTGGCGGCGGTGGCTCCTCGTGGGTGGACACGAACCTGCTGGCACCGGGCACGACCGTGTCGCACAGCGTGAGCTCGACCGGTCCGGGGTTCGCGAGCATCACGGCCACGAACTCGGCGTTCGTGTGGCAGACCTACGCGTACGCCACCTCGGGCAGCGCCTGCAGCCTGCCCAACGGGCTCAACGGTGCCTCCCCGGTCAACTGCACCCCCACCACCCAAGCGTGCAACGCGGCCTTCGCGCTCGCCTCGGCCCCGGCCAACATCGCCACCACGGCCACCGATCCGGGCATGACCAACAACGTCGTCGTGGTGGCCGCCGGTGGGGCCGGCGGTGCCGGGCAGGGCTCGGGTGCCGCAGCGGGGGGGCGCGGCGCGCAGTACAGCGTCACCCTCACCGTTGGTGGCGGCCAGCAGCTGTGGGCGAACCTGGGCTGCGGTGGCAGTGCCGGGTCGTCGGGCGGGGGCGGCGGTGGTGGGTACGCGGCCGGTGGTGCGGGGGGCACCGACAACAACACCTCCAACGCGGGCGGCGGCGGTGGCGCCACTGCCGTGTGCGTGGTGGCGGGCTGCAGCGCGGCCACCCAGAACACCGCCGCGCTGCGCTCGACCGACGTCCTCGCCATCGCCGGGGGCGGCGGTGGGGGGGGTGGTGCCAACGGCCAGAACGGCGCAGGTGCCGGCGGTGACGCCCAATTCACCGGCGGTGCCGGCGGCGCGGGCGGTGCCGGCGGCGGGTTGCCGGCACTCAACGGTTCGAACGGGGCCTCAGCCGGCGCCAACGGCGGTTCCGGCGGCGGGGGCGGGGGCAACTACGCCATCTTGTTCTCGAGCACCGGCAGCGGTGGCGGCGGTGGCGGTGGCGGGCCGTCGGCTGCCGGCGGGGGTGGCGGCAACGGCGGCGCCCCCGGCTTCGGGTACGGCTACGGCGGCACTGGCGGCGCGGCCTCGGCCGGGGGCCTGTCCACCTCGGGCAGCGGTGGCAACGCCGATGCCACGCCCGACACCGACGGCGCCAACGGCGCCCCGGGGCAGGCGGCGGCCAGCGCCTCGGCCAACAACAGCAACGGTGCCGGCGGCGCAGGGGCGCCGGGATCGTGCCACACCTATCTGCTGTTCTGGTACTTCTGCCCCGGTGGTGGTGGCGGCGGCGGGGGCGGCTACAGCGGCGGCGCCGGCGGCGGTTCGGGGGGCGGCAACGACGCCGGCGGCGGCGGTGGCGGGGGCAGCTCCTTCGTCAACAGCTCCCTCGACAGCGCCGCCCTGGCCGGGTCCCAGGCCAACGGCAACGGGCCTGACGGCTGGGTGGTGGTGAGCTTCCTCGTGCCGGCGCCACCCAAGACCATCGGCACGTGCGTGGCCGCCTGGGGCACCCTCGAGGGCTCGACGTCGGCGGGCTCGTACCCGACGGGAGCGATCGCCAACGGCGCCACCACGCCCATCCCCACCGGCTGGACCACCCTGACCATCAGCGGGGCCAGCGGCGCGGCCGCGCTGTCCACCGGCGGCCCCGGGGGCCCCGGCGCCAAGGTGCAGGTGCAGCTGCTCGTGACCAACGGCCTGTACATCGGCTACACGCTCGGCTGCCCCGGCGTGCAGTCGCTCGGTGGCCAGGGGTACGGCAACGGCGGCAACAGCGGCACCACCGTGTCAGGTGGGCCCGGCTCGACCAACCAGGAGAACGACTGGGGCCAGGGCGGCGGCGGGGGCGGCGGCAGTGCGCTGTGCCTGCTGTCGTCGGCGGCTGCCGCCAGCAACGGCACCACCGACCAGTGCATGCCCTGGGTGTCAGGCAGCGCAGGACCGGCCACCTGCACCCTTGACCAGGTCACCAAGGGCAGCGTCCCGACCACCTCGTGCGTGCTCGCCATTGCCGGCGGCGGCGGGGGCGGCGGCGCCACCTCGCAGGACCCCTCCGGCAGCACCACCACCGGCGAGTGCACGGGCACGCCCACCGGCGGCGCGGCGGGATACGGGAGCGGCACGGCGGTGACCAACGGCACGGCGGTAGCCGGCGCTGCGGGCGGTGCGGCCACCCCAGGTGGCGGCACCGCCAACCTCCCCACGGCCAGCCCCCCGCCGGCCAACACCAACGGACCGACCGACGCCTCGGGCGCGAGCGGCGTGGTGCAGGGGACCACCCCCTACGCCGGCTTCTTCTTCGGCGGTGGCGGCGGCGGCGGCTACAACGGCGGCGGCGGGGGCTCGACGCCGGGCAACTGCGGCGGCGGCGGGGGCTCGTCGTTCTGGGCGTCGGGCACGGCGGGCAGCTCGGCGGTCGCACCGACCGGTGCCGGCACGCTGTCGTTCGCCACCGACTCGAGCGCCCTCATCGCCCAGCGCCAGGCCACGCTCAACAGCACGTCCTGGACGTCGTGAGCCGGCGGTTGCCGGGCGCACGCCTCCACTCCACCCCAGCGCGCCGGTTCCACGCCGGTGCGCCCGGTTCCATGCCGGCGCGCCCGGTCGCCGTGGAGCGCCCGGGGCGTTCCCGTTAGGCTCTCGCGAGAACGCGTTCCTCGGAAGGAGGCGGCCGTGAAGAGCTACGACCGGCTGTACATCGGTGGTGAGTGGGTGGCGCCGGCGGGCACCGGCACCATCGAGGTGGTCAACCCGACGACCGAGGAGCCCGCCGGGCGCGTCCCCGAGGCCACCGCCGCCGACGTGGACCGGGCAGTGGCGGCCGCGCGCGAGGCATTTGACCATGGTCCGTGGCCCCGCATGACGCCGGGGGAGCGCGCGGTCGTGGTCTCCAAGGTGTCCGAGGCCCTCAAGGCCGACCTGCAGGCGATGGCCGAGCTCATCACCACCGAGATGGGCTCGCCGCTGGGCTGGGGGACCATGGCGCAGGTGCTGGCGCCGAGCATGATCCTCGACTACTACGCCGGCCTGGCAGGTACCTACCCGTTCGAGGACCTCCGCCAGGGACTGATGGGGCAGGTGCTCGTGCGCAGCGAGCCGGTGGGGGTGGTAGCGGCCATCACGCCGTGGAACGTGCCGCTGTTCCTGGCGGCTGCCAAGCTCGGCCCCTCGCTCGTGGCGGGGTGCACGGTGGTGTTCAAGCCCGCACCGGAGACGCCACTGGATGCCTTCCGCCTGGCGGAGCTGTTCGAGGAGGCCGGCCTGCCCCCGGGCGTCCTCAGCGTGGTCCCCGCCGGGCGCGAGGTGGGCGAGTACCTCGTGCGCCACCGCGGCGTGGACAAGGTGTCGTTCACGGGGTCGACGGCGGCGGGCAAGAAGATCGGCGCCATCTGCGGCGAGCAGCTCAAGCGCTGCAGCCTCGAGCTGGGTGGCAAGTCCGCCGCCATCCTCCTCGATGACGTGAACCTGGCCGAGGCGCTGCCCATGCTGCTGCCCAACGCCATGATGAACAACGGCGAGGCCTGCATCGCCCAGACGCGCATCCTCGCACCGCGGGACCGCTACCAGGAGGTGGTCGACGCCCTGGTAGAGGCGGTGTCGGCCATGCGGGTGGGCGACCCGCTCGACCCGAGCGTGGAGGTGGGACCGCTCGTGGCCGAGCGCCAGCGCCAGCGGGTCGAGGGCTACATCCGCATCGGCCAGGACGAGGGCGCCAAGATCGCGGTGGGCGGCGGGCGACCCAAGGGCATCGACAAGGGCTGGTTCGTGGAGCCCACGGTGTTCGTGGACGTGGACAACGCCATGCGCATCGCGCAGGAGGAGATCTTCGGTCCCGTCCTGGCCGTGATCCCCTACGAGGGGGACCAGCAGGCGATCGACATCGCCAACGACTCCGCCTACGGACTGTGCGGCTCGGTGTGGACGGCGGATCCCGATCGCGGCCTGTCGGTGGCACGGCAGGTGCGCACCGGCACCTACATGCTCAACAGCCCCATCCCCATCGACTTCGCCACGCCCTTCGGCGGTTTCAAGGAGTCCGGCATCGGACGCGAGTTCGGGCCAGAGGGCCTCGAGCTGTTCCTCGAACAGAAGTCGATCAGCCTGCCGGCGGGCTACACGCCGCGGTCCTGAGGACCGCCTGCCGCGCCCGGCCGACCCCCGTCGCCGACGCCGGTCAGCGCCGGGACGGCGGGGGGCCGTCGGGTACCCAGGCGTCGACGGTCGACCCCTCGCCGTGGCCCGAGTGGATGCGGACGCGGCCGCCAGCGAGGTGGATCCGCTCGCGCATCCCGACGATCCCCATGGAGCCGCCGGAACCGCCACTGGCACGGGTCACGTCGAAGCCCGACCCGTCGTCGCTCACGAGGAGCCGGACCCCGTGCTCCTCGAAGGCGAGGCCGACCGCGACCCGGGTGGCCTGCGCGTGGTGCTCGACGTTGGTCAGTGCCTCCTGGGCGACCCGGAACAGTGCCAGTTCCACCGGCGGCGCCAGACGACGCGGCGTGCCGCTCACACCGAGTGACCCCTGCAGGCCCGAGCGCCGTTCGAGGTCCTGGAGCAGCCGGCCGACGGCAGCAGGCAGGCCCAGGTCGTCGAGGACCGAGGGCCGCAGCCCCCGGGAGATGCCCCGTACCTCGTCCACCAGGCGCTCGGCCAGGTGCCGGAGGTCCTCGAGCGGGGCGGTGGCGTCGCCGTGCGTGGCGGCGAGCCGGGCGTCGTCGATGCGCCGGCACAGGTGCACCAGGGCCTGGAGCGGGCCGTCGTGCAGCTCCTGGGCGATGCGGCGCCGCTCCTCCTCCTGCGCGTCGAGGACGCGGGCGGCATAGCCCTCCATCCAGGCCGTGCGCCGGGTCTCGGGGGTGATGTCGCTCAGGACGATCTGCACCAGCGCCTCGCGCCCGGGTTCGGCGAGGGGGGTGGCGCTGGCCCGGAACTGCAGCGGGACACCCTCGGGCTCGAGCAGGACCAAGGGACCTGCCTCGGGATCCTCCTCGGTACCGGGAACGGCGCGCCCGTCGGGTGCCCGCCCGGCGTCGGGCGTGACGCGCCCGGCGGGGCCGTCGGGCCCGGGGGCCGCCACCGCAGGCGTCCGACGGCCGAAGACGGCGAGGGGAGGCCGTTCGCCGGTGGCCGCACGGCGCGCGAGATCGAACAGCGATCGGGCCGTGTCTGCGCCGACCAGCGCCGCCAGGGACCTGCCCACCACCGCCGAGGGTGCCTCCGGCGCCAGCACCGCGCAGGCGGCGGGGTTGGCCTCGACCACCGTCCCCAGGCCGTCGACCAGCACGATGGGGGTGGGAGCCGCCTCGAACAGCCCCCGGTAGCGGGCCTCGGCCGCCAGGTGGTGCCGGCGGGCGGTGTCCGCCGCGTGGCGGGCCGCCCGCTCGGCGCGGACCAGACGGCCCACCACCAGGGCCAGGACGCACAGGACGACCACCTGGGTGCTCTCCGACCACAGGCCCACGCCGTCGGTGGCCGATGCGTAGGCGAGGCCCCGTGGCGCGCTGAGCACCGCGATCAGCGCCGCCGTGATGGTGGCCCCCGCCGGCCCGAAGGTAACCGCCGCGTACAGCACGGGCCAGACGAACAGACCGAGGGTGGTGAAGTCCGCCAGGTGCGGCACCGTGTTGCCGGTCACCGCCAGTTCGACGAGCAGCCGGCCCACGTAGAGGCAGACGACGACGGCCTGCAACAACCAGAAGCGGCCGTCGCGCCAGGGGGCGTCGTCGGCACCGGTCGGCGGCGCCGGTCCCGGGCCCTCCGGTGCCTGCCCCAGCAGCGTCGGCGCCGTGGCAGGTGGCGAGCCGCCACTGGGACCGGGGTCGTGCCAGGTGGCCGACGGCACCGTCAGCCCCGGCGCGCCAGGAGGGTGCCGATCGTGGCCCTGGGCCGTACCGCCGCCTGCGGCCGGGTGCCAGGTCGGGCCCCGGGCGTGGTCGGCACCCGTCATCGGTGCCTCATCCACCCTGCGGCGGGCGCGCCCCAGTGGCACGGTCGAGCCCGCTGGCAAGTGCCAGGCGCACCAGCTCGGTTCGCGACGCCACGCCCAGCTTGCCGAAGACGTGGTTGAGGTGCCCCTCCACCGTGCGGGTACTGATCCCGAGGCGGGCAGCGATGGCCTTGTTGGCCATGCCCTCGGCCACCAGTGCCACCACCTGCTGCTCGCGCCACGACAGGGCCTGGAGCGTGCCCTGGGCGGTGGTCCCGTCGCCGGGCCGCTGCGCCAACTGCGCGGACACCTGCGGATCGAGCACGGTCATGCCCGAGCTGGCGGTGCGGATGGCGCGCACCAGTTCGTCACCCGGCATGGTCTTGAGCAGGTAGCCCGACACCCCGACCGCCAGCGCCGCGCTCACGTAGTCCGGATCGTCGTAGGCCGACAGCACCACCACGGTCGTCTCCGGGTGCCGGGCTCGTACCTCGCGGGCGACGTCGATGCCGTTGCGGCCCGGCATGCGGATGTCCACGAGCAGCACGTCGGGACGGGTCCGCTCCACGACATCCAGGGTCTCGTCGCCGTCGGCGGCCTCGCCCACGACCGCCATGCCCGGTGCGGCATCGAGGATCTGGCGCGTGCCCGCGCGCAGCACGCCGTGGTCGTCGGCGATGACGATGCGCAGGACCCCGGTGTCCGGTCCGCCCAGGCCCGACGCCCCAGCGGCGCTCGGTTGGGTCCTCGCCCCGTCGTCCCCGCCGAACCCGTTGTCCCCGCCGAACCCGTCGTCCCCGCCGAACCCGTCGTTCCCGTCGAACCCGTCGCCCACGTCGAACTCGTCGTTCACGTCGAAATGGTACCGGGGTGCCTGCGCCACAGCGGGGGAGCCCACCATCGCCGGCGCCACCTCGTTGCTGGCTTCCGGGGCAGCACGCGTGCCGGCACCCCGGGCCGGTGGCAGTGGCGTCACCGATCCGGCCACCCTTCCCCGCTACAGTGCGCGCCGAGGTCGGCCTCGAGGTCGGCGTCTCGGAGGTGATGCCGTGGGGGCTGGTGCCGCGCACTACGACGACGGGAGGATCGCCTGCGACGACACGGGCATCCTCATCCGCTGGTATTACCCGTGGGGCGCCAAGCGCATCCCCTACCACGCCATCCGCAGCGTCACGAGGCTGCCGCTGACCGGCCTCAGCGGACGCTGGCGCATCTGGGGCTCGGGCGACCTCGTCCACTGGTGGCACCTCGATCCCTCGCGGCCGCGCAAGCGCCTGGCGTTGGTCCTCGACACCGGGCGGCACGTCCAACCGACCATCACGCCCGACGACCCCGAGGAGCTGGCGCGCATCCTGGCCGACCGAATGGGTCGCTGACATCGCCACCGTGCCGCCCCGGCACGGGCCGTCGCCCAGGCGGGCACCGTCGCCCAGACGGGCACGGTCGCCCTGGCGAGCACGGTCGTCCTGCCGAGCGACACGTGCCGGCCGTGCCGTTCAGGACGTCGGTGTGGGTGCGGTGCACGGCGCGGTGCCGCACGGATCGGCAATGCGCCCGGTGGTGAAGAAGGTGTTCATCTGCGCCCAGAATGCGGGGAGCGACCGCGGGACGGTGTCGTGGGGGTCGGGTCCCGACGACGGCGCCACGTTGTCCAGCGGCGGCGCGGGCACGCCGGAGTCCCAGACGTAGAGCCCGGCGGGCACCGAGGCGTCGGCTGGCAGCGGACCGAGCCCCCAGAGCGGCACCGCCTGGTTCGAGCGCCCCGGTGCCAACGCTGGCTGGTGCACGGCCGCGCCGATGGTACGTGCCTCGGTCTCCGTGGCGACGTTGGCCACCTGGTGGTCACCGAACGCCTCGGCCAGCAGCACCTGGTGCGGGGGCGTGCCGGGGAGGGGGGAGCTGGTCATGAAGGCGGCGTAGCCGTCGGCCTCGCCGCGATCCCAAAGCATCTGCAGCAGGTCGAAGCCGAACTGCTGGACCAGCTTGTCGGGGTAGGAGGCGCTCAACAGCGCCAGGAAGGGGGTGAAGTCCGCACTGCGGTCGAGCAGCAGGTCGAAGTCCATGCCCGGGACGCCCAGGACCGAGCGGTGCACCTCGGTCGACAAGGCAGTGACCGCACCCCCCATGATGCCGCCAAGTGAGTTGCCGTAGTATACGAGACCCGAGGACGGGTCGATGAGCGGCACGTGACCCGCTGACTGGAAGGCGGGGTTGGTGGCGAATCCCCTGGGGCTGTCGAGGAGCCGTCCGAGGAACTGGACGTCGAGCAGCGACTGAGTGAGGCGATCGGCGATGCTCTGGAACTTGGAGAGGTCCTGGACCACCTGGGCGGCGTAGGCCACGTCCTCGTGCGACAGCCCCAGCCAGTCCGTGCCGCAGAAGGCGTAGTCGTAGGCCTCGGAGAACTGGGGGACCGAGCTGTCGAGGACCTCGGTGGAGCTGCCGAACAGGCCGTGGCCGTAGAGGCCGATGTGGGCGGGATGCACGGCAGCGGTTGGGTCCGAGGGGCGGGCATCGGCTGCCAGGGGGATCTCGCAGGTGAACGGGGCGTGGATCACGTCCGTCCCCAGTTGCTCGGGGAGGCCGTTGGGCCCCAGGTGCAGCACCGAGCCCGGGGGACCGCCGGGCTCGGAGAGGTAATCGGGCACGTCGAAGGTGCCCTGGACGATGCGCGCCACGTTGCCTGCCTCCTCGGGGTGCGTGGGGTCGGTGGGCAGGTCCACGACGGAGGTGACCGTGAACGGTGGGGCGTTGGCGGGGCCGAGTGCGGCGAAGGCCTGGTCGCGCATGTGGAGGGCCGGCCCTGTCAGGCTCTGGCGCGAGATCACGGTGAAGTCCCACGCCAGGAACAGCCCGCGTTGGCTCACGCCGCGCGCCGCGAGCTCGGCCAGCACGGCGCGCAGGTGTGCCTGGTGGGCGGCCAGGTGGGCGTTGGCCTGGGGGGTGTCGTGCAGCACGTCGGTGAAGAAGGCGCCCGGCGCAATGGGCGAGCCGCTGGCGGTGCGGAGGTTGCGCAGCGCCACCAGGTAGCGGTGGCCGTCATCGAGGCTGCGGGCCGGGTGGATCAGCAGCAGTTGCTCCCGGGGATTGGGGTCGGTGGCGTCGAGCTCGGCCCAGTACGGGACGCGGCGTCCGGTGTTCGCGTCGAGGAGGACGATCGGCGCGTGGGGTGCGAGCGACCGGCCGATGTCCGACAGCGTGGCCACGCCACTGCGCGCCAGGTCGATGCCGGGGACGTAGACGAGAATGGTCGAGCCAGGGCTGAAGCCGTCGTTGCGCTCCAAAGCGGTGGGGTCGAGGAGCGGGGCGTGGGCGGTGCCGGTCGGTAGGGCGTTGGGTGGGATCACCACTCGCCGGCCGGTGGGCTCCGCCGCGTCGGCCACCGTGTAGTAGTTGTCGGGGAACGGCAGCATGCAGTAGGTGTCCAGCAGGTCGCAGGGCTGCTGGGCCGTGGCGCCCCAGGCCGCGGTCCCCGAGGATGCCGAGCTGCAGCCGGGCACCAGCCCCAAGCCGGTGATGGCTGCAAGTGCGACCATGTATGGACGCGCTCGGTGGCGCATCGTCCCCCTCCCCCTGTGCCAGCACCCCATGGTTCTCCTCCCGGGGTCGGGTCTGCGCGCATCGCCCACCGGGGGCGGCGTGGGCCGGGTGTGCCCCCGTGCCGTACACCGGTGCTGTACGGCGTCGCGCCCCGACCCGGCCCGATCGCGGCTGGAGCCGCCAGCGTGGCACACCCGGTGGGCGAGGCTATCCCATGGGCCTGCCCGGGCCCGGGCATCGCGCTCTGCGACAATGGTCGTTCGACTCCGCCGCGGCCGGAAGGGGGACATGCAGCAACAGCGGCGCACGGCGCTCCGGTTCGACTACGTGCCGCCCCTCGACGGGCTGCGGGCCTTGGCGGTGCTGGGCGTCATGGCCTACCACGGCGGCCTGGCGTTCGTGCCGGGAGGGTTCTTCGGCGTCGACGTCTTTTTCGTGTTGTCGGGCTTCCTCATCACCTCCCTGCTGGTGAGCGAGTGGGGTGGCCGGGGCACGATCGCCCTGCGCGCCTTTTGGGCCAGGCGGGCGCGCCGCCTGCTGCCGGCACTGCTCGTGCTGCTCGTCGCCGTGGCGCTCGACGCCCGCCTGGTGGCGGCTCCCGGCACCTACCCGCAGCTGCGCCTGGATGCGCTGTCGGCCCTGTTCTACGTGGCCAACTGGCACTTCGTGCTGGCCGGCCAGGACTACTTCGTGCAGACGGGCGCGGTGTCCCCCCTGCTGCACACCTGGTCGCTGGCCATCGAGGAGCAGTTCTACATGGTGTGGCCCCTGGTGGTCGCAGGCGTGCTGGCGCTCGGGCGTCGGCGACGTGGTGATGGCCGCGTGGGCCTATGGGTGCTGTTCGGGCTGTCGGTGGCCGGGGCGTTGGCATCGGCGGCCGAGATGGCGCTGGTGTACCGGCGGGGTGCGGGTGTCACCAGGGTCTACTTCGGGACCGACACCCACGCTCAGAGCCTGCTCGTCGGCACGGCGCTGGCCCTCGGCGTCGTCCTGTGGCGCCAGCGGGCCGACCGGGAAGCGAGCGACCGCCCGCCTGTGGCCCGGACGCCGCTGGGCCGGGCGATGCTCGGGGCCGTGGGGGTCGCCGGGGCGGGCGCCGCCGGGTGGGCGTGGGCAGCCCTGCACGACGGGGACCCCGCCGTGTTCCGAGGCGGCATCCTGCTGGTGGGGCTGGCGACGGCGGCGGTGATCGCCAGCACCGTCCTGGACCCGTTGGGTCCGGTGGCTCGGGTCCTGGGGCTGGGGCCCCTGCGGCTGATCGGCCGGATCTCCTACGGGATGTACCTGTGGCACTTTCCGCTCGACCTGTGGCTCACCCATGCCGCCACCGGGCTGAGCGGTGCGTGGCTGTTCCTCGGACGCGCCACGGCCACCGTGGCCGTCAGCGCCGTGTCGTACGTGGTGGTGGAGCAGCCGGTGCGCACCGGCACCTTCTTCACGGCGGCGCGGGCATGGGTGGCAGGCCCGGTGGCCGTCGGGGCCACCGCGCTGGTGGTGACGGCCGGCACGGCACTCCCTGCCGGCGCGGCCGCACCCAGCGCCCCGCGTCCGGTGGTGCCGGCCGGTGCACCGGTGCGGGTGCTCATGGTGGGCGATTCGGTCCAGCTCACCCTGGGGTACGGGCTCGCGGTGGCCCAGGCCCGCTACGGGCTCGCCATCGACGACGAGGGCCAGCTCGGTTGCGGCGTGGCCATCGGCAGCTCGTACCGGATGCACGGGCAGGTCGATCCCGTCGGCTGGTACTGCAACACCCACCCGGCACCCGGGTATGTGCAGTGGCCCCAGGCCTGGGCGGCGTGGATCGCGAGGGACCACCCCGACGTCGTCGTCTACCTGGGGGGGCGGTGGGAGGTGGTCGATCGCACCTTCCACGGGCGCTGGACCAACATCCTCGACCCCGCCTATGCCGCCTACGTGAAGCAGCAGCTCGAGCTGTCGGTGCGGATCGCCACGGCGGAGGGGGCGAGGTACGTGATGATGACCGCCCCGTGCTACTCCTCGGGCGAGCAGCCCGACGGGGCACCGTGGCCCGAGGACAGTCCCGCGCGCCTGCGCGCCTACAACGACCTGGTCCGCCAGGTGGCGGCCGAGCATCCCCGCAGCGTGACCGTGCAGGACCTCGACGCCATCGTGTGCCCCCATGGGCGGTACACCTCGGTCGTCGACGGCGTCGAGGTCCGCAGTCCCGACGGGGTGCACTTCGTGACCGACACCGTCCCTGCCGGGGGCACGGTGCTCGCACCGCTGCTGCTGCCGTTGTGGGCGCGGCTCGGTCACCAGGTGCAGGCGGCGCGAGCCGCCGGGGCCGTGGCGCCTGCCTCGTGACTGCCGGCACCCTCGTCGGCGCACGCCCGCGTCGGCACGGCCTGCACCCCTCGTGACCGCCTGCTCAGCTCGTGACCACCGGCTCACCTCGTGACCACCGGCTCACCCCGTGACCGCCGGTGCCCGCTCAGGTCCCTCCACCACCGGGAGCGGCGACCGCCGCGCACTGGGATCGCAGGGCGTCGACGAGGTCCGACTCGGGCACCTGCCCCCCTTCCTGCATGGTCGTCATGAGGGCCTGGAACCCCGCGTCCTCGCCGGCGGCAATGGCTGCGTCGGGGAGCCCGGCACGCAGCTCGGCCAGGGCCTGCTGCGCCAGCGCCGTGCTCTTGGCGGGATCGGTCGTGTGCTGGGACCGCTCGTAGTCGCTGATCGACCGGGCCACGTGCGCGCAGGCGTGGCGGGCGAGGGCGAGGGCGTCGGCATGGGCGCACGAGGCGGTGAGCAGGGCGAGGGCGAGACCGCCCAGTGTCACCGGGACCCGCCGGCGGATCCCGGCTCCTGTGCGGAGACGGATCAGCCGTCGAGCCACGCCGGCGCCGCGTCGAGCAGGAAGCGGCTGACCGCCAGGCACCGGTCGAACACGTCGCAGAGCAGCTCCTCGCCTGCCAGCACCCGGGCCAGCGACACCGGATAGCGGGCCACCACCGTCAGCCGCCGTTCGGGGGCGTCGGTGGCGGAGGCGAACGAGTCGATGGCGGACACCTCGAGCGGCAGCTCGATGCCGCCCACGCCGGCGAGGTCGATGGCCAACCGCAGCAGATCGGGACCCTTGGGCAAGGGCGGGAGCCCCCAGGTGAAGGTGAGGGGGAAGTGGTACTCGTCCGGGGGCTCGGCGTCCTCGGGGAGGTCCATCACCGCGTCCTCGAACGACAGCAGGATCCGGGGATCCACCTCGAGGGCCAGGTGCAGGTCCAGCGGCCCGCCGCACCCCTCTTCGGGGTGGAGGTCCACCTCCCACGTCTGACGGAGGGAGTAGGTCTCCACGAAGTGCCGCTCGTCGTGGACGTGGAAGCCGTGGTCCACGGAGTGGTCCTTCAAGTCGGCCACGTACCCGGCCACGTCGATGACGGCCACGCCGGTCGACATTACCGGTTCCCTGGTCGGCGCCGGCCAGGCCGGTAGGGTCGGGCGGTGACGAACACGGGGGAGCCGCACGACGTGGACGACGAGACCCTGCTGGCACTGGGCCACCGCTGTGTTGACGCCGTGCAGCGCGCGCTCGGGCAGGTGGAGGACTGGGCGACGCCGGGCACCCGGCCGGGACAGTACGCCATCGACCTCGCCGCCGACGCGGCCGTGCTGGAGGTGCTCGACGAACCGTGGATCGGGGTGGTGTCCGAGGAGAGTGGCGTGCACCGGCCCGGTGCCGAGCTGGTAGCCGTGGTGGACCCGGTGGACGGCTCCACCAATGCCGCCCGCGGGCTGCCGTGGTACGCGACGAGCGTGTGCTTCGTGGACGGTACCGGGCCTCGGGTGGCGGTGGTAGGGAACCTGGCCACCGGCGTGCGGTACCAGGCGGTGCGGGGGGGCGGGGCGTGGCGCGGCGGTGCGAGGCTTGCCGCGTCGGGCTGCACGGAGCTGCGCCGGGCGGTGGTCGGGCTGTCGGGGTATCCCCGGCGCCATCTGGGCTGGGCCCAGTTCCGGGCGTGCGGGGCGGCCGCCCTCGACCTGTGCGCCGTGGCCGAAGGTGCGCTCGACGCGTTCGGCACCGGCCACCACGCTCACCTCGCACCCTGGGACTACCTGGGCGCGTTGTTGGTGTGCACGGAGGCCGGTGCGGTGCTGGGAGAGCTCGACGGGCGTGACCTGGCCACCGTCGACCACAGCGCGCGCCGGGCTGTGGTGGCGGCGGCGACACCCCCGTTGCTCGACGAGCTGACCGCGAAACTGCGGGCTGCCCGGGAGGCCTAGGGGCGGCGGTGGCCAGCCGGCGACGCCAGCGGCGGCAGCAGGAGCCGCGTCGGGCCCGCCTGTCGCACTGGCGGGCCGACGGTTCGCCCAAGACGCGCTTTGCCACGGAGGCCGAGGCCAACCGGGTGGCGCTGCAGGTCCGGCTCGAGCACGGCCACGATCTCGGCACCTACCGCTGCGCCTTCTGCGGCGGGTGGCACCTGGGCTCGACGGGAGACCGTCTCGACCGGTGAGCCCTCGACCGGCGAGCGCCGTGGCTGGCTCGACGCGCGCCATGGGTGGTGCCGGCGGGCGCTGCTGACGCACAGGGCGGCTGGCGGATGGTGGGGTCGTGGAGGTCGCCTCCGCCGGGCACCGGGTTGGGCGAATGCCCCGAGACGGGTCATGCTGGTGTGGTCGCGCCGCCGGCGCGGCGGGTGTCGGGCGCTTAGCTCAGTCCGGTGAGAGCAGCTGGCTTACAACCAGCAGGTCGGGGGTTCGAGTCCCTCAGCGCCCACTGCTTTGCCACGGCGCGAGGTCGCGTCTGCGTGGTGTGTCGGCGGTCTCCGGGAGGCCTCGTGGGAGAACGCCTCACCGACGCACCCAGCTCGTATCCCCGTCGGGTGGACGAGAACGAGGAGCTCTCGTCGCTCACTATCGTGCTCGCGCAGGTCGCGGCAGAGCGGGAGACGATCAACGCGCACCCTGAGAGTCTCGATGGCAAGGCTGGTGTCGTCTTGGGTTTCGCTGGTGTGCTCGTCGGACTTGGCGCCACCGGGCAGGTTGCTGTCTCGGGCGGGGTCATCTTCCAGATCGGCCTCGCGGTTGGGGTCGTTGCCGCACTCCTTGCGGCATGGGCATTTCTCCCTCGTCGCCACCCGGTGCTGGACGTCGAGCGGCTCCGGCAGGCAAACCTCACGGCGTCTGAGGCGGAGACGCGCCTCGAGCTGCTCGACACCCAGATCGTGATGGTCAAGGAAGCCGCGACGTTGGTCAGGCAGAAGGGATGGCGGGTCCGTGCCACTGTCGGATTGCTGGCCGTCGCTGCCGCTCTGGTCGTGGTCCTCATACTTGCTCCCGTGGGAACTCAGGTGCATGCCTGACAAGGAAGCGCCTCAGAGCGCGCCAGCTTCGCAACCGAAGAAGAGTCGGCCTGAGCCGCCGCCATTTCGGCCGAACAAGGACGTCATCGGCTACATCGAGAAGGGTCAGAAGCCGCCCATGTGACGGGCCCCCCGTCTGAGAAGCGATAGCCACCGCTGCCATCACGGCTTCCCAGCGGGACGGTCCCCGGGCAGGTCGTATTGGCTGACAGTACGCCGCCGTTCCGATGCCTGTACGGCGGCGCCGATGTTTTGCAAGGCACGTCGCATCGTGAGCGCTGCCACTCGCAGTGTTGCAGCGATCCAGTCCGCGGACCGCCCCTCGGTGGAAAGCTTCGTGGCCCTGTCGACGTCGTCTCCTCGACGCGGACGCCGAGCCTGACTGGGGATCCCGTGACACCGCACGTGGCCGAGTACTGTCGTCCGACTGATACGAACCGACGTCGCGAGCTCCTTCACGGCGACACCCTTGCGGTCGGCAGCGACTGGGTCCGCCACTTCGCCCGGTGCAGGGCATCGCTGCACCGGGAAAGCGGCGAAGAGCAGGTCGACCGGGTGAACAAACGCCTCGCCTGAGCTCTGACGGAGCACGGTTCCTAGCCGCGGCAAATTGCGTGCAGGGACAACTTCCTCCGTCCACGCGCGCCTCGGGACCGTAGAAGGGGATCGTGTACTGTGAGAACGTCGGGCCGCGTAGCATGTGTCGTCGCCGCACCACCCGCCGCTTCGACCGCAGCGCAACGACGGGAAGCCGCATGGACACGAGCGCACCCATGGTCGAACGGTGGTTGCGTGAAGCTGCGCGGGGAGCGGGTGCCCAGTGCCTCAGGCATGGTGTTGTTCGTGGCGGATCCGAAAGGCATCGACGGGGATCCCGAGATGAGTGCCGAGATCGGAGAGCGTGACTGGAGCGCTCGTGGCGTCGCGAGCACTGTGCCAACGGCACATGTGCACCAGGCGTGTGTCGTTCCGAAGAAGATACACATCGGCGGCGGAATCGATCGGATGTCCCGTGTCGTTGAAGGCGCAAATGAGTGGGACGACGACACGTCGTACACGCTGGCATGCCCCGCGGTAGGCGCCGTCAGCGCTTTTGAAGCACGCACCGCTCAGAACGACCTGGAGGAGCACTCCGTTTCCTCGACGGAGGATGCCGTCCGTCGTCGGGTTCCTGCGTATCTGCGCGCACGAGGGGTAGGCGTGCCAGCCACACTGGTAATTCGCTGCCGGGATAGGTGCGCCAATGGGATGATCTGAGCCGTCGCATTGCGCTCGTTCCTCGACAACGCCGTACCTGTAAGGTGTGCAGCCACGACTGCCGATGGAGCAGAAGACAAAATCGTCTCCCGCGGCGCACATGGTCGCAACCTTCCAGCCGCACACCACCAGTTCGCCTCCCAGGTCCCGACGGAGACGCCAAAACGTTATCCCGGACGCGCACCGGCGCCTGTTGGGCAACGGGTAGTATCGTGGCACTGGCTGCAGACCGTGAGACGTCGAATGGATCGCTGTGTCGCGAACCGCTGTATCGGCTCACCGAGAAGAGCGTCGCAACGGTACGTGTGGTCTCGGTGGTCGTGCTGGGTATTCCCAGTCCCGTCGAAGCTCGTTCCGGGCTTCGGGGCGCATGGTGGTCGAGTGTGCCTTCACGGTGCCAGCGCGACTGGCGTTGTCGATCCCGGAGCCCTCGCATCGCCCACGGTATGAGGGCTTCGGGTCGTCGCCGAGGCGATCGTGGAGATCCGCGGCTTTTGCACGCGGATGGATCCCCACGTTCATGGGGCAAGCGGTGCCATGCCCACGATGGGCCGGTTGAGGGGGTGGCCCCCCATGGAGCCGTAGAAGCCCGCGTCCCCGAAGGCGAAGATCCCCCCGTCGGAGGCCACCTCCCAGTAGCCCGATCCCGAGGACGGCACGGCAATCCCCACCACAGGCGCATTGAGGGGGTGGCCTCCCATGGAGCCGGAGAACCCCGCGTCCCCGAAGGCGAAAATCCCCCCGTCGGAGGCCACCTCCCAATACCCCTTGCCGTCGGCGGTGGCTGCCATGCCCACGATGGGCTGGTTCAAGGGATGACCCCCCATCGAGCCGAAGAAGCCCGCGTCCCCGAAGGCGAAGATCCCCCCGTCGGAGGCCACCTCCCAATACCCCTTGCCATCGGCGGTGGCTGCCATGCCCACGATGGGCTGGTTCAAGGGATGACCCCCCATCGAGCCGTAAAAGCCCGCGTCCCCGAAGGCGAAGATCCCCCTGTCGGAGGCCACCTCCCAATACCCCTTGCCATCGGCGGTGGCTGCCATGCCCACGATGGGCTGGTTCAAGGGATGACCCCCCATCGAGCCGTAGAAGCCGGCGTCCCCGAAGGCGAAGATCCCCCCGTCGGAGGCCACCTCCCAGTAGCCGGCCTGCAGCGTTGAAGTCGGCGGCGGCGGCGGAGGCGGCGGAGGCGGAGGCGGCGGAGGCGGCGGCGGCGGAGGCGGCGGCGAGGCCACCTGGATGGAGACGGTCTGCGTGCCACGTCCGCGTGGGCCGGAGGCACTGATGGTGTACAGGCCGGGGTTCGAGGGTACGGTGACAGTGGCAGAGGTAGCCGTTGCGCCTGTCACCACCGCCGGCGCGCCGTCGAAGGTGATCGTCGCATCCTCGAGGCCAAGGCCGTTGATGGTGACCGTCGTTCCCGTTGTGGCGGTGGCAGGACTCACCGACGTCACCTCTGGGCACGACAATCCGCTGGCGATGGGCGAACCGATGCCGACAGCCGCGTTGTAGCCGGGTCCGGCCGGGTAGTCCCCGCCGTTGCTTCCGGTCATGTCGGTGTTGCCCACGGTGATCTCGTTGAAGGCCGTTCCGTACGCGGAGGCGTCGAACAAGGCGTAGAGGGGCGGCGTGAACAACCCCGTCGGCGATGTGCAGCCTCCGTTCGTGTCAGCCACCAATCCCGCCATGAATGGCGCGGCAAAGCTCGTACCTCCATCTGCGGTCCACGATCCGTCGCCGTAGATCACCATCGGCACGCCGGCATTGGCGGAGATGTCGGGCACCTCGCGGCAGTAGGTGCCACACGGCTGGGCAGTGGGCCAGTACAGGATGGTGGGCTGGTAGTTCAGTGGAGGCTCGAATCGGGAAAGGCCACCCCCTCCAGCGGCCTTACCGTTGTAGGCGTTGGCGCAGCTGATGCTCTCGTCGGTTTGGCAGGAGTTCCACGCCGTTTCGCTGCCGTCGAAGAAGCGCTCGGTGCCGCCGACCGCCGTCACCCACGGGTCAGACGCCGGATAGAAGACCTGCAGGCTGGTGGAGCCGTCCTCCGCGTAACAGCCTTCGGAGCCAGAGTCGCCGGCGGCAGCCAGGACGGTCTGCCCCTGGGCGGCTGCCTGCTCGAAGAGCGTCGTGTATGCACCGATCGTGCCGTCCTCTGCCGCGATCAGCTCGCACATGCCCCAGCTCGTCGACACCACCTGCGCGGCGTCGTCATTGACGATGGCCGACCACGTGTCGTATTGGCCGGTCGCGGTGCCCGGCCCCTCGTAGGCGATGATCGTGGCCCCGGGCGCCTGGGTGGCCACCTGCTCGATGTCGAGGTCTGCTTCGACCGTGCCGCCCGTGCTCGGTAGCCCACCCCCGTCGATCAGGTCAGCGTAGACCGGGGTGGTGAGCCCGAAACAGGACAGGTAGGTGGAGATGTCCGTGCCGCTCGCGTCCGCCAACTCGTAGAGGCCGATCGTCTCCCCGCGGCCGGTCTGGCCGTCGGCGAGCAGGGAGCCGATCCCATACGCGGCACCCAGCTCGTCAAGGGTGTAGGAGCCAGTGCTCGTTGCCTCGTTGATGGCGGCGGGGCACGGGCTCAGACCGTCTGCACGCGGTCGGGCTGTCGTGGACCCGATCCGCGCCGGTGGGGCGGGCGGCGTGTCGAGTGGCTGAAACGGCCACAGGGTGTCGAGTCCCAGGATCGCGACGATCTGACCGGACGCCAGCGATCGAGGTACGAGCGGCGCACCCCGCGCCACGTAGCCCACCTGGCCGGTGGGCAGGCGGTAGCGCTCCAAGGGCGTCCCGAGGGCCGCGGCGACGCGTTGCGCTGGTGCCGATACCTGCAGCGAGAAGGCGGAACGGGATGCGGAACCCAGGCCGGCATGCTCGAGCCACGATCGGACCGTGGTCAGCTCGCTGCGCGAAGGCCCGTACGACGCGACGAATCCTCCGGGTGGCAGCCAGTGATGGAAGTCTGGCGAGCTCGGGTCGTAGAGCTGGTGCAACAGTGTCTGGATCCGACCTTCGTTGGACGGCCGCAGCACGATCCGGAGCTGGATCGGCTGGTGCGCCGGCACCGGCCCGAGGTCAACGGCGTGCGCCGGCGCCGCGGCAGGAACCAGTCCCGGAAAGCGCACGAGTGGCTCCGTGGTCGCACCAGCGGGCCCAGCGTCGATGGCCAGGTCGACACCCACGGTGGCGATGCACATGAATCCCACGGCGGCGAGCCGGCACCGTGCTCTCGACCCCCTGCCCAGGCACGCCGTCGGACGTCGCCCACTGCCCGAGAACCGTGTTGCCCCCACTGCACCCACGACACGACCTCCTCTGCACCGTCCCCGCGGCGGGCGTCGCTCGCACGAGCGATGTCGTGGTGAGCGCGAACCTACCCCGCAGATACAACCGCCGCCACGGACGCGAGCGATTTGAGCACGTGGGTGTAACGGTCGAGGACCCTCGTCCAGCGAGCGGGTCGAAAAGCGTTCCACCGGCCGAGGCGGGCGCGGGCTCGAGCTGCTGGCTTCTCCCCTGGACGGAGCGCGCTCGGGAAGTTCTGGCCGGCAGATGGTGTTTCTTAAGGTGACGGATGAGTGGCAGTGCCGGAAAGGAGGCGCCGATGGTGATAGGGGTCATCCAGCCGGCGTCGCCAGCACGGCGAGTCGCACCCGGGTCCGGGACCACGGTTCCGGTATCCGCCCGGTGACGTTGTCGTTGCGGGTCGTGCACCCGGAGAGCGAGCGTGCGTTCGACGGGTCCAGCCCGAGGGCTCGAAGCGCCCAATCCTTGACCGGGCGCCCGGGAGTGCCGGGTAACCGTGCTGGGGACGCCGGGGACAACTCCATCCAGTCGTTCGAAGGCCCGCCGTCCCGGCGGGCCTCGTCGCGCGGGCGCGTGGTCGGACGTGGCGCCATGAGCCGCAGCGCCGGCACCCACGACTGTGGTGGGTGCTACCCGGTTGCCAGGTACGGGCCGCTGACCCCGAAGCCCAGGCGGACCACGGCGACCGGGCGCGGGGGCGTGGCGCCGGGGACGTCGCTGCGCCACGGGTTGTAGGCCAGCCATACACCCGTCGCATCGCGGAACACCGATGGTTCGCCTGGTCCGGTCCCTTGGGCGTTGGAACCCAGCAGCGGGGTGGAGCGCGCGTCGACGCAAGGTCCTGCCGGCCCGACGCAGCGGGCGATGCCGATGGCGTAGTGCACGGAGTTGAACCAGTTGGCGGAGAAGAACAGCCAGTACGCGCCCTGGACCAGCACCAGTTGCGGTGCCTCGGCGATCGTGCCCTCCCAGGGCAGGTCGGGCCGGTACAGCTCGGCGCGGGGTCCGAGCAGGGTGCGGCCGTCGGGGCTGAGCCGCTGGGCCCAGATTCCGGTCACGCCACCCTGGTCGGGGCCGGGCACGTCGGGATCGGCGTTGTCGTCGGACTTCCAGTCGAGCCACAGCGTGCCGTCCGCGTCGACGAAGGTGCGCGGGTCGATCGACCCGCGATGGTCGAGCTGGCACACGAAGGGCGCCGGCTGCGCGGTGAACGGACCGGTGGGACCGGGCCCGAAGGCAGCACCGATGCACTCCACCGGTGGCTGGCTGCCGCGCACGATCGCGGTGAAGTACAGCGCCCACCCGCCGGCGACCTGGCGGACGTCGGGAGCCCAGGTGAAGCCGGGTACCGCCCACGGTGGCAGCCGCGGCAGCGCGTCGCGCACGGGGCCCCACTCCCCGAGCTCGGTGCCCTCCCGCAGCGGGACGTTGAGGCCGGGGGCGTTGCCCTCGCTGGTGTACAGGAAGTAGTGACCGCCTGTCACCAGCACGAAGGGGTCGGGCGCGTCAGGCCCCGAGAGGATCATCCGCCCCGGTGCGTCCGGCGTGGCCGTGGGCGCTGGCGCGTAGTAGCCGGCGGTGACCCCGGGCACGGTCGCAGCCAGCGTGCCACCCACCGACGACGACACACCGGTCGACAGCGCGCCGATGCCACCGGGCTGGCGTGTGATCGGCCGCACGCAGAGCGGGTCGTCGGGGCGGGCAGCGCACGTCGACCGGAGGTCCTGTCCGGTTCGTGCGGCGCCGCTGCCCAGGGAGCTGCTGTCCAGGGGGGTGGCGGCACGAACGCCGGCGATGAGGGCACCGGCGGTCAGGATGGCTGCCGCGGTGGCCATGAGCACTGGCCCTGGCCGCTGGCGGCGGTGCACGGCACCGACCATGACGTCGGGCGACAGCTGGCGCACCCCGGATGGCCTGTGCCTGCGGAGCTCGAGTCGGAGCGGCAGGCCCTCCACCAGCGGATGCTCGGGCGGCGGGTCACCCGGCATCCCCACGGGGGCGTCCCCCACGGCGCCGGCGAGCGGGGTGGCTATGGCCATATGGCACACAATTCTGTCGAAATACCACGATCTGTGCACGCAGTACCGCTATTTGAAGCGACTGGGTCGTGGTCCCGCGGGTGGTGCACGGGCCTCACGCTGCACCTTGACGTAACCGGCAGTAACGTTACGCTTGGTAACCATGGTTGCTCCCGAGGTTCCGGCAGCGGCCGCCGGTGCCCGCACTGCTCGTCCGCACCCGCCTGCCTCGCCACAGCCACCGGCGGCCCCCGTGCCAGGCGACGTCCCGGCCGGTTCGCGGCGGCGGGGTGCCGGTCCTGATGGGGCCAGGCGAGCGCGCCGGCAACCAGCGGCCGGGGGTACGGGGGTGCCCGGGCAGCGGCACGGGGCTCGGGCGGTGGTCGAGCGGGATGTCCGCCGGGCGGCACGGCGAGCAGAACTGGTCGACGCCGCCGTCCGCGTCATCCGCCGGGAGGGACCGGGGGCATCGATGGAGCGGATCGCTGCCGAGGCGGGGATCACCAAGCCCGTCCTCTACCGGCACTTCGGCGACCGGGTCGGGCTCCACACGGCGGTGACCGACCTCGCGTTCGAACGGCTCGGTGCCGAAGTGCGCGACGCCTTGGCGCGCCTGGACGTGCCGCCCCGGCAGGTCGTGGCCAATGCCATCGACGCCTACCTGTCGTTCATCGAGCGCGAGCCGGCCCTGTACCAGTACCTCACCGTGCGGTTCACCAGCGACGACCGCACATGGCGCCGCAGCATCAACACGTTCTTGTGCCGTGTCGGTGGTGACGTGGCCGTGGTCCTTCGAGAGGCGCTGTGTGCCACGGGGGCAGACTCCGGGGCGGCCGAGCCGTGGGCCTTCGGTCTCGTGGGGCTGGTGTTCTCCGCCGGCGAATGGTGGCTCGGGCGCCGCACCATGTCCCGTCAGCGTCTGGGCGCGTACCTGACCGATCTCGTCTGCGACGGCCTGCCCGGGATCGGCGATGTCACCGAGCCGACCCACGACCTGCTTGCTCGGTCCCTGCCGGCGGGGCATTCGCCCAGGGCTGCTGGTCGGGTGCGAGGCGGCGCAGACGGGGATCGGACGGCGCGCCCAGGTGGACCTGTCGGGTCCGCCCCAGTCGGTGGAGCCACCCACGGAGCGACCCACGGAGGGACCGACGCCCCGACGGGCACGTCCGTGGCACCGGCGCACGCCGATGCGCAGCTGCCGTTCCTCGGTCGTAGGCCGGCCCCCGCCGGCGCAGCAGGGCTGCAAGCGGACCAGCCGCACGGTGGCGGTGGTACGTGATCCGGCTGCTGGGGATGAACTGGGGAGAACCTCGTGCGGGGGTGGGGACAGAGGTGGGCTTCCTGGGGACGGCACGGGAAATTCTCTGGAGAACATAGGGATATCGCGCGATCCCCTTGACCCGCCTCGGCGCGAGGCGCACAGTGACAACAGCCGGGGTTGACGACGACCCACCAGGACCGGAGGACACGCTGAGAGGGGTGTTCACCGGGAACCAGGGGGAGACGAGTACCCCGGTCAGGCAGCCGGAGACGTGCCGGACGGCTCCCTGGGGCCGGCCGGTGCAGCGAAGGAACCGGGGGTCGTCCGACCTCGGGTACGAACGCACTCCGGCAGCCGTGACGAGGGTCCCGAGAAGTGCGGGCGGCGCAGCCGAACCGGCTACTCGGGGCCTCGTCGCGTCCGGGGCCTCGACGCACTCCGGATCGCGAGCCGCTCCCGGATCCTCCTCGAGGTCGGGCCCGCGTGACGTGCCCCATGCCAAGGTGCGCCTGGCGCGATCCGAGGCCAGGCGCGCCCGGCGCGACCCCGGCGGCGTGGCAGCACACGCCGGCGACGCCCCGGGCTGTGGCTGTGCTGGGGCAGTCAGCGGATGGTGAAGCCCCGCTCGCCTGCTGGGTGCTCCACCACGCACGAGACGGCATCGACCCTGGCCGCCGGTGGCCCGGCCCGGCACCAGTCGACCAGCGCCTCGACCACGGGGGCCGGGCCCTCGAACACGGCTTCCACCGCCCCGTCCGGGAGGTTGCGGACCCACCCAGCCGCGCCTGCCTGCCAGGCACGGCGCGCGCACGAGGCCCGGAAACCGACGCCCTGGACGCGTCCGCGAACCACCACGCGCTGGCGCACCGTGCGGTCGGCTGCGTCAGGTCGTGTCACCGCGGTGGCGGTGCGGCGCCGGAGACCGGTGCGGATGGCGCGTCCGGCGTCGGCGCCCGTCCTCCCGGTGCTCCCGCCTGCCCGTAGTGGGCGGTGCCGCCAGGGGCATGGCTGCTCGTCGCTGACGAGCCCGCTGCCAGGGTGGTACTCGCTGCGATCGGCCCGCCGGCCGCACCCTGCGCGACGGGTGCATGCTGCCCGACGGGCACGTCCCGAGGCGCCGGCGGGGCCGGCTCTCCCAGTGCGTCCATCAGACACGGGTCGACGTCGCCCTCGGTGCACCGTTCGCACTCGAGCTCGAGAGTGGCGTGCGCGATGTCGAACGGTCCGCCCACCACCGCCTTGACGCGTTCGCCGATGGCCTGTGCCTGCTCGAGGCTGGGGTGGCCGGCCACCACCACGTGGGCGGACAGCGCCCGGACCTCGCTCGACAGGCTCCACACGTGCAGGTCGTGCACCTCGGCCACGCCCGGGACGTCGGTCATGGCACCGGTCAGGGCGGCGAGGTCGAGGTCGGCCGGGGCGGCTTCGAGCAGCACGTCCACCGCAGCACGGAGCAGGCGGTAGGCCTCGGCGACGATCAGGGCCGCGACCGCCAGGGATGCCGCCGGGTCGACCCAGGTGGTCGAGGGGCTGACCATCAGCACGGCGCCGGCCGCCACCACCGCCAGGGAGGCCACGGCGTCGCCTGCCATGTGCACCAGCGCGCTGCGCATGTTCAGGTCGCCGTGCCGCTCGGCCAGCACCAGGGCGGCGATGCCGTTCACCACCAGCGCAGCGGCTGCCACGGCCACGACGGTGCCGCCGTGCACGGCATGCGGGTGCAGCAGGCGACCCACGCTCTCGACGGCGATGCCGATGGTGACGGCCGTGATCGTGCCGGCGTTCACCAGGGCGGCCAGGATCGTGCCGCGGTGGTAGCCGAAGGATCGCTCGGGACTCCGGGGCCTGAGGGTCCAGCGCACGGCCCACAGCGCCAGTGCCACACCGGCCGCATCGGTCAGGTTGTGCCCGGCGTCGGCCAGCAGGCCGAGCGAATGGGACACGGCGCCGCCGACGGCCTGGCCGGCTACCAGTGCCAGGTTGAGCACGAGGGTCACGACGAGCCGGCGGGTCCGGCTGCTCACTCGGTCCATCGCCTGGATCGCCTTGCCTCGCCTCGTTCCTGCCCGGCGGTTCGTGTCCGGCCGCTCGTGCCCGGCGGCTCCCGCTCCGGAGGCTCCCGTCGGGACACCGCGTGAGGGTCCAGCGCTACCGCCCGTCCCCCGGCCGGCACGTCGCTCGCCAACGCCGTCCAGCCTACCGGTGTCGCCGCGCTATCAGCCGCCCGGGCCGAACCAGCCGGGGTCTGCCGTGCCGGTCTCGTAGCAACGGCCGAGATGGTCGAACCAGGCGACGCTGTCCCCGAGACCACCGACGCGGTTGCGTGCCAGCCACAGCCGGCGATGCTCGTCCACGATGTCGGCCAGCCACCGCGCCAGGCGCCGCCGGTCGGCGGCTGCGACCGAGCCCAGCGTGCCGTCCCCGGCCAGCCGCAACCTGGCGTCATGGCAGGCCAGACGCAGCAGCTCGGCCGCGTTGGCCACTTCGGCCACCACGACGGCGGCGTCGACACAGCCCGGGGAAGCGGCACCGGCGGCTGCCGTCGCCTGCGCGAGCGCGTCCTCGACCGAATCGAGCCCGGCGCCGTCGAGCCCGGTGGTGAGCCCGGTGCCCACCGGCCACTGCGGCAACAGCAGGTGCAGCACCAGCGCCGACATGTTGGGTGGCTGGGGGGCGACCAGGCTGTGCACCTGCCCGAGGCGCACCACCGCCGAGCCCAGCGACCCGGTGGGATCGGCGTAGCGGTGCACCGACAGTGCCGCGGCAAGGTCGTCGAGCCCGAGGTCGCGGTGGCGGGCGACGCACCAGGACAATGCGGCGGCTGCCGCCAGGCCGGCGTCGCTGAACGGCAGGTACTGGTGGTGGCCCATGTCGCCCCAGTCGGTCACGAGCAGGCCCGTGGCCCCGCACCTGACGGCAGCGATCGCCGCGTTGGCGACGTTGGCCATCATGACCGGGGCGCGGCCGGTGACCGACAGCCAGCTCGAGGTTCCTGGGCAGGCCCAGGCGGCCACGCCGGCGGCCGCCAGCCGGTCGAGGCGCGGGGCGAAGGGATGGTCGGCTTCATAGCCCCACTCGCACACGGTCACGCCCTGGGGCACCTGCGCGAGCAGCTCCGGGTGCGCACCCGGCACGTCACCCCACACCAGCAGCTCGCGCCCGTCGAGCACCGGCAGGGTGCGCAACCGATTGAGCCATCCTGCCCACTCCCCGCGCCGGGCCGGGGGGAGCTCCCAGGGCTCGTCCATTCCCACGTGCACCCGCGGCGAGCGCAGCAGAGGCACGAGCTGGCCCAGGATGTCGGCCACGAGGGCGAAGGCCTCGGGTTTGGCCGGGTCCAGCGTGAGCGGTGGGCGGTGGATCCCGAACAGCCACTCGAACCCGTCGGGGGCGATCGCCAGGTGCCGGTAGGTGTCGTGACGCAGCCAGCGCTCGAAGTGGCCCAACGTGTTCTGGTTGGCGGACAGCTCCACCCCGCGGGCGGCGCAGTAGTCCTGCAAGGCCAGCAGGTCCTCGGCGGTGTAGGGGTCGGCACCGCGCCACACCTCCTCGTGGCCAGCGGTGGCGAAGGTGTGCTCGAAGTACAGCTCGAGGTGGTTCAGCTTCCACGCCGCCAGCTGGTCCACGATGGCTCGCAGCGTGGCCATGGTCGGGACCTTGTCGCGCGAGACGTCGAGCATGACCCCGCGCACGGGCAGGTCGGGCCAGTCCTCGATCGTGCACGGCCACAGTCCCCCCTCCACCGGGTCCGCGGTGGGCCAGGCTGCCGGGGTGCCCAGCTGGGCGAGGGTGGCCCGCCCGTGGCGGAACCCCGCAGCGTCGGCCGCCTGGAGCCGGACGCCGTCGGCGGACACCGCCAGCCGGTAGCCCTGGGGTGGCAGGGAGGGGTCGATCCGCTCCTCCACCGGCCGTGCCGGGACTGGTCGGGCGCCGGCGGGCACCTCGATCGAGCGCGGCCGCGGGAGGAGGAGCGGGTCGGAGGGGTGCTGCCTGGCTGGGCCGCTCACCGGCCGGGCAGCTGGCGCCACAGCCACTCCGGGCGCTCGCCCCGGCCCACCGAGGCGGCCAGCTCGCGGCGGACGATCGGCAGGTCGTCGGCGTGGGTGACGCCGATGCAGCGCCCCGGGCCGCGCAGCACGCGGACTGGCTGGGTGCCTCCGGTGGCGCCCGGCCGGCCGGCCACGGCGCCCATCACCTCGGGCAACAGCACCTCGGCCGAGGTGGGAGTCAGCGGTGGCCCGCCGTGCGTGGGGGGGTCGGACCTCGGCGTCGGCAGGCTAGCGGGCGCCCCTGGGCCGTCGGGTGCCGGCACGCTGCCGAGCGCCCCTGGGTCGCCGGGTGCCTCCTGGGGGTGCAACGAGCCGTCGGGGGCGACGTGCCGGTGCACGGCACGGACCGCGGCCTCGAGCACCGGCCAGATCTCGGGTTGCAGTCCCCAGAGGTTCACGGACACCAAGGTGTCAGGGTCGAGGCGCTCGGGTTGGGCGCCGTCGCCTGCCACGAAGGTCCCGTCCGCCTGCCGCTGGACCTTGCGCCGCTCGGCGATGCCGGCGAGCAGGCCGTCGGGGTCGACGGCGCAGGTGCCGCGGGTGACGGGCTCGTCGGTCACCACCGTATCGGCCAGGCGGTAGGCGACGAGGGCGTGCTCGCCATGCGCGCTCAGGTGCCCGAGCAGCAGCTCGAACGCCGGTGTGCCGTAGACGTCGTCCGCGTTCACGACCGCGAACGGCCGCTCGCCCACGTGCGGGCGGGCGCAGAGCACCGCATGGGCCGTGCCCAGGGGCTCGGTCTGGAGCGCCACCGAGACCTTGACCGCCGGCGGCCAGCAGCGTTGGACGTGGTACTCGATGGCCGCACCGGTGTGAGGGCCGAGGACCAACACCACCTCGCCGAACCCGGCGGCGAGCGCGTCGGAGGCCGTCAGGTCCACCACCGCCTCTCCGTGCAGGCCGACCGGGGCGAGCGGCTTGCACCCCCCGTAGCGTTTGGCCATCCCGGCGGCCAGGACCACCAGGACGGGTCGCGCGTGCTGCGGGCTCACCCGCCCCATCGCAGCACCGCGCTCGCCCACGTCATGCCGCCGCCGAAACCTGACAGCAAGACGGTGGCACCCGGCTGCAGGCGCCCGCTCTCGAGCGCGTCGGCAAGGGCCAAGGGGATGGAGGCCGACGAGGTGTTGCCGTAGCGGTCGATGGTCACCACGTAGCGTTCGGGGGCGATCCCGAGACGCTGGGCGGCGGCCGTGATGATCCTGGCGTTGGCCTGGTGGGGCACGAACAGGTCGACGTCGTCGGGCGTGAGGCCTGCCCGCTCGAGCGCCACGAGCGACGAGTCGATGACCGCCCGCACGGCGTGGCGGAAGATCTCCTTGCCGTTCATCGACAGGTAGCCGCCGTGCTCGCACTTGAGCAGGCTCCGCAGGGAGCCGTCGGCGCCCAGGTGCCAGCCGAGCAGTTCACCTGGCCCGTCGGTCGCCTCGAGCAGGACGGCGCCGGCGCCGTCGCCGACCAGCACCGCCAGGGTGCGGTCGTCCCAGTCCGTGATGCGCGACAGGGTCTCGCTGCCGATCACGAGGACGCGCTGGGCACCGGTGCGCACCAGGCCGTGTGCGGTGACCAGGGCGTAGACGAAGCCCGAGCACGCGGCGTTGACGTCGAAGGCACCCCCTGCGATGCCCAGGCCGTCCTGCACCGTGGCCGAGGTGCCGGGCACGATGGCGTCGGGCGTGGTGGTGGCGAGGACCAGCACGTCGACAGCAGCTGGATCGACACCGGCCCGGTCGAGTGCGGCCCGTCCCGCGGCGATGGCGAGCTCGGAAGTGGTGCCGCCGATGCGCCGCTCCTTGATGCCCGTGCGCTCGGTGATCCACTCGTCGCTCGTGTCGAGGCGGAGGGAGAGGTCTGCGTTGGTGACGACCTTGTCCGGGACGGCGATGCCCCAGCCCGTGACGACGGCGCCGGGCACCTCAGGACCGCCCGAGCACGTGGATGGCCACCATGGCGGCATCCCCGCCGACGATGCCGCCGGTGTTGACGGCGGCGGCCAGGCGCGCGTGTTCGACCTGGCGTTCGCCTGCGGTGCCCCGCAGTTGCTGGACCAGCTCGACGACCTGGCACAGACCGGTGGCACCCAGCGGATGGCCGCGGCCGACCAGGCCGCCGCTCGGGTTGACGCACACGGCGCGCCCCCCGAGGCCGGTGTCGCCGGCGGCCGTGGCAGGGCCGGCGTCACCCGGGGCGAAGAACCCCAGGGACTCGAGGGCGTAGAGCTCCTCGGCGCTGGTGGCGTCGTGGACCTCGACGACCTGCAGGTCGCCCGGCCCGACGCCGGCAGCCTTCCAGGCGGCCTCGGCCGTCTCGCCCAGTCGGTCGTGGTAGTCGACCTCGCCGTTGCCCGATCGCGCCACGCTTGCCAGCACACGGGGGGCGCCGGGGGCGAAGCCCGTGGTGACGACCACGGCGGCGGCACCGTCGGTGAACGACGAGCACATGAGCCGGGTCAGCTTGCCCGCCACCACCGGTGAGTCCAGCACCTCCTCGAGGGTGACCGGTGTGCGGAACTGGGCCAGGGGGTTGGCGGCGGCGAAGCGGCGGGCCTTGACGGCAGCGGCGGCCATGTGCTCGGGGGTGGTGCCCCGCTGCGTGATCTGGGTCTCGACCCAGGTGGCGTTGAGGCCCATGAGCAAGCTGCCGGAGCGATTGTCGAGCGTGGCGCGCAGTTCGGCGCGTTGGTCGGCAGGCAAGCCGTCCTCGATCCCGGCCAGGGTGCCGGATCGGTCGCCGGTCCACATCTTCTCCACCCCGAGGGCGAGCACGGGCGACTCACCGGCCATGGCGGCCAGCACCGCCAAGTGGAGGGCCGAGGACCCCCCGGCGCAGGAGTTGTCGACGTTGACGACGGGCACGCCGGCGAGACCGACGTCCCGCAGCCAGGCCTGGCCCCGGATGCAACCCTGGTCGCACAACCGCCCGCCCAAGGCGTTGGCCACCACCACCAGCCCGAGCTCGCTCGGGGTGATCCCGGCGTCGGCCAGCGCCGCGGTGACCGCCTGGTGCGCCATGGCGCTGGGGGACAGGTCGCGCCGGTCCATCGGCGTCATGCCCACTCCCGCGACGCATACGCCCTGTTTCACGCGTCCTCTGCTCCTCGTTGGCGCCTGCTGGCGGCCGCGCGGTCCGACCGGGACGGGTCCGAGCGCGTGGCCGGTGCCTGTGTGACTGCTGGCAGGCTGGACGGACTGGAGATGTCACCGGGGGACGTCGAGCCCACGGTGCGGGCGGCGAGCTCGCCGGCCAGCTCCTCGAACTGTACCAGCGGGTTGTCGGCGGTGACGAAGAGGGCCAGATGCTCTGCACCGGCATCGCGCCAGCGGCACAGCTCGGCGGCGCACCGAGCGGCGTCGCCACCGACCACATGCCGTGCGAAGGCCGTTGCCGGCGCCCCGAACAGCGACGCCGTCCACCGCATGCCCCGTTCCACCGCCTGCGCAGCTGCGGCACGACCGCGCCGGGCACTGACAGCGACGAAGACGACCGCCGCCCGGGTGATCGTCGCCGGTGGACGGCCGCAGCGCTCGGCCTCCTTGTCCAGGCGTTCGCTGGCCGCCGCGTACTCGTCGGGTGGGGTGAACAGTGGGATCCACCCCTCGCCATGGCGGGCGGTGCGCGCCAGGGTGGGCGCACGGGTGCCGCCGAACCAGACGGGCACCGGTGCCGGGGCGGGGAGCTGCACGTAGCGACCCGGCCCCGGGTTCCATGCCTGGCGGAGCTCGCCGATCGCGGCGTCGAGACGCCGGCCGCGATCGCGATAGGCGACGCCTGCCGCTTCGTACTCGCCCGGATGCCGGCCGATTCCCAGACCGAGCACCATGCGGCCACCCGACAGCACCTGCAGCGATGCGGCCTGCTTGGCAACCTCGTGCGGCCGCCGGAGCGGGATCTGCGCGACGCACGAGCCCACCGCACAGCTGGTGGTGGCTGCGGCCGCCACGGCCAGCGCGGTGAAGCACTCGACGGCCGGCCGGTGCCAGAAGAGGTGGTCGCACGCCCACAGGGCCGTTGCCCCCGCCGCTTCCGCCTGCCGGCACAGCGCCGCCAGGGTGCCGGCGGAGGGCAGCTCGTCGGTGTCCTGCGGGAACGTGGGCAGCACCAGCCCGATCGATCCGGCGATCGAAGGCACAGCGCATGCTAGCGCCCGCCAGTTGGAACTTGACGAGCCGTCAGGTGGGGCGATCGTCAGATCTGATGGGTTGCCGGCCGCTGTTGCACGCCGCGGACCGCTTGCACGGCAGAATGGAGCAGTGAGCGACCAGCTGAACGGCACCGAGACGAGCGGCACCGAGACGAGCGGCACCGAGCTGAGCGACGACGAGCGCGCCGAGCGCCTGGGGGCACTGCAGGACCTCATCGGCATCATGCGGCCCGCGGTCCAGGCGGACGGGGGCGATCTCGAGCTGGTCGACGCCGACGTCGAACGCGGTGTGGTGCACGTCGAGCTGCGAGGGGCCTGCAGCTCCTGTGCCATCTCGTCGGTGACCCTGCAGGCCGGTGTGGAGCGGATCCTGCGCGATCGGCTCGACTGGGTGACCGAGGTGGTCGGCGGCGTCGACGAGAGCGCCGACCCGTTCGAGAGCGCGGCCTTGGGCCGTGGCGGCTACGTTCCCAAGTGGTAGGCGCCCCACGCCGCCAGTGCGCGGGACGAACGCGGGAAAGCGCCAGGTTCGTTAGCATGCCTAACTAGAATGGTGGGCGATGGCCGTTCCCGCCGATCACGAACCCGGTCCCTGCTCGGCGGTCGATCCAGGGCCCGTCGCGTCGTCGGCGCCAGTTGACGCCACCGACGCCGAACTGGCCGCCCGGCTCCGGCTCGCTGTCACGCGGCTGGCACGTCGGCTGCGCCAGCAGGGCACGGGCACGCTGACTGCCTCGCAGGCGTCCGCACTGGCCACGGCCGATCGGTTGGGGGCCCCGAGCCTGGGGGAGCTGGCGGCGGCCGAACGGGTGCAGCCGCCCACCATGACCCGGATCGTCGGTGCCCTCGAAGACGCCGGCCTGCTCGAGCGGCTCGTCGACGACACCGATCGGCGGGTGGTCCGGGTCCGGGCGACGCCTGCCGGTCGCCGGGTGCTGCAGCAGAGCCGATCGCGCAAGACCGCGTTCTTGGTGCGACGCCTGAGGCAGCTCGACCAGTCCCAGCGCGATGCCCTCGTGCAGCTGGTCGAGCTGCTCGAGCGTCTGGTGGCCGAACCGTGACCCGGCTCCGGGTCACGGCTGCCACCACGTTCCGTTCGCTGCGGGTCCGCAACTACCGCCTGTACTTCACCGGCCAGCTCATCTCGGTGAGCGGCACGTGGATGCAGGGCGTTGCCCAGGCGTGGCTGGTCGTCCGTCAACCCCACGGCCTGGCGCCGCCGTCGCGTGCCGGTGTGGACCTGGGCATCGTGACCGCCCTGCAGTTCCTCCCCATGCTGCTGTTCGGCACCTGGGGCGGGCTCATCGCCGATCGCTTCGACAAACGGCACGTGCTGTACGGCACGCAGGCGGCCGCCGGGGTACTGGCCCTTGCCCTGGGCCTCCTCACCTCCACGGGCACCGTCCGCCTGTGGCACGTCGAGCTGCTCGCCACCCTCCTCGGCTTCGTCAACCTCGTCGACAACCCGGCGCGTCAGACCTTCGTGCTCGAGATGGTCGGACCCGACGACCTGCCCAACGCCGTCGGCCTCAACAGCGTGCTCATGAACGCCTCCAGGATCATCGGCCCGGCGCTGGGCGGCGTGCTCATCGCCACGGTCGGACTCGCGCCGTGCTTCGAGGTGAACGCCGCGTCCTACGTGGCAGTCATCGTGGCGTTGGCCATGATGCGCCACGGCGAGCTGTTCCCGGTCGAACGGGTGGCGCGGGCCCGAGGACAGCTGCGGCAGGGTCTGGCGTACGTGTGGCGCACACCGGTGCTGCGCGACACGCTGCTGCTCGTCGCGGTGGTGGGTACCCTGGCCTACAACTTCCAGGTGGTCCTGGCGTTGTTGGCTCGGATGACCTTTCACGGCAATGCCGGCACCTATTCCTGGCTGCTGTCGCTCATGGCCGTGGGGTCGGTGGTGGGGGGACTGGTCTTCGCCAATCGGGGGCGGCCTGGCCTGCGTTCGCTCACGGCCATCGGCGTCGTCTTCGGTGTGCTCATCGGGCTCGTGGCAGCGTGCCCCAGCTTCGTGCCGGCCGCCGTCGCCGTGGTGCCCATGGGCGCTGCCTCGCTGCCGTTCATCGCCACGGCCAACTCCACCTTGCAGCTCAACGCCGAGCAGACCATGCGCGGGCGGGTGATGGCGCTGTATGCCATGGCCTTCCTCGGCACCACGCCCATCGGCAGCCTGCTGGTGGGGTGGATCTCCCAGGTGGCCAGTCCCCGGGTGGCGCTGCTTTTGGGCGGGGTGGCCACCGTGGTGGCGTCGCTTGCAACCCGGGCGCGGCACCACCGCACTCGCCAGGTGCCGGTCGAGGTGGTCGGTGCCCTCGACGAGCAGCACCCGGGCAGCACGCTGGGTGTGGCGTGACGCCGCGTTCGCGCTGGCGGGCAGACCGGCAGACCTGAGGTACCACGCCCGCTGGCCTGCGGTACCGAACCCGCGGACAGCTGCGGCGGCAACGCCGCAGGGGGACGGTGGATGTGCCCCTGCGGCCTGACAGCTCAGGCGGGGCGGGGCTCTTTGGGGAGTCCCAGGATGCGCTCGCCCACGATGTTGCGCTGGATCTCGGCCGTCCCGCCCCAGATGGTCTCCGAGCGCGAGAAGAAGAACGAGGCTTGGAGCTCGCTCACGGGGTAGGTCGGCTTGCCGCGCCGGGCCAGGGCCGCTTCGGCCACCTCGTCGTCGTACTGGCCCGATCCGGTGAGGATCTGGCCCTCCATGCCCAAGATGTCAATCGCCAGCTCCATGGTGTCGCGGTGGTACTCGGACCAGAACATCTTGTTGGTGGCCTGCAGCGCGGCCGTGGTGTTCGTACCGTTGAGGGCGTCGGTGAGGGTCCGGTACCCGTTGATCTGCATGATCTTGACCTTGGACCAGGCGGTTGCCAGGCGCTGGCGGACCAGGGGATCGCTCGTCCTGCCCAGGCGCCGGGCTTCGGCCACGATGTGGTCCAACTCCCGCTGGAAGCGCCGGTAGCCGGTGGTCGCCGACGCGCCGCGTTCGAACCCGAGGGTGGTCATCGCCACCTTCCACCCGTTGTTGACGCCGCCCACCACGTTGTCCTTGGGGCAGCGCGCGTTGGTGAAGAAAACCTCGTTGAACTCGGCAGAGCCGTCGATCTGCTGGATGGGCCGTACCTCGATGCCGGGCTGTTTCATGGGCACGAGCAGGTACGAGATGCCGGCGTGCTTGGGCGCGTCGGGATCGGTGCGCGCCAGGAGGAAGATGTAGTCGGCGTACTGGGCCTGGGTGGTCCAGACCTTCTGTCCGTTGATCACCCATTCGTCGCCGTCGAGCTCTGCCCGGGTCTTCAAGGAGGCCAGGTCGCTGCCGGCGTCAGGCTCGGAGAACCCCTGGCACCAGGAGATGGTCCCGTTGAGGATCTTGGGGATGAACTCCCGCTTCTGCTCCTCGGTGCCCCACTGCAAGATGGTCGGGCCCACGAGGGTGTCGCCGAAGAAGTCGGCCCGCAACGGCGCTTTCGCCCGGGCGAATTCCTCGTTGAGCACCACCTGCTCGATGAGCGACAGCCCCCGTCCGCCGTACTCCTTGGGCCACGAGGCGCAGATCCACCCGCCGTCGAACAGCGTGCGCACCCACCTCGCGTTGAACGCCTGGCGCTCCTCGGCCGTCATGGTGAACCCGGGCTCGCCCCAGCCGGGGGGGAGGTTCTCCTTCAGCCAGGCGCGGATCTCGGCGCGAAACGCCTCGGCTTCGGGTGGGTAGGTGAGGTCCACTGGTCCTCAGGGTACCGCCGCGTCGGCGCGGGCGACCAACCGGCCCCCGGCCGGTTAGCGTGGCGCCGGGGGCACGGCGCCGGCAGCCCGACGTGGCTGCAACGGTGCACAGGGATGGCGGTCCGCAGTGGAGGGAGGCATCGTGCGCCACGGGCGTCGGGCGGTGAAGACCGTGGCGGCGCGCCTGGCGGCCACGGCCACGGCCACCACCGGTGCAGCGCTGCTCGCGCACTACCTGCCCAGCGCGACGATCCTGGCCACGTGGCTCCCCACCCCGCCGACCGCCCTGCCCTCGGGTTGGTGCCGTTGGCGCGGCCCGGCCGACCGGCGGGCCGTGGCGCTCACCTTCGACGACGGCCCGTCGCCGGACAGCACGCCACGCACCTTGGACCTGCTCGACGAGCTCGGCATGAAGGCCACGTTCTTCGTGATCGGTGAACTGGCCACAGCCCACCCCGACCTGGTGGCCGAGATGCGCCGGCGAGGTCACGCGGTGGGCTCCCACGGCCAGCGCCATGAGCACCACCTGCTGCGCACCCCGCAGTGGGTGCACCAGGACGTGGCCCGCTCGGTGGCCTCGGTGGCGGCCGCCACCGGCGAACGGCCTCGCTGGTACCGCCCGTCGTACGGGCAGATGACGGCCAGCACCATCGCCGCCGCGCGCCGGTGCGGCATGGACGTGGTCCTGTGGACCCGGTGGGGGAAGGAGTTCGCCGACACCGACACCGCCTCGGTGCTCGCCCGGCTCGAGACGGGGATGGTGCCGGGTGCGATCTTGCTGCTGCACGACACGGACGAGCTGTGTCCTGCGGGTACCGCAGCGCGCACCCACCGGGTCCTCGAGCCCCTGGCAGCGGCCCTGGATCGGCGGGGGTTGGTGTCGGTCACGCTCGACGAGCTGCTTGCCCCCGGGGCGGCGCCACCGTGAGCGGTCCGCAGCCGGCGCTCGTGCTGTCGGGCTCGATCGGCAAGGGCCACGATTCTGTGGCCGAGGCGTGCGCCAGCGCCCTGGCCCGGGCCGGGTACCGCTCGACGGTGCTCGACTGCATGGCGCTGCTCGGCGGCGTGGGCAGCCGGATCGGCGAGTCGGTGTTCCGCCGGATGCTGGCGGTGCCGCCGCTGTACGACGGCTTCCACTTCTCGCAGATGCGGGCCGGCTCGCCCTTGGCCGAGCGCATGGAGCGAGCGGCAGCTGCTCGTCTGGTGCCCCGCCTGCGCGACGTCATCGCTCGGAGCGGCGTGCAGGTGCTCGTGTCGGTGTTCGCCACGGGCGCCGGTGCCCTGGGCCGCCTGCGGGCCGAGCTGCCCGGTGCGCGGGCCGTGGTGGTGTGCACCGACGCCACGGCTCACCGGTTCTGGGTCCACGAGGGCATCGACCGGTACGTGGTGTGCTCGCCCGCCGCTGCCGGCACCGTGCGCCAGTACCTGCCCCGGGCGGACGTGGCGCTCGTGCCGCCGCCGGTCCGCCCCGCATTCTTCGCTGCTCCCGATCGCCTGGCGGCGCGCCGGGCGCTCGGCATCCACCCGGCGGTGCGCTGCGTGCTCGTGATGGCCGGGGGCTGGGGGCTGGCGCCCATCGAGGGGGCGGCCACCGCTCTGGCGCGCAGCGGCTACCGGGTCCTGGCGGTGGCGGGTGCCAACGCCCGGTTGCGACGGCGCCTCGAGCGGGCGGCGCGGGCGGTGGGCAGCGCCCGTGGGGCGCCGCCGGGTGCGGCCGTCGACGGCGCTCCCCCAGGCGCTGGTGGTGGACCGCCTGGAGCCGGTCGCCCGGCAGGTGCCGTCTTCACGGCGGGCAGCGGGCCGGGCATCACGGTGTTCGGCTACACCGAGCGGGTACCCGAGCTCATGGCCGCCGCCGACGTGGTGGTCACCTCGGCCGGGCAGACGTGCCACGAGGCCCGGGTGGTGGGCCGGCCACTTGTGGTCCTCGACGTGGTGCCGGGCCACGGTCGCGAGAACCTCCTGCTCGAGCTGGCCCGTGGCGGCGCGCTGGCGTGCACGCCGCGGCCGGCCTCGGTGGTTGCCGCGGTGGGCGCACTGCTGGCGGGTGCCGCACCGGCAACCGAACCTTGGCCGGTATCCGACGCCGCGGCGTGGGAATCGCGGTTCCTGGCCGTGGTGGCGGACCTGTTCCCTCCCGCCGGCCGGCACCGCCCCGGTGACGCCGTGGCCACGGCCGATGGGCGGGATAGGATGCAACCGTCGCGTCCCCCCCACGGCGGGGCGGACGGGGACGCGGCACCCAGCGGTGAGGTTGCCAGCTCGCGCTGAGCAGGACTTCCGCGGCGAGCGGGGTCCGAGCGCACGGATGGTGCAGGTCCGGGTGGGCCGGGCGCCAGCCGCGTGAGGTGGCTTCGTCCGGCGGACCAGGTGGACGTGCGGGCTCGGCGGGTCCGGGCTCGGGGTCTTCCGGTTCCGGTCCGGGTCCAGGGCGCGAGCGGCGAGCGTACGACGAACCCGACGGCGAGGATGGCGAGGAGGTGAGGTCGATGCAGCAGGGCGAACCCCCGAGTAGACCCCTGCAGCCTCGGCCCCCCTCGCGTGCTCGCCACCGCTGAGCGCGCCGGCGACCGCGCCGGGCACCGACGCCGGGTGCACCGCACCCCGGCATGACGGGACCGGCGTCCTGCGGGTCGTCGCTGCCGGGCGTGCCCGGACCACCGGGTGCCTGGGTGGGAGCCAGGGCCGAGCACCGGCGCGCGGCACGCCGGTTGCCAACCACCCGTTCCGTCCCCCGAATGGGGGGACCGTCCACCGGAGAGCTCCCATGGCACGAACCGCCACCGCATCCGCCCTGACCGCACCGGTGCGCGCCCGCAGGGCGCAGCGCAGCCAGCGCATCCTCGCCACCCGCGCCGTGGCCGATGCCATCGTGTCGCTGGCGGGGCTGCTCGGTGCGCCGGTCGTCAACCCGTCGGGCGACGAGATCGGCACCCTGGTCGACGTGGTCTGCCGCTGGGCCGACGGGCAGACCTACCCGCCGGTGACCGGCCTCGTCGTCCGTATCGGTCGTCGCATGGCCTTCGTCGACGCCGCCACCATCGACGTGCTCGAACCCGCGCGCGTCCGGCTGCGTTCGAGCCGGCTGGACCTGCGTGACTTCGAGCGGCGGGCGGGCGAGGTGATGCTGGCGCGTGACGTCTTGGACCACCAGCTCGTCGACGTGGACGGGGTCCAGGTCATCCGGGCTGCAGACCTGTACCTGGCGCCCGTGTTGGGCCGCATCCGCTTGGTGGGCGTGGACGTGAGCCTGCAGTCCCTGCTGCGGCGCCTGGGCCCGCGCCGGTGGCGGGCCCGTCCCACGCCCGAACGGGTCATCGACTGGTCGGCCATCCAGCCCTTCGGGGACATCCACGCCAGCCCGAACGAGGTGCGGCTGCGGACCTCGCACGCGGGCCTGCACCGGCTGCGGCCCGGCGAACTGGCCGACTTGCTCGAGGACCTGCAGCGCCCCGCCCGCGAAGCCCTGCTCGAGGCCCTCGACCCCGAGGAGGCGGCTGACGCGGTGGAGGAGATGGATCCCGAGGAAGTCCGCAACCTGCTGCGCGACGTCGACCCCCGGCGGGCGTCGGCGCTGCTCGAGCGGATGGAGCCCGACGAAGCGGTGGACGCCCTCCGGGACCTCAGCCCCGACGAGCGCGACGCGCTGCTGGCGCAGATGCCGCCGGAGACGGCCGACGCCTTGTCCCGCCTGCTCCTCTACCCGGGCGACCGTGCCGGGGGGATCATGACCACCGCCGTCGTGGTCGCCCGCGCCGACGAGACCGTCGACGCGGTCCGTGCCCGGCTGGCGGGGCTCACCGAGCATCGTCACGACGTCGACGCCGTGGCGGTGGTGGACTCCGACGGGGTCCTGGTGGCCGACGTGCCGCTCATCGACGTGGTCGTGGCGCCGGGCGACAAGCGGGTGGGGCACCTGGGCGAGGCGGAGGAGCCCGTCACCGTGTCACCCGACGCGTCGCTGGCGGAGGTGGCCGAGCGGTTCGTCGACGCCCGCCGCCTGTCGCTGGTGGTGGTGGACGGGGCCGGGCGGCCGGTGGGCCGCATCCTGGCCGACGACGTGGTCGACGCCCTGCTCCCTGCCAGGGGCCGCCTGCACCTGCCGCGGTGGATGCAGTGACACCGCCCGCCGGCGCGGCGCCTCCCCCGCCAGGTCCGGCTGGCGCGGCGACCGGGGCAGTGGTGCGCGGTGGCACGGTGGCGCGCCCCGTGGTCGGCGCCGGTCCGCCCGCGCCCGGCGCGTCGAGCCGGGCCGGCGGCGACGGGACCCGGCGCCGTGCCCGCCGGCTGGTGGCCTTCGCCGCCATCGCCGGGCCGGGGATCATCGCCACCAGCGCCGGCAACGACGCGGGCGGCGTGGCCACCTACGCCTCGGCCGGGGCCCAGTTCGGCTACCGCACGCTGTTCCTCATGGTGGTCGTGACGGTGTTCTACGTCACGGTGCAAGAGATGGTGGCGCGGCTGGCCGCGCACACCGGCAAGGGCCTCGGCGCGCTGATCCGCGAGGAATTCTCGTTGCGCTGGACGGCGGTGGCCATGGCGGCGTTCGCGGTGGCCAACGTCGGCTTGGTGGTCACCGAGTTCGCCGGCATCGGCACGGCCTTCGAGCTGTGGGGCGTGTCCCGATACGTGTCGGTGCCCGTGGCCGCCGTCGCCTTGTGGGTGCTCGTCCTGTTCGGCTCCTACCGCTACGCCGAGCGCGTCTTTTTGCTGCTGTCGCTGGGGTTCCTGACCTATCCCGTGGCCATGGTGCTGGGACACCCGCACTGGGGGAGCGTGGCGAGCAACCTGGCGTGGCCCCATTTCGTGGGCTCGCGGGACTTCGTGCTGCTGGGGGTCGCGCTCATCGGTACCACCATCACGCCCTACATCCAGCTCTACGAGGCCGGCGCCGTCGTCGACCGCGGCATCGGTCCGGAGGAATTCCCCTACGCACGCGTCGACGCCGTGGCCGGCGCCGTGTTCTCCGACGTGATCTCGGTGTGCATCATCGTGGCCACGGCCGCCGCCATCGGGGGGACGGGGGCGCTCGGATCGGCGGCCCAGGCCGCCCGGGCCCTGCGCCCCGTGGCCGGCGCGGCCGCCGAGGCGCTGTTCGGCATCGGCCTGCTCGGCGCCTCCGCCCTGGCGGCGGCCGTCGTGCCCCTGTCCACGTCCTACGCGCTGGCTGAGTCGGTGGGCGTGGAGCGCTCGGTGTCCCGGCGGTTCCGGGAGGCGCCGTTGTTCCTGGGGATGTTCTCGGCCCAGCTCGTGATCGGGGCGCTGGTGGTGCTCGCCCCGGGCAACCTCATCCACCTCATCGTGAACACCCAGGTGCTCGAGGGTCTGATCACGCCGGTCACCTTGACCTTCGTCCTCGTGCTCGCGAACCGCCGTGACCTGCTCGGGGAGGCAGCCAACGGGCCCCTCGGACGGGTGGTGGGGGCCGTGGCGGTGGCCTGCGTGGGGGCGTTCTCACTGCTGTTGGTGGTGCTCACGGTGGGCAGCTGGCTGGGGATCCACTGAGCGTGCCGTTTGCGCACCGCCCGGCGCGCGGGGGAGGCTGGGCGGCCATGGTCGCCGTCGGAGGCGTGCAGCATGGGTAAGGGCCCCCGGCAGCGCCTGGCCGAGGTGCGCGCCTCCTGGGAACGCAGCCGCACCCTGACGGTGCCGCCGCCGGTCGACCCGCGCCCGCCCGAGCCGGGGGGGCTGCGCATCGCCTACCTCTGCTACCGGGGCAACCCGCGCTGTGGTGGCCAGGGGGTCTACACCCGGCACCTGGCCCGCGAGCTGGTGGCCCTGGGCCACTCCGTCGACGTGCTGGCGGGTCAGCCCTGGCCCGTGCTCGACGAGGGGGTGGGCTTCACCCCGGTGCCGGGCCTCGATCTGTACCGGGAGCCGGACCCCTTCCGGGTGCCGCACCCCCGCGAGCTGCGCGACCGCATCGACCTGCTCGAGTTCGCCGTCATGTGCACGGCGGGGTTCCCCGAGCCCCGGACCTTCTCCTTGCGGGCCCGTCGCCTGCTGGCCGCCCGCCGGGACCGCTACGACCTGGTGCACGACAACCAGTGCCTCGGCTCGGGCATGCTCGGCATGCTGGCCGACGGCTGGCCGCTGCTGACCACGCTGCACCACCCCATCACCGTCGACCGCGAGCTGGCGCTGGCCCACGCCGAGAACGCCTACCGCCGCTTCACGCAGCGTCGCTGGTTCGGCTTCCTGCGCATGCAGATCCGCGTGGCGCGCCGGCTGCCGCGCATCGTCACCGTGTCGGAGTCCTCCAAGGCCGACATCGCCGAGCAGATGGGCGTGCCGTTGGAGCGGATGACGGTGGTGCCCGTGGGTGTGGACCACACCGTGTTCCGGCCCCGGCCCGAGGTCGCCCGGGTGCCGGGCCGCATCATGGTGACCTCGTCGAGCGACGTGCCGATGAAGGGGCTCGTGCCGCTGCTCGAGGCGGTGGCCAAGCTCCGCACCGAGCGAGACCTGGAGCTGGTGGTGATCGGGCGGCCCACCGACGGCGGTCGCGTCGACCGCACCATCGGGCGTCTCGGGCTCGGCGACGTGGTGCGCTGCGTGCGGGGGATCAGCGACGAGGAGCTCGCCACCTTGTACGCCGAGGCGGAGGTGGCCGTGGTGCCCTCGCTCTACGAGGGCTTCTCCCTGCCCGCCATCGAGGCCATGGCGTGCGGGGTCCCGCTGGTGGCCACCACCGGCGGGGCGCTGCCCGAGGTGGTGGGGGCCGACGGTGACACCGGGCTGCTGGTCGAGCCGGGCGACCCCGAGGCCCTGGCGGCGGCGATCCGCCGGATCCTCGACGACACCGAGCTGGCCGGGCGCCTGGGGGCCGCCGGGCGCCGGCGGGTGCTGGGCCGCTTCACCTGGGCGGCGACGGCCAGAGGGACCGCCGAGCAGTACCAGATCCTGCTCGAGCAGGCGCGGTCTCGCTCCGGGCTCGGTGCGCCGGCGGTGGAGGCGCCGTGCTGACCGTCGACTACGAGCGACTCGGGGTCCAGGCGGGCGAGCGGCTGCTCGACCTGGGCTGCGGTGGCGGCCGGCACGCCTTCGAGGCGGCCCGGCGCGGTGCCCGGGTGGTGGCGCTCGACGCCGGTGCCGTCGAGGTCCGCCAGGTGCGCGCCACTCTGGGGGCCATGGTGGACGCCGGGGAGCTGGCGCCCGACGCCCCGGCGTCGGCGGTGCAGGGTGACGCGCTGCGCCTGCCGTTTGCCGACGGCACCTTCGACCGGGTCATCGCGGCCGAGGTCCTCGAGCACATCCCGGCGGACAGCGCAGCCATGGCCGAGCTGGCGCGGGTCCTGCGCCCAGGGGGGACGATGGCGGTGACCGTTCCCCGCCTCGGCCCCGAGGCCGTCAACTGGGCCCTGTCCTCGGAGTACCACGACGTGCCGGGGGGCCACGTGCGGATCTACCGCAAGTCCACCCTGCTCGGCCGGTTGCGCCGCGTCGGGCTGCGCTGCACGGGGTCCCACCACGCCCACGCGCTGCATTCCCCCTACTGGTGGCTGCGGTGCTGGGTCGGTCCCCGCCGCGACGACCACCTCCTCGTCCGCGCCTACCACCGGCTGCTCGTGTGGGACATCACGCGCCGCCCGCCGCTCACCCGTGTGGCCGAGCGCCTGCTCAACCCGCTGGTGGGCAAGAGCCTCGTCGTCTACCTGGAGAAGCCCGCATGACCGCCACCGAGGACGCCCTTCCTGCCGGTTCGCCCGGTTGCCGCCCATCGGCGGTCCTGCCCGCCGTTGCCGCGCCCCCGGATGGCCGGGAGCTCGCGTCAGACCCCGAGCTGCCCACCGTGCCCGCCCTCGCCGCGGTGCCGGAGCTGCCCGGCGTGCTCGACGCCGCGGCGGTGCTCGCCACCGGTGCGTCGATCGCCGCCGTGCAGCGACCCGACGGCATGATCCCGTGGTTCGAGGGGGGGCACTGCGACCCGTGGAACCACGTCGAGGCGGCCATGGCGCTGACGGTCACCGGGTTCCTCGAGGAGGCCGAGCGCGCCTACCTGTGGCTGGCCGACGTGCAGCTGCCCGAGGGCGCCTGGTTCAACTACTACACCTTCGACGGCGGCGTCGAGGATCCTCGCCTCGACACCAACGTGTGCGCGTACGTGGCGACGGGGCTGTGGCACCACTACCGGGCGACCGGCAACCGTCGCCTGCTGCGTGAGCTGTGGCCCACCGTGGTGCGCGCCGTGGAGTTCGTGCTCCGGTGGCAGACCGAGGACGGCACGGTGCGCTGGTCCATCGATCCCGACGGCCGGCCGGGCCGGTACGCGCTGCTCACGGGCTCGTCGTCGATCTACCACGCCCTGCGCTGTGCGGTGGCCTGTGCCGAGGCCCTGGGAGAGGAGCGGCCCGAATGGGAGCTCGCGGCGGGTCGGCTGGCGCACGCCATCGCCCACCGGCCCGAGGCGTTCGAACCCAAGACCGAGTTCGCCATGGACTGGTACTACCCCGTGCTCACCGGCGCGCTCGAGGGTCCGGCCGCCCATGAGCGCATCGACCGGTGGTGGGACACCTTCGTGATGGAGGGGCTGGGCGTGCGCTGCGTCTCGACGGGGCCGTGGGTGACTGCGGCGGAGACCGCCGAGTGCGCCCTCGCCCTCGACGTCGTGGGCCGTCGGGCCGAGGCAGCCGAATTGCTGGCCTGGGCCCAGGCGCACCGCCAGCCCGACGGTTCGTACTGGACGGGCATCGTCTACCCGGAGCGGACCACGTTCCCCTGGCAGGAGCGGACCACCTACACCGCGGCCGCCGTGGTGCTCGCCGTCGACGCCCTGTCGCTCACCTCGCCGGCAGCGGGCATCTTCCGGGGGGAGGGGCTGCCCGACGGCTTGGACCTGAGCGAGCCCCGCTGGTCGCTGGCCTGAGCCCGGCGCCCGGGTCCGGTTCCCGGCACCCCGTCGGGTCGGCGAGCAAGCTCGCGCCCGGTTCGCCGTTCCCGTGGCATGAGGATCCTCGCGCGTCTCGTGTTGTCGCTCAGCGTGGTCGCTACCGCCGGTACGGTGGCAGCAGTGGTGGCAGGCTCCGCCCCACTGGCTGCCCCGGCCATGGCCCCGGCGGTCCAGTCGTGGGCACCGGCAGCCACCGCCGCCATCCACCCCGGCGTCGAGACGTTCACGGCAGGGGCTCAGTGCACGGCCAACTTCGTGTTCTCCGACGGGACCAACGTCTACCTGGGCCAGGCCGCCCACTGCGCCGGCACCGGCGGCAACACGGCCACCGACGGCTGCACCTCGCCCTCCCTGCCCCTCGACACGCCGGTGACCATCAGCGGTGCCCGGTACCCCGGTGTGCTCGTCTACAGCTCGTGGCTCACCATGCAGGCCCTCGGGTACTCCGACGCCACCCACCTCGACGAGTGCCAGTACAACGACCTCGCCCTGGTCCAGATCGATCCGCGCGACGTGGGGAGCGTCAACCCCTCCGTCCCCTTCTGGGGCGGTCCGGTGGGCCTGGACACCACCGGCACGAGCTCTGGCGAGGCCGTCTACTCCTACGGCAACTCGATCCTCCGCCTGGGGCTCACGGTCCTGAGCCCGAAGGAGGGCACCAGCCTGGGTGACGGCGGTGACGGCTGGACGCACGAGGTCCAGACCGTTACCCCGGGCGTGCCCGGTGACTCGGGCAGCGCCTTCCTCGACGCCAGCGGCGAGGCGCTGGGGGTCCTGAGCACCCTCGACGTGGGTGTCCCTGGTGGGCTCACCAACGGCGTGGGCGACCTCGCCCACGAGCTCGCCTTCCTGCACGCGTACTCGCCGTTCTCCGCCGTGCAGCTGGTGGACGGGACGCAGCCCTTCGATCCCAACCAGGTTCCCCTCGACACGACACAGCCCCTCGACCCGAACGCGCTGAGCAACCTGCAGCAATTCCTCGGCCTGTGACGGTCGGTGCGCAGCACGCGGCGTCGCCCGACCGGCGCGGCTGGCTCCGGGCGGGGTGTCAGCCGCCCGGGGGGCGGACGCGGCGCACCACCCGCAGCGACCCGCACGCCCCGTCCTCGACGAACTCGCCGCACTCCAGCGCGGCGCGCCACAGCTCGTAGGGGGGGCGGCCGCCGTCGGCGGGGTCGGGGAACACGTCGTGGATGGCCAGCCAGCCGCCCACCGCCACGTGCGGTGCCCAGCAGCGGAAGTCGGCCCAGGCAGGCTCCTCGCCGTGGCCGCCGTCGACGAAGCACAGGTCCAGCGGCGTCCGCCAGTGCCTTGCCACGGTGGGGGAGTCGCCCACGACCCCCACGACGCAGCCTCCGAGGCCGGCGGCGTCGACGGCCTGGCGCCAGAACGGCAGGGTGTCGATGCGCCCCGTGCGGGGATCGACCACCGAGGGGTCGTGGTGCTCCCAGCCCGGCTGGTTCTCCTCGGAGCCGTGGTGGTGGTCGACGCTGAACAGCACGGCACCGGTGGCCTCGGCTGCGGCTCCCAGATAGATCGTCGACTTCCCGCACCACGCGCCGATCTCGACGAACGTGGCACCGGAAGGGTTGTCCGACGGACGGTCCGTTCCGGCACGCACCGCTGCTGCGTGCAGCGCATCACCCTCGGCGTCGGGCATGAAGCCCTTGGCCGCTCGGGCTGCAGCCTGCAGCCACCTGGCGCGGGTCATGTCCACCGTGCCTCCTCCGTTCAGTGCGCGGCCTGGAAGGCCGCCCAGCCAGTGAAGCCGATCAGCACCACACCGGCCAGCCGCCGGATGACCGCCAGGGGCAGGACGCGCACCAGCGCCCGGCCACCGGCCACGCCGACGCCGCACACGGCCACCAGGGCCGCCGCCGAGCCGGTGAACACCGCCCACGGGTCGGTGTAGTGCGCGGTGAGGTTGGCGATCAGGATCTGGGTCAGGTCCCCGAACTCGCCCACGGCGATGACCGAGAACGCGCTCAGTGCGATGCGCCGGTGCGACGCGAGGCGCGCCGCCTCGCGCTCGCCCTCGTGTTCGGCACTGGTCTCTTGGGTGACGAGGAGGTAGACGGCACCGGCGGCGAACAGGACCGCCACCACCAGCTCCACGGCGCGATGGGGCAGCAGGGCCAGGGCCCGACCCGCGGCCACCGCCAGGGCGGCATGGAACGTGAAGGCGGCCGAGGCGCCCGTCCACACGGGCAGCGCCCGGTAACGGCTGGCCATGACGATGGTGGCGATCATCGTCTTGTCGGGCAGTTCCGCCACGAACACCAGGCCGAAGGCGATGGCCGCCACTGCCAGGGACACCGGCTCCCCCTCGTCGCTCGTCCGACGGCACGCGTACCACGCGCCGTGCGGGGACCCGGTGGCAGATCCCCGGCGGCTCAGCCCGGCGAGGCGACCGGGACCGTGCCGGCGATGGGCGCCAGCGTAACCGGGCCGGCCGCGCCGGCGACGAGGCGCGTGAGCGCGTCGGGTGCCAAGGGCCGGCCGAAGAGGAAGCCCTGGACCAGGTCGCAGCCCATCTCCTGCAGGATGTCGAGCTGGGACGGGCGCTCCACCCCCTCGGCCACCACCGTCAGTCCCAGGTGGTGCGCCAGCTGCACCACGGCCGCCACGATGGCGCGGTCGTCGGGGTCGGCGTCGATGCCGGCCACGAAGGACTGGTCCACCTTGATGGAGGTGACCGGGAAGCGCTTCAGGTAGCTCAGCGACGAGTAGCCCGTGCCGAAGTCGTCGATGCCGATGTGCACCCCGAGCTGATCGAGGCGGTCGAGGATCTCGACGGTCTGCTCGTTGTCGCGCACGAGCGTGGTCTCGGTGACCTCGAGGGCCAGGAAGACCTGCCGGGCGCTGCCGGGCACCGGTGGTGCCAACGCTCGCTGGATGAGCGCCACGAGCTCCGGGTCGTGGAGCTGGTGGGCGGAGAGGTTGACCGACACCTGGAGCGTCTCGCCCTCGGGCAGCAGACCTTCCCAGCGTCCGGCCTGCCGGCAGGCCTCCTCCAGCACCCAGTTGCCCAGGGACACGATGAGCCCGGAGTCCTCGGCCACCGGGATGAACGACCCCGGCAGGAGGAATCCGTGTTCGGGGTGTTGCCAGCGCACGAGGGCCTCCACCCCGACGAGGCGCCCCGACCCACAGGCCAGGATGGGCTGGTAGTACACGCGCAGCTGGCGCTCGTCGATGGCCCGGCGCAGCGAGGACTCGATCTGCATGCGGCCGATGGCCCGTGCCCGGGTCGTCTCGTCGAACACCTCGAAGCGGTTCCGGCCCCGCTCCTTGGCCTGCGTCAGGGCGGCGGCGGCGTCGCGGATGAGGTCCTCGGGCTCGGTGAACCGGTCCGTGGCCACCACCACCCCGATCGACGCGGTGAAGCCGAGCGGCGTGCCGCCGACGTCGCACGGCTCGGCCACGGTGGCGAGCATGCGCCGCGCTACCGCCGCCGCGTCCGCCGGGTCCGGCGACACCTCGCACAGCACCACGAACTCGTCGCCGCCAAAGCGCGCCACGGTGTCCGCAGGCCGCAGGCAGCCGCGCAGGCGGTCGGCCACGAGGCGAAGGACCTCGTCCCCCGTGGCGTGCCCCAGGGAGTCGTTGACGATCTGGAAACGGTCCAGGTCGCAGAAGAACACGGCCACGTGGATGTCGGCCCGGGCCATGCGCGCCAGGGCCTGGCGGACGCGGTCGATGAACAGCAGGCGGTTGGGCAGCCCGGTCAGCACGTCGTGGAGTGACTGGTAGGTGAGGGTCTCCACCGCGTGCTTCTGCTCGGTGAGGTCATAGGCGAGCAGCTGCACCACGGCCTCGCCGTGGCGGTGCACGCCCAGGGCGAGCAGCTCCACCTGCACCTGGCGCCCGTCGGTGGCGATCAGGCGGGCCGCCAGCGCGTCGGCCCGCTGGTCGCCTGGACCCAGGGTCCCCAACCAGGCGTCAGTGGCCTGCCGGTCCTCGGGGTGAACCAGGTCGAGCACCGTGACGCCTGCGAGCTGGCCCGGATCGCGAAAGCCGAGCAGGGTGGCCGTGGCAGGGTTCGCCTCGGTGATGCGCCCTGCCCGGACGAACACCACGGCCGTGCGCGTGAGGAGGAAAGTCCGCCGGGACCGGTCCTGCTCCTGACGCAGGGCTTCCTCCACGGCTGCCAGCCGTGCCCACAGCGCGACCGGCGTCCTGCCGCTGCCTCCCGGTGTGCCCTGCCCGGGGTCGTGGTCCAGTCAACCAGGGTCCTGGTCCACCCAAGGTCCTCCTCGAGCGTCCGCCCGGTTGGCACACCGGAACGGCCCCCCTCGTCCGCACCACCAGTGTGGCAGGAACAGGCACTATTTGCCCTGCTCAGCGTTGTTGTGTGTGCAGAGAGTGAGAAATTCCTGCTGGTCAGCCAACCGAGAGGCGCTCGATGCCCGCGGAGAGTGCCGAGGCAGCTGTGTTCCGTAGGCGTTGTGCCACCGTGACATTGACGCCCAGCCGCTCGACGATCTGGTCGACGGTGCGCTGGCCGGTGGGCACCGGATGCGTCGTCAGGAAGGAGGCGATCTCCGACGCGAGCGCGCTGTCGCGGCACAGCACCTTCACGCCCTCGAGCATGCGGGGCACGGTGGTGGCCGGGATGCGCGCGAGCAGGCGGTCCCAGGCTGCCGACAGCCGGCCCCAGGTGGCCGGCCCGGTCGTGCGGTTGGTCAGCAGGAGCTGGACCAGGAACGGGGCGTTCTGCGTCCGGACCTCGGTCAGCGCCAGCTCGAAGGTGCGGGCAGCCAACTGCTCGTCGGCGAACGCAGCCAGGGCATAGAGGAAGCGGATCTCCTCCTGCGGCGTCGCCGCGCGGCGGGAGCGCTCGAGGAAGCGGTCGAACTCTGCCGGCCCACCGACGGTCGCAGCCACCGTGGCCACGGCGGCTGCCAGGTCGGGCGCCACGGGGGTCACCCCGGCGTCGTCGTCGGCCTGGCGCCGGGCGCACTCCCGATGGATGTCCGGATCGGCACCGACGGTCCCCAGCACGGACAGCAGCTGGGCCCGCACGGTGCCGGTGCGCTCGCTCTCACCTGGGGCGGGCTCCCAGCCGAGGCGGGCGAACGCCGGCCCAGCCAGCCGCCGGGTGTACCTCGCCAGCGCGTCCCGAGCCTCCCCGTCGAGGGCGTGGTCCAAGAACCCGAGCGCGCCGGTGGCCTGTGCCCAGACGTCGGGGTCCACCTCGCCGCTTCTGGCCATTGCCTCGCACAGCGCCAGGAAGTCCCCGAGATCGGTGCGGGCGGCAAGCACGGCCGCCCACGCGTCGCTCAGCAGGTTGCAGCGCTCCAGGGGCTCGAGATCGGCGATCCGGTCGGCCAGGGCGTGCAGCGCCTGGGGCGGGTAGTGCACGCGGTAGAAGCCCCAACCGCCGGCGTTGACCACCACGGGACCCGCCCCGGCCGCCACGGTGGCGGGCTCAGGTCCGAGCAGCACCCGCACCTCGTGCCCGTGGTCGAGCGAGCGGGCGATGACCGGCACCTGCCAGCCCGACCCGATGGCGCTCGGGCCCGTCGCTGGCGCGTAGTGGAACGGTTCCTGGTCCACCACGACCGTGCCGCTTCCGCCGGTGCCGTTCCCGGCCCCGTCGCCGGCACCGGCGCCGTCGTCCCGATCGGCACCGGCGCCCGCGTCGCCTCCGGTGGTGCGTTCGCCGCCGGGCCCGCCGCCGGACGGCCGCACGAGCACGAGGGGGAAGCCGCCTTGGCCGATCCACGTCGCCATGACGGCGCGCACCGGCTCGCCGCTGGCTGCCTCGAGGGCATCCCAGAGGTCCTCGGTGTCGGTGTTGCCCAGGGCGTGCTCGGCGAGGTAGCGGCGGATGCCGTCGCGGAAGCGTTGCGGACCCAGGTAGCGCTCGAGCATCCGCAGCACACCCGCCCCCTTCTGGTAGGTGAGCACGTCGAACATGCCCTGAGCCTCCTCGGGCGGCCCGACGGGGTACTCCACCGGCCGCGTGCGGTGCAGGGCGTCGGTGGCCATGGCGACGTCGCGTTCTGCCCCGAAGCTGACCCAGCGCTGCCACTCTGGCCGGAATGCGTCCACGCACAGCAGTTCCATGAGCGTGGCGAAGGCCTCGTTGAGCCAGATCCCGTTCCACCACTTCATGGTGACGAGGTCGCCGAACCACATGTGGGCGATCTCGTGGCAGACGACGTCGGCCACCCGCTCGAGCTCGAGGCGCGACGCGCGCGCCGGGTCCACCAGCAGGGCCGTCTCCCGGAAGGTCACGCAGCCCAGGTTCTCCATGGCGCCGAAGGCGAAGTCAGGGATGGCGACGAGGTCGAGCTTCTGCGCCGGGTAGGGGATGCCGAAGAACTCGGCGAAGAAGCGCAGCGCGTGGGCGGCGACCTCCAGGGCGAATCCGGTCAGCGCCTCCTTGCCCGGTGCGTGCACCACCCGCACGGGCGTACCGTCGACCACCCGGGGGGCAGTGGCCTCCAGCGGGCCGACCACGAAGGCCACCAGGTAGCTGGACATGGGGATGGTGTCGGCGAAGCGGACGCGCCGGCCGCCGCCGGGCAGCGGATCGGCGCCGATCTCGGGGCCGTTGGCGTAGGCCGCCATGCCCTCGGGGACGTCGAGGGTGACCGAGAACACCGCCTTGCGGTCCGGCTCGTCCAGACAGGGGAAGGCGCGCCGGGCGTCGGTGGCCTCGAACTGGGTCGTGGCGATGGTACGGGTGACCCCGGCCGCATCGGTGAACGTGGAGCGGTAGAAGCCCCGCAGCTTGTCGTTGAGCACGCCCGAGAACCGCACCTGCACCGAGCACGGGCCCGCCGGCAGCAACGCGCCGGGCTCGAGCACCAGCCGCTCGGCCGCCTCGTCCACGACGGCGGCGGCGTGGCGGGGTGGACCGCCGGCGACGATCTCGGCCGATTCGACGGCCAGCTCGGCCGCGTGCAGCACGAGCTGGCTGACCGGCTCGTGCAGCACGCCGGTGATCCGGACCTCGCCCGTGAACGTGGCGGCGTCGAGGTCGGGGGCCAGGTGCAGGTCGTACCGTTCGGGTTCGAACGTGTAGGGCAGGCGGTGGGCGGCCGAGGCATCGCCGGCGCCGCGGGGTCCGGGCGGTGGTTGGGGGGCGGGGCTCATCGAGCGCAGGCTAACGACTCCGGGCGCTCGTCTGGGTCCTCGCCGTTGCCGGTCGGCGACCGGCGGCACCCACGCACCTGCCGCCGGCCCGGCGGCAGTGGACGACCGCTGGTCCCGACCGGTGATCCCACGCGGTGGTGCCGGCCGGTCGGTGGCACCGGCCGGCCAGCGCCATCGACCGAGCGGCGCCATCGGACGGAGCGGCGGCGACGACCCGCTAGCGTCGCCGTCCGTGACAGCTGCCGACAACCTGGCGGACCCGGCCCGTGCGCACGGGGCAGACGGGCAGGGCCACGCGGACGGGAGCGAACCGCTCGACGTCGTGGCGGTCGGATCAGCCCTGGTCGACGTGCTGGCGCACGCCGGCGAGGAGCTGCTCGCACGGCTGGGGCTGGTGAAGGGGTCGATGTCGCTGGTGGACCTGGCACGAGCTGCCGCCGTCTACGACGCGCTCCCCCCGGCCACCGAGATGTCCGGCGGTTCGGCGGCCAACACTGCGGTCGGCGTGGCCTGCCTGGGCGGGGCCGCAGGGTACGTGGGCAAGGTGGCCGCCGACGAGCTCGGCGAGGTGTTCCTCCACGACATCACGGCGGCCGGCGTCACGCTCGGGAGGGTCGACCCCGTGCCGGTGACGGACCGGCCGGCGGAGGATCCCGACGCGGAGCTCGCCACCGGCCGGTGTCTCGTGCTGGTCACGCCCGATGGCGAGCGCACGATGGCCACGCACCTGGGCGTGGCCGCCACGTTGGGGCCGGGCGATCTCGACGAGGAGCTGCTCGCCCGGGCCAAGGTGACGTACCTCGAGGGCTACCTGTGGGACCTGCCCCAGGCCAAGCACGCCATGCGCCGCGCCATGGCGGTGGCGCACGACGCGGATGCCGTGGTGGCACTGAGCCTGTCGGACCCCTTCTGCGTGCAGCGGCACCGCCGGGAATTCCTCGAGCTGTTGCACGGCGAGGTCGACGTCCTGTTCGCCAACGAGGACGAGGTGCGCCTGCTGTTCGGCGCGGCGTCGTTCGGTGCCGCTGCGGCAGCGGTGGAGGAGACCGGGCTGCTTGCCGCACTCACCAGAGGGGCCAAGGGGTCGGTGGTGGTGACGGCAGCCGGGCTCCTCGAGGTGCCGGCCGAGCCGGTCGACCTCGTGGTGGACACCACGGGTGCCGGTGACCTGTACGCCGCCGGCTTCCTCTACGGGTTGACCCATGGCCACGACCCCGAGGGGTGCGCCCGCCTGGGGACCCTGGCGGCGGCCGAGATCATCGGCCACCTCGGTGCCCGGCCCCAGGCGTCGCTGCGCGAGCTGGCGGCGGCAGCCGGCCTGCTCTGACCCCGATCCGCACGGACCAGCGGCCGGGGGCGCCCGTGGTCGCCTCGGGGCGGGAGGCCGCCGGGACCTGCTGCACGCCGACGAAGGCGCCGACGTGATGCTCGGGTTCGACGCGGATGACGAGCCGGCGGGCGTGAGACCCGATGCGGGAGGAGACCGCCCCATCGATTACCCGCTCCCGGACATCCACAGGGAGGCCACCTGGATGGTCGCCGTCTCGAACGATCACTGATCAGGTTGGCCCAATCGCGTTCCAGAAGCTCCGTCGAAGCTGGCGGCGAGCTGACTCTTGGCCGCGCAGGCTGATCCCGAGCGACTGTTCGGCAAAGCGGAACAGCTCTGCGTCGAGCGCCTTGGGTATGCGAGGACGCGCTGCCTTCAGCGACGCGATGTCTGCCTCGGTGGCCCCGGAGAGCCAGATCTCAGCGAAGCGCTGACCAAGATCATCGACCGACCGGGTGGTGTCCTCCGCATTCGGCCGGGGGGCGACCGGCGACTTCGTGATCACCTTCTGGAGGTCGTCTCGTCGCAACTGGATCACCTCGTCGGCCTCGAAGACCAGCTCTCGAGACTGGTTGTGATCCTGCGAGACGGGCGGGATCCCGACCACGGTGACCCGTACGCCCTGGTCCTGCGCGGCGCGCACACCTTCCCGGAGGTCCTCGTCGCCGGAGAGCAGGAACGCCTCGCACACCGCCCGCTCGCGGGCGAGGGTCATCAGATCCCGATATATGAGCGCATCAACGCCCTTCTGCTGGTTTCGGACGTTCAGCCTGCCGAGGCGCAGCTTCACGTTGGGCAGCGACGCGATCGCCTGCTGGGTCGGCGTCGGGATTCCGTCGCGGGCGCCGTCGTACCAGTAGGTTCTCAGTACCGGGAGCCCACAGGACTGCGTGGCGATCTCGACCAGTAGGTCGTTGATGCCCGGGGCGTCAAGCTGTAACCGCTGCCTGGACCGTATGCCGCAGCAGAGTTCCCCGCCCGCGGCGTAGAGGTAGCCCGCGTCGACGAAGATGGCACTGCGGTCCATGCTCGCAGTTGATAGCAGAAGGGGCCCCCTTGCGGGGGCCCCGGCTCCTCAGGAGAGGAGCCACCAGAACTCGCCGGATCAACCGGCATGCACATCATACGCACATCCCCTGGCGGTGTAGAGGCGCCGAATGGGACACCATAGGATACTATGAGACAGGGTATATGATCCAGGCCCGCGGATGGTTCAGTCCCAGATCCGCAAGTAAGCGCGGCCGGGGGCGACGCCGGCCTCACTGCCCTGCGTCGTCGGGCGCACCGTCCTCGGCGGGCAGGTAGGCCAACTCCAGGTCGGCCAGGCGCACCAGCACCGACGCCACCCACCGACCCAGCTCGGCGATGGGTCCGGCCAGCACCGACGGGTCCTCGAGCGCCTCGTCGTCGAGGGCGATGGTGCCCTGGTAGGTCGCCTCCAGGGCACAGGGGCCGGGCGCACCGTCGTGATGGTGCGCTTGCTCGACCACGGCCGCTCCCCGCACCAGGGTGTCGCCGCACACCGGGGGGCTCTCCTCGGGCAGGCAGGCGAGGACCGCTGCGAGCTCGGGGACCTGCGTCAGGCGCTGGATGCGCAGGGCGATCTCGACCACGAGCTCGGGCCGGTCGTCGGGCGGCTCGCCGATGGACCACGAGCGGTAGGCGCTCTGGCTCCAGGTGGGCCAGTCCAGCGAGATGTCGGCCCGCACCCGCGGGGGTCGCTCCTCCCCGGGCAGCGAGTACGACGTCTCCCACGACACGTCCCCGAGGAACACGTCGACCTGGAAGCGTTCCTCGAGCGCCTGGCGCTGCAGGAGGGCGTCCTCGAGCGACCGGCGGACGAGGGTGATGACGTCGACGAGGACGTGGTCGAGCATGGCGGACCGAGGCTAACCAGTGGCGGCCGGCCGGGTGCCGCTGCCGGCTGCCGGCGCCGGTTCGGTGCACCACCGGGTACGGTCGTAGCCGTGAGGGGAGCGTCGGGGTCGCCCTGGTTGGCGCGGCGGGTCATCGCCTATGCCCACCAGGGCGGGGCGTGGGAGGCACCGAGCTCCACGCTCTACGCCGTGCGACGGGCGCTCGAGCTGGGTGCCACGGGCATCGAGCTCGACGTGCATGCCACCGCCGACCGCCACCTGGTGGTGTGCCATGACCGCACCGTCGACCGGACGACCGACGGCAGCGGTGCCATCGCCGACTTGACCCTCCAGCAGCTGCGGGCACTGCACAACGCCTACTGGTGGGTGCCGGGGACCGACGCCGCCGGCGGCCTCCCCGACGACGCCTACCCCTTCCGCTCGCGACCGGCGGGTGACCCCGACATCAGGATCGCCACCCTCGACGAGGTGCTCGACCTCCTCGAGGACTACCCCCACGTGGCGCTGAACCTCGACATCAAGCAAACGGCACCGGCGGTCGAGCCCTACGAGGAGCTGCTCGCCAAGACGCTGCTGCGCCGCGGCCACACCGACCGGATCATCGTGGCCTCGTTCCTCGACGCGGCCACCGACGCCTTCGCGGCGCTGGCGCCGTCCATCGCCACCTCGGCCGGCACCGTGGCGGTGGCCCAGTTCTGGCGGGCGGTGCGCAGCGGCGAGGAGCCACCCGCCTCTCGGCACGTGGCGCTGCAGGTGCCAGCCGTGCGCGGTGGGGTCACCATCGTGGACGAGGCGTTCGTCGTCGCCGCCCACCGGGCGGCCAAGGCTGTCCACGTCTGGACCGTCAACGACGAGGCCGAGATGGCTCGGCTCCTCGACCTCGGGGTGGACGGGTTGATCACCGACGTCCCGAGCGTGCTGGTTCCCCTGCTGCAGGCGCGGGGGGTGGCCTGGCGGCCCTGAGGGCCGCCGCTCAGCCGCGGCCGGCGTTGGGCCGCTTGCCGTGATTGGCCTTCTTCTTGGTGCGCAGCTTGCGCTTGGTCGTCCGCTTGGACATGGCCGCCCACCGTACCCTGGCGGGTGCAGCACCCGCCAGCGTCGTGCCCGAGCGGACGAGCGCGCCGAGTAGCGTCGTGCTGGCGATGGAGCGCATCGGTCTGGTGGGCCTGCCCAATTCGGGGAAGACCTCGTTGTTCAACGCGCTCACCGGGGCGCACGCCCCGGTCGCGCCCCACCCGTTCACCACCACCGAGACGGCGGTGGCCGTCGCGCCGTTGCCCGACCCCAGGCTCGACGCCCTGGCCGAGATCAGCCGGAGCCGGAAGGTGGTGCGTGCCGGCGTGGAGGTGGTCGACATCGCGGGTCTGGTGGCAGGTTCGGCCACCGGGGAGGGGCTCGGCAACCGGTTCCTGGCCGGAATCCGCGAGGTCGACGCCCTGTGCCTGGTGCTTCGGGCGTTCGACGATCCCGAGGTCGTAGGCGAGACGGATCCCCTGGCGGCACTGGGTACGCTCGAGCTCGAACTGGTGCTGGCCGACCTGGCCACGGTCGAGGCCCAGCTGGACAAGCGGCGCAAGGCGGCACGGTCCGATCGGTCGCTCGCGGCCGAGGTGGCGGCCATCGAGGCGGCGGCCGACGCGCTCGGCGCGGGCACGCCGCTGTACCGTGCCGGGTTGCCGCCGGAGCGCCGGCAGCTGCTACGAGGCCTGTTCCTGCTGACGGACAAATCCGTGCTCGCCGTCGTCAACCTGGGCGAGGACCAGCTCGAGCAGGCGGATGCCGTGGTCGAACCCGTGGCTAGGACCCTCGACGGCCACGGCGAGGCACTCGGGGCCTGCGTGCAGCTCGAGGCGGAGGCCGCGCAGTTGGCGCCGTCCGAGCGGGCCGAGCTGCTCGAGGGCCTGGGGCTGGGTGAGGGGGCACTGGCCCGTGTGGCGCGCGCCGCCTACCACCTGCTCGGCCGCCGGGTGTTCTTCACCACCGGTGAGAAGGAGTCCCGGGCGTGGAGCTTCCGGGCGGGGGCGACAGCACCCGAGTGCGCCGGTGTGATCCACTCCGACCTGCAGCGGGGCTTCATCCGGGCCGAGGTCATCCCCTGGGAGGAGCTGGTGGAGCTCGGCTCGTGGCAGGCGGCCAAAGCCGCCGGGCGGGTGCGCCTCGAGGGCAAGGACTACCACGTCGCCGATGGCGACGTGCTCGAGATCCGGTTCAACGTCTGAGGGCGCGGCGCCATGGGCTCGTCGGGCTGGCTGTTGCGAGACGGCGCGGTGATGTGTGCGACCGAGGTGGCCGACTCCTTTGCCGCCCGTGCGCGGGGGCTGCTCGGTCGCGACGGCATCGACGGCGCGCTGCTGCTGCCACGGACACGGGCCGTGCACACCCTGGGCATGCGCTTCGCCGTGGACGTGGCCTTCCTCGACCGGTCCATGACCGTGCTCGAGACCCAGACGCTGGTGCCCTGGCGCGTCACGGTGCCGAGGGTGCGGGCCCGAGCCGTGCTCGAGGCCGAGGCCGGGGCGTTCGAGCGCTGGGGCCTGCAGGCCGGCGACCGGCTGGAGCTCCGGGCCCACCCGTGAGGACACCTCGCGTCGGGCAGGGCCGGCCCGGCCCCAGCCGTCGGAGGCCGGCGGCGGGCCAGCCACGGTCAGCGGATGCTCCTGGCACCCTCGTGCTGGTGGCAACACCCATCGGGAACCTGGGCGACCTCTCGCCCCGGGCCACGCAGGTGCTGGCCAGCGCGGACGTCGTCTGCTGCGAGGACACGCGCCGCACGCGCCAGCTGCTCGCAGCAGCCGGCATCCCGACGCCGCGGCTGGTGGCGCTGCACCGCCACAGCGAGGCGGCCCGTACCGGGCAGGTGGTGGCCTGGCTGCAGACCGGTCAGACGGTGGCCCTGGCCACCGACGCCGGCACCCCGGGCATCTCGGACCCCGGTGCCCGGTTGGTCGCCGCCGCGCTGGCTGCCGGCATCCGGGTCACCGCGGTGCCCGGCCCGAACGCGGCCGTCACCGCACTGGTGCTCAGCGGCTTGCCCACCGACCGCTTCTGCTTCGAAGGGTTCCTGCCGCGCCAGGGACCAGAGCGCCGACGCCGGCTGGCCCTCATCGCCGCCGACGAGCGCACCACGGTCCTCCACGAGGCCGCCAACCGCCTGGCGGGCACCCTGGCCGACCTGGCGGCGGCGTGCGGAGGCCAGCGCCCGGTGGTGGTCGCCCGCGAGCTCACGAAGCTGCACGAGGAGCTCTGGCGCGGCAGTGCGGCGGACGCTGCAGCCACCTTCGCCCAGCGCCCCGTGCGGGGCGAGGTCGTCGTGGTCGTACACGGCGCGCCACCGCCCGGCCCTCCAGGCGACGAGGACGTCACCGCCGCCCTGGCAGCCCACCTCGACGCAGGCCGCTCACGGCGCGACGCCGCCGCGGCGGTGGCGGGGGCCTTGGGAGTGTCGCGCCATCGCGCCTATGAGCTGGCGCTCCACGTCGAGCATCATGGCCGTCGGTCGTCGTCCGACGACGTCGCTGCGCCGAAGGGAGGTTCGTGATGCGTGCTGGACCGCTCGATCGCACACAGGCCCCGCCGGTCGAGCCCGGCGACGCGCCGGAGGGCCTGGCGCTGGCCACCTTCGCCGCCGGGTGCTTCTGGGGGGTGGAGGAGCTGTTCCGCCACGTCCCGGGCGTGGTGGCGGCGGTCTCGGGGTACACCGGCGGTCACGTCCCCCATCCCACCTACGAGCAGGTCTGCAGTGGGACCACGGGCCATGCCGAGGCGGTGCTGGTGACCTTCGACCCCGCCGTGGTGTCCTACGACGCGTTGCTCGAGCAATTCTGGCGCCATCACGATCCCACCACCCTCAACCGCCAGGGACCCGACATCGGGACCCAGTACCGCTCGGCGCTGTTCTGCCATGGTCCCGAACAGCTTCGAGCGGCCGAGGCCTCCAAGGCGGCGGTCCAGCCGCGCTTCGCGCGTCCGATCGTCACCGAGATCGTGCCCGCCTCGACCTTCTGGCCGGCGGAGGCCTACCACCAGCGCTACGTGGAGCGCACGGGCCGGGGAGCCTGCCACGTGGCGAACTGGTGAGCCGCCCGGTGGCGGCCAACCGGTGACCAGGCCCGTGGCCGACGGGTGAGCCGCCCGGTGGCGGCCAACCGGTGACCAGGCCCGTGGCCGACGGGTGAGCCGGCTGCGGTCGATACGCTACGTGCGGTGCCGCGCTTTTACGTCACGACCCCCATCTACTACGTGAACGACGTGCCCCACATCGGGCACGCGTACACGATGGTCATCGCCGACGCCCTGGCGCGCTGGCACCGGCTGGTCGGCGACGACGTGTTCTTCCTGACCGGCACCGACGAGCACGGCGCCAAGATCGCTCGCACGGCCGAGGAGCACGGCGTGACCCCGCGTCAGTGGGTGGACCGCATGGCACCACGCTTCGTGGAGGCGTGGGCGGGGCTGGGCATTTCCTACGACGACTTCATCCGAACGAGCGAGCCGCGCCACCACGCCGCGGTGCAGGCCTTCCTGCAGCGCATCCGCGACAACGGCTTCATCGAGCTCGGGACCTACCGCGGCCTGTACTGCGTGGGGTGCGAGGACTACAAGAAGGAAGCCGAGCTCATCGACGGCAACTGCCCCATCCACCTGCGGCCGGTCGAGGTGCTGGAGGAGGAGAACTACTTCTTCCGGCTGAGTGCCTTCCAGGACCGCCTGGTCGAGTGGTACGAGCAGCATCCCGAGGCGGTGCGGCCCGAAGGCAAGCGCAACGAGGCGTTGGGCTTCATCAAGGGAGGGCTCGAGGACATCTCCATCACCAGGACCTCAACGTCGTGGGGGGTGCAGGTGCCCTGGGACGAGCGCCACGTCTTTTACGTGTGGTACGACGCGCTGGTCAACTACCTGACCGCCATCGGCTACGGCCAGGACGACGACCGCTTCGCCACCTGGTGGCCCGCGGTGCACCACCTGCTGGGCAAGGACATCATCCGGTTCCACTGCGTGTGGTGGCCGGCGATGTGCATGGCGGCGGGGATCGACCCGCCCCACCAGCTCCTCGTGCACGGCTGGCTGCTCGTGTCGGGGGAGAAGATGTCCAAGTCCCGCCTCAACCAGATCGCCCCGGCCACGGTGGTCGAGGACTACGGCGTCGACGCCCTGCGGTACTACCTGCTGCGCGACACGCCGCTCGGGGCCGACGGCGACTTCTCCTCCGAGGGCATCACCAGCCGCTACAACGCCGATCTGGCCAACAACCTCGGCAACCTGCTGGCGCGGGTGGCCACCGTGGTGGGCTCCAAGTGCGCCGGGCGCGGTCCTGCCCCGGACCCCGGCAGCCGCCTGGCCCAGGTGGCGGCCGAGGTGGTGGCGGAGGCGGCCGGTGCGTGGGACGGGTCGTCGCCCCACGAGGCGCTCGAGGCGACCTGGCGCCTCATCCGCGAGACCAACGCCGAGCTGGAGGCGGCCGAGCCGTGGAAGGCCGAGCCCGGGCCGGCGGTCGACGCCGTCCTGGGCAGCGCGCTGGAGGCGCTGCGGATCGTGGCGCTGCTGGCCACGCCGGCCATGCCCGGTGCCTGCGGCGAGATCTGGCGCCGCATCGGCCTGCCTGGCTCGCCCGCCGACTGCCGCCTGCCGGCGGACGCCGGCTGGGGCGGGTATCCCGGGGGGTTGCCGGTGGAGAAGGGCGCGCCCTTGTTCCCACGCCGGCGGGACTGACGCCGGTGGCCGTGCCACGCTGGATCGACTCCCACTGCCACCTCCAGGACCGGTACCGCCCCGACGGCGGGGACCTGGGTGGCGTGCTGGCCGAGGCGGCGGGTGCGGGCGTGGGGGGCGTGGTGTGCGTGGGGACCGACGAGCAGACGTCGCGCCAGGCGCTCGCCATGGCACGCGCCCATGGCAGCGCAGCGGTGGGGCTGTGGGCCACCGCCGGGCTCCACCCCCACGAGGCCTCGGCCGGCGCTGCCGTGGCCGAGACCTTCGTGGAGGAGCTGGCGATGGCGGCACCGGAGGTCGTGGTGGCGGTGGGCGAGTGCGGCCTCGACTACCACTACGACCACTCGCCCCGCGCCGATCAGCGCCAGGTGTTCGCGTCGCAGGTGGCCCTGGCCTGCCGCCTCGGGCGGACGCTCGTCGTCCACAGCCGTGAGGCGTGGGACGACACCCTGGACATCCTGGCCGCCGAAGGTCCGCCCGAGCGCACCGTACTGCACTGCTTCACCGGCGGACCCGAGGAAGCCCGCCGGTGCCTGGACCTCGGGGCGTACCTGTCGTTCAGCGGGATCGTGACCTTCGCCAACGCGCAGGAGGTGCGAGAGGCGGCGGCCATGTGCCCGGAGGACCGCCTGTTGGTCGAGACCGACGCGCCGTTCCTGGCCCCCGTCCCCCATCGGGGCCGGCCGAACCGGCCGGCATGGGTGGTGGCGGTGGGGGAGGCAGTGGCAGCGATCCGCAAGGTCGCCCCCTCCGACCTGGCGCGGTCGTCGTCCGCCGCCACGCGCGCCGCCTTCGGTCTCACGGTCGTCGCTGGCACCGAGCCCGCGTGACCCGGCGGCGGCGTGGCGGTACGACCGGCCCACTGCGCCAGTCGACCGCCACCCGGCCTTCGGGTGCGGCCGGGGCCGATCGGCCCGTGCCAGCCGCCGCGCAGGGTGTCGGTCGTGCTCGGATGCCGGGGCCGGTGGCCCAGGTCGCCGGAGTCTCCGTGTCAGCCGGCCACACTGCGTGGCCCGTCGTGGCCGGAGGATTCGACGGCACCGGCACTCCCGCCTAGCGTGCCGCCCGTCGCCGCCGGCGCCGGCCCCCACCGGCCCGTGCACCGGCGGGCGTCGAGCTCATGGGTGGAGGAACCGTCGATCCCCGCACCGCCGAGGTGCCACCGTCGCGCCGAGTGCCGGCGGGACCGGCTGCGGCGTCTGCAGGCTGCGGTGCGCGCCGCCGACGGTTCGACGCTCGGCCCCTGGCTCGCCTGGTGGTGTGTCTTTGCGTGGGGGTCCTGCCGCTCGTGGTCCTGTCGGGTGCGCACGCACGCACCCAGGGTGCGACCGGCCCCGCCTCCACGGCCCACGGTGGCGGGCCCGGTCGCGCCACGGCCCACCACCGGAGCCGTCCCGGCCCCGCGCAGCCCGTCGCCGTCGTGCCCGTGGTGGCCCTCGTGCCCGTGACGGGCAGCGTGGCGGTGCCGTCGACGGCCACGAGCGATGCCACCACGACGACGGTTGCGGCCCCCGCGCTGGTCACCTCGACGCCCGTGGCCCGTCCGGCGGCGTCGAGCACGACCACCCAGGCGCCGCATCCGGCTTCCCCGCCCCCGGCGCCACCGCCGACGCCTGCCCCGTCGAACAGCCGGACGGGCGAGGCCTCCTGGTACGACGCGCCGTCGGGCACCTGCGCCAGCCCGGACCTGGCGTTCGGCACGGTGGTCAGCGTCACCGACATGGCCAGCGGGGCTTCGGTGCGCTGCACCGTCGACGACCGCATGGCCCAGGGCTCGGGCCGGGTGATCGACCTGTCGGAGGCGACGTTCTCGCAGCTGGCCGACCCGTCGCAGGGGGTGATCGAGGTACGCCTCACCTGGTGAGCCCGCCGGCGGGCCGCCGTCGTCTGCTCCTCGTTGTGGGCAGGTCCCGTCTGCGATCATGGGCGGCGTATCCGGCGACGACCGGTGCAGACCGACAGGACGGCCCATGAGCCCCCTCGCACACGACGGATTGACGCGGCGGCAGGTGCGGGAGCTGCTCGGGCAGGCCGGTCTGCGGCCCAGCCGGGCGCTCGGCCAGCATTTCGTCGCCGATCCCAACACCGTGCGCCGGATCGTCCGGCTGGCCGACGTGCGTGCCGGCGAGCCGGTGCTCGAGATCGGAGCCGGCTTGGGGTCCCTCACCGTCGCGCTGGCCCAGGCCGGCGCGGCCGTGACCGCAGTCGAGCTCGATGCCCACCTGCTCCCGCTGCTGCACCAGGTGGTCGCCCCCTACGGCGTGCGGGTGGTCGAGGCCGACGCCCTGCGGGTCGACCTCCGGACGCTGTTGGCGGGCTCGCCGTCGTGGTCGGTGGTGGCGAACCTCCCCTACAACGTGGCGGTGCCCGTGGTGGTGCGCCTCCTCGAGGAGGCGTCCGCCGTGCGGCGCATGCTGATCATGGTCCAGCGCGAGGTGGGGGAGCGGATGACGGCCGGTCCCCGCCACCCTGCCTACGGGGCGGTGTCGGTGAAGGTGGCGTACTACGCCCAGGCCGCGATCGTGGGCCGCGTGCCTCCCACCGTGTTCGTGCCCCGGCCCAACGTCGAATCGGTACTGGTGCGGATGGTGCGCCGCCCGGCTCCGGCCGTCGATCCGGCGGTGGTTCCCCCCGGCGAGCTCTTCGCCGTGGTGCGCGCCGGGTTCGCGCAGCGCCGCAAGATGCTGCGCCGTTCGCTGGCCGGTGTCGTCGATCCGGCGGCGTTCGAGGAGGCGGGCATCGCCCCTGCAGCGCGCGCCGAGGAGCTCGGGGTCGAGGATTGGGGGAGACTGGCCGCATGCAACCGCAGGCGGGCACCGGGTTCGACGACGCCGGCACCGTCGTCGCGCCGGCCAAGTTGACGCTGTCGCTCCAGGTGACCGGCGTCCGCGCCGACGGCTACCACCTCCTCGACGCCGAGATGGTCACGGTTGACCTGGCCGACACGCTCAGCTTCGGGCCGGGCAGCGGGGTGAGCGTCGTCGACGAGGTTCCCGGCGGGCTCGGCCTGCGTGGCCTGGACGGCGGACCGGGCAATCTCGTGGGCCGGGCACTCGAGGCAGTGGGACGGCACGCCGCGGTACGCCTGGTGAAGCGCATCCCGGTCGGTGCCGGGCTGGGCGGGGGATCGGCCGACGCCGCCGCCGTGCTGCGGTGGGCCGGTTGCCACGAGCGTGACGTCGCGGCCCGTCTCGGAGCGGACGTGCCGTTTTGCGTCGTGGGGGGCCGGGCGCGCGTGCGGGGCATCGGCGACGTGGTCGAGCCGCTGCCGTTCCAGGCCCGCCGGTTCGTGTTGCTGCTCGTGCCCGTCGCCATGGACACCGCGCAGGTGTACCGCGCCTGGGATGCCATGCACGCCCCGGGGGAGCGAGCCCAGACACCGACGGCACCCCCGGTCGCGACGGCGCCAGCGGTGCCCCGGGGCGTCGTGTCCGTGCCGGTCGTGGCGGAACCGTCCGGTGCCGGGTCCGAGACGTCGGGCATCGCCCACCAGGGATCGGGCAACGCCCTCGAGGCAGCGGCCATCACCGTCGAGCCGCAACTCGCCCGCTGGCGCGACGCACTCGGCAACGCCACGGGCCAACGCCCGAGGTTGGCCGGCAGTGGGTCCACCTGGTTCGTCGAGGGCGACCCGGCGACGCTTGGGATCGAGGACCGGCCCTTCTTGGTGCTGCAGGGGCTCCGGGCACCGCTCGTGGCGGTGCGAACCGTGCCGCCGGCGACGGCCTGAGGCCCGGCCGCCGGCACGGAGCCGCCGCACCAGCGACCTGACGGTCGCTACTTCCCGGCGGCGCGCCGCTGCCAGCGCGTGGCTTTGAGCATCTTCTTGTGCTTCTTCTTGCGCATGCGCTTGCGGCGCTTCTTGATGAGCGATCCCATGTCGTGCGGCAGGTTAGCGGTCACCGGTCCGTTGCCGCCAGGTCGGGCGGTTCCCGGTCCGCTGCTGCCACCCGGACGGTCCGGCACCGACACCAGGCGGTGGGACGGGTGCATCGGGCTCGGCCACTCGCCCGGTGGCCTAGCGTGGGGGCGCGCCCGCCGCCGGCGGGAGCGTGCCGTGGCGGGTAGTTCAACCGGCAGAACGCCTGACTTTGGATCAGGAGGTTGGAGGTTCGAGCCCTCCCCCGCCAGCTCGTTCGCCGCGTGCTGCGGACCGCACCGCTGCCCACACGATCGCCGTGGGGGCAGATTCACCAGTTCTTGACCTGAGAATAATGACGTTGTACCGTGCCGCCGAGCCGAGCTCGGTGGGAGGTACCAGGTCGATGGCCCTGACGGTCGAGCGAGCAGAACCAGCCCACGCCCTCCACGCCGAGGAGCACGGGTCGTCGGGGGTGGTCCGATGGCTGACCAGCACCGACCACAAGGTGATCGGCATGTCCTACACGGTCACCTCCGTGCTGATGCTGGTGCTCGGCGGCGCACTCGCCATGGTGATCCGGGCGCAGTTGGCCTCACCACACGGGGGGCTGGTGTCGCCGCAGACCTACAACCAGCTGTTCACGATGCACGGCACGATCATGATCTACCTGTTCGCCGGGCCCTTCGCCTTCGGCGGGATCGCGAACTACATCGTGCCGCTGCAGATCGGCGCACCGGACATGGCCTTCCCCCGCCTGAACGCCTTCTCCTACTGGCTCTACCTCGGCGGTTCGATCGCCGTGCTGCTCGGACTGCTGACGGCGGGTGGTGGTGCGGCCTTCGGGTGGGTGGCGTACGCACCGCTGTCGAACGCGGTCAATTCGCCCGGGCCCGGTCCGGACCTGTGGATCGTCGGGCTGACCCTGACGGGCTTCTCCGCCATCTTCACGGGCGTCAACCTCATCACCACCGTCTTCTACCTCCGCGCGCCGGGGATGACGATGTTCCGCCTGCCCATCTTCACCTGGAACATGCTGGTGACCGGCTTCCTCATCCTGGTGGCCTTCCCGGTCCTGACGTCGGCCTTCGTGCTGCTGTGGGCCGACCGCCACTTCGGCACGCACTTCTTCACGGTGGCAGGAGGAGGCGTGCCGGTGCTCTACCAGCACCTCTTCTGGTTCTGGGGCCACCCCGAGGTCTACATCCTGGCCCTGCCGTTCTTCGGCATGGTGACCGAAGTCATCGCCGTGTTCAGCCGCAAGCCTCTGTTCGGCTACAAGGGCATGATCTTTGCCACGATGGCCATCGCCGCCCTGTCGACGGGCGTGTGGGCCCACCACATGTTCACCACCGGCGTCGTGCTCCTGCCGTTCTTCTCCCTGCTGTCGGTGCTGATCGCCGTGCCGACCGGGATCAAGTTCTTCAACTGGATCGGCACCATGTGGCGGGGCCAGATCCACTTCAGCGCTGCCATGCACTTCGCGGTGGGCTTCATGTTCACCTTCTTGTTGGGCGGTCTCACCGGTATGTTCCTCGCCTCGCCACCCATCGACTTCGCCACCCACGACACGTACTTCGTCGTGGCGCACTTCCACAGCGTGGTGATGGCCCTGGTGCTGGCCGGTATGGCCGGCCTCTACTACTGGCATCCCAAGATGACGGGACGGATGCTGGGGGAACGCCTGGGCAAGGTGCAGTTCTGGCTGCTGTTCGTGGGGTCGAACGTGACGTTTCTGCCCCAGTACGTCCTGGGCCTCGAAGGCATGCCACGACGCGTGGACAGCTACCAGGCAGCATGGGCCACCTTGAACCAGGTGTCATCCGCCGGGTCGGTGCTCATCGCCGCTTCCGTGGTCCTGTTCGTGGTCAACGTGGTCGAGTCGTGGCGCACACCCCGGCCGGCCGGCGACAACCCCTGGGACGCCCACACCCTCGAGTGGTGGACGAGCTCACCCCCGCCACACCACAACTTCGTGTCGCTGCCGCTCATCCGGTCCGAGCGCCCCACGTGGGACGCCCATCACCCCGACGAGCGGGCCCTGCCGGCGCACAACGGGCGCACCCGGCGCGAGGCGGAGCCGGTATCGAGCTGACGCGCCGGTATCGAGCTGCCGCCGGGTCGCCACCGAGCTGCGACAGAGCCGCGCCCAGCTCCGGCAGGCCCAGATCCCGCGACCACGGCGGCAGCCCGCAGACGCCCGGTCCACACGGGGCGATGCGATGCCGGCACCCCGGTGGTGCGGCCCGAGCGCTGCCGGCCCCGGCGCTGGGGGAGATCTCGCCGGGCTGGCGGCAACGGCAGGCCGAGCACCGCCGACCCGGCGGAGGAAGGGGACTACGCCGAGGCCGGCAGCGACTCGAACCCGAGGATGCCCAGGCGCTCGAACTGGGTGCGGACGTAGGGCGTCAGCAGGCCGATGCGCTTCACGTTGGGCACGACCTTGGAGAACAGCATGGCCCGGAACTGCACCTGCAGAGGATGCTCCCGCATGAACGCCTCGCACTCGGCAACCGGGAGCCCCATGCGTTCGAACACCTCGCGCATGAGGAAGCGATCGCGCATCAGCTCCGCCGCTTCGCACACGAACTGCTCGCGGTCGCGCCGCTCGGCCTCGGGCATCTGGGCGTAGAGGGACTCGAGCGACGCGATGCCGAAGGCGACGTGCCGGGCCTCGTCGGCCATGACGTGGCCGGTGATGTCCTTGAGCAGGGGCTCGGTGGTCGTCTGGTAGATGAACCCGAAGGCCGCCAGGGCCAGGCTCTCGATCATGATCTGCATGCCCAGGTACGTCATGTCCCAGCGCGCGTCGGCCAACAGGTCGTGGATGAGCGCGTCGAGGTACCGGTTGATGGGGTAGGTCCGGCCCAGCTTCTCGTCGAGGTAGCGCTCGTAGACCTCGACGTGGCGGGCCTCGTCCATGACCTGGGTGGCGGCGTACAGCTTGGCGTCGTTGTCCGGCACGCTGTCGACGATCTTGGCCGTGGCCAGCAAGGCGCCCTGCTCTCCGTGGAGGAACTGGGACAGGGTCCACGCCTGCTGCTCCCACGCCAGTTCACCCAGGGCGGCGTCGTCGAGGTGGGCGAAGGGCGAGCCCGGCGTGGACCGCAACGGTTCCACGATGCTGGCGTCGAGGTGCGTGGGATCGACGTCCTGGGACCAGTCGATGTCGGTGCTGGCGTTCCACTGGGAGCGCTTGGCCTTGTCGTACAGGCGGACCAGGCGGTCGTCGGCGTGGGTGTAGTCCCAGCTCAGCAGGGCTGGGAAGGCGACGCTGACGGGTTCGCAGGACTCCTCGACGAACTGGCTGGTGGACCGCATGGCGCCCCCTCCTGAGACAGTGAGACACGATTGCGCTTATTGTCACGTTAGGACCTCGAGGATTGGTTTGGCAAGCACCGGCGCCGACGGGTCCTGGCGCACGCCGCGCCGGGCGCGCCGTCGGGGCCCCCTGGGACGTCCGGCGCGGCGACGGCTGCGCCCTAGGATGGCGCCAGGATGCTGCGCCGATGAAGCTCGTACCCACCCGCCGGACCGACTACGGCATCCGGGCCCTCATCTACCTCGCCAACGCCCCCCAGACCCATGCCAAGGCGAGCGAGATCGGCGCGGCCATGGGCATCCCCATCGGGTTCCTGCAGCAGGTGCTGCAGGAGCTCCAACGCGCCAGGCTCGTCACCTCGCGCTCGGGCCCGAGCGGCGGCTACACCCTGGCCCGTGCGCCGCAGGCCATCACGATCCGGCAGGTGGTCGAAGCGCTCGAGGGCCCGCTCGAGCCCGGCGAGTGCGCGCTGCGCGGGGGGCCGTGCCACTGGGAGGACGTGTGCGCCTTGCACTGGGTGTGGTCCGCGGCCCGCACGGCGCTGTGCGAGCAGCTCGAGGCAGCCACCTTGGCGCGGGTGGCCGCCGACGACCGGGCGCTCGCCGAGGGCCGGGCCGAGGTGCCGGCCGACTCGCACCGCCGTCTGGCCGCTGCCCGGGCCACGGCACCGAGCGCAGCGCGCACCACGGCTGGCCGGACGTCCTCCCGGGTGCCCCGCTCCGCCCGCTGACGGCGCGTCGTCGCTGGCCGCTTCACGGCGAGGTGCGACGCAGCGCCCCCTGTCCCTCGAGCCGCGCCGCCGGCGCGCCCGTGGAACGAGGTCGAGGGTCGGCGACGCTTCGATGTCGGGTCCACCGCGCACCGACGCGTGTTCCTCGGCGACGCCTCGGGCAGCGTCGGGTCCCGGCCGCCGCACCGGCGCCGGTGCAGCCACGCCGGTGCCACCCCAGACGGTCCTCGTCCCCGTGAGCGCTGCTCCCACGACCCGTCCACGAACGTCCCTCCAGCCTGTCCGGCCCCGCCGGTTTGATGGGGGTGGCGGTGCAGCGTGCCAACGGTGCACCGCTGCCGTGCGCTTCAGTCCTCGATGTCTTGACATGAGGATCCAAAGGTTTAGAGTAGAACGTGTTCTCGTTGACGGAAGCCGATCGGCGGAGGAAACCGTCACCGCGCGGCAGCCCGTCACGCCACCACCACGTCGACCACCAGGAGCTCGAGCCATGACCATCGCCGAACGATCCCTGGAGGGGATCGACGTCCTGGACCCGGCGTTCTACCGCGACCCGTGGCCCGCGTACGCCTGGCTCCGCCGCAATGCGCCGCTGTATCGGGACGCCGGCAGCGGCGTGTGGGTCGCCTCCCGGCACCAGGACGTCACCTACGTGTCGACGCATCCGGAGCTGTTCTGCTCGAGCAAGGGCATCAGGCCCGGCCAGTCGTTCCACTTCTCGCTCATCGGTCTCGACGGCGAGGACCACAGCCGCCAGCGCCGGCTGATCAACAGGGGATTCAGCCCTCGGATGATCAAGGACATGGAGCCCCGGGTGCGGGCGGTGGTGACCGAGGTGCTCGATCGCGTCGCGCCACAGGGGGAGTGCGACTTCGTGGCCGACATCGCCGTGCCCATCCCCATCGTCGTGATCGCCGAGCTCATGGGTCTGCCACCCGAGGACCGTGAGCGCTTCTGGCACTGGTCGGACCGGATGATGGCCGGTGACGGCCGCAGCGATCCCGGCGATCCCGTCTTGCAGGATGCGGCGGCAGCCTTCGCCGAGTACGTCACCTACGTGACCGCCATTGTGGAGGATCGCCGCGCCCGCTACCTCGAGGCCAAGGCATCAGAACGCAAAGGACGAACACCGCCACCGTTGGGCAGCGATCTCATCAGCACGCTCGTTGCCGCGTCCGAGGAAGGTGTCCTGACGCGCAGCGAGGAGCTCACCCACGACGAGCTCACCATGTTCCTGGTCATCTTGGTGGTGGCCGGCAACGAGACGACTCGCAACGCCATCGCCGGTGCGATGGCGGCGTTCGGTCGCTTTCCCGACCAGTGGCACCGGTTGGTGAACCACCCGGAGCTCTTCGCCACCATGCCCGACGAGGTGTGCCGCTACGTCACCCCGGTGCTGTCGTTCCTCCGCACCGCGACGCAGGACACGGTGCTGCGGGGCCAGACCATCCGTGCCGGGGAGCAGGTCTTGATGCTCTACCAGTCGGCCAACCGGGACGAGGCCGTGTTCGACGCGCCCGACGAGCTTCGCATCGACCGGAGCCCGAACCCCCATCTGGCGTTCGGGATCGGCCCCCACGTGTGCCTGGGGATCAACCTCGCCCGGCTCGAGATCCGCGTCACCTTCGAGGAGATCGTGCGCCGCTTCCCCGACATGCACGTGGCGCCGGGCTTCGAGCCCCGGTACGTCCCGCACACCCTGGTCCATGCCCTCGAGGCATTGCCGGTGCGCTATTCACCCCAGCGTGGCCAACGTCGCTCCTGACCGCGACGGTTGCCGGCGGCGGCCGGGCACCGCGGTGGCGCCGTCAGCGGTCGGGGTATATACTTCTGGTCATTGCTAGAAAAATGATCAGGAGGTCCGATCCGTGACGACGGCGGAGACCGAGGCCCGCGACGCCATCCTCACCCACCACCGCGCACTGGCCCAGGACGTCGCCGTCCGCGTGGCGGCGGTCGCCCGCGCCGTGGAGCGGGGTGAGCCCCACGACGTGGCCCTGGCCGAACTGGTGTCGTACGTGGCCGGCGAGGTGCTACCGCACGCCATGGCCGAGGAGCACTCCCTCTACCGGGTGGCCAGCACGCGGGCCGAGCTGCAGGAGACGGTGCACGCCATGATCGGCGAGCACCGGACGCTCACATCGATGGCCGAGCGCCTGGCGAACGGTGGCAGCGCCCCGGAGGTGGCCGCCACGGCCATGGCACTGGGGGACGCCTTTGGCGCACACGTCGCCAAGGAGAACGACGTGCTGCTGCCGTGGCTGCTGGCGGACCCTGAGATCGACCTGGCACAGCTGCTCGTCCAGATGCACCGGTTGACCGAGGCAGCCCAACGCGCCTCGTCGGATGTCGAGGACATGACGACGCCCGACACCGAGTCGACCCTGCTCGGGCTCCTCCTCGATGCCGCCGGGGTGCTCGCCCGCAGCGGGCGTGCCGATCCGGCCTGCCGGTTGGTGGCCGCCGCCTGGGCCGTGCTTCGCCAGCCCCGACCCGACCTGGCGGCGCGGACCACCGCCGAATTGCACCGCCTGGTGCGGTCCGTCACGTCGGTGCCGGTGTCGATGGGCGGCGCCCAGCAACCGGTGCCGGATGGCGCGGACGACCCGTCGCTCGACGTTCGGGAGCTGCCGCCCGCACTGCGCCATGAGGTGATCTTCACCACCTACCATGCCCTGGCCCCGGGCATGGCCTTCGTGCTCGTCAACGACCACGATCCCAAGCCACTGCGCTACCAGTTCGAGGCGGAGCACGGCGGCGAGTTCACGTGGGAGTACCTCGAGCAGGGACCCCGGGTGTGGCGGGTGCGGATCGGGCGAGCGCTACCGACCACCACCTGAACCCGCCGCGCCAGGGCCCCCGACGCGGGCTGTGGCCACGCTCGTGTCAGGACGTGGTGGCGGGACCGGTGTCGGTGCCCGGGGGCTGGTAGGGGCAGCCGGGGTCCTCGGCCAGCGGGTCGCCAGTCGCGGCGAAGGCGCGGGCCCGTGACCCACCGCAGACGGCACGGTACTCGCAGCGCCCGCAGCGTCCGCCGAGGCGGTCGGTGTCGCGCAGGGCCCGCAGGAGGGCTGCGTCGCGGTAGATGGCGGTGAGGGGTGCATCGCGCACGTTGCCGGCCACGAGGGGGAGGAACCCGCTCGGGGTGACGTCGCCGGTGTGGGAGACGAACACCACGCCACGCCCGTCGCCCACCGACAGCGGGGGTCGCACGGTCGAGGTCCGGGTGCCGGCGTGCGGCCTGCGAGGTGGCCAGGGCTCAGGCGCCACGTGCTCGGCGAGCTCGGCCGTGAGGCGGTGGTAGAGCGCGCCCCGTCCGGCGGCACCGTGGGCGCTGGGGCCGTGGGCGCTGGGGGCGCCGGCACCGCGTTGGGCCAACACCCGCCGGAATTGCGGTGCTTCGGTGGTCTTCAGGGGCATGATGGCCGACAGGTCCGCCAGGACGTGCAGCACGTCCTCGGTCTCGGTGGCGTCCAGGGCCCGAAGCGCACGGCCACGCCCGGTCCCGACCAGGAAGAAGACGCTCCACAACCCGGCACCGAGGTCGCAGACGAGCCGCGCGATGCCGGGAAGGTCCTCCACCGTGGTGGCGGTGACCGTGGTGTTGATCTGGAGGCGGAGGCCGAGCTCGCGGGCGTCGGTGCACGCCCGTCGTGTCAGCGCGTAGGAGCCGTCGACCCCGCGGAAGCCGTCGTGGCGCGCCGGCGTGGCGCCGTCGATGGAGAACGACACCGTGTGCGCACCGGCGTCGCGCAGCGCCGCCAGGCGGCTGCGGGTGGCCAGGGGCGTGCCCGACGGCGACACCGCCATGGCGAGTCCCCGCTCGGCGCCGTAGCGGACCAGCTCGGCGATATCAGGGCGCTTGAAGGGGTCGCCACCGGTGAGCACGACGACAGGCCGCGGCGCCCCGAGGGCCGCCAGGTCGTCGAGGACACCGTGGATCTCCGTGGTGGTCAGTTCGTCGGGATGACGGGTGGGGATGGCCTCGGCCCGGCAGTGGCGGCACGCCAGGTCGCAGGCACGGGTCAGCTCGAACAGCACCAGGAACGGCCGGGTCCCGACGTCAAAGCGCGGCACGCGGACCGCGTGCACCGGCACGGCCGTCTTGATGCTGGTCATGGGCCCTGCACCTCGACCATCTGAGGGGGCTCGCCGGACGCGAGCACCCCGAGCGCGAGGGGGAACAGCACCGTCTCCTCGAGGCGCACGTGGCTCGTCAGGGCGTCGGCGAGCTCGTCGAGGGCGGTGGAGGCGGCGGGGGAACCCGTCGCCGATGCGACGAGCGCTCGGCTGAGGGTCCCGATGGCCCGGTGGCTGCGATCGAAGGCGGCGACCAGTGGGGTTCCGACGAGAGTCGACAGGACCGGATAGGCATCGTCGCGTTCGCGGGCAGCGTGATCCGACAGGGATTGGGCGAACCCGAGCACCAGCTCCTGCCACTGCGGCGAGGCATCCGGTGTCGTGTGGGCCGCACTGGTGCCACGACGCATTGCTGCCAGCGTACCGCGCAGGACCTCGTGTTCCTCCCCGAGTGCTGCGAGCGTCGAGGCCACGGGGACGTCGGCCAGCGAGCCGAGGTGCCAGGCATCGAGGTGCCGGGTGTCGACCCGCACCTGGTCGATGGACAGCGAGATCGCCTGGACAGGACAGCGGCAGACAGCGCGAACGATCCTGTCCTCGGGTTCGCCTCGGGGATCGACCACCACGGAGATGGCCTCCTCGTCCTGAGCGAACACTCCCGGCGCGAAGTGCACGCATTGGCCGGATCCAATGCAGCGCTTGCGGTCGACGCGGATCTCGAGCTCCATGGGTGATGCCTCCATGTGGTCGGGGAGCAGGTCCGTCAGCTGGCAATGAGCTGGCCGGCTGCTCCTGTCGCGGCATGGTCGAGGTGGTGGTCGAGCAGTTCGTAGGTGCCAGGTGCTGGCACGGTGAGCTCGACGAAGCCGCCCTGGCCCGGTGACAGGTCGAGCGCCTGCGCAGCACCGTTCACCGAATTGCCCGGCTGGAGCACGGAGACGCCTTCCTTGAAGACCGTGTCGAACTGGGTTCCCACGACGTGGAACGAGGTGTCGTCGGATGGTCCCGCGTCGAGCACCCAGATCCGGACCCGGTCGCCGGCGCGGACGCGCAGCGGTGCGAACATGTACTGGTCGACGTATCCGTCGAAGACGACGGCGTCGGGTTGCCCGCGCAGCATCTTCGCGTCGTCGCCCGACTGGTCCTGCGGTCCGAGGTACAGCTCGGATTGGACGATCAGGTACTCGTGGGCCACTGGCCGAAGCCCGGGAGGGTCGATGATCACCGCGCCGTACATGCCGTTCGCCACGTGCTCGAGCACAGGGGCCGTTCCGCAGTGGTAGAGGAAGATCCCGGCATGCTCCGCCCGGAACTGGTAGGTGACTGACTGCCCGGGCGCAACAGCCACCATCTGCTGCATCGGCTCGTTGGCGGCGTGGACGTCGATGGAGTGGTCCATGGAGGAGTGGTTGACAAGTGTCACGTCGAACACGTCACCGACGTGACCACGCAGGGTCGGGCCCGGGACCTGTCCGTCGAAGGTCCACATCCGTTGCGTCACTCCGGGGGCAACCTGGAGCAGGCGGTCCTCTGCCACCAGGGTCACGTGGTGGATGGTGCCCTCCGGCGCGGGTGGAACCACCGGGTCATACGGCTGCCATCCGGGTGGAGGCACGGCAGAGAAGTCGATGGTGGCGTCCGCTGTCGCAGCAGCTGGCGCCGCGGACGCCGTCGGGGACCGGACGCCGCGGGCGATGCCGATGTGCAGCACCATGCCGGCCTCCTTGTGGCCGGGAAGCGTGCACCACGCCTGCTCGGAGCGACCGACGACGCCGAAGTCCACGCTCCGGCGTTGTCCCGGAGCGAGCATGCCGCTCCCGATCGGCCCGCCCTCGAGCTGGAGGTCGTGCTGCATGGTGCCGTCGTTCACGACGGTGAGCACCAGGCGGGTGCCTGCCGAGACGGTGATCGACGATGGTGCGACCGAGAACTCGCGCAGCCGGACTGTGACCGTGTCGATCTCGCCATTGGGCACTACCGGTCCGGCGTCGGCAATTGCGGCTGGAGCAGTGCCAGCTCCATGGTGCTCCGACCACACGACGGCCGCCGCCATGATCACGGCGACCGATGCCACCGCCAGGGCGACCAGCGACAGCGCCGTCGACCGCCCGTCGCCAGGTGGTCGCTGCCCGCTTCCGCCGCTGGGTGCGCCGAGGCTGCCAGGCCTGCTGGCGGGTGCGTCGGCGGGTGCGGCACCGCTGCTGCCGATCGCCGGGGCCCCCACGCCGGGACCGCTGCCGGGCGGTAGAGGATCCGGATCACCGGGACGGGTTGCAAGCAGCCGGATGGGTCGGATGGACAAGTTGGCGGCGGAGAGGAGCCCGGTCGCCACGAACAGCACACCGCCGGCAGCCGTGGCATCGGGGAGCTCGGCACCGAGCCCCAGGCACAGCGCACTCACGCCGGCGGTGACCAAGCCGAAGGTCACCGCGGCTGCGGTGTGGTTGTAGAGATCGGCGAACAACAGGGGCCGCCCACCGGGGCTCTTCTCGACGCCTCGTGCCCGGAGCGCCGACCAGCAGATGAACGGGACGACCTTGTGGGCGTGCCCCACCAGCGTCTCGAGCAGCCACCCGCCGAAGGCGGCGATGGCGGCTGCTGCCAGTGCCACGCCTGCGTGGTGATGGCGGGGGACCACCACCGCGGCGGCGAGAGCGAGCAGCGCACCGGCCACCAGCCACAGCGCCGAGGTGACGACGAAGGCCAGGTGCAGGTCGGCACGCCGGCGGCGGTGGCGGACGACGACGCCGAAGGACGCGACGTGGGCGCCCAGTCCGATGGCCGTCACCGCTGCCCCCAGGGCGGCGAGCCATTGCCAGCCGAGCAACACGCCGGGTGACGTCAGCACCACGCCTGCAGGTACGCCCACCACGGCGACCCACGGCGCCCGCCGGCGGCCGGGCACGTGGGCCAGGAAGAACATGGGCCACAGCTTCTCGGCCACCGACACGTAGGTGAGCCCGATCCAGGCGAACAGGCCGACCAGGGCGTGGGCCAGGACCACGTGACCGGAAAGGTCGAACCAATTCCCCGAACGATCAGCCACGTACAGCACGCCGAAGCAGGCGGTCGCGACGAAGCCGGCGAGGGCGAGGCGCAGACCCGCGAGCGGCGCTCCTTTGTGGCGGGCCGCCAGCGGCGCTGAGAGGTTCACGACCAGCACGGTGACCGCCAGGGCTGCGGACGCACCGCCTGCCTCGACCAGCCACTCGTGGCCCGTGGCGAAGCCGAAGGGCAGGAGCCACGCTGCGGCAAGCCAGGTGATGAACGTGACGCGAGCCAGGCGAACCGAGCGCAGGGGTCGTTGGGCCACGACCGGGGTGAACTGGTGCAGCGCCCCGAGCACGCCCATCGACAGCGTCGCCAGCATCCCGAAGTGGGCGGCCGCGACCACCGGATCGGCGGTGGGGTCGCCCAGCGCGGCGGTACGGGCCCACACCCACGCCCCGCCGCAGCCCACCAGTCCGAGCGAGGCGGCCGCCAGGAACGACAGCGGGATCGATGGTGGGGGCACCGCGCCCGGAACGCCGGCGGGCCGGCCCTGCCACGATCCGGCAGCGACCGCCGGGGGGGCAGGAGCACGCGTGGTCCTGGTGCCACCCGGTGCACCGACCGGCATACCAGTCGCATCCATCAGGCTCACCCTTCCTCCGTGCCGCCCCTATCACGGGCTATCATAAATCTAGCAAAGAGCAGAAGAACAACGGAAGAACGGAACAGCAGCACCAAGCATCAGCAGCACGACGAGACACCGAGCACGACGAGACACCGAGCACGAGGAGACACCGAGCACGAGGAGACGCCCATGGCCATTGTCGATGCCCGTCCGATCATCGCGGTAGGAGGCGAGCCGTTCGAGACCATCATGGCGGCAGTGGCCGCGCTGACCGAGGGCGAGGAGCTCGTCGTGCTTGCACCCTTCGAGCCCGTGCCCCTCGAGGGCGTGCTGTCGTCGCAGGGTTTCAGTTACGAGGCGACCGAGATCGGAGGCGGCGACTGGCGGGTGACGTTTCGTCCGCCGACCTGAACGGCACAGCCGCGCCGTTCAGGAACCCAGCGCCGCACCCACCCGGCGCCAGAGCCAGATACCGCCGACCGTGCGCGGTGGTCGTCCCGCGATGGCGCTGAGCAACGTGCGCGCACCGGCGGGATCGGCACCGAGCGGTGCTGCGATCAGGGTGTCGACGTGGTGGGCCCGCAGCTCGGCTCGCATGGCCGCCAGGTCGGCCGGATTGGTCGGCACCGGGTTGTGGGTCCAGTAGGCGGTGTCGAGCGCACGTTCGGTCGGGCCCGGTCCCGTGCCGAACTCGCTCGAGCCGCCGTGCCCGTCCGGTGTGAGCACGAACCCGCCCAGCATGCGAAAGCGCATGCCCGCATCGGCCTGCCACAGCATGGCCTGGGCGTGGGTGACCCGGGGAACGGGGTAGACGAGCGCCACGCTGCCGGCCGGCACGCTGCGCAGCGCGGGGCTGGTGAAGAACGACGGCACGCCCGCGTCGCGCATGGGGATGGGCCATGCGGGCACGATGGGCAGAAGCGCCACCGCTGCGACCGCAAGCGGGGCGAGCCATGCCCCCGCGAACGCAACCGCCTGCCACAGCCGGCGACGCACGCCGCCAGCGCGACCGCTTGGTGTCCTGCGACCCGACCACGGGTCGTGGCCAGCCGGTCCGGCGCCTCGGGCCAGCGCGCCGTGGAGACGATCGATCCCCACCGCCAGCAGCAGGCCCAGGCACAGGTCGACGTACAACGACAGACGGGCCGGGATGACGTCGGAGAGAAGAGGGAGCTTGCCGAGCACCCACGCAGGAAGCAGCACGTGGTGGTGGGCGACGACCACGGCGCGCCGACCGACCAGGAGCATCGGGCCGAGGGCCAGCACACCGGCCACGGCGGCGCACACTGCCGCCACCCGCACCGCGACCACCCGGCGCCACAGGGCGACCGTGGTGACGAGCGCCGCACCCAGCAGGCCGAGGCCGACGTAGGTGGTGTTCTCGGCCAGGAATCCGCCCACGAACGAGGGGTCGACCAGGGTGCGCGTGGCGTGCACCGTGAAGTACTGGTTGCTGCTGGGCAGGACGTATCCGAGCAGGTTGGCGCTGAGAAAGCCCGGATCCTGCGTCTCGTGCCCCGCGATCTGCTGGGGGCCGAACAGGGCCATCCACAGCGGGTAGGCGGCGCCGGCCGCGAACACGGCAGCGGCCGAACCGGCTGCTGTCCCCAGCCAGCGGGCGCGCCGGCCCAGCTCTCCCCGCACTGCGGGCCAGGTGACGATCACGAGCGCGACCACGGCGACGGCGGCCATCAGCACCGAGGTGGCCAGGATCTCGGTCGACACCAGCAGCTGGGCCAGCGAGCACAGGCCCAGGGCGACACCCCACCGCCACGGGGCACCGTGCTGGCGCACCACGATGGCGTCGACGAACCAGAGGGCGAGGGGTGGGAAGACGGCGAACGCCAGGTTGAGGTGTGCCGCGCTCTGGGTCGCAAGGTAGGGACCGAAGCCGTAGACGAGGCCGCCTGCGAAGGCCGCCGGCCACCACGGTGCCCACCGGCGGAGCACGCAGAACGCCGCCATGCCGGAGCCGGCCAGGCTGAGCGTCGCCAGCACGTTCCAGCTCGCGGCTGGCCCGAAGCCCAGAGTGACCGGGGCGAGCAGGAGGCCCAGCAGGGGCATCGAGGCGTTGTCCATCAGGTTCACGCCGAGTGGGGGGTCGAGCCACGTGGTGAACAAGGGGTTGTGGCCGTGGCCCAGGGCATAGGGGACCCACGACAAGAACCATGCGCTTTGGGCCTGGTCGAAGCAGCCGCAAGGCAGGACGTGGCTGGCGCCGCGACTCCAGGCCTCCCACAGGCCGGCGACGGCGAGCACGACGTAAGCGGCGGCGGCCAGCGCCGTCCCGGCGTGCCGGCGAGCCCTGGAGGGCGAGGGCATCTCCTGCAGGCCGCTGCGCCCGCGCCGGCGGTCGGGGCGGCAGCTGGGCTCGGGCACGAACCGCTCGGCCAGCACCGTCCCGGCGGACGGGCCGCGATCGGGTTCGAATTCCGGCTGTGGTGGCTGCATTCGATCACCCGCCGCCCCGGCACGCTGGCGCGCCCAGGGCGCCCGTCCACGTTCAGCGGGCGCAGCCTACCGGTCCGCTCCGGGCGCCCGCAGGTCGGAGGGCCTGCTGCCCCGGCCGCCGGTCGCGCTACCGGCCGCCGGCTGGCTGGAGCGTCCAGGCCGAGATGACGAGCCGATTGGCGGCGATGGGCTCCGTGACGCTCAGGTGGTAGGTGCCCGGCGCGGCTCCGCCGACGAGCGCCACCGTGGTGGCGAGCTCGACGCTGGTGGCGGTCGAGCCCGATGCGTGGATCGTGACATCGAGGGCCGAGGGGTAGCCGACGACGTGCGCGCCGGCCAGTGGCCCTGGCATGGCGACGCCGGGGGCCAGTGCACGCCACCACGCCGGTTGATCCTGCAGCGCGGCCCGCAACCCCCCGATGAAGGCCTCGATGGCCGATTCCTCCACCGCAAGCGGCCCCGGCGACTGGGCCCAGGTCTGGTCGGGGGTACCGGCCAAGGTCATGGTGCCCATCGGGATCGAGTTGGTGGCGAGGGTCAAGCCCTGGGACACGAGCTCCGGCGGCGCCGGCACGGCGGGCGGCGTCACCGCCGGCGTGGCGGTCAGCGTCCCTGGCGGTGCGCCGGCCGTGCCGTCCACGCCGCTTTCCGTCGCCGTCACGAGGTACCGGTCGGGGGTGAACCACAAGGCGTTGGTGGGCCAGCAGGTGACGAGCAGCAGGGTGGGCCCGGGCGTGTTGTACACCGGCGTGCCGGCGGTGACGATCTTGCTTCCGGTCACGGTGAACGTCAGGGTGCGGCACGCCGTCTCGTACCGGACGACGTCGCCCGGGTGGAGCTGGTCGATGTGGACGAAGTAGCTCACGTCGTGGGCGAGCAGGACGGCTGTGCCGTCCTGACCCGGCCACACGGAGTTCGGGTCGTGGCCGACGGCCACGTTCAGCTGGGCGTCGTCGGTGCCCTCCTCCACCGGGGCGAGCAGCTGGAGGGAGGGCACGTCGAGGATGCCGTGGGGCTCGGAGCCCGGCGGTGGCTCGCGGCATGGTCCTCCCGCTGCCAACTCGGCGGCGGCCGCGTGTTGGCGTGCGCGTTCCTCGGCGACGAGAGCTTGGCCCGAGTGCTTGGAGTGGTTGGTCCACAGGAGGGCCCGGGCCGTCCAGAAACCGGCCCCGCCGAGGACCAGCGTGCCCAGTGCCATCAGGGTGACGGCCCACCGCTGCATCCGCCGGGCACGCAGGCGCCGGCGGCGGCTGACGCTTCCCACGAAGACGGTGGTGGTGCCGAGGGGGGAGGGAGCAGGGCCGTCCCCGGCGTCACCGGTCGGCCGCACCGGTGCGCCGGGTCGCTTGGTGCGCCACATGTGCACCCTTATCGGCCTACGCTCCCCGCCGCAGGGCCCGGGACCGCCGACGCAGGAGCTCACCGGCACCGCCCAGGCCGAGGCCGACGACGAACAGCCCGATCAGGTAGGGCAATGCGCCAGCCCACGACTTGCCCGTGTGGACCGTCGTGGCGGCGATGATGGGCGGCGGTGGAGGCACCGTGGTGGTGGTGGTGCTCGTAGTGGTCGTCGTGCTCTGGCGAGGCGCGAGGGCGGGCACGACGAAGCATTCGGCCGCGCTGGTGTCGGAGGATCCCGTGTAGCTCGCCGATCCCGAGTACACGGCCGCGAAGCACCACGTGCCGGACGTGCTCGGCGTGAAGTCGGGCGAGGTCGCCGTGGCGTCGTTGTTCATGCCTGGGGTCAGCGTCACAGGCGAGCCCAGCACGCTGGCCGAGGCGATGGGGCATCCTGCTGCCGAGGTGAGCGGTCCGCAGACGTAGAACTGCACCGTGCCGGTGGGTGACCCACCTGCGGCATTCCCCGTTACCACGACGCCGTCGGTGGTGGCCTGGTTGACCAGGACGGTACCGGCTGCGGGCGTGGTGACCGTGGTGGATGGGGCTGCGCTCACCGTGAAGCACTCACCGGCCGAGGTGTCCGAGCCGGCCAGGTAGTTCATGTCGGTATCGGCCGGGACGTAGTAGCCGGCGAAGCAGAAGGTGCCAGTGGCAGGCGGGGTGAAGCTGGGCGAGGTGGCCGAGGCGCTGTTGCCGGTGCCGGAGAGAGCCACTGGCGTCCCCAGCTTCGTGCCGGTGGCCGACGTGCACCCGCTTGCCGAGGTGAGCGGACCGCACACGTAGAACTGCACGGTGCCCGTGGGCGTGGGCCCACCGGT
>Ga0070737_10000357_pt1 | contig 103869 bp, 93 predicted proteins | sample Coa_R1_10_FD_66438 | JGI IMG/M metagenome (GOLD analysis project Ga0070737, IMG submission 66438) | Surface soil microbial communities from Centralia Pennsylvania, which are recovering from an underground coalmine fire - Coalmine... | ecosystem: Environmental > Terrestrial > Soil >...
CGCACCGGACAGACCCATCACCTTATTGATGACTACATACGACAACCCCAGAAAGGCCGAAACCCCAGCAACCACCGGGGTTCCGGCCTCTCAAACGCCAGTTATCGGCGGGAACTTCGGGCTAGGACAGCGTCGCCTCGCCGCCGGCCCCGTGGCCGGCGAGCTCGCGGAACAGGCCGGTGACCACGAACACCACCTGCTCGGCGATCTCCACCGTGTTGTCGCCGATCCGCTCCAGGCAGCGCGCGACGAGGATCATGAACATGCCCCATTCACGCAGCTCGAGGTCGTCGCCGATCTCCACCGCCCGGCGGAAGATCCCCCGGTTGAGCGCGTTGATCTCGGAGTCCTGCCGGACCAGGCCCTGGGCGAGCTCCACGTTGCGGCCCCCGAGGGCGTCCTTGGCGGCCATCACCTGGGCGCGCGCCAGCCGTCCCATCCGCTCGATCGCGTCGAGGATCTCCTTGTCCTTGGGGGACTCGTGGCCGGAGAGCGGGACGAGCTTGGCGATGTTCACGCACTGGTCGCCCATCCGCTCGATGCAGCGGATGCAGTGCAGCAGCGCGGCGACGATCCGCAGATCGCCGGCCACCGGCGCCTGGCGGGCCAGGAGCGACAGGATCCCCTGGTTGACCTCCAGGTAGCGGCCGTCGATGCGGTCGTCGTCGGCGACCACGATCGCCGCCAGCTCCACGTCCTGATAGCTGACGGCCTCCATCGCTCGGTCAAGCTGGCCGGCGACCAGGTCCATCCCTCCCAGGACCTGGCGCTCGAGCTCCCTGAGGTCCTCGCGGAACTGGTGGCGGATCTCCTGCATCAGCCGAACTTGCCCGTCACGTAGCGCTCGGTGCGCTCGTCGCGCGGGTTGGTGAAGATCTGCTGGGTGGGCGCGTGCTCCACGACCGAGCCGTCAAGCATGAACACCGTCGAGTCGGCCACGCGCCCGGCCTGCTGCATGTTGTGGGTCACGATCACGATCGTGTAGCGGCTCTTGAGCTCGTCGATCAGCTCTTCGACCTTCAGCGTGGCGATCGGATCAAGCGCCGAGCAGGGCTCGTCCATCAGGATCACCTCCGGCTCGACCGCGATCGTCCGGGCGATGCACAGCCGCTGCTGCTGGCCGCCTGACAGCCCGATCCCCGGGCGATCGAGCCGGTCCTTGACCTCGCTCCACAGCCCGACGGCCCGCAGCGCGCGGTGCACGCGCTCGCGCAGGGTCTCGCCGCGCACGCCCGCCAGCCGCAGGCCGGCGGCGACGTTGTCGAAGATCGACATGGTCGGAAACGGGTTCGGCCGCTGGAAGACCATCCCGATCGCGCGCCTGACGGCGGTGACATCGACGCCGGGCGCGTACACGTCCTCGTCGTCGAGCAGCACCCGCCCCTGCACACGCGCGCCGGGAACCTCCTCGTGCATGCGGTTGATGCAGCGCACAAGCGTCGACTTGCCGCATCCCGACGGCCCGATGATCGCCGTCACCTCGTTTGCCCTGAAGGTGAGCGTCACGCCGGCCACGGCGCGGTTGTCGCCGTAGTAGGCGCTGAGATCCTCGACCGAGACCGTGTGGCCGGTGCCGTCGCCGAGCTCGCTCAGCGCGTCGAGGTCCAGGCGCTCGTCCGTGTCCGGGTCTTTGCTGGCGGTCGTGGGCTCACGCTCCGTTGGGAGGCTTCGGTGGTCGTGCGGCGGGCGCCCGGACATGATGTCAGCTGGCTCCTCCATGGTCGTTTCAGCCGCGCATGCGCCGCCGGCTTCGCTCCTGGGCCGCGCGCGCGATCACGCTCGCCACCAGGACGAACAGGATCAGCACGAGCGCGGCCGCCCATCCCTGCGCGTGGTCGGACGGGCTCGGCGACTCCGACAGCTCAAAGATCTTCACCGGGATGTTGGGCATCGCCTGGGCGGGGTTGACCGTGATCGACAGGTCCGACCAGATCGACGAGGTCAAGAGCAGCGGAGCGGTCTCGCCCGCCACCCTGGCGACGCCCAGCACGGCTCCGGTGATCAGCCCTCCGGCGGCGGTCGGCAGAACGATCCGCAGCACGATCCGCCAGCGCCGCAGGCCCAGCGCGAGCCCCGCCTCGCGCAGCGAGCGCGGCACGAGGTCGAGCACCTCCTGCGCGGCGCGGGCGACGATCGGCAGCTCGACGATCCCCAGCGCGATCGCCCCCGCCCAGCCCGACTGCTGGCCGCCGACCACCAGCAGCCCGAACACGAACACGCCGGTGACGATCGTCGGCACCCCGTTGAGGAGGTCGAGCGCGAAGCGGATCGCCCCGGACGCGCGCGGGCTTGCAAACTCGGAGGTGTAGATCGCGATCAGGATGGCGACCGGGACCGACAGCAGGGTGGCGAGCGCGATCAGGATCGCCGACCCGACGATCGAGTCCGCGATCCCCCCTCCGGTCTGCCCGAACGGCACCGGGTTGTGCGTGAGAAAGTCGAGGTTGATCGCGGGCAGCCCCTTGATCGCCACGTCGATCACGATCAGGAACAGGACCCCCACGGCGAGCACGGCGGCGATCGTCGCGATCGCCTCCATCAGCCGGTTGACGACCTTGCGGCGGGCGGTGCCCGGCGACGGCGACAGAAGCCGCCGCCCCGCAGGTGGACTGAGGCTCGCCATCGCCTAGCGCACCGTCACACGGCGCACGTACAGCCGCGCCACGAGGTTGACGACCAGCGAGATCACCAGCAGGATGCCGGCCAGGTAGATCAGCGAGGCCTGGTTGAGCGGCGTGGGGGCGCTCTGATACTCGGAGGCGATCTGCGCCGCCATCGAGGCGGCGGGCGAGAACAGCGATGCCTTGATCTCCGTGGTGTTGCCGATCACCTGGGTGACCGCGATCGCCTCACCGAGCGCGCGGCCGAGCCCGAGGATCACCGCGCCGACCACGCCCGGGCGCCCGACCGGGAGCACGACCATCCGCACCATCTCCCAGCGCGTGGCGCCGAGCGCATAGGCGCCCTCCCGCAGCTCACGGGGGGTCGCCTGGAAGACCTCACGCGTGACCGCTGTGACGATCGGAAGCGCCATGATCGTCAGCACGATCGCGGCCGGGAGCATGCCGAACGGCGACGCGGTCCCGGAGAACAGGGGGATCCACCCCAGCACCGAGGAGAGCGCCGGCTCGAGGTGGTTTGCGACGAACGGGCCGAGGACGATGATCCCCCACAGGCCGAGGATCACGCTCGGGATCGCCGCCAGAAGCTCCACGAGGATCGCCACCGGCCGGCGCACGAACCGCGGCGCGAGCTCGGTCAGGTAGACGGCGATCGCGATCGCCATCGGCGTCGCGATCAGCAGCGCAAGCAGCGAGCTGACCAGAGTTCCGTAGATGAAGTCCAGCGCGCCGAACGAGCCGACGCCCCCGGCCGCGGTGGGGTTCCACGCCTGGCGCCAAACGAAGCTGACCCCGTATCGGGAGATCGCCGGGCTCGCGTCGTTGAAGACGACCTCGGCGATCCACACGATCAGCGCCACCGCCCCCACCCCGGCGAGCGTGGACAGCCAGCGCATGGCCGGATCGCCGATTCGATCGGCGACCCGGATCCGCACGTCAAGAACCCCGCCCGCGGGCCGGGCGGCCGGCGCGGACGCGCTCACGGCCCCGCGCGCCCCTGCGCCCGGCGCGCTCGCAGGGCCCCTGAGGGCCGCGAGGGGGCGGCCCTCAGGGGGCGCAGGCGTGTGATGGGTACCCGCGACACGCCGTCTATTTGATCAGGGACACGTCCGTCTGGTCGGCCTTGACGACCGCCGAGGGCAGAGGCGCGAACTCGAGCTTGGCGCCGAGCGGCTGCCCGGAGGTGATCGCCCAGTCGATGAAGGCCTTCAGGGCGCTGACGACCGCGGGGCTGTTGCCGGGCGGCACCAGCACGTAGGTGAACGTCGAGATCGGGTACGCGGTGGGCGCGGAGGCGGGCGGATCGGTGATCGAGACGCCCTGCATCCCGCCGGTCGGAACCGTCGGGAAGGCCGCCGCTGCCGCCTCGATGCTGGGGATCCCGGGGCTGATGTACCTGCCGGCGGCGTTCTGGACCAGGCCGTAGTCGAAGTTGTTCTCGACCACGTAGGCCAGCGTGATGTAGGCGATCGCGCCGTTGGTGGCGCTGAGCGCGCCGCCCACGCCCGAGTTGCCCTTGCCGCCGATCCCGCCCGGCCAGTTGACCAGCACGGCGTTGCCGATCTGCGACTTGAACTGCGGGCTGATCTTCGACAGGTAGTTGGTGAACGCGAACGTGTCGCCGCTGCCGTCGGTGCGGTGCACCGGGACGATCGGGGTGCTGGGCAGCTTGACCCCGGGGTTCAGGGCCTGGATCGCGGGGTCGTTCCACCGCTTGATCTTCCCCAGCCAGATGTCGGCCAGGACCGGGCCGGTGAAGTGCAGGTGGTTGGGAACCCCGTTGACGTGGTAGGCGATCGCGACCGCGGCCAGTGCCCAGGGGATCTCCAGGCACTTGCAGGAGGCCTCCTGGCTTGAGGTCAGCGGCGCGTCCGAGGCCCCGAAGTTGACGGTGCGCGCGGTCGCCTGCTCGATCCCGCCGCCCGAGCCGATCGCGCCGTAGGTGATGGCGACGCCGAACTTCGTGTCGTATACGGGCTGCCACTCGGACACCAGCGGCGCCACCAGCGTGCTGCCCGCGCCGACGAGGGTCTTCGCGCCGCCGGGCGACGCCGAGCCGCTGGAGGAGCTCGCCGCGCTGCTTGACGCGCTCGACGAGCTGGGCGCCGCGGCGGCGGAGCTGGAGCTCGACGAGCTGCTGGCCGATCCGCATGCCGCGATCGCCAGGGCGGCCATGGCCGCCAGGCCGATCGCCGCGATCCTCTGTCTGTGCACTTCCTCCTCCTTGTTCATGTAGGGCTGAGAGCGAGTCTGGGCGCGACCGGCCCGGGCGATGTGAACCTGCTGTGAACCGGCTGTGAAAGCCTTGCCCGGGCGGCGCCGGCTGTCAGCCGCGTCCGTTGGCCGCCGCCCCGCCACGCGCCGCAGACGCCGAGCGCGCCCGGGAGCGGCCGGGCGCACTCGCGTCATCGACGGGAACGGGCGCCAGTCGGTAGCCGAGCCTGAAGTGGGTGTGGATGAAGGTCCAGCCGGGCACGGCCGCGGCCAGCTTCACGCGCAGCTTGCGCACGTAGACGTCGACCGAGCGGGTCCGCGCCGGCATCTCCCCGCCCCACACCAGCTCGAACAGCTCCTCGCGGGCGAGGATCCGGTCGGGCCTGCGCGCAAGCTCGGTGAGCAGCTCAAGCTCTCGGATGGAGAGCATCAGGGTGCGCCCGCCCGCCCGCGCCAGGCGCTCTGAGGGGACGACGGTCAGCGGCCCCGCCTCCAGCACCTCCGGACCCGTCCGCCTGCGCCGCGCCATGGCCGGCGATCGTGCAAGAGATGCGCCGCCCGGTGGTTATCGCCGCGTGACCGGCGCGTGAAAGAGCCGTGAACGCACGCCGCTGACGGACGAGGCGCGCCAGCCGGCGGGCGAGGCGCGCCAGCCGGCGGGCGAGCGCAAGCGCCGGCCGGTCGCACGGCGGGCGCCCAGCTGGCGACCGCTCAGCGGGCGACCACCGCCAGGCGCGCGCGCGTGCCCGCGGCGCCATCCGCGTCTGCGGCGCCGCAGACCGCGGCGGGCTTGGCGGCGTGCGCCTCCTGCGCGCCGGCCGCCGGCTCGGGCGCGAACCGGTAGCCGACCCCGAAGTGCGTGTGGATGTAGTCCCAGCCCGGAGAGGCCGCGCGCAGCTTCTGGCGCAGCTTGCGCACGAACACATCGACCGACCGGTCGCCGTGGGCCATCGCGTAGCCCCACACGCGCTCATAGATCTCCTCGCGCCGGAGCACGCGCTCGGTGGCCGACAGGAGCGCCAGCAACTCGAACTCGCGCGCGGTCAGCTCGAGGCTGCGCTCCCCCACGTAGGCCTGATGCATGTCCGGGCGAATCGTGATCTCGCCGTACTGCGACACCGCGTCCACCGGGGCCTCCGCCCTGCGCGCTCGGCGAACGGCCGCCTGCAGCAGCGCGATCACCTCCTCGGCATGGCACGGCTTGGTGATCCACGCGTCGGCTCCGAGCCGCAGTCCGCGGACCCGCTGGGCGACCGACGAGGGCCCGGTGCACACGACGACCGCCAGCCCGGGGAGCCTTGCGCAGACCCGCTCCAGGTAAGGCCAGCTGTCGACTCCCAAGAGCACCGGGTCGAGCACCAGCGCGCCGGCTCGCAGAGACACGAGCGCATCGACGCTGGGCGCGCTGTGCAGCCACCGGTGCTCGTAGCCGTGCGCGCCAAGCCGCTTCACGAGCACCTGCACGAACCCGCTGTCGCGGTCCATGACCGCCACCCTGAGCCTGCGCGGCGATCCGGCCCCGGCGGCGGGCGCCTCGCCTCGTTCCGTCGACATGGCGCGCACTCTAGCCCAAGGCCAGGCGCACGCGAGCTCGGAGCAGCGCGGTCACAGGATCTTTACATGCAAGCAACGACATTCCGAGCCGCCGGCCGGCGGCGCGGATCTGGTCCGCCGGGATGCGGCTGCCGCTATCCTCGACCGGCCGGCCCAGCGACGGGCAGCCGGACGCAGACGCAGTCAGAGCACCCGCATGGCATCGCGCAAGGAACAGAAGGAGGCCGCCCGCCGGCGCAGGCTCGCCGAGGAGCAGGCGCTCGCGCAGCGCGCCGCTCGGGCGCGCCGGATGCAGATGCTCGGCGGCGTGCTCGTCGGCGCGGTGGTCGTGGTCGCCGCGCTGATCGCGATCAACTCCTCGGGGGCGCCGGCGGCGGCGCGCGTGCCCAAGCCCAACAGCCCGCAGGCCCGCCAGGCGGTGGCGACCGTCACAAGGCTGCTGTCAGGCATCCCGCAGCATGGGACCACGCTCGGCTCGCCCAACGCGAAGGTCACCGTCACCGAGTTCGGCGACCTCGTCTGCCCCATCTGCAAGGAGTTCGCGCTCGGCGCCGAGAACCAGCTGATCGCAAACGACGTCCGCGCGGGCCGCGTGAAGCTCGTCTACCGCGCCCTTGAGACCGCGTCGCTGACGGCCAACAACTCGATGTTCGTGCCCGGGCAGGTCGCCGCGCGCGCGGCGGGAGAGCAGAACCTCGGCTGGGACTACATCGAGCTCTTCTACCACGAGCAGGGCGACGAGACCACCAGCTATGTGACCAACGGCTACCTCGAGGGCCTCGCAGAGCAGATCCCCGGCCTCAACTACGCGCGCTGGAGCGCCGCCCGGCAGTCCTCGGCGCTGGCGGCCGAGGTCAGGGCCGACGAGCAGGCCGCCGCCGCGGCCGGCTACAACAGCACCCCCACGATCGTCGTCAGCGGCCCCAAGGGCCAGGCGCCGGCGATCGTCGGCGCGACCGACTACGGCACGCTGGAGTCGGTGATCAGATCCGTGTCGTGAGCACGGTCGCGCGCAGGGCGATGCTGGTGATCTCGGTGCTCGGCATCGCGCTGGCGACGTACCTGACGATCGTGCACTACGCGGGCCTCAGGCCGGTCTGCACGGCCGGGCAGTCGTGCGTGCGGGTGCAGACCTCGCCCTGGTCCAGGCTCGACGGGGTGCCGGTCGCCCTGCTGGGGCTGATCGGCTACATCGCGATCTTCGCCACGCTGATCGCCCCCGACTGCGAGGAGGCGCGCCTGGCGACGCTCGGGCTGACGACGATCGGGTTCGCGTTCAGCGCATATCTGACCTACCGGGAGGGTCACTCGATCCACGCCTACTGCGAGGAGTGCCTGACCAGCGCGGCGTTCATGACGCTGCTGTTCGCCGGGGCGATCTACCGGTATCTGGCAACCGGCCAGCAGCCGGCATCGACGGCGCCCGCCGCCCCGGCGGGACGCCGAGGCTGACCGGCACCCCCCTGCCGGCTGGCGCGCTGAGCTGATCGAGCACCTCGCCCGGCGCGCAAGCCGTCCGGTCGAGGTTCGATCATCAGCGGGGTGAGCTGGCGATCGACGCGAGCGGGTGGGCGCGGCGAGCGCCGGGTGGCCGTGATCGACCTCGGCTCAAACTCCTGGCGGCTGGTCGTGTTCACCTTCGCCGGCGGGCCCGATCGCTGGTGGAAGCAGACCGACGAGCTGTTTGAGACCGTCAGGATCGGGGCCGGCCTGGCGTCCACGGGGCGGCTCGGCGATGCGGCGATGGCCCGCGGCGACGAGACCCTGGACGTGTTCGCCCGCTTCTGCGCCGCCAACCGCCTTGCGCCCTCCGATGTGCACGCGGTCGCGACCAGCGCGCTGCGCGACGCGGCCAACGGCCCGGGGTTCGTCGACGCGGCGGCCCGCCGGACTGGCCTTGCGATCCGGACGCTGTCGGCCTCCGAGGAGGCGCACTACAGCTACCTGGCCGCCGTCAACACGACCACGCTGACCGACGGGGTGGTGCTCGACATCGGCGGGGGCAGCGTCCAGCTGACCCACGTGGCCGGCCGGCGGGCGCTTGACAGCGCCTCCTTTCCGCTGGGGGCTCTGCGCCTCACCGAGGAGCTTTTGCCGGGCGAGGGCCCCGCCAGGCGCAAGGACCTCGCCCGCCTGCGCGCCCGGGTGCGCGAGTCGCTGGCGGGGCTTGACTGGCTCGCCGCCTCAGGGCCGCGCCTGGTGGGCGTCGGCGGCGCGGTCCGCAACCTCGCGGCGGCCGCGCAGGAGCCCGGCGCGCCGGACGTGGGCGTGCAGGGGTACCGGATCGCGCCCGAGCGGCTGTCGGAGCTGGTGGGCAGGCTGGCGGCGCTGCCGGTGCGCGAACGCAGGCTGCCGGGGATCAAGCCCGGGCGCGCGGACCTGATCCTGGCGGCCGCGGCGACGCTGGACGAGGTCGTCGCGCTGGGCGGCTTCGACGGGCTGGAGGCGACCGAGGCTGGGCTGCGTGAGGGCGTGTTCTTCGAACGGGCGCTGTTCGCCGGCGAGGACCCGGTGCTGGCCGACGTGCGCCGCGCGTCGGTGAGGAACCTTGCCCTCCAGTACGAGTCGGACATGGCGCACGTCGAGCACGTGGCCAAGCTGGCCTGCGAGATGTTCGACTCGCTGGTCGCGGCCGGCCTGTTTGACCCGCTGGCGGGGGAGCGCGAGCTTCTGTGGGCCGCGGCGCTCTTGCACGACGTCGGCATGACGATCTCCTACGACGACCACCACAAGCACAGCCGCTATCTGATCGAGAGCCTCGACATCCCGGGCTTTGACCCCCGTGAGCGGGCGCTGATCGCGCAGATCGCGCGCTATCACCGCAAGGGCACGCCGCGGCTCGGCGCGCTCGCGCCGCTGACGCGGCCGGGCGACGAGCGGCTGCTGGAGCGCTGCGCGGTGATCCTGCGGCTGGCCGAGCACCTGGAGCGGGGGCGCGACCAGGCGGTGTCCGCGGCGCACCTTGAGACCAACGGCGACGGCGTGGATCTGCACCTGCGGGCCGGCGGCGACCTGACGCTGCCGCGCTGGAGCGTCGAGCGCTACGGTGACGACCAGGCGTTTGAGCGGGTGTTCTCCCGCCGCCTGGTGGTCGGCTGAGCGGCGCCGGCTGCGCGCCCTCGCGCTGGCGTACTGTTTGCGGAGATGATCTGGCTGCTCAGACACGCCGACGCGGCGCCCGGGGAGCCCGACGAGGCACGGCCGCTGACGGCCAAGGGCGAGCGCCAGGCCAGGGCGGCAGGGCTGGCGCTCGCGCGGCTGGGGGTCCGGCTGGATGCCTGCCTGACGAGCCCGCGGGTGCGCGCGCTGGAGACCGCGCGGTTGGCGTGCGAGCCGATCGGGCTCTCGCCGGCCGTGACGCGCGAGCTCGACGGCGGCCCGTTCGACGCGCAGCGGCTGGCCGCGGGACTGGGCGACGTGCTGCTGGTCGGCCACAACCCGTCGATGCAGCAGGCGCTGCGCGACCTGACCGGGGCGCGCACGAGGCTTCGCAAGGGCGCGCTCGCCGCCGTGGCCGAGCGGGAGCTGGAGCTGCTTCTGGGCCCGGCGGAGCTGGCCGCCGTGGCGGGCGAGGTGCACCGGTGACCGAGCTTGAGACCGGCGCGCCGGAGCTCGCACGCCCGCGCCCGCAGACGCACTGGCCGCACACCAACCGGGAGCTGTCCTGGCTTGACTTCAACGACCGCGTGCTGCAGCTGGCCGAGGACCCGTCGCTGCCGCTGATCGAGCGGCTGAAGTTCCTGGCGATCTTCGTCTCCAACCTGGACGAGTTCTTCATGATCCGCGTCGCGGGCCTGCACGACCAGCTCGACGCCGGCGTGGAGGCGCGCGGACCCGACGGGCTCTCCCCCCAGGAGGTGCTGCGAGCGATCCACGACCGCGTCCGCGCGATGGACAGGCGCCACTCCGATCAGTTCGAGCGCGTCGTGCGCCCCGCGCTCGCGCGCCACGGGGTGCGGATCGTCGACTGCGCCGGCTCGGGGGCGCCGGCCGAGCTGATCGAGCGCCACTTTCGCGAGCAGATCTTCCCCGTGCTCACGCCGCTGGCGGTCGGCCACGGACGGCCGTTCCCGTACATCTCCAACCTGTCCTTGAGCCTGATCGTGCGGCTGCGCGACCCGGACACCGACCGCGAGGCGTTCGCCCGCGTGAAGGTGCCCAAGGAGGTGCTGCCGCGGTTTGTGGAGATCGCGCCGGACACGTTCATACCGCTCGAGGACGTGATCGCGCGCCACCTGGACGCGCTGTTTCCGGGGATGGAGATCGTCAGCCACGACCTGTTCCGCGTCACCCGCGACGCCGACTTCGAGGTCTCAGACGAGGCCGACGACCTGCTGCAGGCGGTGGAGGACGAGCTGCGGCGGCGGCGCTTCGGCGAGGTCGTGCGCCTGGAGGTCGGCGCCGGCATCGACCCCGCGCTGCGCACGCGGCTGATCGAGTGGCTGTCGGTCGACGAGCTGCAGGTCTACGACGTGGAGGGGCTGCTGGACTTGGGCGACCTGTGGCAGATCGCCTCGGTCAGGGACCGGGGCGATCTGCGCTGGCCCGCCTGGACGCCTGTCGCCCAGCCGGCGATCGTCACCTCGCAGGCCGAGGGCGACGGCCAGCCGGACATGTTCGCGATGATGCGCCAGTCGGACCTGCTGGTCCACTACCCCTACCAGTCGTTCTCCGCCAGCGTGGAGCGGTTCGTGGCGCAGGCGGTCGAGGACCCCAACGTGCTGGCGATCAAGATGACCGTCTACCGCACGTCCGACGACTCGGCGCTGGTGCCGTCGCTGATCGAGGCGGCCGAGAAGGGCAAGCAGGCGGTCTGCCTGGTGGAGCTCAAGGCGCGCTTCGACGAGCGCCAGAACATCCGCTGGTCAAGGGCGCTGGAGGAGGCCGGCGCGCACGTCGTGCACGGGATCCCCGGGCTGAAGACCCACGCCAAGGCGATCCTGATCGTCCGTCGCGAGCGCGGGACGGTGCGCAACTACGTGATGGTCGGGACCGGGAACTTCCACGCCAAGAACGCCCGCCTCTACGAGGACTTCGGCCTGTTCACCACCGACCGGGAGATCGGCGAGGAGGTGGCCCACATGTTCAACACGCTCACCGGCTACGGGCACCCGGAGCCGCAGCGCAAGGCTCTGATCGCCCCGACCTGGCTGCGGCGGCCGCTGATCGAGGAGATCGAGCGGACGGTCGAGGCGCACCGCGAGGGCCTTCCCGCGCGGATCGTGATGAAGATGAACGCGCTCGTGGACCGCGAGATCATCGAGGCGCTCTACCGCGCCTCGCAGGCCGGGGTGCCGATCGAGCTCAACGTGCGCGGGATCTGCTGCCTGGTGCCTGGCCTTGCGGGCATCTCGGAGACGATCACGGTGGTCTCGGTGGTGGGGCGCTTCTTGGAGCACAGCCGGATCTACTCGTTTCACCGCGGGAGCGAGCGCCGCTACTACATCGGCTCGGCGGATCTGATGCCCCGCAACCTCGACACGAGGGTTGAGCTGCTGGTGCCGGTCGAGCGGCCGGAGCTGCAGGCCGAGCTGCAGGACACGCTCGATCGCTGCCTGGCGGATGACACCTTCGCCTGGACGCTCGGCCCCGACGGCGCCTGGACGCGCCGGGAGGGGCGCACGCGGTCGGTGCACGCGGAGCTGATGGAGCGCACGCTCGCGCTCGCCGCCTCAGCCGCTAGCACGACGGCCGCCGGGACCGTGGCGGCGGCCGCGGCGGCCGAGGCCGCCCGGCGCTGATCGCGCCGGGGCGACCCCAGCCGTCCGCTCGCCGCCTCAGCCGCCGCTGGGCACCTGGGCCGGCCGCACGCCGAGCTTGACCTTCAGGTGCAGGGTCTGGCCGGAGCGCCTGACGGTCAGCGTCACCGTCTGGCCAGGGTTGTAGTTGTCGATCGTCTCGATGAAGGAGTCCGTCGAGGTGACCGGCGTGCCGTCGACGGCGGTGATCAGGTCGCCCGGCTCTAGCCCCGCCGCGGTCGCCGGCGTGCCGGGCGACACGGAATGGATCCGGGCGCCCCCGGCGAGCGTGTTGTCGAGCTCCACCCCGACGTAGGCGTGCTGCACCTTGCGGCCGGCGATGATCTCGTTGGCGATCCGCTCGTCCTCGTTGATCGGGGTCGCGAACCCCACGCCGGAGCTGGACGCCTCGCCGGTGGGGGTGGTGTTGTTGGTCTCGATCTGGTCGTTGAGGCCGATCACCTGAGCGTCGGCGTTCAGCAGCGGCCCGCCGGAGTTGCCCGGGTTGATCGCAGCGTCGGTCTGGATCGCGCCCGGGATCGTGTAGCCGTTGGGAGCGGTGATGCCGCGCCCGGTCTGGCTGACGATCCCCGCGGTGGTGGTCCACGGCTGGCCGAACGGGCTGCCGATCGCCACGACCGGGTCACCGACCGCCACCGCGGACGAGTTGCCCAGCGGAATGGGGTGAAGCTCGGAGGCGGGCACGTTGACCCTGATCACCGCGACGTCGGTGGATGGGTCGCTGCCAAGCACCTTGGCGGAGGCGGTCAGCCCATTCAGGAACGTGACCTTGACCGACGTGGCGCCGGCAACGACGTGCTCGTCGGTGATGATGTCGCCCCGCTTGTCGTAGACGACGCCGGCTCCCTCGCCCTGCTGGATCTGGGTGCCGCCGCCGAACAGCCCCAGGCCGGGCGACTGGGTCTCCTGGGTGACCTGTATGTCCACCACGCCGGGCGCCGCCGCGCGGTAGATCTGGTTGATCGTCATCCCGCCGGTGGCGGCAAGCGACGCCGGCGCGCTCTGGGAGGCCGGGCTTGACTGGGAGACCACGGTCGTGGTCACGTCGCGCGTGGTGGTGGAGCCGGTGCCGGCGATGACGAGCGCCACGATCGCACCCGCCGCCGCGCCGGCGATGATCGGTAACAGTCGGCTTAGGGTCCTCATCTGCCTGGCTCTCTCATGTCGGGTCTCGTTTCGTCGGTCCCATCACAGCAGGGACCCATGAGGAACCTGACAGAGTTCCCCAAGAACTCCGTAAGACGCGAGCGCGAGCTCCGTGGGCCGCGAGCGCCGCGATCACGCGCGCGCCCGCGCCCGCGCGCCACGCTCCCGCGCCATCTCGATGAAGGGGTCGAGCGCCTGTGGGTTGGCCAGCGAGTCGCGGCTTACGACATCCTCCGCGCGGGCGCCCATCAGGATCCGCTTGACCGGCACCTCGAGGATCTTGCCCGACAGGGTGCGGGGCACGGCGGCCACCTGGAGCACCTCGTCGGGCACGTGGCGCGGCGAGCAGTCCTCGCGCACGCGACGGCGGATCTCCGCGGTCAGCCGCTCATCCAGCGAGACGCCCTCGCGCAGCACCACGAACAGCGGCATCCATCCCTCGCGGCCGCTCTTCGGCGCAGCCGACGCCGGCAGGTCGACGACCAGCGCATCGACCACCTCGTCAAGCGAAAGGACCGCGCGGTAGATCTCGCTGGTTCCCATCCGCACGCCGCCCCGGTTGATCGTCGCATCCGAGCGTCCGTGGATGATCGCCGTGCCGCGCTCCGTGATCTCGATCCAGTCGCCGTGGCGCCAGACGCCGGGGTAGGTGCTGAAGTAGGCCTCGCGCAGGCGCGACCCGTCGGCGTCGCCCCAGAAGGCGATCGGCATCGACGGCATCGGCCGCGTGATCACCAGCTCGCCGACCTCGCCCACCAGCGGCCGTCCCTGCGCATCCCAGGCCTCCACGGCTGCGCCGAGCGAGCGGGCCTGCAGCTCGCCCTCGTGGACGGGCAGCGTCGGCACGCCGCCGACGAACGCGGTGCACATGTCGGTCCCGCCGGAGGTGGAGAACAGCCACAGGTCGGGGCCGAGCTGCTCATAGACCCAGCGAAAGCCGTCGGCAGACAGTGGCGAGCCGGTCGACCCCACGGCCGACAGCGCCGACAGGTCACGCCCCGCCCGCGGGCGGGTCCCGGCCTTCATGCAGGCCGAGATGAAGGCCGCGCTGGTGCCGAAGGTCGAGATCCGCGCATCGTGCGCAAGCTGCCACAGCGTGTCCAGCGTCGGGTGCCCGGGGTTGCCGTCGAACAGCACGATCGACGCGTCGGTCAAAAGCCCCCCGACGAGGAAGTTCCACATCATCCAGCCGGTCGTCGTAAACCAGAACAGCCGGTCTCCGCGCTGGGCGTCGACGTGCAGGTTGAGCTTCTTGACCTGCTCGAGCAGGATCCCTCCCTGGCTGTGGACGATCGCCTTCGGCAGCCCGGTCGTCCCCGAGCTGTAGAGGATCCACAGCGGGTGCTCGAAGCGCGGCCTGGCGAACTCAAGCTCGCCGTCGGCGCCGAAGCCGGGCTCCCAGCCGCTTGCGTCCAGGTATCCGAGCCGCACGGTGCGCCGCAGTCCGGGCAGCGCCGCGGCGATCTCGGCCACGGCCTCGGTGCGGTCGAAGTCCCGGCCCCCGTAGCGGTAGCCGTCAACCGCCAGCAGCACCGCCGGCTCGATCTGCGCGAAGCGGTCGATCACGCTGCGGGCGCCGAACTCGGGCGCGGCCGAGGACCAGACCGCGCCCAGCGAGGCGCAGGCCAGGAAGGCGGCGACGGTCTCCGGGATGTTGGGCATGTAGGCCGCGACGCGGTCGCCCTCGCCGACGCCCAGGGCCCGAAGGCCCCCGGCGATCCGCGCCGTCTCGCGGCGCAGGCGCCCCCACGTCCAGGCATCGAGCCCGGGGCGCACCTCCGAGCGCGCCCGGATCGCGACCGCCTCCGGATCGCGGCCGCGGAACACGTGCTCGGCATAGGAGACGCGCGCGCCGGGAAACCAGGTCGCCCCAGGCATCGAGCGCTCGCCCAGCACCATCCCGTCCCATCCCTCAAGGCGCAGCTCAAAGAACTCCACGACGGCGGACCAGAAGCCGTCCAGGTCCTCCACCGACCAGCGCCACAGATCCGCGTAGCCGTCGAAGCGCAGCCCGCGACGCTCGCCCAGCCACCGCTGGAAGCGCGTGAGGACGGCCCGCTCGATCCGCTCGGGCGAAGGCTCCCATAGGACCGGCGGCTCGCTCACCGCGGCAAAGATAGACGCAGACCGGGCCGCGGCGCCGCCCGGGCGGCGGCCGCGCCGGCGTCAGACGTCGCGGTGGGCACAGCGCCTGAGGACCGGCGGACGCGCCCGGACGGGAGTCACGTTCCGAGCCGCCGCCGGTTCCCCAGGTGTGTCGGGAGGGTCGCCCCTCCCTGCGACGAGGCGCACATTCGTCGCAGCCGTCCGGCGCCAGCACGACGGCGGGCATGGCCCGGCGCGGGGATGCCGGTGCCCGCCCGCTGCTCGCCACGCTTCAGACGGCGCCGGGACGACACTGGGCCAGCCTACGAACGCGGACGTCAGCTCTCCGTAAGAGAGCGGGGCGCGGGCAGGCGGGCCGCGACGGACCCGGCGGGCAGCCCATCCGGGACGGCCCCGGCGGACCCGCCATCCGGGACGGCCCCGGCGGAGCCGTCATCCGGGACGGCCCCGGCGGACCCGTCGCGCGGGACGGCCCCGGCGGAGCCGCCGCCCGGGACGGCCCCGGCGAACCCGTCGCCCGGGACGGCCCCGGGGGGCATGCCATCCGGCAGGGCCCCGGCGGGCGCAGCGGCGGCGGACGGGGCCCCGGGCTGCTTGTGCGCCGGCGCCTGCGCGAGCGCGGGCAGCGTGACGGTGGCGCGCAGGCCCCCGCCGGCGCGCGCCTGAAGCGAAAGCTCGCCGCCGCTGGCGCGCGCGATCGAGCGCACGATCGAAAGCCCCAGCCCGAAGCCGCGCACCGAGCGGTCCAAGCGCCGGAACGGCTCGGCCAGCTCCCTGACGCGGCTGGGGTCGATCGGCCGCCCCCCGTTCTCGACCGTCAGCAGCACCCGGCCCTGCAGCGTGCGAGTGTCGACCTCGATGAACCCCCCGTGCTCGTTGTGCTGGATGGCGTTGTCGAGCAGGTTTGCGATCAGGCGCTCCAGCAGTCCCGGATCGCCGTGACACCAGGCGCTGCGCAGCGAGTCGCGGATCTCGATCCGCCGCTCCTGCGCGCGCGCCCAGAGATCTGTGATGCAGTCGCCCGCAAGCGAAGCGAGGTCCACCGGCTCGCTGTGGCCCGGTGCGCCCTCGCTGCGAGCCAGCAGCAGCAGGCTCGAGATCAGCGCTTCGCAGCGGTCGACCGCGTCGCGGACCGTCTCGCCCATCTCGCGCAGCTCCTGAACCCCCGCGTCGGGGTCCGCGAGCGCCACGTCGAGCTCGGTGCGCATGATCGCAAGCGGCGTGCGCAGCTCGTGCGAGGCGTTGGCGACGAAGTGCCGCTGGCTGGCGAACGCCGAGTCCAGGCGCTCGAGCATGCCGTCGAAGGTGTCGGCGAGCTCCTTGAGCTCGTCGGCGGGGCCGCGCAGCGCGATCCGCTCCCCCAGGTTCTCCCCGGACACCCGCTGGGCGGTGGCGGTGATCCTCCTCAGCGGCGCCAGCGCTCGCCCCGCCAGCACCCAGCCGGTCACCACCGATACGGCCGTCATCATGAACAGGCCGACCCCGTATTCGATCAGCAGCCGGTGCAGCGCCTGCGTGAGGATCTGAGCCTCGGCGGTGTGCACGAGCGCCGCGTCCGGCGAGCCCGGTGGGAAGTCGAACGGATACCCGTGGTGCAGGTGAAAGCCCAGCCGCGCCAGCTCGCGGCGAAGGCGCGGCCGCGTCACGAGGTTCTCCCGCACGAACACGTAGCCGATCGTCAAAAGCACCGCGCCGGTGATCAAAAACACGGTCCCGTACAGGGCGGTCAGGCGCAGGCGGATCGTCGGCGCGGGCCGGCGCAGCCAGCGCCGGGGGACCCATCTGGGCCGATCGGGCGCCGGCTGTGGTGCAGCGGCGCTCACGCCATCCTGTAGCCGACGCCGATCACCGTCTGGACCACCGGCGGCTCGCCGAGCTTGCGCCGCAGGGTCATGATCGTCATCCGCACCACGTTGGTGAACGGGTCGGTGTGCTCGTCCCACACGCGCTCCAGCAGCTCCTCGGCTGAGACCGTGGCGCCGTCGGCCGCCATCAGCGCCTCCAGGACCGCGAACTCCTTGCGCGCGAGCTCGATCTCGCGGCCGCCGCGCGTCAGCCGCCGGCGCGCTGGGTCAAGCTCCAGGTCCCCGCGGCGCAGGATCGGCGGCCGGCTGGGCGACGAGCGGCGCGCGAGCGCGTGGATCCGGGCGACCAGCTCGGCGAAGCGAAACGGCTTTGACAGGTAGTCGTCGGCCCCCAGCGACAGCCCCTCGACCAGGTCCTCCAGCGCGCCGGCTGCGGTGAGCATCAGGATCCCGGTCTCGGGCCGCTCGGCGCGCACGACGCGGCAGACCTCGTCGCCGTGGACGACCGGCAGCTCGCGATCGAGCACCAGCACGTCGTAGCGGACCACCCTCGCCTTGGCGATCGCCTGGCCGCCGTCGAGCGCGACGTCGACCGCCAGGCCCTGGCGGCGCAGCCCCTTTGCGACCGTCTCTGCCAGGCGCAGCTCGTCCTCTGCGATCAGCACGCGCATGAGCCGTGATCGCCCCCCATCGTAGGAGATCGAGCGCGCCGGCCCGCGCTCACGCCGGCGCCGCGAGCCGCTCGCCTGCGCGCGGGCCCGCCGCCGGAGCGGGGGCGCGCGGCAGCGAGATCCACACATCGGCGCCGCCGCCGGGACGGTTGGCGGCGTGCGCTGAGCCGCCGTGGGCCTCGGCGATCGCCTCCACGATCGACAGCCCCAGCCCGACGCCGCCGCCGGGACGGCTGGGGTCAGCGCGCGTGAAGCACTCGAACGCGCGGGGAAGGAAGTCGGCGGCGAACCCGTCGCCCTCGTCGAGCACGTGCAGCTCGACGGCCTCGCCCGCGCGCTGGGCGCGCAGCACCACCTGGCCGGCGCCGTGGCGCAGCGCGTTGGCCACGAGGTTGGCCAGCGCCTGCTCCAGGCGCTCGGGATCGGCGTCCAGGGTCTCCTCGTCGCGCACCTCGATGCGAAGCGCCGAGCGCCGACGGCGCGTGGCGGTGTCAAACCGGGCCGCGACGGCCGCCAGCAGCTCGCCGACGCCGACCGGCCGGCGGTGCAGCTCCAGCTGGCCAAGCTCTGCGCGACCGACGACCAGCAGGTCACGGGCCAGCGCCGCCAGCCGGTCGACCTCCTCCCCGGCCGAGCTCAGCCGCCGCTCGAGCTCGTCGGCGCGTCCGGCGGCGGCGCGTGCCAGCTCAAGCTCGAGCTTGAGGATCGACAGCGGCGTGCGCAGCTCGTGCCCGGCGCACGCGACGAAGGTGCGCTCGCGCCGCAGCGCGTCCTCCAGCCGGTCGAGCATCGCGTTGAGCGTCTCGCCGAGCCGGTGCAGCTCGTCGCGGGCCTCCGGCACGGGGAGGCGCTCGTCGTGGGGGGATCCGGAGATCCGCTCGGCCCACTCGCTCATCCGCTGCACGGGCGCCAGCGCCCGCTCCGCCAGCACGTAGCCGGCCAGGCAGGTGATCAGCAAAAGCAGCGGGCCGCCGATGAACAGCAGCTCGCTCAGGGAGGTGAGCGCGTGGTCTCGCTGCGCCAGGGAGGAGCCGACGACCAGCACCGCGGGCGGGTCGGTGGCGATCGGCGCGGCCAGCAGCCGCGAGCGGTCCCCGCGGTCGACCATCAGGGTCGTGCGAGCGGCACGGCGCAGCTGCGCGCCGCCCAGCAGCGGGGCGCGGAAGCCGACGGTGGCGTCGAGCACGCGCCCGGTCCGGGGGTCGAGGATCTGCGCGAACGCGCCATCCACCTCGGGCAGCGCGGGCAGCGGCGCGCGGCCGCGAACAAGCGTGGCCAGCTCGGCGGCCCGCGCGCGCAGCGACCGGTTGATCCCCTGGTCGAGGCTCGATGTGAGCTCCGCGTCCAAGAGCAGCGCAAGCCCGCCGAAGAGCACCACCATCACCGCCGCGAAGCTGAGCATCAGCCGCACGCGGAACGGCAGCCGCCGCAGCCACCCCCGCACGCCGCCCACCGGCCCGCGCCGCGCGGGGTGTGGCCGCCCGGCGCTCACGCCCTGAGCCTGTAGCCCGCGCCGCGCACGGTCTCGATGTCGGTGCGGTCCAGCTTGTCTCGCAGGTAGCCGACGTAGACGTCGATCACGTTGGAGCGGTTCTCATAGCTTGCGTCCCACACGTGCTCCAGCAGCTCAAAGCGGCTCAGCACGCGGCCTGGGTGGCGCATGAACACCTCAAGCAGCGCGAACTCGCGCGCGGTCAGCGACAGCTCCCGCTCGCCGCGCCAGACGCGCTGCGCCGCGGGGTCCAGCCGCAGGTCGCGCACCTCAAGCAGCGTCGGCCGCGGCGCGCGGCCGCGGCGCGCGAGCGCGCGCATCCGCGCCAGCAGCTCGTCGAACGAGAACGGCTTGGCCAGGTAGTCGTCGGCCCCGCTGTCCAGGCCGCGGATGCGGTCGGCGACATCGTCCAGGGCGGTCAGCATCAGCGTGGGCGACCACACCTCGCGCTCGCGCAGCCGCCGGCAGACCTCGATCCCGTCGGGCCCTGGGAGCATCACGTCCAGCAGGATCACGTCGTAGTCGGTGGCGGTGGCGCGAACCATCGCCTCCTCGCCGGTTCGCGCCACGTCGACCCCCATCCCGCGGCTCGAGAGGCCCTGGCGCAGCAGCGAGGCGAGCTTGGCCTCGTCCTCGACCACCAGCACACGCATCGTCAGCTTGGGCTCGGCATCCGCCGGTCAGCTTCCGACCAGCGCGCGCACGGCCTGGCGCAGCGAGCGCGTGGTCTGCAGCACGGCCGTGGGCTCATACCCGCAGTGCGCCATGCAGTTCTCGCACCGCGGGTCGCGTCCGCGGCCGTAGGACTCCCAGTCGGTGCTCTGCACGAGCTCCCGGTAGGTGCTGGCATACCCGTCGGCCATCAGATAGCAGGGGCGCTGCCAGCCGAACACCGAGTAGCTGGGGATGCCCCAGGCGGTGCAGCCGAAGTCGACCTTCCCCTCCAGGAAGTCCAAGAACAGCGGCGAGTGGTTGAGCCGCCAGCGGCGCCGGCGGCCGTCGGCGAACGCGGCGGAGAACAGCTCGTGGGTCTGGCGCACGCCGAGGAAGTGCTCCTGGTCTGGCGCCTTCTCGTAGGCGTAGGCGGGGGAGATCATCATCTGGTCGACCGCGAGCTCGTCGTTTAGGAAGTCAAGCACCCGCCGCACGGTCTCCGGCGTATCGTGGGTGAAGAAGGTCGTGTTGGTGGTCACGCGGAAGCCGCGCTGCTTGGCGGCGCGGATCGCCGCCACCGCCCGGTCAAAGACGCCCTCGCGGCAGACCGACGCGTCGTGGCGCTCGCGCAGGCCGTCGATGTGCACCGCCCAGGCGAAGTACGGCGACGGCTTGAACAGGTGCAGCTTTCGCTCCATCAGGATCGCGTTCGTGCACAGGTAGACGAACTTGCGCCGCGCCACCAGCTCGGAGACCAGGACGTCGATCTCCGGGTGGATCAGCGGCTCGCCGCCGGCGATCGAGACCATCGGCGCGCCGCACTCCTCGATCGCGTCCAGCGCCTGCTGGACGGGCATCCGCCGGCGAAGCACGTGCTCGGGGTGCTGGATCTTGCCGCAGCCGGCGCACGCGAGGTTGCACTGAAACAGCGGCTCGAGCTCGACGATCAGCGGGAAGCGCTCGCGGCGCGCCAGGCGCTGGCGCGCGAGGTAGGCCGCCATGCGCAGCGTCTGGCGAAGTGGGACGGGCACCGGCCTTCAGCGCTCCCTTCGAACCTCGGGCGGAAGCTTGAAGTGGACGTCCTCGCGCGTGACCGCCCGCTCGCTCACGGTCGCGGCGCCCAGGCCGGCGATCGCCCCCACCACGCGCTCCACCAGCTGCTCGGGCGCCGACGCGCCCGCTGTCAGTCCGATCCGGCGGCGGCCGATCAGCAGCTCCGGCTCGATCTCGCACGCGTCGTCGATGAGCACCGCAGGGCAGCCGGCGCGCTCGGAGACCTCGACCAGGCGGCGCGAGTTGGAGGAGTTGGGCGACCCCACGACGACGACCAGGTCGCAATCGGCCGCCAGCGCGCGCACCGCGTCCTGGCGGTTCTGGGTCGCGTAGCAGATGTCGCTGGACGCCGGGCCGACGATCGCCGGGAAGCGCGCCCGCAGCGCGTCGACGACCTCGGCGGTGTCGTCGATCGACAGCGTCGTCTGCGTCAGGTAGGCGACGCGCTCGGGGTTTGAGACCTCCAGCGCGGCGGCCTCGGCGACGGAGGCGACCACGTGCGTTCGATCGGGCGCCTCGCCGCGCGTGCCCTCGACCTCCTCGTGGCCGGCGTGCCCGACGAGCACGATCTCACGGCCGGCCTGCGCGAACCGGCGCGCCTCCGCGTGCACCTTGGCGACCAGCGGGCAGGTGGCGTCGATCACCTGAAGCCGGCGCCGGGCCGCGGCCGCGCGCACCGCCGGCGAGACCCCGTGGGCGGAGAAGATCACGGTCGCGCCGTGGGGAACCTCGTCCACCTCCTGCACGAAGATCGCGCCGCGCCGCTCAAGCTCGGCGACCACGTGCGCGTTGTGGACGATCTGGCGGCGGACGTAGACGGGGGCGCCGCGCTCCTCGAGCGCCCGCTGCACCACCTCCACAGCCCGCACCACCCCTGCGCACGAGGCCCTGGGGGAGGCGAGGATCACCTCGCGCGAGCCCAGCGCGCGCGCCCACCCCTCCGCCAGCGCGCAAGCGCGGCGCAGCGTCCGATAGGCGATCGCCGCGCCCGCCACCGTCCTGAGCGGGCGGTGGAGCTCCGAGCGGTGGGTGTCCAGCACGACGCGCAGCGTGACCAGCGGGCGCCCACCCGCGACCGGCGCCAGCCACGCGGACTCCATGTCGACGGCCAGGGCGCCGGTGCGCTGCAGCGTTCGCCGGCGCTCGCGCAGCACCAGCCGCTGGCTGGAGGCGATCGGCCCGACGCGCACCCTCAGCCCGCCCCGGCGCAGCACGCCCGCCAGGATCGAGGGGTCAGGGCAGCGGGTGGTGCCCGTCGGCCCGCGCAGCTCGGAGGCGAGCACCACGTCGCCCGGCGCAAGGTCGGGATCGAGCGCCCCCGCAAACCCGGCGATCAGCACGCCGCCGTCGGACGCGACCGCGGCGCCGCCGCGCGCGGCGCGCCGGGGGCCCATGCCGATGCGCTCCACGTGCGCCCACGGTGCCCCGGCGCGCACGGCGCGCGCCTCCACCGACAGCGGCGCCAGCACGGTCAGCGAGCTCATGCCGCCACCCTCTCCCCGACGCTCGCGCGCGCCGCCAGGGCGGCGCGGACCTCGCGCGCGGCCGCCAGGCCGCTGCGGACCGCCCCCTCCATCGTCGCCGGCCAGCCGGTGTCGGTGAAGGCCCCGGCGAGCACGAGGCCCTCAAGCGCGGTCCGCGCCCCTGGGCGCAGGGACCGAGAGCCGGGCGCCGCTCGGAAGGTGGCCGCGTGGGAGCGCGTGACGAAGAAGCGCTCCACGCGCGCGCCGCGCGCGAGGGGCAGAAGCTCCGCCAGGGCGGGCAGGAACCGGGCGCGCAGCTCCTCGACGGTCATGTCGAGCTCGGCCTCGGCGCCGGAGAGCGAGACCGCCAGGTACTGGCCGGCGCACAGGCCCGAGGGCCGGGTGCGGTCGAACAGCCACTGGACCGGCGTGTCCACGCCGACGGCGAACGGGTGCTCGAGCACCCGACGGTCGTAGACGACGTGCAGGTTGACGATCGGCGAGCTCCCCAGGCGGGCGAGCGCCGCCCGGTCCACGCCGGCGCAGGCCGGCAGCAGCCTGGCGGCCCGGTCGTGAGGCACCGCCAGGACCACGGCATCGACGTCAAGCGACGGCGCGCCCCCGGACTCGATCCGGAAGCCCTCGCCGTCGCAGACGATCGCCGCCACTCCGCGGCGAAGCTGCACATCGACGCCAGCGCGCGCCAGCGCGCGCCGGGCCGCCACGTCATGGATCTCGCCGAGCGGCACGGTCGCGTAGCCGACGTCCGCGGCGCCGGCGTCCGACAGCAGGCCGTGCTGGAAGACGAACGCGGCCTGCGCCAGCGACGCGTCGCCGGCGGCGAGGTTGAGGGTCGGGCGCGCGACCAGCTCCCAGAGCGCCTGCACCGCGCGCGCATCCTGCCCATGCTGCGCAAGCCAGTCGCCGAATGACCGGCGGTCGGCGCTTGGGTCGTCGGGGTCGACGGCGCGCAGCGCCCGCATCGCGCGCGCCGCCGCCAGCCTCCCGGCGGGGCTCAGGAAGGGGTAGCGCGCGAGCGCCCCGGCCAGGTGCAGCGGAGCCGGCAGCCCGCCGCGCGCAAGCCGCGCGCTCCGCCCCCCGGGGGCCAGCACGGGGATCGACAGGCGGTCCTGGAGGGTTACCAGCGCCCCGGCCCCGATCCGCGCCACCAGCCTCAGATACTCGGTGCAGCAGCGCAGGAACACGTGCTGGCCGTTGTCGGCCAGCAGCCCGTCGCGGGTGAACGAGAACGCGGCGCCGCCGAGGCGCCCGCGGGACTCCAGCAGGGTCACCCGGGCCCCATCGTCGGCGAGGCGCAGCGCCGCCGAGATCCCCGCCAGGCCGCCACCGACGACGGCCACGCGCGGGCGCGCCGGCGCGACAAGCGGCGGTTGCGCGACCGGCTGCTGCACGCCGACGCTCATGTCCGCATCCCCGCGAGGCTGCGGGCGGCGAGCCACCCCTTCTCCCAGGCCGGGATCGAGACGCGCCGCACCAGCGCCCGGTCCGGCGCCTGCTCAATGCGCTCGAGGATCCGCCGGTAGATCCCGGTCATCGCCAGCACGCACGAGGCGCTGCGCGCGTCCAGCGCCGCCACCAGGCACAGGCCCCGATCGAACCACTCCCGGGCGCGCGCGGCCTCGAAGCGCATCAGCTCGGTGCTCAGGTCCGGCGGGGACGGGCAGCCGAACGCCCGCAGGTCCTCGGCGGGGAGGTAGACGCGCCCGCGCTCGTGGTCCTCCCGCACGTCGCGCAGGATGTTGGTCAGCTGCATCGCCACGCCGAGGTCGTCGGCCAGGCGAGCGTGCCGGGCCCCGTCGCCGGCGGTGAAGATCGCCAGCGACAGGCGACCGATCGAGCCCGCCACCTCCCGGCAGTAGCAGACCAGCTCATCGAAGGTCTCATAGCGCGTGCCGAGCACGTCGCGCTTTACCCCGTCGATCAGCGCCCACAGCGCGTCCACCGGCAGGTCGAAGCGCTCCCGGGCATCCGCCAGCGCGACCAGCACGGGATCCTCCGCGCAGCATCCCCCGCCGCGCCCGGCGCCGGCGCGCACGACCGCCTCGAGGGCCGCTTGCTGCGAGGCGAGCGCGGACAGCTTCTCGTCCGCCGGGCGGCTGTCGTCGTCGCCGATGTCGTCGACGCGCCGGGCGAGCGCGTACACGGCGCTCATCGCGCGGCGCTTGTCACGCGGCAGAAGCCGGATCCCGTAGTGGAAGTTGGTCGCCTCGCGGCGCGTGATCTCCTCGCAGGCCCTGTAGGCGAGGTCCAGCTCCACCGCCGGCGCGATCATCGGCCGCTCACCGCCCTCAGGTAGGCGAGCGCAAACGAGCGGCGGCGGCCGTCGAGCCCATCCAGCGCGGCGCGTCCGCCCGCCAGGAAGCCCGCGACCGCGAGCCTGGGGCGCCCCCGCAGGCTGCGCACCAGCGGCGGTCCGGCAGCCAGCAGCTCTCGCGCGCGCGCCGCCGCGTCGAATGGCCCGATGTAGTGGCGGCCGCGGGCGCGGTCCTCGTCGCGGTCCTGCAGGTGCTCGATCACCTGCAGCGCTGCGCACACCCGGTCAGACAGCTCGACCCGGGCGGGCGTGGCCGCGCCGAATACGTGCAGCACGAGCTGGCCGACCGGCGCCGCTGAGAGCCTGCAGTAGTCCAGCAGCTGCTCGAAGCTGTCGTAGCGCCGCACGCGCTGGTCCAGGCGGTTGGCCTCGATCAGCGCCAGCAGCGGCTCACGCGGAAGCCCGCATTCGCGCACGGTCCTGGCCAGCGCGCACATCACCGGGTGCTCGGGCGCGTCAAGCTCGCGCTCCACGCGCTCAAGCAGCGCCAGCCGGTCGCCGGGCGACTCGTCGCCGATCTCGTCGACCAGCCGCGCGAACCCGTAGATCGCCAGCAGGTGAGCGCGCAGCCGCCGGCCGAGCAGGCGCAGCGCGACCGGGAAGTTCTCGCCGCTCGCGCGCGCCATCACCGCCTTGACGTCCGGCAGCTCCCCGGACCGATCGAGCCGCTCCCCGGAGCCGGAGCGATCGAGCCGCTCCCCAGATTGATTCGATGGCGCCGGGCGACCATCCAGCCGCTGCACCGTGGACGCGGCCAGGCTCAGCACGACGCGAGCCTCCCCATTGCCATGACGGGGAACACGAGGCGATAGAGGTGGTAGTTGATGTAGAAGTCCGACGGGAAGCCGGTCCCGGTGAACTGCACCTCGTCCCACCCGCCGTCGGACCGCTGGGAGTCGATCAGCCAGCGCAGCCCACGGCGCACCGCCTGCGAGCGCTCGCCGGCGGCGTGCAGCGCCAGAAGCGCCCACGCCGTCTGCGAGGGCGTGCTCTCGCCCCGTCCGATCCAGGCGGGGTCGTCGTAGGAGCGGCAATCCTCGCCCCAGCCGCCGTCCGGGTTCTGGCGGCCCTCGAGCCAGCGCACGGCAGCGCGGATCCGCGCGTCGCGGGCGGGCACGCCGGCCGCCACCAGCGCCGGGACCGCGGCGCCGGTCCCGTAGATGTGGTTGACGCCCCAGCGGCCGAACCACGACCCGTCCGCCTCCTGCGCGTCAAGCAGCCAGCGCAGGCCCGCCGGGTTGGGGCGACCGAGGGCCGCCAGCAGCTCAAGCGCGTGCGCGGTCACGTCGGCGCTGGGTGGGTCGATCACCTCGCCGAAGTCGCAGAACGGCAGGTCGCGCACCAGCGCGCGGCGGTTGTCGGCGTCAAAGGCCCCCCAGCCGCCGTCGGAGCTCTGCATGCCCTCCAGCCAGTCGGCGCCGCGCGCGACCGCCGCGCGCAGGCGCTCGCCGTCCGGGTGCTCGACGCGCAGCAGCGCCAGCGCCACCTCGGCGGTGTCGTCGATGTCCGGGTAGTTTGAGTTGGCGAACTCGAACGGCCACCCTCCAGGCGCCAGGCGCGGCCTGCGGATCGCCCAGTCGCCGCGCGCGAGCACCTGTCGATCCAGCAGCCAGTCGGCGGCGCGCACGAGCGCCGGGTGCTCGGCAGGGAGCCCCGCGTCCGACAGGGCGACCACCGCCAGCGCCGTGTCCCACACCGGCGACTGGCAGGCCTCCAGCCGCCTCATCCCGCCCTCGTCGATCGTGAACGACTCCAGGCCCTGAAGGCCGCGGCGGATGACCGGGTGATCCAGGCCGTACCCGCGCAGGCGCAGCGCGATCAGCGAGTACACCCACGGCGGCTGGATCCCGCCCCAGGAGCCGTCGGCCTCCTGGCGCTCCACGATCCACCGCTCGGCCCGCGCGAGCGCAAGCTCTCGCAGACGGCGGATCGGGCGCCGCTGGTATGCGGCCAGCGCGCGGTCCAGGGCGACCAGCGCACGGCCCAGCGGCGTGCCGCCGTCGGGCCGCCGCCAGGGTTGCGGCCCGCTCAGCTCACCGATCGCAAAGCCCAGCTGCCGCCGCGGCCGGTAGGAGAGCACGACGCTGAGCGCGACCACCGTCTGGCGCGCCCAACAGGCGAAGTCGTAGGGGTTCAGCGGCGCCCAGTGGGGCAACAGCACCATCTCCGCCGGCAGCGACGGCACGCGCTCCCAGGGCCATGCCCCGAGCATCGCCAGCCAGATGTGGGTGAACACGCGGGCTCGCTCAAGCCCGCCGTGGGCGCGCACGAACGCGGCCGCGGCACGCATGTGGGCGGCATCCGGAGGGTCGCCCGCGAGCCGCAGCGCGACATAGGCCTCGATCGTCGTCGACAGGTCGCCGGGGCCGCCGTGGAAGTTGCTCCAGTGCCCGTCGGGGTGCTGGCGGGAGCGGATCCAGGCGGCGCTGCGCGCCGTCTCGCCGGCCTTGCGGATCCCGAGCAGCTCGCGCAGCATGAGGTCCTCGGCGTCCATCGTGACGTTGGTCTCAAGCTCGCCCTTCCACCAGCCTTCGGCGTGCTGGAGCGACAGCAGGTGCTCCCGGGCGCGCACGAGCGCGTCATCGAGCCCGGTCGCAAGCTCCGTCGTGACCGCCGTGGTCATGCGACGGTTGTTAGCGATCTGAAGATGAGAAAATGATGAGAACCTATTTGGCGCCGGCGCCGGCGGGGCCGAGCGCTGCCGCCTCGCGGCGCAGCGCATCCCAGGTGCGCGCCAGGTCCGGCTCGGTCGTCGCCATCTGGCCGACCGCCAGGCGCAGCACGTAGCGCCCGCGGAGCACGGCGTGCGACAGGAACGCCTCGCCGGAGGCGTTGACGCGCTCCAGCAGCCGCCGGTTGGCCTCGTCGTCGCGCTTTAGCCGGAAGCAGACCAGCGAGAAGTGGCGCGGCGCGCACAGCTCCCAGCCGGGCTCTGCGGCGACCCAGCGCTCGAACGTGGCGGCAAGCGCCACCCCGCGGCGGATGTGCTCCTGAAGGCCCCGGCGCCCGTAGCAGCGCAGCACCGCCCACAGCTTCAGGGCGCGGAAGCGGCGCCCGAGCGCCGGCCCGTACTCGCTCAGCGACAGGGCGTCCTCGGAGTCCGGCGTGCGCAGGTACTCGGGCACGAGGCTGAACGCGGCCCGCAGGTCCGCCGGCCGCGACGTCCAGAGCAGCGAGCAGTCCATCGGCGTCAAAAGCCACTTGTGCGGGTTGACGACCAGCGAGTCGGCGTGCTGGACGCCTTCGAAGGCCCAGCGCAGCTCCGGGCAGACCATCGCCGAGCCGGCGTAGGCGGCGTCGACGTGCAGCCACGTGCCGGCGTCCCTGCAGGCGGCGGCGATCGGGGCGACGGGGTCGACCGCCGCGCTGGCGGTCGTACCGACCGTCGCGACCACCGCGGCCGCCTGCGAGAGGTCCCCCAGCGCATCCGGGCGCATCCGCAGCTCGGCGTCCGTCTCCACCGTCCTCAGGCGCATGCCGAGCATCCGCGCGGCCTTGGCGACCGACGAGTGGGCCTGCTGCGAGCAGAGCACCAGGTCACGGCCGGTGGCCGCGCGCGCGGCGATGATCGCCGCCATCGTCGAGGTGGAGGCGCTGTCCTCGATGTGGCCGTGCCAGTCGTCCGGCAGTCCCAGGAGCTTGGCGGCCCAGTCGAGCACCACGCCCTCGAGCTCCGTGGCGGCCGGCGCGGTCCGCCACAGGATCGCGATCGAGTTGAGCGTCGCGGCCAGAAGCTCCGCGAGGATCCCCGGCTCCGCGGCGCTGACGGAGAAGTAGGCGAAGAAGCGGGGGTGCTGCCAGTGGGTTACGCCGGGCAGCAGGATCTCATCCAGGTCGGAGAGCACCTCGGAGAACGGCTCGCCCTCCTCGGGCGCCTGGGCGGGCAGCCGGGCGCGGATCTCGCCAGGCGCCACCTGCGCCAGCACGGGCAGCTCGCCGACGCGCTCCAGGTAGGAGGCCGCCCACTCGATCGCGGCGCGCCCGTCGGCGCGCAGGTCGGCGCGGGGCCTTGGGCGCCGGTCAAGCGGCTCGGAGGGCGCCACGGGCGGCGGCACGGCGGGCGCCCCGGGCGGCGGCACGGCGGGCGCCCCGGGCGGCGGCACGCCGGGCTCGGGACTCACGCGAGCGTCCTGAACTCGATGCCGACGCGCCGCAGGCGCTCGATCAGGGCGTGGCCCATCGCGACGGCCGGGGTCACCTGGCCGCTGGTCTCCGGCAGCTCGTCGAGCGCCAGGCACAGCGCCGCCTGGGCGAGCATCTTGGAGGTCTCGCCGTAGCCGGGGTCCCCGCCCGCCACCTCGGTCCTGACGCAGGCGCCGTCGGCGCGGCCGCAGAAGCGGATCGAGAACCACCCCTGCGCCCGCCGCGACTCGTCGGGGCCCTCGCCCGGCGGCCGGCGCCGCTCCAGCGCCGCGCGCGCCGGCGGCAGCGCCGAGGCGATCGCCAGCGCGCCGGCCGCCGCGCCCAGCGCCACCACCCCCGGGAGGCTCGCCACGACAAGGTCGTGGGAGTAGCTGAAGTGGGGCCCGTAGCGGTCGAGCGCCCGCGCCGAGCGCAGCACCGTCACCGGGTCGATCGTCGGCATCGGCACAAGCCAGCCGCCTCCTTCCGGGTCAGGGCGCGGCCGCAGGCGAACGCCGCGCACCGTGCGGCCCGCGGGCGAGCCCTCCAGGCTCCGGCGCAGGCGCGCCGCCCGCCGCGCCGACAGCGGGCGCCCGACCGCCTCCAGCGCCGAGCGAAGCGTCCCGCCGCTGATCGCCAGCCTGCCCCGAACGCGAGCCTCAAGCGATATCGGCACGCCCTCCGGGAGCTGGCCGACGGCGTGCAGCGCGCCGAGGTCCGACGGGATCGAGTCAAAGCCGCAGGAGTGCACGAGCCGCGCCCCCGTGCGCCTGGCCTGCTCGTGGTGCCTGAGCCACATCCGGTCGACGAACTCCGGCTCGCCGGTGATGTCAACGTAGTCGGTCCCCGCGGCGGCGCAGGCGGCCACGACCGGCTCGCCGAACAAGAGGTACGGGCCGACGGTGGTGGCGAGCACGCGCGTGCTTGAAGCCAGGCGCTCGAGCGACCGCTGGTCGGCGACGTCAGCGGCCAGCACGGGCACCTCGCCCGCGCCGCCCAGCGCGCGCAGGCGCTGCGCGAGCGCCGCCAGCCGCGCCCTGTCACGCCCCGCGATCGCCCAGCGCACGGGCTCGGTGCATGCGGCCAGCCGCTCGGCGACGAGCGCGCCGGTGAAACCGGTCGCGCCCAGGAGCACCACGTCGTGCTCGCGCTCAGCCGTCCGACCCTGCCTCCCCCAGCGCGCGGCCCGCCTGCGCCGGCTGACCGCCCGCCTGCGCCGGCCCGCCGCCCGCCTGCGCCGGCTCGCCGCCCGCCTCCGCCTGCTCGCCGCCGGTCTCCCGGGCGAGCCGGATCGCCTGCTGCAGGTCGACCCCGGCGCGCGCCGCAAGCCAGCACGCGACCGGCGCGGCGATCCGCTGCGAGCGGTGCGCGGCCTCGCCGGCGAGGTCAAGGACGGCCTTCAGCTCGTCCTTGCTGGGGGCCGGGACTCCGAGCCGCTGCGCGTAGGCGGCCAGCCAGTCTGGGGCGTTCATCGCCCGCAAAGCTAGCCGGTCGCCCGCGCAGCCGTCGTCCGCTGCGCCGACGCTGGCAAGATCCCGGCGGTGCGACCGGCGTGGGCCGCGCGGCCCCAAGCCGACCACCTCGCGAGGGCGGGGCCGGCGCGTTGGTATCGGAGTGCTCGACCAGAAAGGCAGGCGATGGGAATCCTTGATGAAAAGGTGGCGATCGTGACCGGCTCGGCGCGCGGGATCGGGCGCGCGACCGCGGAGCTTCTGTGCGAGCACGGTGCGCGCGTGCTGATCAACGACCTGGACGGCGACCTGGCACGGGAGGCCGCGGCGCAGATCGAGGGCGAGACGCTCGTGTTCGCCGGCGACCTCACCCGGCCGGGCGTCTGCGACGAGCTCGTGGCCAGCGTGGTGCAGCGCTGGGGCAGGATCGACATCCTCGTCAACAACGCCGGCTACACGATCGACGCGCCGATCCACAAGATGTCCGACGAGGCGTTTGACAGGATGCTCGCGATCCACAGCGTGGTCCCGTTTCGCATGTGCCGCGCGGTCGCGCCCCACATGCGCGAGCCGGCCAAGCGCGAGCGCGAGCAGGGGATCGAGGTGTTTCGCAAGATCGTCAACGTCACCTCGATCTCCGGGACGATGGGCAACGCCGGGCAGGCGAACTACTCCTCGGGCAAGTCTGCGGTGATCGGTCTGACCAAGACGCTCGCCAAGGAGTGGGGGCAGTTCAAGATCTGCGTCAACGCGGTCGCATTCGGCTTCATCGAGACGCGCCTGACCGCCGTCAAGGAGCAGTCAAACACGATGCAGATCGACGGCGAGACGATCCAGCTGGGGATTCCCGCGCAGATGCGCGAGCTGGCGCCGAACCTGATCGCGCTCGGCCGGCCCGGCACCCCGCGGGAGGCGGCCGGCGGGATCTTCCTGCTGTGCTCGCCGTGGAGCGACTACATCACCGGCCAGGTGCTGGGCGTCACCGGCGGGCAGATGGGCGGCATGATCTCCTGAGCGCCCGTTCCGCGGCCGCCGGCGCGGGCGACCCGGTCGCCCGCGCCCGGGGCACCGGCCCCCGGCGCGCTAGGGAGCTAGGGCACGGGCGCGGAGTCAAGCCTCGCGCGCCGCTGCAGCTCGTACATGTCCTCGCGGTTGCGGATGTACTGCTCGGCGGCGTCGAAGCGCGGCTCGTGGTCCCAGACCGGCGGGGTCCCGTGGCGCAGCGCCTGGGCGATCAGATGGCGCTCGCGCTGGCTTGAACGCACGCGGCGGTCGATCGCCTCAAGGTCAAGCCGCCGCCCAAGCTCCGCGCGCAGGGACCCGATCGCCTGCTCGAAGGCCGGATCGGTCGCGAGGTTTGAAAGCTCGCGCGGGTCGGATCGCAGGTCGTAGAGCAGATCCGGGTCCTCCAGCGAGACGATCAGCTTGTGCGGGCCGGAGCGGACCATCGCCATCGGTGCGCGGACGCCCTCGGCGTGGTACTCGCAGAGCACCGGGCGCGACGGCGCCGGGGCTGACCCGTGGAGCGCTCCGGCGAGGCTGACGCCGTCGGTCGGCCCCGCGATCGCATCGGCCTCCAGGCCCGCGAGCTCGAGCACGGTCGGCGCCACATCCAGCAGCGACACGGGCTGGGCGACGCGAGCCGGGCCGCGGCCGCCGGGCCCCGCACCGGCCGCGGGGCCGCGGACCAGGAGCGGCACGCGCGCCGACTGCTCCAAAAACGACATCTTGTACCAGAGGCCGCGCTCGCCGAGCATCTCGCCGTGGTCGGCGCAGAAGATCACGGTGGTGCGCTCGTCCAGGCCCGAGTCGCGCAGCGCCCCGAGCACCTCGCCGACACGCTCGTCCAGGTAGCTGATCGCGGCGTAGTAGCCGTGGCGCGCGCGGCGGATCTGCTCGCCCGTCAGCTGCGCCTCGTCGACCTTGCACATCGCGCGCAGGCGGGCGCTGTGGGGATCGACCTCCTCCAGCGCCAGCGCGCCGACGGCCGGATCGTCGATCTGATCGCGCCGGTAGCGCTCCCAGTAGCGGGCGGGCAGCTCCCACGGGTCGTGCGGGTTGGTGAAGGAGACGAACAGCAGGAACGGCTGATCGGGGCGGTGGCGCGCGATGTCGTAGAGCTTGCGGGTCGCGCGGAAGCAGACCTCGCCGTCGTAGTCGGTCTGCATGCTCGCGGCGCAGATCCCGGGCGACAGCACGCTCTCCATCGTGTGGTACCAGGGAAGCGGGTCCTCCAGTGGCCGCTCCCAGTCCGGGGTCCAGTCGACGTCGGCGGGGTAGATGTCGGTCGTCAGGCGCTCCTCGAAGCCGTGCAGCTGGTCGGGGCCCACGAAGTGCATCTTGCCCGCCACCGCGGTGTGGTAGCCGGCGGCTCTGAGCGCGTGCGCCAGCGTCGGCACGCTGGCAGGCAGCTCGGCCGCGTTGTCGTAGACGCCCACGGTGGATGCGAAGCGGCCCGTGAGCATCGCCGCGCGGGCCGGGGCGCACAGCGGAAACGCGGTGTAGGCGCTGTCGAAGACGGTCGCGCCGGAGGCCAGCGCGCTCAGGTTGGGGGCGCTGACGACCGGGTGCCCGTAGCACGGAAGCCAGGCGGCGGCCAGCTGGTCGGCCATCAGGATCAGAAAGCAGGGACGCGGGTCCGGTCGCATCGCAGCGGGCAGGATACGGGGGCGGCACGCCGGCCGTCGATCCGGCGGGCGGCGGGTCGCGCGCTACCGTGGCCCCGCGGTGCCAGCACCAGCCACCCCGAGCGCCCTGGTCGTTGCCCATCGCGGCGCCTGGGGGCCGGCGCCGCCCAACTCGATCGGGGCGTTCGAGCGCGCCATCGAGCTGGGCTGCGACGCGATCGAGCTCGATGTGCGCGCCACCGCCGAGGGCCGCCTGGCGGTGGTCCACGACGCTCGCGTCGGCGGCCGTGCGGTCAGGCGGCTGACGCTTGGCGAGCTGCGGGCGCGCATGCCCGGCCGTCAGGCGCCGCTGCTGGAGGAGGTGCTGGAGCTGGCGGCCGGCCGGATCGCGCTCGACGTCGAGCTCAAGGAGAGCGGCTGCTGCGCCGCGCGCGCGGCGGCGATCGTCGCCCGGCGGCTTGCGCCCGACCGGTACGTGATCACCTCCTTCAGCGCGGGCGCGCTGATCGCCGCGTCGGCGGTCGCGCCCGAGGCCCGAACCGGGCTGCTGCTCGCCCCCGGGCTGCGACGCCGCGAGCTCGACGGCCGCGTCCGCCGCGCCGGGGCGGCGTTCGTGGCGCCCCACGTCTCGCTGGTGCGCCGCGGGATCCTCGACTGGTCTGCCGCGCGCGGGCTCGACGCCTGGCTGTGGACGGTCAACGACGAGCGCACGCTGCGCTGCCTTGGCGGCGACGCGCGCGTCCGGGCGCTGATCACCGATCGTCCCGAGCGCGCGCTCGCACGCCGAATCCCTTGACATCGTCGGGTGTCGGGGGTAGGTTGTCGACAAGTTGCCCGCGACGAGACCCTGGGGACTTCCGGCCGTCGAGCGCCGCTCCACCACCGACCAGGTGCTGGCCGAGCTGCGCGCCGCGATCCTCGGCGGGCGGATCCGTCCCACCGAGCAGCTGCCCGAGGCGGCGCTTGCGCAGGCCTTCGGGACGGGCCGCTCGGCGATCCGCGAGGCCCTGCGCCAGCTGGTCCAGGAGGGGCTGGTCGTCACGGAGATCAACCGCGGCGCGCGGGTCGTGCCGCTGTCGGCGGCCGACATGATCGACGTCTACCGGGCGCGCAGCGTCATCGAGGTGGCCGCCGTCGAGGTGGTGCTTGAGCTCTCGCAGGCGCCGGACACCGCCCCCCTCCGCCGCGCGCAGGAGCAGATCGCGCTCGCCGGCGGAGGCGAGGTGAGCGGCCCGCCGTCGAGGGCCCTGGTGGCCGCCGACATGGACTTTCACCGCGCGATGGTCGCCCTCGCCGGCAGCGCCCGGCTCAGCCGCGCGCACGAGCCGCTGGTCGCCGAGTCCCAGATGCTGCTCAACTGGCACCCGGTGTACTCGCGCTCTGACTACGTCGCGGATCACCAGGTCCTTCTGGATGCGATCGAGCGCCGCGACCCCGCGGTGCGCGACAGGGTGCGCGAGCACCTGGAGCTGACGATGCGGCTCCTCGCCGAGGAGGCCACACGCTACGCCGACCGCCTGGCCAGCGCGCCGCCGCTGGTGCGAAGCGCCGGTCGATAGGACATCCTGAAGCAGACAGACTCGAAGTCCACAGTCACAACGAGGGGAGAATGGGGTGAGCGACAGCAATCCGAAGGTGAGCCTGACCCGCCGCGAGGCGCTTCGCGGCGCACTGGCCGGAGGTGCCGCGCTCGGCATCAGCGGCCTGATCGCCGCCTGCGGCGGCAGCTCGTCAAGCTCGAGCGCGAGCGCCTCGAGCGCGAGCAGCTCGGCCGCGCCCGCCACGGGCAAGATCAAGGTCGGCGGCGCGCTGAGCGTCGGCGCGACCGGCGGCGGCGCCAAGGACACGATCGACGCGCACCTGCCGACGGCAGACCCGGACATCATGCGCGTCTGGAACCTGTATGAGCCACTGGCCGTCCGGCCACCGAGCTTCGGGCCGCTGGAGATGATGGTCGCCGAGTCGCTCGAGCCCGAGAAGGGCAAGGCCGACTCCTGGGTGGCGACCATCCGCCAGGGGATCGAGTTCCACAACGGCAAGACCGTCACGCCCGAGGACGTGATCTTCTCGCTGCAGCGGATCCTCGATCCCAAGGATCCCAAGGTCGGCGCCGCCTCGATCGGCTACATCGACATCAAGAACGTCAAGAAGATCTCGGCAAACCAGGTGCGGATCCCGCTGAAGTTCGCCAACGTCGGCTTCCCGGACGACATCGGCCAGTACTTCAACGCGATCGTTCCCGTCGGGTATGACCCGGCCAAGCCCGTTGGCACCGGCGCGTTCATGTTCGAGAGCTTCACGCCCGGGCAGCAGAGCGTGTTCAAGAAGTTCCCCAACTACTGGCAGACCGGCAAGCCCTACCTGGACACGCTGACGATCATCGACTTCACCGATGACACCGCCCGCGTGAACGCGCTGCTGGGCGGCCAGGTGGGAGCGATCGACAACCTCCCGACCGGCCAGATCCCCCAGGTGCAGGGCACCTCCGGCCTGAAGGTGCTGATCTCGCAGACCGGCGAGTGGCAGCCGTTCACCATGCGCGTCGACCAGCCGCCATTCTCCGACTATCGCGTACGCCAGGCGTTCCGGCTGATCGTCAACCGCCCGCAGATGGTCGAGCAGGTGCTCTCGGGTCAGGGCCGCGTCGCCAACGACATGTACTCCCCGTTTGACCCGGCCTACGACTCGTCGCTGCCCCAGCGCGTCCAGGACCTGGAGCAGGCCAAGTCCCTGCTCAAGCAGGCCGGCCACGAGGGACTGACGGTGACGCTTGTGACCTCACCCGTCTTCCAGGGGGTCGTGCAGGCGGCCGAGGTGTTCGCCCAGCAGGCGACCGGGGCGGGCGTCAAGGTCAACCTGCAGAAGGTCGACACGGGCACCTTCTACGGGCCCAACTACCTCAAGTGGACGTTCGCCCAGGACTTCTGGGCCACGCGCGAGTACCTGCCGCAGGTGGCCCAGGGAAGCCTGCCCAACTCGCCGTTCAACGAGTGCCACTGGGCGTTCCCGGGCACGATGGACGCGTCGAGGTTCGTGAGCCTGATCAACGAGGCGCGCGCGACGCTCGACGACGCCAAGCGCATCGAGATCCTGCGCGAGGCCGAGTCGCTTGAGTACAACTACGGCGGGTACATCATCCCGTACTTCTCAAACCAGATCGACGCCTACAGCGCCAAGCTGGGCGGCTTCGTGGAGGCGAGGTCCGGGTTCCCGCTGGGCAACTACTGGTTCAAGAACGTCTACTACCTGGCCTGAGGCCGCAAAAACGGGGCCGGCCGCCGCGCGGCGGCCGGCCCGCCTGAAGCGAGGATTTCGGAGATGGCCACCTTCCTGCTCAAACGACTGGCGTTCGGGCTGCTGACGCTGCTGCTGGTGTCGATCGTCGTGTTCGCCGCCACCCAGGCGCTGCCGGGCAACGCGGCGATCGCGATCCTGGGAAGAAACGCCACGCCCGCGCGCGTGGCCGCGCTCACCCGCCAGCTTCACCTCAACCGGCCCGTCGTGGCGCAGTACACCAGCTGGCTGGGCGGGGTGGTCACCGGCAACCTCGGCATCTCCGCCGCCACCCAGCAGCCTGTCACCCAGTACATCGGCGGCCGGCTCGCGAACTCAGGCTTTCTGGTGCTTGTCTCGGCGGCGGTTGCGATCCCGCTGTCGATCCTGCTGGGCGTGTGGATGGCGGTCCGGCGCGACCGTCCAGCGGACCACACGATGTCGGTGCTCACGCTCGGCCTGGCGGCGCTGCCGGAGTTCGTGATCGGGATCGCGCTCGTGCTGCTGCTGGCCACCAACCTGTCGCACGTGCTGCCGGCGGTGTCGCTGATCCCGCCCGGCGAGCACGCCTGGAACGTGCCCAGGGAGGTGATCCTGCCGGCGGCGACGCTGGTGCTCGCCGTCACCCCCTACATCAGCCGGATCATGCGCGCCTCGATGGTCGAGGTCCTGGAGTCGGACTACGTGACAATGGCCCGCCTGAAGGGGCTCTCGGACAGGACGGTGATCTGGCGCCACGCCGTCCCCAACGCGATCGTGCCGGCCATCCAGGTCTCCGCGCTGCAGCTGGCCTACATGGCGGGCGGCGTGGTCGTGGTGGAGTACGTGTTCTCCTACCCGGGGATCGGCGCCGCCCTGGTGGACGGGGTCGGCAACCGCGACATCCCGGTCGTGCAGGCGCTGGCGCTGATCATCGCCGCCGTGTACGTGGTCGTCAACCTGCTGGCCGACATCGTCACGATCCTCGTCACCCCGCGCCTGCGGACGGCGGGCCGATGAGCGCCTCGGCAGCGGCGGAGGCGCTCGGCGCGCCCGCGGAGCTTCGCCAGCGCCAGTGGGCGACGCTCGCGCGCGCGACGCTGCGCCAGTGGCGGGCGCGGATCGGCCTGGCGATCTTCCTGCTCATGGTCCTGATCGCGCTCGTGGGACCGGCGCTCGCCCCCCACAACCCCGACGCGTTCGTGGCGGCGCCCAACAGCCCCGCGGGCCAGCACGGGCTGCTGTTCGGCTCTGACTACATCGGGCGCGACGTGTGGAGCCGCTTTTTGGACGGCGGGCGCAGCATCCTCGGGATGGCCGTCGCTGCGACCGCGCTGGGCGTCGGCCTGGGAACGCTCGTGGGTCTCACGGCCGCGTACCTGAGCGGGCTGATCGACGAGGCGCTGATGCGCGTCGCGGATGTGTTCATGGCCTTCCCGCAGATCGTGCTTGCGCTGCTGGTGGTCACGGCGCTTGGCCCCAAGGTGTGGCTGATCATCCTCGTGGTCGGGATCTCGCACGCGCCGCGGACCGCGCGCGTCATCCGGGGGGCCGCCCAGCAGATCGTCGAGCGCGACTTCGTCAAGGCCGCGGAGGCGGTCGGCGAGCCGCGCCGGCGGATCATCTTCGGCGAGCTTCTGCCCAACGTCACCAGCCCGCTGCTGGTGGAGTTCGGGCTGCGGCTCACCTACTCGATCGGCCTGATCGCCGGGCTGAACTTCATCGGCCTGGGCATCCAGCCGCCCGCGGCCGACTGGGGCGTGATGATCAACGAGAACCGGCTGTCGGTGACGGTCCAACCGTGGGGCGTGCTTCTGCCGGTGCTGGCGATCGCGCTGCTGACGATCGGCACCAACCTGCTGACCGACGGCTTCGCGCGCGCGACGATCGGCATCGAGCGAGGTGAGTGAGATGGCGGTCGCGGAGCACGGCGAGGCGGTGGTGGTCCGCGGCCTGCGGATCGATCTCACCGCCACCGGCGACGACATCGTCGACGCGATCGACATGGAGGTGCGCGCCGGCGAGGTCCTGGGTCTGGTCGGCGAGTCCGGGAGCGGCAAGACGACCGTCGGGATGGCGCTGCTGGGCTACTGCCGGCCGGGCGGGCGCGTCACCGGCGGCGAGGTGCTGATCGACGGCCGGCCCCTTGCGGCGATGGCCGCCGGCGAGCTGCGGCGGCTGCGGGGCGGGACCGTCTCCTACATCCCCCAGGATCCGGGCACCGCCCTGAACCCGGCGCTGCGGATCGGCCGGCAGCTGTCGGAGATGCTCGAGGCGCACGCGGCGCAGATGCACGACGAGCAGCGCGCCGCGCGGGTGCGCGAGGCGCTTGCCGAGGTTGCCCTGCCCGCCGACGAGGAGTTCCTCCGCCGCTACCCCCACCAGCTCTCAGGCGGCCAGCAGCAGCGCGTCGCGATCGCGATGGCGTTCGCCTGCCGCCCGCACGTGATCGTCTGCGACGAGCCGACCACCGGCCTGGACGTCACCACCCAGGCGCGGGTGCTTCAGACGATCCGCGAGCTGTGCGTGAGCCACCGGGTCGCGGCCGTCTACGTCAGCCACGACCTGGCGGTGATCGCCGAGCTCGCCGACCGCGTCGCGGTCATGTACGCGGGCAGGATCGTCGAGCGCGGCCCGCGGGACGAGATCTTCTCCCACCCTCGCCACCCCTACACCCGCCGTCTGCTGCGGGCCGTGCCGGACCTGCACGGGGCCAGGGCGGTGATCGGGATCCCCGGCCGCGCGCCGCTGCCGGGCAACCGCCCGCCGGGATGCTTCTTTGCGCCGCGCTGCGACCTGGCGCTCGAGCGCTGCCGCAGCGAGTTTCCGGCGCCGACCGCGCTGGGCGACGGTCACGTGGTGCTCTGCCACCGGGCGGGAGAGCTGGCCGAGGGCGAGGATCAGCCCGGGCGTCCGCCGACGGCCGGCCCGCCGGGCGAGGTGGTCGTGGAGGTGCGCCGCGTCGACGCGCGCCACGGCTCGCGCCAGGTTCTGCACGACGTGGCGCTGACGGTCGCTCGCAACGAGTGCGTGGCCCTGGTCGGCGAGTCCGGCAGCGGCAAGACGACGCTCGCGCGCTGCATCGCCGGCCTGCACCACAACTACACGGGCGAGGTCGTGCTCGCCGGCCAGACGCTCGCCCACAGCGCCCGTGCCCGCAGCGCGCAGGCGCGCAGGCAGATCCAGTACGTGTTCCAGAACCCGTACGCGTCGCTTAACCCGCGCCGCACGGTCGGGCAGACGATCGCCCGGCAGCTGAGGCTGTTCGGCGCCCGCGGCTCGCGCCAGCAGATCGGCGCGCGCGTGGCCGAGTGCCTGGAGCGGGTGGCGCTGTCCGCCGCGGCCGCCAACCGCTTCCCCGACCAGCTGTCCGGCGGCGAGCGCCAGCGGGTCGCGATCGCCCGCGCGCTGGCCGCCGAGCCGATGCTGCTGGTCTGCGACGAGGTCACCTCCGCGCTTGACGTCTCGGTCCAGGCGGCGATCGTGGAGCTGCTCGGCCAGCTGCGCGAGCAGACCGGGCTGAGCATGCTGTTCATCACCCACAACCTCGCGCTGATCCGCACGATCGCCGACCGGGTGGTGGTGATGACCGATGGCCGGATCGTCGAGGAGGGCCCGACCGTGCAGGTTTTCACCGCCCCCAGGGCGCAGTACACGCAGAACCTGCTTGCCAACACGCCGACGGTCGAGGCGGCGATCGGCCGTTGAACACCGAGGCGTTCATCACCTGCGCCGTCACGGGAGCCGGCGACACCACGTCGCGCTCGGAGCTGGTGCCGGTCACCCCCGAGCAGATCGCCGACTCGGCGCTGGCGGCGGCGCGCGCCGGAGCCGCGGTGGTCCACATCCACGTGCGCGATCCCGCCACCGGCCGCGGCGCCCGCGACGTGGGCCTCTACCGGGACGTGGTGGCGCGCATCCGCGCCGCCGGCGACGTGCACCCCGTGATCAACCTCACCGCCGGGATGGGGGGCGACCTGGTGCTCGGCGGCCCCGAGCGGCCGCTGCCGCTGGATGAGGAGGCGACCGACATGGCATCGGCGCACGAGCGCCTGGCGCACGTCGCGCAGCTTGAACCGGAGATCTGCACGCTGGACTGCGGGACGATGAACTTCGCGGCCGGCGGCGACTACGTGATGGCCAACACGCCGGACATGCTGCGCGCCATGGCCGCGGAGATCCAGCGGCTCGGGGTCCGCCCCGAGCTTGAGGTGTTCGACTTCGGCCAGCTGGTGATGGTCAAGGACCTGATCGCCGAGGGGCTGATCGACGAGCCGGTGCTCATCCAGCTGTGCATGGGCATCCGCTACGGAGCCCCGGACGACCCTCGGACGCTGATGACGCTGGTCTCCTCGCTGCCGGCGGGCGCGATCTTCTCAGCGTTCAGCATCGGCCGCATGCAGCTGCCCTACGTCGCGATGGCCGTGCTGGCGGGCGGCAACGTCCGCGTCGGCCTGGAGGACAACCTCTACCTCGGCCCCGGCGTGCGGGCGACCAACGCGCAGCTTGTGCAGCGCGCCGTGACGATCCTTGAGGCGATGAACGTCCGCGTGCTCGGGCCCGACGAGGTGCGCGAGCGCCTTGACCTGCGCCGTGGCTGACGGCGGCGCACCGCTGCGGCGAGCGGCCGCCGGCGACCACGACCACCGGGGGGCCGCCGGCGACCACGACCGGCCCGGCGACGACCACGACCACCGGGGGGCCGCCGGCGACCACGACGGCCGCACGCCCGCGACGATCGCGCTGCTGGGCGCCGGCGTGATCGGCGCCGGCTGGGCGGCGCGCTTTGCCGTGCACGGCCACGATGTGCGCGTGTTCGACCCCGCCCCGGACGCCGCCCAGACGCTCGAGCGCGCGCTCGCCGCGGCCCGCCGCGCCTGGAGGCGGCTGACGCTCGCCCCGCTGCCGGCGCAGGGCTCGGTCACGCTCGCCGGCTCGGTCGCCGAGGCCGTGCGCGGCTGCGAGCTGGTGCAGGAGAGCGCGCCCGAGCGCGAGGAGCTGAAGCGCGAGCTGCTCGCGCAGGCCGCCGCCGCCGCGCCGCCGCACGCGCTGATCGCCAGCTCCACCTCGGGCCTTCTGCCCAGCCGCCTGGCGTCGGACATGTCGGGCCCGGAGCGCTTCCTCGTCGCCCACCCGTTCAACCCCGTCTACCTGCTGCCGCTCGTGGAGCTTTGCGGTTGCACGCAGACCTCGCCTGAGACGATCAGGCGCGCGGCGCGGCTTTACCGCTCGGTCGCGATGCGCCCGCTGGTGCTGCGACGCGAGATCGACGGGTTCATCGCCGACCGGCTGCTTGAGGCGCTGTGGCGCGAGGCCCTGTGGCTGGTGGCCGACGAGGTCGCGACCACCGAGGAGATCGACGACGCGATCCGCTTCGGCGCGGGGTTGCGCTGGGCCTCGATGGGCACCTTCCTCACCTACCGCCTGGGCGGCGGCGAGGCCGGCATGCGCCACTTCATGGCCCAGTTCGGCCCGGCGCTGGCGCTGCCGTGGTCGCACCTGACCGACGTGCCGCAGCTGGATGAGGAGCTGATCGATCGGATCGTGCGCCAGTCAGACGCCCAGGCGGCCGGGCGCTCGATCGCCGAGCTCGAGCGCATCCGCGACGACTGCCTGGTGGCGGTCCTTCGCGGGCTCGCCGGCGAGCGCTTCGGCGCCGGCGAGGTGGTGGCGCTGGCCGAGCGCAACCTCTACGAGCGCGCGGCCGCGGCCGCGGCGCCCAGGACGCTCGCGGACGGGCGGCTCGTGCTTCACCGGGCGCTGGTGGCGCCCAGCTGGATCGACTACAACGGCCACATGACCGAGAGCCGCTACCTGGAGGTTCTGGCCGACGCCACCGACGCGTTCCTGCGCGAGATCGGCATCCTCGGCCCCTACATCGACACCGGCCGCTCCTATTACACCGTCGAGAGCCACCTCCGCCACCTGGCCGAGGCGCACGCCGGCGACCGTCTGACGGTCGCCACGCGGCTTCTGGGCCACGACGCCAAGCGCCTGCACCTGTTTCACGAGCTGCTCAGCGACGAGCGCCCCGGCCCGATCGCCACCGGGGAGCACATGCTGCTGCACGTCGACCGCGCCGCCGGCCGCACGACGCCCGCCGGAGAGGAGGTCCTGGCACGGCTGCAGCAGATCGCCGACGCCCAGCGCGACCTGCCATGGCCCGACGCGGCCGGCGGTCAGGTCCGGGGGCCCTGGGTGCCGGCGCCCTGAGCCGCCGGCCGCCGCGCCTGGACTCGCACAGGGCCCTGGGTGCCGGCGCCCTGAGCCGCCGCCGACAGCCGCGCCTGCGCGCGGGCCGCGGCGGCGGCCACGAACGCCTCGAACACGCCCCAAAAGCGCGCGTCGATCCGCCACTCCTCCTGAAGCTCCCACTGCACCGCGAGCACCCAGGCGCCATCCGCACCGCCGGCCCCCTCGAGCTCCAGCGCCTCGATCACCCCGTCGGGCGCGCGCGCGGTGGCGCGCAGGCCGGCGCCGAGCTCGTCGACGGCCTGGTGGTGGAACGAGTTGACCTCGGCCTCGGTGGCGCCCCCAAGCGCGTCGGCGAGCAGGCTCGCGGGCTCGATCGCGATCGGGTGACGAGGATGCGGGGGCACGCCGGCGCGCTCGCCGAGCGCCAGGCGCTCCATCTCCCGCCACGCCCGCCAGCCCGGATCCGACGGGTGCTCGCGCCAGCGGTCGCGCAGGCGCACGTCCTGCAGCAGGGTGCCGCCGAGGGCCACGTTGAGCACCTGCATGCCGCGGCAGATGCCCAGCAGCGGCAGCCCCCGGGACAGCGCCGCGCGCGCGAGCTCAAGCTCGTACTCGTCGCGGCGGGGGTCCACCGGCGCCAGCAGCGGATGCGGAGACTGCCCGTAGCGACGGGGCTCGATGTCGCGCCCGGGCGCCAGCACGACCGCGTCGACGCGATCGAGCAGCTCGTCCATGCACGCGGCGAGCGCCGGCAGGACCACGGGCGTGCCGCCGGCCACGTGCACGGGCGCGGGCACGCCCACCGCCGCGTAGTCGCCGAAGTCGTGCACGCCGGCGGAGATCCCGATCAGCGGCCTGGCGGAAGGGCGGGCGATGCGATATCCATTGGACATATTTGTATAGATGGCCCTCCGGAGGTAGTCTACGGTGGCCGTCTTTTGAGTTGCACACAACGCGCCGGAGGAGCAGATGAGCGAGAAGCTGTGGAACGGTGAGCCCTTCTGGGGCCTCGGCTACGAGTGGGACCCGGAGTGGGTGCTCAGCGATCGCCAGCGGGAGCTGCGCGACCTGCTGATCGAGCTCTGCCAGAGGGAGATGCGCGCCAACGCCAAGGTCTCCGACGACACGCTCGCCTACCCGCGGCGCAACCTGGAGCTGCTGGGCGAGCACGGCTTCCTGGCGCTGACCGTGCCCGAGGAGTACGGCGGCCTGGGCGAGGACCACGTCGCCTTCCACATGACCTGCGAGACGATCGCCCGCTACGGCTGCGCGTCCACCGCGATGTGCTACGTGATGCACATCGGGGCGGTCAACACGATCATGCTGCGCCCGACCGAGGCGCTGATCGACAAGTACATCCGCCCGCTCAACAGCGGCAAGATCGGCACCCTCTCCTACTCGGACCCGGAGACCGGCTCGCACTTCTGGTATCCGATCTCCTCGGGCGCAGAGCGCCGCAACGGCGGCTACAAGGTGCGAAAGAAGGCGTCCTGGACCACCTCGGGCGGGTTTGCCGACTTCTACGTGGTGCAGACGACCAGCCCCGAGTTCACCGGCTACGACGACCTGTCGGTGTTCGTGATCGACGGCGAGGACGTGAAGGCCAAGCCCTCCTCCTGGGACGCCCTGGGCCTGCGCGGCAACCAGTCCGGGCCGATCGAGGTCGACGACGTCGAGATCCCGGCCACCCAGATCGTCGGCCCCGAGGGCGACGGCGCCGCCTCCAACGACGAGTCGGTCGATCCCTGGTTCTTGATCGGCTCCTCGGCGGTCTGGAACGGGATCGCGCTCGGCGCGATCGACATCGCCAAGCGCCAGACCACCCGCAAGCGCCACGTCGACGTCGGCCTGCGCGTCGCCGACTACCCGACGATCCAGGACTACGTCGGGGAGGCGGTGATGGACACCAACGCCTGCCGGCTGTTCGGCTTCTCCGTCGCCCAGGCGATGGACGCGGTCACCGACCACAACACCAAGCGCCTGGCGCCCGGGGAGTTCGCGCGCGCCAACTTCCTGCACTGGGCGTGGCAGATCAAGTTCGAGGCGGCCAAGAACACGGCGCACGTGGTCGACAAGATGCTCCACGCCTGCGGCGGGTCGGGCTACAAGCGCGACATGGAGCTCGAGCGCTACCTGCGCGACGCCAAGGCGGGCTGGGTGATGGGCCCGACCAACGAGGTGCTGCGCCAGTTCGTGGGCAAGGCGGTGCTGCTCGGGTTCGACAGCCTCGACTACTGGAACCAGACCTACAACCGGCGCGCGGTCGAGAACGAGATCAAGAAGCTGGACGCCGACGGCAAGCGGGCGCTCGCCGAGCAGCTGCTGGCCGAGGTCGAGAAGGCCTCCGCGCCCGCCTGAGGGTGGCGCGCCATGGCGGCAACCCTCGTCAGCGCGCCCGAGCCGCTTCTGATCGGCGGGCTCAGGCGCCCGGATCCGGCGCTTGAGATCTACCCGGTCCGTCCGGGCGGCCTGACGGCGGTGGCGCTGCGCGGCGACGACCGCGTGGCGATAGTGGACCCGCACGGAGGCCAGGTGGCCGAGGTGACGGTCGTCGGCGCGCCGGTGGGGCTGAGCGCCGACGCGCCCGCCACCGTGCTGCGCGCCCTCGCCGCCGGCTCGCTGGGCGACGGCGCCGTCGCGGGCGCGCTGCACGGGCTGGGGATCGACCTGCACGAGGCGCGCTGCGCGCGGCTGTTCGGTCCCGACTCGCCGCCGCGCTCGCGGGTGCAGCTGCTGGCGCAGGGCGAGGCGACGCTGATCGTCGCGGCGCCCGGCGGGCGCGTGGTCGACGGCGAGCGGCCGGCGAGCGAGCTCTCGCTGGAGGTGCGCCGCGCGATCCCCAGGCGGCGCGAGGAGATCGAGCTGCCGCCGCCGCTGGCCGAGCCTCGCCTGGAGCTGCGCATCGACGCGGCCACGGCGCGCTCCTACGAGGTGCGCCGCGGCGAGTACATCCAGGTGATCGATGTGCGCGGTCGCCAGTGCTCGGACTTTTTGGCCTTCGGCGCCGAGCGGCTGGAGCGCGGGATCGAGCGCGGGCTGGACGCCACCGCCACGCACTCGTTGATGGGCAGCGCCTACCCGCGGCCCGGCCTGCACGGCAAGTTCTACGACGCCGACCTGCGGCCGCTGGTGGAGGTCGTGCACGACACCGTCGGGCGCCACGACACGTTCGGGCTGGCTTGCTTTGCCAAGTACTACGAGGACCTCGGCTACCCGGGCCACGTCAACTGCACCGACAACTTCAACGAGGCGCTGAAGGCGTTCGGCGTGGCGCCGAGGCGCGGGTGGAACGCCCTGAACCTGTTCTTCAACACCGCCTTCGACGCCGACATGCAGCTGATCTCCGACGAGCCGTGGTCGCGGCCCGGCGACTACGTGATGTTCCGGGCGATGGACGACCTGGTGTGCGCGTCATCGGCATGCCCGGACGACATCGACCCCTCAAACGGCTGGGAGGTGACCGACATCCATGTTCGCGTCTATCCACCGGAGAACCGCTTCTCCATGGCCATCGCGCGGCGCGTGACCGCCGACGCCCCGGCGGTGCTCACGCGTGAGACCGCCTTTCACCCGCGCACCTCCGCGCTGACGCGCAGCTTCGTGGAGTACCGCGGCTACTGGCTGCCGCACTGCTTTGACAACGAGGGCGCGATCGCCGAGTACTGGGCCTGCCGCGAGCGCCTGGCGGTGATGGACCTCTCGCCGCTTCGCAAGTGGGAGATCCTCGGCCCCGACGCGGAGACGCTCGTGCAGCGCACGATCACGCGCAACGCGCGAAGGCTCTCGGTCGGCCAGGTCGTCTACACCGCCGTCTGCAACGAGACCGGCGGGATGATCGACGACGCGACCGTGTTCCGGCTGGGCGACAACAACTTCCGCTTTGTCGGCGGCGACGAGTACGACGGCATCTGGATGCGCGAGCTCGCCGACCGGCTCGGCCTCAAGGCGCTCGTCAAGCCCAGCACTGACCAGCTGCACAACATCGCCGTGCAGGGGCCACGCAGCCGCGAGGCGCTGGCCGAGATCATCTGGACGCCGCCCACCCAGACGCCGTTTGAGCAGCTGAAGTGGTTTCGCTTCACGATCGGGCGGATCGGTGACTTCGACGGGATCCCGGTGATCGTCTCGCGCACCGGCTACACGGGCGAGCTGGGCTACGAGATCTGGTGCCACCCCTCCGACGCGGTCGCGGTGTGGGATGCGGTCTGGAGGGTCGGGGAGCCACGCGGGATGCTTCCGCTGGGGCTCGAGGCGCTGGACATCCTGCGGATCGAGTCCGGGCTGATCTTCGCCGGCTATGAGTTCGACGACCAGGTCGACCCGTTCGAGGCCGGCATCGGCTTCACCGTGTCGCTCGACGACGAGGAGGACTTCGTCGGCCGCGAGGCGCTGGTCGAGCGGCGGGCGCACCCCCAGCGCATGCTCGTGGGCCTCGAGCTGTCGGGCAACGAGACCGCCGCGCACGGCGACGAGGTCTACGTGGACCGCCGCCGGGTCGGGGTGGTTACCAGCGGCACCCGCAGCCCGATCCTCAAGCGCAACATCGCGCTGTGCCGGATGGCGGTCCAGTACGCCGAGCCGGGGACGCAGGTCGAGGTGGGCAAGCTGGACGGCCTGCAGAAGCGCATTCCGGCAACGGTCGTACGATTCCCGTTCTATGACCCGGAGAAGACGCGCCCGCGGTCGTGAGCGCGCTGCGCTGGGAGCGTCCCGTGGATGAGCGCGAGGGGGTCGCGCGGCTCACGCGCGTGGCCCCTCCGAGCGCCGACGCCGGGCTCGGCGCCGGGCTGATGCCGCCGCCGCGCGCCGGCCAGGAGCCGGCCACGCGGCGCCGGTCGCAGGGCCCGCCGGCCGCTCACCGCCGGCCCCAGAGCCCCCCGGCCCCGCCGCCCAGCGCGGTCTTCGGGCCCACCGGGGTCGCGAGGCTCACCCCCCGCTCCGCCGCGGCCGAGGCGCGCGCGCGCGAGCTGCGCCAGGTGATGGGCCGCTTTGCGACCGGCGTGACGGTCGTGACCACCACCCACCGCGACACGATCCACGGCATGACCGCCAACGCATTCTTGTCGGTCTCGCTGCGGCCGCCGCTGGTCCTCGTCTCGCTCGGCCGCTGCCGGATGAGCGAGCTGCTACCGCGCAGCGGGCGCTACGGGGTCAGCGTGCTGGCCTGCGACCAGGAGCGCTTTGCGGCGCACTTCTCCGGCCAGCGCGTGTCGGAGGTCCCGCCGACGTTCGTGTGGCAGGGCGAGCTGCCGCTGCTGGAGGGCGCGCTCGCGCACATCGGCTGCCGCGTGGTGGACGTGCACCCGGCCGGCGACCACGTGCTCTGGATCGGCGAGGTCGAGCATCTCAGCCACAGAGACGGCGAGCCGCTGCTCTTCTACCGCGGGCGCTTCGGCACGCTGGCCGAGGTCTCAGACCGCGAGGCGCGTCGCAGCTGAGGCTCGCGCCCCGCGGCGCCGCACGCGCCGGTGATCGATCTCACCGCCCCGCCGCGCCGAGCGCGGGCTCAGCCGCCGGGCGCGATCCAGATCAGGCAGTCGGTCCGCGTGCGGATCCGCCGCGCGGCGAGCGCCCGCCACCAGCGCGGCGTGCGCCCGGGGTCAGGGCCGAGGACCACCAGGCCCGGCCGGCGCTCGCAGACGAGCTCCACCAGCGCCTGCAGCGGCCTGCGGCTTGAGATCCGCAACAGCTCCGTCGGGATCCCCGCCTGAGCCGCCCGCCGAGCCGTCGCGCGGACCTCGTCGAGATCCTCCTCGTGGGGCAGCGTGGCGACCTCGCGCGCGAGCACGAGCGTGGTCGGGAACGGCTGCAGCCAGAGCATGTTCGCGATCACCAGGCGCGCCCCGGTCTCGAGCGCGCTCTCGATCGCCACCCGCTCGGCCTCGGGCGCGATCCGCGCCGACAGGGTCACAAGCAGCACCGGCCGCGGCGGCGCCCCGCCCGCGACCGCGGGCCCCTCGCCGCCTGTGATGCGCCGTGTGGCGGTCATTCCTCAGGTCGCCGCCCATGGTGCCAGGAGATCGCCCGCGGCGCGCCGGTGACGGCAAGCGCCGCGGCGCGCTGGTGACGGCGAGCGCCCGCGGCGCGCTGGTGAGGGCGAGCGGGCTCGCCTCGCTGCGCACGGGGCCTCGGCCGCATGGCCCACGCGGCCGCTCCATGCGGACAAACTTGTTCAGAGCGCGTTGACCGGCTTTGTACAAACTGGTATAACGGCGCCACCGAGAGCGCCGGCGCTCGGAGTCGTTTGGACGGCCGGCGGTTCTGCCAAAGTCAGGAGGGATGAGGTTTGGCCACTGCGACCGTCGAGGAGGTCCAGCTCCTCAAGACCCTGCGATGGTGGGATGGGTTCGTCATCGCGCTGTGCAACCCCGGATTCCTGCTCGGGAGCCTCGGCTACACGCTGGGGCTGTTCGGCGTCACCGGGTCGATCATCCTGTGGGGCGCCTCGGCGGCGATCGGGATGCTGCAGGCCTGGATCTACTCGGAGCCCGCGACGATGTTCGGGCACCGCAGCGGCGGCATCTCGCTGTACGCGCACGAGGGCTGGCGCCGCTACACGACGTTCGTCGGGCCGCTGTCGGCGTTCGGCTACTGGATCGGCTGGTCGGTGGTGCTGTCGATCTTCGGCAAGGTGATCGGCGACCTGGCGACCTCGCAGTGGTGGTCTCACTCCACGCTGTCGATCGGCTTTGCGGGCAACACGCTGACGCTGTCGTCGTTCATCGCGATCGGCTGCATCATCTTCGTGTGGGCGTTCAACATCTTCGGGCTGCGGCCGGCCGTGTGGTTCACCTACGTCTGCGCCGCGCTGCTGATGGTGCCGCTCGCGCTGTTCGTGATCGGCCCCTACCTCACCGGCACCTGGCATTCCTCCAACGTCCACGCGACCTTCACCGGGCCGTGGAGCGGCGTCAAGCTCGCGCTCGTGTACATGTTCATCCTCGCCTGGTCCGCCTACGGGACCGAGGCGTGCGCCACGTTCGCGCCCGAGTACCGAAGCATCCAGGACACGCACCGAGCGCTGCGCTCGGCGGCGACGTTCATGCTGCTGATCTGCGTGCTGCTGCCGCTGGGCCTGGGCGGAGTGACCGGCGCGGTCCCGGCCGCCACGGCCGAGGGGCAGTTCTACACGCAGGCGATGTCCACGATCGTCGGCCATGGGGCGGCGAGCTTCTTCACGATCTGCATCATCGCCAGCCTGCTTCTGTCGATGACCTCCTCGACATCTGACGCCGGGCGGGCGCTGTTCGGGATCTCCCGCGCGGGGATGACGATCAAGCAGTTCGGCGTGCTCAACCGCTTCCACGTGCCCGCGCGCGCCATGACGATGGACCTGATCGTCAACGTGTGCCTGGTGCTGTTCATCAAGAGCAACCTCGCGATCCTGTACCTGAGCAACATCGGCTACGTGCTTGCGCACGTGTTCGCGCTGTCCGGCTTTCTGCTGCTGCGCCGCGACCGGCCTGACTGGCCGCGGCCGATCCGCGTCGGCTCCGGCTGGGTTCCGATCGCCGCGTTCCTGTGCGTGCTCAACGCGCTGTTCCTGGTCGTCGGGGCACTTGCCCCGCACCTCAACGGCTACGGAACCTGGACGGACTTCTGGATCGGCATGGGCGTGCTGATCGGCTCCCTGGTCCTGTTCGTCTTCAGGCGCGTGGTCCAGGACGGCGAGGGCGTGCACTTCCGCGAGGACGTGCCCGCCGTGCCCAGCCCCGAGGAGCGCGCGGAGCTGTTCGGGCCCCAGCAGCCCTCCCAGCAGCAGGTGGCCGTCGCCTGAGCCGTCGGCTCGGGTCGCCGGGCGGTGGCGGCGAAGAGGCGCGCCGCCGCCGCCCCGGCCGGTCCGCTGCGCCGGCCGGTGATGCGCACCGCAGCCGCGGGGGCCGCTCGGGCTCGGCGGCGGGAGCCACTCGGCCAAGGGCGCGGGGGCCGCTCGGCCTCGCGCGCGGGGGCTACTCGGGCTTGATCTTCCAGGTCGGCAGCTTCGCCAGCGCGCGTCGGTAGCGCCGGCGGTACAGCGGGCGGAAGAACATCGTCCAGGTGCTGGCCAACAGCGCCACGAGGATCAGCCCGCCCAGCGCCCTGCCGGCGACGATGAAGGCGATCACGCAGCCGAGCGCGATCACGCTCATCGCCAGCGGCAGCCGCCGGTAGCGCAGCTGCGTGGCGCGCAGCGCCGCGTACTCCTCGGCGGGGATCCGGTTGGTGTCCCAGGTGCGCCGGCAGTGCTCGCACGTCCAGCGCTCGCCGTAGCGCAGCCGGCGCACCTGCCCGCACTCGCAGGTCAGCGTGATCAGCGGCCCGCGCCTGAGCGCGCTCTCGTCCCGCCCCCGGCGGCCCTCACCGGGCCCCCGGCCGCCCTCGCCGGGCCCCCGGCCAAAGCTCAGTGCGCCGGGGGCTCCCATCCCTCGAGCACCGAGGGGCGGTAGTCGGTTCCCACGATCCGAGAGCCGTCCACCCAGGGCCCCAGCTCTGGCTGGGGGAACTTGGCGTGGCGCTCCTTGAGCGCGATTCCGTACGAGTTGCCGCTCTGCAGGTGGCGGATCAGCACCTTGCGCGCGATCTCGTCCTCGCGCCCCTCGGGGATCGGGAAGTAGATCTTGATGAACGAGTTGGAGTAGCGGTCGAACACGGCCGGCACGCCGTCCTCCTCAAGCAGCGTGACGTCCTCCAGCCAGTTGATGTCCTGGCCGGGGGTGGCCGCCAGCAGGTCGACGTCCTCCACCAGCGAGATGTCCTCCTGGTATGGGAAGCGGCGCCCCGACAGGTACTCGGCATCGATCGCGACGACCTTCTGCGGCTCCCCCGGCAGACGGTGCTCGCTCATCGCCGAGCCTCCCCGTCCGCCCCGGCGATCACCGGCTCGTCCAGGTAGTCGATCGGGTTGGCCAGATGGCGCTCCAGCAGCCGTTCGATCCGCGCAAGCGTGCGCTCCTCCGAGACGCCGGGGATGTAGTTGGTGCCGGCCAGCGGCACCCTCGCCATCGCCGCCGCCTCGACCGTCAGCGCGCACAGGTCCTCCGGCTCCAGCGAGTGCACGTCGGTCTTGCCGCAGGCCCGCGCCAGCATCTGACACTCGAGCGTCAGCGTGTGCAGGAAGTTGTACACCCGCTGCGCGGCCTCGTCGACCACCAGCCGCTTGCGCAGCTCCGGGTCCTGCGTTGCCACCCCGACCGGGCAGCGGCCGGTGTGGCAGTGGTAGCAGCGGCCGGCCGGCACGCCGACCGTCCCCTCGTAGTCGGTGACCCCGGGGATCTCCTTGTTGCAGTTGAGCGCCATCAGCGCCGAGTGGCCGATCGCGACCGCCTTGGCGCCCAGCGCCAGGCACTTGGCCACATCGCCGCCGTTGCGGATCCCGCCGGCCACCACCAGGTCGATCTCGTCCGCCAGCCCGACGTCCTCGAGCGCGCGGCGCGCCTCGGGGATCGCGGCCATCAGCGGGATCCCGGTCTCCTCGGAGGCGACGTGGGGCCCCGCTCCGGTGCCGCCCTCGGCGCCGTCGAGGTAGATGATGTCGGGTCCGCACTTGGCCGCCATCCGCACGTCGTCGTATACGCGCGCGGCGCCGAGCTTGAGCTGGATCGGGATCTCGTAGTTGGTCGCCTCGCGGACCTCCTGGATCTTCAGCGACAGGTCGTCAGGACCAAGCCAGTCGGGGTGGCGAGCCGGGGAGCGCTGGTCGATGCCCGCCGGCAGCGAGCGCATCTCCGCCACCTGCTCGGTCACCTTCTGGCCCATCAGGTGCCCGCCGAGCCCGACCTTGCACCCCTGCCCGATGAAGAACTCGCACGCGTCGGCGAGCATCAGGTGGTGGGGGTTGAAGCCGTAGCGGCTCTGGATGATCTGGTAGTACCACTTCGTCGAGAGGTCGCGCTCGGGCGGGATCATCCCGCCCTCCCCCGAGCAGGTGGCCGTGCCGGCCATCGACGCGCCCTTGGCCAGCGCCATCTTGGCCTCCAGCGACAGCGCGCCGAACGACATGCCGGTGATGTAGACCGGGATGTCCAGCTCGATCGGCCTTGAGGCGAAGCGCGCGCCGAGCACGGTCTTGGTCACGCACTTCTCCCGGTAGCCCTCGATCACGAAGCGCGTCAGGGTCCCGGGCATGAACATCAGCTCATCCCAGTGCGGGATCTTCTTGAACATCGAGAAGCCGCGCATCCGGTAGCGGCCGAGCTCGGCCTTGACGTGGATGTCGTCGATCACCTCTGGGGTGAAGATGCGCGAGTGCCCGAGCACGTTGCGCGACATCGGGGCGTTCTCGTCGGCGGAAGCCATCTGCCTCACCTCCTAGAGGACGAGCTTGCGCTCGGAGGGCTCGAGCGAGTCGTAGTTGTAGAGCTTCTTGCCGCAGACGAACTTCTGCAGCGGCGGCGGGTCTCCGAGCCCGTAGATGCCGAACTTGCGCGTGACGAACTCGGTGTCCGCGTCGGTCCACTCGCCCTCCACGCAGTCGATCCCCAGCGACGCGACGCGGCCGCCGACGTAGATCACCCCGTCGTACATCGAGTCGCCCAGGCCGGGACCGACGTCGCCGCAGATGATCTGGCGGCCCCGCTGCATCATGAAGCCGGTCATCGAGCCCGCGTCGCCGAGCACGATGATCGTGCCGCCCTTCTGGTCGATCCCGGTGCGGGCGCCGACGCGCCCCTTGACCACCAGGTCGCCGCCGCGGATCGCCGCGCCGGTCAGCGAGCCGGCGTTGGAGTCGATCACCACCACCCCGGACATCATGTTCTCGCACGCCGACCAGCCGACGCGCCCGGCGATGTGAACCTCCGGCCCGTCGATCATCCCCAGCGCGAAGTAGCCGAGGCTGCCCTCGAACTCGATCCGGCAGCGGGTGAGGATCCCCACGCCCAGCGAGTGGCGCGCGGACGGGTTTCTCACCGTCACCTCGCGCACCCCCTGCTCGTAGAGCAGCCAGCGAAGCTCCAGGTTGATCTGGCGAGTGGTCAGCTCACGCGCGTCAAAGCTCGCGCGCGTGCCATCGATCTCCGAGACGCGCGGCACGCGCGCGTCGAGCTCCACCAGCCCACGCGGGTCAAACCGAGGCTCCTCGGCGGCCGCGGGAGAGCCCATCGTCACAGATTCCATACCATCACCGTGCTCTCGTAGGGGTCGTACGTCTCGATCTCGCGGTCGATCACCGCCCGGATCGCCATCTCCTCTGAGGCCAGCGCCACCATGTCCTCGCCCTCGTAGAGCACCAGCGGCTTGGCCGCAAGCTCGTCCTTGGCCACCCCCAGCGCGTCCTGGGAGACGCAGATGTAGGTGAAGACGCCGTCCAGGTCCTGGAGGCTGTGGTGCATCGCCTCCTCAAGCGACTCCCCGCCGGCCATCCGGTCGGCCAGGTAGACGGCGATGATCTCCGAGTCGCAGTCGGAGGCGAAGCGGTGCCCGCGGGCCTCCAGCCGCCGCCGCCACTGGTGGTAGTTGGTCAGCTGCCCGTTGTGCACCACCGCCACGTCGGAGAACGGGTAGGCCCAGTAGGGGTGCGCGTTGGCGATGTCGACGTCGGACTCGGTCGCCATCCGCACGTGGCCGATCCCGTGCGAGCCGAGGTAGCCGTCCAGCCCGTAGGCCCCCGCCACGGTGCGGGCGTCGCCCAGGTCCTTGATGATCTCAAGCGAGTGGCCGAGCGACAGCACCTCGACGTGCTCCACCGCCTCGATGTGGTCGGCCAGGCGCTTGAGGTCCCCGTCGTAGTCGATCGTGGCGGCGAACGTGTAGTCGTTGACGTCCTGGGCCGAGATGATCGACGCCCCGGCCGCCGCCAGCCGACGGCGAACCTCACGCCGGCGCCGGCGTACCTCGTCGGCGAAGTCCAGGTCGCGCTCGCGCGCGGCCTCGGTGGAGTCCGCCAGCTTGACGCGCACGACAAGCTCGCTGGTGGGGCTGTGGTAGAGCGCGTAGCCGGTCGAGTCGGGCCCGCGGTGCTTCATCGACTGAAGCATCGCGGTCATGTCGTGGCCCAGCCGGTGGGCGCCGGTTCCGTTGCGGTAGATGATCCCTGCGATTCCACACATATCGCTCTCCGTCTCGGCGGCGCGGCCGTCAGGGAAGCACCTCGAGGTACTCCTCGCGCTCCCAGTCGGTGACCGCGGCCAGGTAGCGCTCCCACTCGTCGCGCTTGTAGTGGTGAAAGACCTTGTACAGCCGCCCGGGCATGGCGCTCTTGACGACCTCGTCCTTGGCCAGAGCGTCCAGCGCGGCGCCGAGGCTGTCGGGCACCTTCTCGATCTCCTGGCCCTCGGCCAAGAGCTGGTAGGTGTTGCCCTGCTGCGGGGGCCCCGGATCCAGCTGGCGGCGCACGCCGTCAAGCCCCGCCCTGAGCAGCGTCGCGACCGTCAGGTAGGGGTTGCAGGAGGAGTCCACGCCCCGGTACTCGAAGCGGCCGCCCGAGGCAACGCGCACGGTCGTGGTCCGGTTCTGCCAGCCCCAGTTCTTGTAGATCGGGGCCCAGAAGCCGGTGTCCCACATCCGGCAGTAGGAGTTGACCGTCGGGTTTCCGATGCACATCAGCGCCGGGAAGTGCGCCAGCATGCCGCCGAGGAAGTGGCGGGCGAACTGCGACAGCTTGGCCGGCCCGTCCGGGTCGTAGAACACGTTGTTGCCGTTCTCGTCCACGAGCGTGAAGTGATGGTGATGGCCGTTGGCCGACACCCCGGTGAACGGCTTGGGCATGAAGCACGGCAGCAGGTCGTGCTTGCGGCCCACCGCCGCGCAGATCTGGCGGTAGGTGGTGATGTTGTCGGCGGTGCGCAGCGGGCGGTCGAAGCGGAAGTTGAGCTCAAGCTGTCCCGGCGCGTCCTCGTGGTCGCCGTAGCTCATGTCCAGGCCCAGCGCCTGGCCGTACTCGACGACGTCCAGCAGCACCGGGCGAAGCTCCTCGAACTGGTGAATGTGGTAGCAGTAGGGCTTGGTGACACCCTGCGGCGCCTCGCCCTCGCGCGGCTTGCGCAGCCACATCATCTCGGGCTCGATCCCGATCAGGAACTGATAGCCGAGCTCGGTCTCGAACTCGTGCGCGACGCGCTTGAGGTTCTGGCGCGGGTCGGCGTCCAGCAGCTCACCGGTCTCGGTGTCGTAGCAGTCGCAGTACACGCGCGCGACCCGGTTGTCCCAGGGCAGCACGGCGAACGTGTCCAGGTCGGCCATCGCGGCCAGCTCGGACTCCTCGGGGCCGAAGCCGATGTAGTTGCCGTAGCGGTCGGTGAACAGGTTGGCGGTCGCGCCGTAGACCAGCTGGTAGCCGCGCTCGGCAACCTGCGGGAAGAACGAGGAGACCACCCCCTTGCCCATCACCCGCCCGGTCACCGACACCTGCTGGAAGAAGACGTAGCGGATCCCCTCAGCCTCGATCCGCCGCGTGAGCTCCTCGATCCGCTCCCGGCGCCCGGGCGCGCTGCGCGCCTCCTCGAGCGTCGCGGGCGGGGGCTCGATCCGGGGGCTGGCGAGCACCGTCTCGACGTTGCCCCCAAACGGGGCCGCCGGCGATACGCGCTCGGTCTCCTGCGCCGTCGTCTTCTCCCCTATCGCCATCTCCACTCCTCTTCGATGCCGCCTTGTAAACGATGCTCCCGCGGCGCGGGATCGAGGCCCCGATGCCCCGACGCGGCGCCGGCGCCGGTGTGGCATCGGCCGCCTCGGGAATCCTGCCAGAGCGCCTGCGGACCCGACCGGCCGGTGCTCCCGGCTCGACCTCAGCTGAACAAATTGGTACAGCGTGTCGGTTTATATCAGTTGCTCGAATCCCCCGCAACCGCGCTGTGCCCGCGCCGCGTCCGCGTGCTGCGCGGCTGCGCGCATCGCCCCCTGCCGCTGCTATGATGTTGCCTGTCACGCCGTAGCATTGCCCATAGCGCAACAGAGGAGCGCCCATGCCAGACAAGCTTCCCCCCCGCACCCCGACGCTGGTGATCGGCGCAGGCGTCCACGGCCTGTCGACCGCCTGGCATCTGGCACGCGCCGGCGAGGAGGTCCTCGTGGTCGACAAGTCCGCGGTGGCCGCGGGGGCGTCGGGGATCGCCTGCGGGGTGGTGCGCAACAACTACTTCCAGCCGGCGATGCAGGAGCTGATGGCCGCCTGCGTCGAGATCTGGGAGTCCGAGCGCGAGCTGCTGCACTACCACCCGACCGGATACATCGCGCTCGGGCCCGAGGCCCAGGAGGGCGACCTGACCGCCGTCTACGAGCGCCAGCAGCGGATCGGCTACCCGTCGGAGCTCTACCTCGGCGAGGATGAGGTCAAGGCGCACATGCGCTCGCTGTTTTACGACTGGCGCGCGCCGGGGCTGAGCGTGTGCCTGCACGAGCGCGCGGGCGGCTACGCGTTCAACCGCGAGTCGATGCTCGGGCTGGCGGAGCTTGCCCAGCGCGCCGGGGCGCGGATCCTCACCGGCGTGGAGGTACGCTCGTTCGAGTTCGACTCCTCGGGCGCGGTCACCCGCGTGGGGACCAGCGCCGGCGAGATCGCCGTCGAGCGGGTCGTGGTCGCGGTCGGCCCGTGGATCGCCTCGCTGTGGTCGATGCTCGGCCTGCCGGAGCGGCTCGATGTCCGCCAGCCGGACGGCACCGTCGTGGCCGATCAGCCGATGTGGACCTACTGGTACCTGCAGGAGGGCGAGACCGCCTTTGACCCGGCGATCTTCGTCACCGACGACGGGCGCTCATCGCCGGTCCTGCACGTGGACTCGCAGGCGCCGCTGTACGCCGACGACGGCCGCCTGGTCTGTGAGGACTTCTGGGGCGTGTACTTCAAGCCCGACCGGGAGAGCATCCAGGGCGGCGCGCAGCCGATCCGCCAGGGCAACAGCTTCCAGGTCGACCCCTACCCGACGGGCACCGTCGAGCCGGGCTTCCCGGACCTGTGGTGCGCGGCGCTGTCGCACTGCCTGGCGCGGTTTGAGGGCGCGCGCGAGCGCTACCGCCAGGTGCGCTCGGGCGGCGTGGGCGCGTTCACCGTCGACAACTTCCCGGTGTTCGACTACATGCGCCCGAACGTGTTCGTGGCCGCCGACTCAAACCACGGCTACAAGATGATCGCCGTCGGGCGCGAGATCGCGCGCGTGCTGCAGGGCGAGCACTCGTCGCTGCTTCACCCGTTCCGCTACGAGCGCTTCGCCACCGGCGACCTGCATCCGGTGTCGCACAGCCCCTACCCCTGGAGCTGACCGCCCAGTCCCTACCACGTGAGCTGACCGCCCAGCGCCCTACCCCGGCAGCCGACCGCCCAGCGCGCGAGTCAGGCGCCTGGCAGCGCCGAGCAGCGGCTCGCGCAGCGAGAGGCGCACCGCGTCGGGAAGGCGCGCGGCCGGCCCCTGCACGCCGAGGATCGCGGCAAGCTCGCCGTGGCGGCCGAACACGGGCGCGGCCAGGGCCGCAAGGTCCGCCTCGCGCTCGCCCACGGCCTCGGCGAAGCCGCGCTCGCGCACGGCCGCGAGCTCTGCGGCGAGCGCGTCAGGGTCGGTGATCGTGCGCTCGGTGAACGCCTCCAGGGGCGCGGCCGGCGCCGGCCGGCCGCCGAAGGCGAGCATCACCTTGCCGGTGGCGGTCGCGTGCGGGACGCTCGGGCGCCCGACGCGCGCCATGCTCACGACGCTCGACGGGGAGGGCACGAAGTCGACCGTGATCGCCTCCCCCTCCCCCGGCAGCGACAGGGTGGCGGTCTCGCCGGTGCGCTCCACCAGCTCGCCCAGCAGCGGGCGCGCCAGTGAGCGCACGTCCAGCTGCGCGAGCACGCGCTCGGACAGCGCCACCAGGCGCAGCCCCAGCCGGTAGGGGCCGCCGGCGTCGCGCGCCACCAGCCCCGCGTCCTGCAGCGTGGCCAGAAGCCGCGAGGCGGTGCTGGCGTTGACGGCGATCCGCCGCGCCAGCTCGTTGACCCCCAGCGGGCGGTCGCTCGCGGCGAGCGCGTCCAGCAGGGCGATCGCGCGCGCGACCGACCCGACGTGGCGCGGTGCAGCCGAGCCCGCCCCGCCGCCCGCCACGGCCGCTAAGCGCCCGAGCGCGGTCCGGGCCGCCGGCGGCGGGCGATCGGCGCGGGGGTGGGCGACTCCAGCGAGCGCATCACCATCACCTCGTAGGCGCCGGGCGCGAACAGGTCAAGCGAGTAGGCGACCCGCTCGTCACGTCCGGCGAAGATCAGCTCGTCGAGCGCGAGCCCGGCGGTCGTGCCGCGAATGCCGAGCGTCTTGCCGGCCCTGTCGCGCCCGGTCAAGAGCGCCGGGTTGACGCGCGTGCGGGCATAGGTGACCGGGACGCCGATCTCGATCAGCACGTCGAGCACCATCCTCCCGGCCTCGAGCTCGCGGCGCAGCTCGCTCTCGCCCGGCAGCGCGACCGAGGGATGCACGACGTCGAACATGATCGCCATCGGCGCCCCGTCTGCGAGCAGCGTTCGGGTGACGGTCGTGGCGAAGGTGTCCTCGTCGAGCTCAAGGGCCTCGCCCGCGTCGCCTCCGACCGCCCGGTGCTCGATGTGAACGTCGACCGCCGACAGCTTCAGGCCGCGCCGTGCGGCGACCGACGAGTAGGGCTCAAGGCGCTCCAGGCGCTCCCCGAACGCCGGCGGCACCGCCACGCGACCAACGTAGGTGCCGCTGCCCTGGCGGCGGACGATCTCGCCCCCCTCCTCCAGGCGTCGCAGCGCGCTGCGCAGCGTGCCGCGGGACACGCCGAGCATCGTGGCGACCTCCTGCTCGGGCGGGAGCCGGTCGCCCGGCCGGTAGCGCCCGGGCGCCAGCCAGTCGCGCAGCGCCCGCTCGGCGCCGTCCACCAGCGACGGGCGCTCGGCCCGCCCCTGGCGGCCCTCGACCTCGGCGCTAGTTCTCGCTCGGCTGGCCATGCGCGACTCCTTGACCTGTCTGTGAGCGCAATCGTATGCGGGCGCGCGGCCGGACTCACCGATGGGCGCCCGCCGAGCTCTCCCGCCGCTGGCCGCGGCCGCGGCGGCGCGCGCCGGTAGCGCCGCTCAGCGCGCCCTCGGCGCGCCCCTACACGAGCGCAAGCGTCCGCTCTCGCTCGGCGGCCGCCGAGCGAGCCAGCCCCCGTGCGCGAGCCACGCGCTCGTCGTCCTGGCCGCGGAGGTTGACCTCCACCAGCAGCGCGGCCGATCTGCACGCGGCCTCCGCGAGCGTCGCGGCGGTGCACGCGTCGCCCAGCGCGTGGCGGCCGGCGCCGGGCGCGAGCTGGGAGGCGAGCGAGGCGACCTCCGCGGCGACCTGCGAGATCTCGAGCGGCACCTCGGCGGCGCCCGACAGGGCGCGGGCCACCGCCGCCGGCCGGCGCGGGTCCGAGGCCGACAGCCTCAGCGCCTCGAGCACCGGGCGGTAGGAGGCGAGGTCGCGCTGCGCCAGCTCCAGCGCGCGCTCGCGCAGCGCCACCGCGCGCTCGGCGGCGGAGCGCGCCCGCGGCGCGTCGCCCGCGTACGCGGCGACCATCGCCGTCAGCGCGGCCGCGGTGGCGCAGGTGAGAGCCGCCGCGGTTCCGCTCGCCGGCGCCGGGGTGCGGGCCGCGATCCGCGCCAGCACCTCGGCCAGCGGGTCATCGGCCAGGGAGGCCATCGGCCCTGCCCGCGCCGGCGCCCTGCGGCCGCCTGCGGCCGATTCTCGCCGTCACGCCGATCAGAACAGCCCCACCGTCCTGCCGTTCTCGTCGATGTCGATGTTCAGCGCCGCCGGCGTGCGGCCGAGCCCCGGCATCTGCACGATGTCCCCGCACAGCGGCACAAGCCACCCCGCGCCGGTGTAGGCGCGGATGTCGCGCACCGGGAGCGTGAAGCCCTCCGGGGCGTTGAGCAGCGTCGGGTCGGCCGACAGCGACAGATGGGTCTTGGCCATGCACACGGGGAAGTGGCTCAGGCCGTCGCGAGTGAACTGCGCCAGCTTCGCCTCGGCCTCCGGATAGAAGTAGACGTCGCGCGCCCCGTACACCTTGGTCGCGACCGCCTCGATCTTGTCCTGGATCGGCTCGTCGTCCTGGTAGAGCTGGTGGAACGTGTTGGGCTGCTCGCAGGCCTCCACGACCGCGCTGGCGAGGTCCGCCGCTCCGGCGCCGCCCTTCATGAACCCCTCGTTGGCCTCGGCCGCGAACGCGCCGGCCTCTATCGCCAGCCGCTTGCAGGCCTCGATCTCCTCGTTGGTGTCGCCCGGCATCCGGTTGACGGCTACCACGGCCGGCACCCCGAAGGTGGCGATCGTGCGCAGATGGTGGCGGACGTTGGCAAAGCCGGTCTCCAGCGCGTGCATCGCGGTCGTGCGGTCAGAGCGCGGGTCGTCCTCCAGGCCGCCGTGGTGCTTGATCGCGCGCACGGTGGTCACCAGCACCGCCGCCGACGGCGTGAGCTTCCCGAACCGGCAGACGATGTCGAAGAACTTCTCCATCCCCATGTCGGCCCCGAATCCGGACTCGGTCACGACGTAGTCGCCGAGCTTCATGCCGATCAGGTCGGCGATCAGCGAGTTGTTGCCGTGAGCGATGTTGGCGAACGGCCCGCAGTGCATCAGCACCGGCTGGCCCTCGAGCGTCTGCACCAGGTTGGGCTTGAGCGCGTCCTTGAGCAGCACCGTCATCGCGCCCGCGGCGCGCAGGTCCTCGGCCGTGATCGGCTTGCCGCCGTCGTATGAGTAGGCGGCGGTGATCGCGCCCAGCCGGCGGCGCAGGTCCTTGAGGTCGCGCGCCACGGCCATGATCGCCATCACCTCGGAGGCGGCGGTGATGTCAAAGCCGGTCTCACGCGGGTAGCCGTTGGCGCGGCCGCCCAGGCCGATCGTGATGTGGCGCAGCGCCCTGTCGTTCATGTCGACGGCTCGCCGCCAGCCCACGCGCAGCGCGTCGATCTTGTGCGGGTTGCCGTGCAGGATCGAGGCGTCGATCATCGCGGCCAGCAGGTTGTTTGCCGCGCCGATCGCGTGGATGTCGCCGGTGAAGTGCAGGTTGAGGTCCTCCATCGGCACCACCTGGGTGAGCCCGCCGCCGGCGGCGCCCCCCTTGATCCCGAACACGGGCCCCAGCGACGCCTCGCGCAGGCACGCGACCGGGCGCTTGCCGATCACGCCGAGGCCCTGCGTCAGCCCGACGAGCGTGGTCGTCTTGCCCTCCCCGGCCTTGGTCGGCGTCATCCCGGTCACGCAGATCAGCTTGCCGTTTGGGCGGTCGGCCAGGCGGTCGAGCACCGACAGCGACACCTTGGCCTTGTAGCGGCCGTAGGGCTCCAGCTCGTCGGCCTGAAGGCCGGCCGCGGCCCCGATCTCCTCGATCGGTGCGAGTACGGCTTCCTGGGCGATCTCAAGGCTTGACTTCATCTCCGTGACCCCTGTTGTGTTTCGTGGATCGTTTGCGAGCGGGCGCAGGCGGCGCCGGTCGGCCTCCGGCGGGCGCTCAGTGGCTGACCGCTGCGGCGGCGAGCTCTGACACCAGCCGGTCCTCGTAGAAGCGCTCGAGCCGGAACGGCTCGATCAGCTCCGGCTGGCGGCCCGTGGCGACCAGCTCGGCCAGCGTCTTGCCGACGATCGGGGCCGCCTTGAAACCGTAGGTGCCCCAGCCGGCCGAGACGTGGAAGTTGGACACCTCGGTCTGGCCGAGGATCGGGCTGTAGTCCGGGCTCAGGTCGCACAGTCCCGCCCAGCTTCGCAGAATCCGCGCGCGTTCGAGCTGCGGGAACAGCTCCAGCGAGTGGCGGCAGACGTCCTGCAGGAAGTTGAGCGTCCCCTGCATCCGGTAGGTGGTCCAGGGCTCGATCTCCGCGCCCATCAAGAACTCGCCGCGGTCGGTCTGGCTGATGTAGACGTGCATCTGCGAGGAGACGATCACCACGTCCAGCAGCGGCTTGAACGGCTCGGTCACGCACGCCTGCAGGATGTGCGTGGTGATCGGCATCCGCACCCCGGCCATGTCGGAGATCAGCGTCGTCCAGCCGGCGGTGCAGTTGAGCACCTGCCCGGCGCTGATCGTGCCGCGGTTGGTCTTGACCTTGGTGATGCGGCCGTTGGAGCGCTCCATGCCCAGCACCTCGGTGTACTGGTGGATCTCGGCCCCGCCCTGGTCGGCCGAGCGCGCGAACCCCCAGACGACCGCGTCGTGGCGGATGATCCCGCCCGGAGGGTGATACAGCGCGCCCATGATCGGCCAGGTCGCGTGCGGGTTGTCCACCTGCATCGCCGGCGCCAGGCGCTTGATCTCCTCCGGGTAGATCAGCCGGCTGTCGATCCCGTTGATGCGGTTGACCTCGGCGCGGTTGGCCATCACGAACATCGCCCGGTCCGAATGGGCGAGCGTCAGATGGCCGCACTGGGAGAACAGCAGGTTGAAGTTCAGCTCCTGGGAGAGCCCCTCGTAGAGCTTCACGCTCGCGTCGTAGAAGCGCGCCCCCTCCGGGGTCTTGTAGTTGGAGCGCAGGATCGTGGTGTTTCGCCCGGCCGCGCCGGAGCCGATGTAGCGCTTCTCGAGGATCGCGATGTCCCGGATCCCATGCTCGCGCAGGTAGTGGGCGGTCGCCAGCCCGTGCGAGCCGCCGCCGATGATCACCACCTCATAGGAGCCCTTCAGCTCCGGGCGCCGGCGCCACATCCGGCGCGGGCGGAAGATGTCAAGCATCGACGGTCTCCTCCTGGTCCGCCACGGTCGCCTCCTCGGGCTCGGCGTCGCCGACGCCGCCGCCGAGCGCCGCGAGCGCGTCCGCGCCGATCGGCCGGCCGCCCAGGTGCTCGCCCGCGTCGCAGACAACCCCCCACACGTACTCGCCGGTCGCCCAGCCGAACATGAACAGGTAGCGCTCCTGCGCCTCGCGGATCAGGATCCCGGGCTGGCGCGCGATCGACCCGGGGCGAAGCCCGCGCACGGGGGTCACCTGGGGGCGCAGGTCAAGCGCGCAGAAGCGCGCGAACACCTCGCGCGCCAGCGGGCCCACGACGGTGATGGCGCCGTAGGTGCAGGTCACATCGACGGTGGACACCGGGTCGCCGCAGCGCTCACGGGCGCTCTGGATGTCTCCGATCACCAGCGCGCGCGTGCGCGTCAGCCGGCACCACCAGGCGCCGTCGAGCGCGGTCGCGGCGCCGAAGGCAAGCGGCGCGCCGGCGGCCCGGTCCAGAGCCTCCGACGGCCCCTGCAGCTCGAGCTTGCCGACGTGGGAGACGTCCGCCCAGCCGACGGTCAGGCGCGCCGCCTGCGCCTCGGCCTGCGCGCCGGCGCCGAACTCGACGGCCACGTTCCAGCCGTCGCGCACCTCGATCCGCGCCCCGGCCGCGCGGGCCAGCGGCTCGATCGGCGAGCGGGCGATCGGCGCGGGATCGCCGGTCGCCGCCGCGACGCTCAGAAACTCGAGGCTCACGAGCGCAGCACCTCCCCGTCGGGGTCGTAGAAGGGCCGCGTCTGCACCTCGGCGCCGAGCGTGCGGCCCGCATCGGAGATCGTGATCCGCGCGCCGTCGCGCGCCAGCGGCGCCGGCACCCACGCCATCCCGATCGTTCGGTCGAGCACCGGCGAGTGGCGCGCGCTCGTGACCTGGCCGGCGGGCGCGCCGCGCTCGTCGAGCACGACCGCGCCCTCGGTCGGCACCGTGCCGTTGGGCATCGTGAAGCCGACCAGCGCGGTCGAGGGCTCCTGGCCGGAGTAGTGCTCGAGCGCCCAGCGGCCGATGAAGTCCTGGTCCTTGTCGAGCTTGACGATCCAGGACATGCCGGCGCCGTAAGGGGTCGACTCGGAGTCGGTGTCCTGGCCGACGATGATGTGCATCTTCTGCAGGCGCAGGATCCGCTGCGGCTCAAGGCCGAACGGGCGCAGGCCGCGGTCGGCTCCGGCGGCCATCAGCGCGTCCCACAGGTGCTCCCCGTAGGCGGCCGGGCAGTGGATCTCGTAGCCGACCTCGCCCACGAACCCGATCCGCAGGATCAGGCACGGCACCCCGGCCACCTGCGCATGCCGCGCGTCCAGGTAGCGAAACGCATCCGCCGAGCAGTCCAGGTCGGTGACCGAGGAGAGGATCTCGCGCGCGGCGGGCCCGGCCAGGTTGACCGCGGCCAGCCCCTGGGTGACGTCGGTCAGCGCCACGTCAAGGCGCCAGTCGGCCAGCCACCAGGAGAACCACTCCTCAACGGCGCCGGCGCCGCTTGAGGTCGTGGTCACGTAGAAGGTGCGCTCGTCGATCCGGCAGATCGTGCCGTCGTCGACGATCCGCCCGGCGTCGGAGGAGATCACGCCGTAGCGGATCCGCCCGGGCTTGAGGTCCGAGAAGCGGTTGGGGTAAAGGCGGTCCAGGAACTCGCCCGCGTCGGGGCCGCGGACCAGAAGCTTGCCCAGCGTGGAGACGTCGATCAGGCCGGCGGCGCGGTTTACGGCCAGCGCCTCGGCCTGCGGGTCGCCGTAGTCGTAGGGGCGGCGCCAGTCGCCGGCCCACTTGATGCTCGCGCCCAGCCGCCGGTGGCGATCGTGGATCGGCGAGCGCTTGGCCGGCTCGACCGGCCGCCCGCCGAGGATCCCCATCGGCACCGAGACCCAGGGGGGCCGGGCGGTGGTGACGCCGACGTCGGCGAGGCTCTGCCCGGTGTGCGAGGCCATCAGCCTCACCGACGAAAGCTGGCACATGCGGCCCTGGCATGGGCCCATGGTCACGGTCGTGTAGCGCTTGGAGAGCTCGATCGAGTCATAGCCCTCCTTGATTGAGAGCTTGATGTCCTTGGCGGTGACGTCCTCGCACAGGCAGGCGAAGCACTTGCCGCGCCCCTCGCCGGCCACCGGCGGCCCAAGCGCCACGGGGCCGGCCGGCGGCGCGGCCTGCGGCGGCTGCGCGAGCGCCCGCTCGCGCTCGCGTGAGCCGTCGTCTCCGAGGCCCAGGTGGTGCGCGGCACGCAGCCCGGCCAGCTCGCCCGAGCGCTCGGCCTCGCCGGCGCCCCCGGCGCCGGCGACCTCGCCCGCGGCGAACACGCCCGCCGGCAGCTCGGTCAGCGCAAAGTGCCCGTGCTGCGGGTCATAGGCGGTCTGCGCGCCGGCCTGAAGCGCAAGCGAGGTGGCGGGCGCGAGCCCGCCGGAGACGACGACCAGGTCGCAGTCAAACGCGTGCTCGTCGCCGGCGGTCGATCCGGCCGGGGCGATGGTCGCCGACTGCACCGCGCGCGAGCCCTTGGCCTCGATCACGGTGTGGCCGGTGAAGACGGGCACGCCCCGGTCGCGCAGCGCCGTCGCCAGCTCGCCGGCCTGGGTGCGCAGGTCGGCGACCGCGACGATCTGGGTGCCGGCGTCGCGCAGCTCGAGCGCCGCCTCAAGGCCGCGGTCGGAGGTGGTGGCGACCACCGCCCGCGAGCCGGGGCTGACCGACCACATCGCGGCCAGTCGCCTGGCGCCGCCGGACAGCATCACCCCCGGCAGGTCGTTGCCGGCGAACACCAGCGGCTGCTCGATCGCGCCGGTGGCGAACACGTGCGCGCGCGCGCGGACCTGGTGCAGCGTGTCGCCCTGCCAGACGGGCACCAGCCCGTCGAAGACGCCCAGCGCGACCCCGCCCTCCAGCAGCTCGACGCCGGCGCCGCGCACCTCGCCGATCAGCGCCTCGAGCGCCGCGCGGTCCCCCGCCCACAGCGCCTGTCCGCCCAAGCGCAGGCCCTCGTCGCAGAGCACCACATCGGCGCCCAGGCGGGCCGCGGCCAGCGCCGCGTGCAGCCCGGCGAGGCCTCCGCCGCACACCAGCACGTCCGCGTGGCGGCGACGGTACTCGGTGCGCCACTCGCGCTGCGGCTGGGAGCGGCGCAGCCTCCCCAGGCCGGCGGCGTGACGCAGGACGCGCTCATACAGCGGCCACAGCCGCCGGGGGCGGATGAACGTCTTGTAGTAGAAGCCGGGCGGCGTGAACGGGCCGCCGAACAGGTCGGTGGCGCGCATCAGGTCGTGCTCCAGCGACGGGGTCGCGTTGACGTGCGTGACCTGGATGCCGTCGCGCGCGGGCTCGACGCAGGCGCGCGCGCCCGCCGCGCCGTCGACGGCGCAGATGCAGTTGGGGCACTGGCCGGCGACGCACATCAGCCCGCGCCGCCGGTGGTACTTGAACGAGCGGCTGAACGTCCGCTGCCCGGCCGCGTACAGCGCCGAGGCGATCGTGTCGCCCTCGTAGGCGCGCACCCTGCGACCGTCGAAGGTGAAGCTGATCTCGCGGCCGCGGTCGATCAGCTCGCCGGGCCGGGGCGCCAGCCGGCTCATGGCAGGCTCACCGAGATGACCTCGTTGGTGCGCGTGTCGCGCTCGGCGTAGAACCACGCCCGGCAACCCGACCGGTGGTGCCACCACTCGCGCTGCACGCCGGCCACGTTGTTGCGGAAGTAGTTGTAGGCGTTCAGCTCGCGAAAGCTCGGCGCCGTCTTGGGCCGCGGCGAGACCTCTCCCCCGTAGCCGAAGTCGGTCACCTCGCGCACCCCGCAGTTGGGGCACTCCAGGGTGAATGACATGGCGCGGACGCTACGCCCGGCGGCTGATTCTGTCCAATATTGATTCGTACGTCTGTGATCTATCATCGGTATCACAGGCCCGGCGGGCGCCCCGACCGCGGCCGGCCGGGCGGCCCGCCATCCGGCTCTCATCGACCGCAAGCCAACACCCCCATGGAGCTGAGGCAGCTTCGCTACTTCGTCGCCGTCGCCGAGGAGCTGCACTTCCGCCGCGCCGCGCAGCGGCTGCACATCTCCCAGCCGCCGCTCACGCGCCAGATCGCGGCCCTGGAGGCGGAGCTCGGCTGCGCGCTCTTGGAGCGCAGCCGCAGGCGCGTGGAGCTCACGCCTGCCGGCGAGGCGTTCCTGGCCCAGGCCCGCGCGATGCTCGCAGAGCTTGACGCGGCCGTCGGCGCGGCGCGCGCGATCGGCTCCGGGCAGGCCGGCGTGCTGCGGATCGGCTTCGTCGGCTCGGCGCTGTCGTCGCTGGTGCCCGCCGCCGTGCAACGGTTTCGCCGCGCGCGTCCGGGCGTGGAGATCCAGCTGCGGGAGCGCTCGACGGTCCAGGCGCTGCGCGCGCTTGCCTCCGGCGAGCTCGACGTGGGGCTCGTGCGACCGCCGATCGAGCCCGACGCTGCGCTTGAGGCGGAGGTCGTCATGCGCGAGCGGACGATCGCGGCCCTGCCCGCCGGCCACGAGCTCGCGGCGCTTGAGCGCGTCCCGCTCGGGCGCCTTGCGGCGCAGCCGCTGGTGATGTTCCCGCGTCGGCAGGCGCCGGGCTTCCACGACCTGCTGATCGGGCGCATGGCGGCCACGGGGACCACCCCCCGGGTCGTCCAGCAGGCGCCCGAGATGCTGACGATCATCGGCCTGGTCGCCGCCGGGATCGGCGTCTCGCCGGTGCCCGAGTCGGTGGCGCACGTGGCGCTGGACGGCGTCGCCTACCGGCCGCTGATCGGCGCGCCGGACACCGAGCTGGTCGCCGTGTGGCGACGCGACGCCGCCTCGCCGCAGGCGGCCGCGTTCGTCGCCCAGACGCGCCTTGCGGCCGGCGCGCTGCGCGCAGCCGCGGGGGCCGCCGCGCACGGGCGCCCGAGCCGGAGCCCCAGCCCCGCGCGTTGACCGCCCAGCGCGGTCAGGCGCCGACCGCGCGCAGGTGCGCCCCGCCGTCGCGGCGCGCCTCGATCTGCTCGAGCTTGGCCAGCAGGTTCTGCGCCATGCGGATCGAGGCCGCGTCGATCAGCCGCCCGTCCAGGGAGACGGCGCCGCGGCCCTGTGCCGCCGCCTCCTCCATGGCCGCCACGATCCGCCTGGTCCGCTGCGCCAGGTGCTCCGACGGCGTGAACACGCGGTTGGCCAGCTCGATCTGGCTGGGGTGGATCGCCCACTTGCCCTCGTAGCCGAGCACGGCGGCGCGACGCGCGGAGGCGAGGTATCCCTCGGGGTCGGTGAAGTCGCCGAACGGCCCGTCGATCGGCCGCAGGCCGTGCGCGCGGCAGATCACCGCGATCCGCGACAGCGCGTAGTGCCACTGGTCGCCGAGGTGAAGCGCGCGGTCGCCGCCGTCGCCCAGCGGATCGGCCAGCATCGCGTAGTCGGGGTTGGTGCCGCCGATCGAGGTGGTGTAGCTCTGCAGCGAGGCGGCGTAGTCGGCGACGCCGAACACCATCGCCTCCATCCTCTCCGGACAGGCGGTGGCGATCTGCTCGCAGTTGACCATCCCGATCGCGGTCTCGATCAGGACGCAGATCGCGATCCGGCGCGGCAGCCGGCACGCCTCCTCGATCTGGGACAGAAGCGTCGCGACCAGGTGCACGTCGCCCGCGCCGGAGACCTTGGGGATCATGATCGAGTCGAGGTGGCGGCCCGCCTGCTCGACGACGTCGACGATGTCCCGGTAGCACCAGTGCGTGTCCAGGCCGTTGATCCGAAGCGACACCGAGCAGCGCGACCAGTCGAGCTCCCGCAGGGCATCGATCACGTTGGCCCGCGCCCGCTCCTTGTCGTCGGGCGCGACGGCGTCCTCCAGGTCCAGCATCACGATGTCGGCGCCCAGCGTGGGCGCCTTCTCGAGCATCCGCTCGTTGGAGCCGGGGACGGCGAGCTCGGAGCGGTGAAGGCGGGTGCGGGTGGGGCTGTTTGCGGTCATGGGCGCGACAGTCAAGCGCGGCCGGACCGGCCGCGCAAGCAATTTGAATCAATTTGTACATTCATAGAATGGATTCGATGGATCGCACGGGGCTGCGCGGGTACGCTCATCCGATGAGCGAGATCCCCTCCCCGATCAACCCCCCCGAGCGGCTGCTGTGCGGCCCCGGCCCCTGCAACGTCTCCCCGGCCGTCCTGCAGGCCATGCAGCGCCCGCTGCTCGGCCACATGGACCCGGACTTCATCGATCTGCTCGGCGAGGTCGTCTCGCTTCTGCGGATCGCCTGGAACGCCCGCTCCGGGCTGGTGCTGCCGCTGCAGTCGACCGGCACCGCCGGGATGGAGGCCGGGCTGGCGCACCTGCTCGAGCCGGGGGATGAGGCGATCATCGCGGTCAACGGCTTCTTCGGCCGGCGGATGGTCGAGATCGCGCGGCGCCTGGGCGCGGAGGTCGTCTCGGTGCAGGCGGACTGGGGCGAGGCGGTCGACAACGAGCGGATCCTGGAGGCGCTTGACCGCCACCCCCGGGCGCGGCTGGTGGCCGTCGTGCACGCCGAGACCTCGTCGGGCGTACGGCACCCGCTGGCGGAGCTGGGCGCCGCGCTGCGCGGCGGCGATGTGCTGCTGATGGCCGACTGCGTGACCTCGCTGGGCGGCTGCGAGCTGGACTTCGACGGCTGGGGCGTCGACTACGCCTACTCCTGCTCGCAGAAGTGCATCGGCGCCCCGCCGGGGATGTCGCCGGTCGCCGTCTCCGACCGCGCGCTGGAGCGCATCGAGGCGCGCGCGGCCTCGACGGGCGACGGGCGCGCCGCCGGCGGCCTGCCCTACTCGCTTGACCTGCTGCTGCTGCGCGACTACTGGGTGCGACGCCCGATGACCTACCACCACACCGCCCCGGTGCTGCACATCTACGCCATGCACGAGGCGCTGCGCGAGGTGGCGGTCGAGGGGCTCGAGGCCCGCTGGGCACGCCACGCCGAGGCGGGCGCGTTCCTTCAGGCGGCGCTCGTGGAGCGGGGGCTGGAGCTCCTCGCCGACGAGCCCCACCGCCTGTCGCAGCTGACGGCCGTGCGCGTCCCCGACGGTGTCGACGGCGGGCGCGTGCAGACGCGGATGCTGCGCGAGCACGGGATCGAGATCGGCGGCGGGCTCGGCCCGATCGCGCCTCCGATGTGGCGCCTTGGCCTGATGGGGGTCAACGCCCGCGTGGCGGTCGCCGAGCGGCTGCTGGAGGCGCTTGACGCGGTGCTCGAATCCGAGCCTTCCTTCGCGGCGCGCGCCTGAGACGGCCGCCACGCGTGGCGCCTGCGTCTTGGCGTGGCGGCAGCGCTCTGACCTCCTCAGGGCGCGGGCGCCGCGGCGCGGGCGGCCTGCAGCGTGTTGCGCACCAGCATCGCGATCGTCATCGGCCCGACGCCGCCGGGGACGGGCGTGATCAGCGCGGCCACCTCGGCGGCGGAGTCGAACTCGACATCGCCGACCAGCCCGTCGCCGGTGCGGTTGATGCCGACGTCGATCACGGTCGCGCCCGGCTTTATCCAATCGCCGCCGATCATCTGCGCGCGGCCGACCGCCGCGATCAGGATGTCGGCCCGGCGGCAGACGCTGGGCAGGTCGCGGGTGCGCGAGTGGCACAGCGTGACGGTCGCGTTCTCGGCCAGCAGCAGCTGGGCGACCGGCTTGCCCACCAAATCTGAGCGGCCGACCACGACCGCCTCCGCCCCCTCCATCGCCACCTGATGGCGCGCGAGCAGCTCGATCACGCCCGCGGGCGTGCACGGCCGAAGGCCCGGCAGCCCCTTCGCCAAAAGGCCGGCGGACACGGGCGTCAGCCCATCGACGTCCTTGCCGGCGTCGATCAGCGTCGTCAGCCGCGAGCCGTCGATGTGCGCCGGGGTCGGCAGCTGAAGCAGGATGCCGGAGACCCGGTCGTCGCCGTTGAGCTGCCGGATCAGCTCCGCCACCTCCTGCTCGGTGGCCGACGCCGGCAGGTCGTGGCGGAAGCCCTCGATCCCCACCTCGGCGCACGCCCGCTGCTTTCCCGCCACGTACACCGCCGAGGCTGGATCGTCCCCGACCAGCACGGTCGCCAGGCCGGGCCGGCGCCCACCTGAGGCCACCCACTGCTCCACCTGCGCCCGCACCTCCTCGCGGACCTGCTGTGCTATTGCCCTTCCGTCGATCAGCTCTGCGCTCATAGAACCAATTCGTCCAATATGTCCGGGGTTTCAGTGCCGCGCACCTTAGCGTCGCGGTCGCCCGCGCCGCCGGGCGCCCGCCCGGACGCCACCCCGCCGGCCTGCCGCCGGCGGCCGGCCGCACCGCCGGCCTGCGCCTTGTCCGCGACCGCGCGGCTGGTGCGCGAGCCCCTGGCGTGCACGCCCGCGCCGCAGGTGGTGCTGCGGTTGCTGAGCGCGGAGCGGCTGCCGTTCGCGCTCTGCGGCGCCTGGGCGGGCGGTGGGGCGATCGTCGGCTCAGAGCCGCTGGCCGTCGCCGACGTCGCCGACGACCCGTTTGAGATCCTGGACCTGCTGCCCGGGGTCGACGCGTCCGCCGTGGCAGGGATCGACCCAGGGATCGACGCGGCCGGCAGCCCCAGCGCGTCCGCCGTCCCCGGGGTCGACGCGCCCCGCGGCCGGCAGGCGGCCGGCGCCGCATCTGCGCCGGTCGGCGGCGGCTGGTTCGGATGGCTGGGGTTTCGCCTGTCTGCGCGCGTGGAGGACGTGCCGCTCGCCCCGTGGCGGCCGGTCGCCCTGCCGGACTTTCACCTCGCCTACTACGACCACGTCCTGCGGCGCGACCTGGCAGGGCGATGGTGGTTTGAGGCGCTTGAGACCGAGGCGCGCCGCGAGGCGCTGGCCGCGCGTCGCGAGCACCTCGCCCGGCTGCTTGCGCGGGCGGCGGGCGAACGCGCCCCGCGCCCGCGCTCTGCGCCCCGCGCGCTTGAGCTGGAGCGCGGCGATGCCGCCCACCATCTGGACGCGGTCGCCGACTGCCGGGCGCGGATCGCTTCAGGCGAGATCTTCCAGGCCAACCTCTGCCTGCGGCTCGAGGGCCTGTTCGACGGCACCGCCGCCGAGCTGCTGGGCAGCGCGCTGAGCAGGATCTCGCCGCCCTACGCGGCCGCGTTCGACACGCCCGCGGGCGCCATCGCCTCGCTCTCTCCGGAGCTGTTCCTGCGCCGCCGCGGCCGCGATGTCGTGACCGGGCCGATCAAGGGCACGCTCGAGCGCGAGCGCGACCCCGTGCGCGCCGCCGCCGCCCTGCGCGCACTGCGGCGCTCGGCCAAGGACGCGGCGGAGCACGTGATGATCGTCGACCTGATGCGCAACGACCTGGGGCGCGTGTGCGAGTACGGCACGGTTCAAGCGCCCCGCCGGCCATCGGCCGAGGCGCACCCCGGGGTGTGGCATCTGGTCTCATACGTGCGCGGGCGCCTGCGGGCGCAGGTCGGCGATGCCCAGCTGCTGCGCGCCACCTTTCCCCCCGGGTCGGTCACCGGCGCCCCAAAGGTGCAGTCGCTGAAGGTGATCGCGCGCCTGGAGCGCTGCGGACGCGAGGTCTACACCGGGTCGGTGGGCTTCAGCAGCCCGGTCGCGGGCCTTGAGCTGAGCGTCGCGATCCGCACGCTGGAGCTCTGCGCCGGCCGGCTGTGGCTGGGAGCCGGCGGCGGGATCGTGGCGGACTCCGACCCTCGCCGGGAGCTTAAGGAGGCGCTCGCCAAGGCCCGGCCGATCGCGGCCGCGGTGGGAGCGAGGGTGCGCGTGCGCGCGGGCGCCCGGTGAGCAGGGCGCTGCCGAGCGCGCCACCGGCAAACGGCGCCGCGGTGGGAGCGCCGCCGCCTGACCCCGCGCTGGGCATCTTCGAGACGCTCCTGTTCGCCGAGGGCAGGATCCACGCGGCCGAGGAGCACCTGAGCCGTCTGCGGCGCTCGGCCATCGAGCTGTACGGCCTGCGGGCGCCCGCCTCGCTTCCCCGGCGCCTGGCGGCGCTCGAGCGCCGCCTCGCCGGCGCGGAGCGCCCCGGCGCCGCGTGCGCGCAGGAGCGCCGCGTGAGGATCGACGCGCGCCCCTCCGGCGGGCGCCTGCTCACCGAGATCACGCTCGCTGCGCCCCACCGCGTCGAGCGCAGGCCCCGCGCGCTGGCGCCCGTGACGCTCGCCGGCGGCCTGGGCGCGCACAAGTGGCGCGACCGCCGGCTGCTTGACCTGCTCGGGGCCGACCCCGTGCCGCTGCTGGTCGACGAGCACGGCTGGGTTCTGGAGGCCGCGTGGGCGAACGTGTGGCTGCTTGCGGGCGCGCAGCTGAGCACGCCCCCGGCCGACGGCCGCATCCTGCCCGGCGTCACCAGGGCGCTCTTGCTGGAGCGCGCGCCGGCGCTTGGCCTGCGCGCCTGCGAGCGCCCGATCTCGGTGCAGGAGCTGGGGCCCGGCGCGACCGTGCTGTTGACCTCGGCCGTGCGCCTGGCGGTCTGCGCCGCCGTGGGCCGGGCGCCGGCGCGCGAGCCGGACCAGGTGAAGCTGATCCGCGCGGCGCTGCGCCGGCCCTGAGGCGAGCGCACGCACCCGCCTCAGCCCAGCGCACGCACCCGCCTCAGCCCAGCGCACACGCACCCGCTTCTAAAGTGCGCGGCGTGCTGATCCGCCATGCCGAGGCCGACCGGGACGCCGCCGCGTGCGCGGCGATCTACGCGCCCGCGGTCCAGGAGGGCGTCGCCTCGCTTGAGGAGCGCGCGCCCGAGCCGCACGAGATGGCGGAGCGCATCCGCGTGATCTCCCGCCACTACCCGTGGCTGGTGGCCGAGATCGACGGTTTGGTGGTCGGCTATGCGTATGCCGGCCGCCACCGCGAGCGGGCGTCCTACCGCTGGACGGCCGACTGCACCGTGTACGTCGATTCCGCACACCACCGCCGGGGCGTGGGCCGGGCGCTGTACGGGGCGCTGCTCGACCTGCTGCGCCGCCAGGGGGTGTGCACGGTCTGCGCCGGCATCACGCTCCCCAACCAGGCCAGCGTCGGGCTGCACGAGGCGATGGGCTTTGAGCCAGTCGGGGTCTACAGGGACATCGCCTACAAGCACGGCGCCTGGCGCAGCACGGGATGGTGGCGGCGCTCCCTGCGAGCCCCCGGAGACGATGGGCCACCGCCGCAGCTGCTGGGCCCGCAGCGCCTCTCAGACCTTCAGGATGCGGGGCCGTCGCCGGGGGAGGAGCTGCGCGCAGCCGACGGGGCGGCCTCGCGCGCCCCGCGCGAGCGCTCGCCGGCCGCCTGACCGCCGCCGTCCGCCCGGCCGGCGAGCGGGAGGTGGATCGAGAAGGTCGAGCCGTCCACCGACACGCGGCCGCCGTGAGCTTGCGCGACCGCCGCGACGATCGCCAGGCCCAGCCCTGACCCCGGCCGCGCGGCCGCCCCCGGCCCGCGCCAGAAGCGCTCGAACAGCCGGTCGTGCAGCTCGGGCGCGGGCCCGGGCCCCTCGTCGGAGACCGAGATCCGGGCCTGGCCCCCATCGCGGGCCACGTCGACGCGCACCTTGCCGCCGGGAGGGCCGTGGACGAGCCCGTTTCGCACGAGGTTGCCCAGCGCCCGCGCCAGCGCATCCGGGTCCCCTTCGACGCTCAGCGCGGCCAGCTCGCCGACCGTCACGCGCTGGCCCTCCTGCGCCACCACCGCGCGCGCCAGGTCGTCGAGCGCCACCGGCCGGGCGGCCGCCGCCGGCGCCGGCGTCCCGGCTCGCTCCAGCGCCAGCAGCGAGTCCACGAGCGAGGCCAGGCGCGCCGCGTCGTGGGCGAGCTCGTCCAGGATCTCCTCGTCTGCTCCGTGCCTGGCCGCATACTGGACGTTGCCCAGAAGCGAGGTGACCGGCGTGCGCAGCTCGTGCGAGGCGTCGGCGATCAGCCTGCGCTCCGCGTCGCGGGCGCGCGCGAGCGCCGCGAGCATCCCGTTGAGCACCCGCGTCAGCCGTCCCACCTCGTCCCGGCTGTCGTCGTCGGGCAGGCGATGGGACGGGTCCGCGGTCCGCTGGACCTCCCCGGCGACGTCCGCGAGCGCGCGCAGCGGCCTCAGGCCCCGCCGCACGAGCAGCGCGGCCGCAGCGGCTGCGACGAGCGCGATCGCCCCGCCGACGAGCGCGATCAGCGCGCCCAGCCGGCCGGTCGTCGCCGAGATGTCCGAGGTGTCGGAGGCGACCAGCACCGCGCCCCCCGCGGCGGGGCCGAAGCCGCTGGCGATCGGCGCCGCGTAGAGGCGAAGCGGCCGCCCGCCCAGCTGGATCGTCTGCACCCCGGTGGCGCCGCGCAGGCGCGCGGCGCGCGCGAGCGCGTCCTGGGGCAGCACCCGCGCTCCGAGGCTGAGCGAACGCGCGAGGATTCGCCCGCGAGCGTCCAGCACCTCGACCAGGGCCTGGCGGCCCGACAGCGGGGACTCCAGCGCGCCCGGCTCGTCGAGCACCGCGGGCGTGGAGACCGCCAGCTGCGCCACCTCCTGCGCGCGCTCGCGCAGCGCCGCATCCAGCGAAAGGTAGAGCTCGTGGCGCACCAGCAGGACCGCCGCCACGCCCAGCAGCGCCACGGCCACGAGCACCGACCCGGCCGCCGCCCCCGCCACGCGGACGCTCAGCGACACCCGCCGCGGGCGCCCGCCGCCCGGCCGGTCCCGCGGCGCCAGACGCGCTGCACCTCCGGGTCCCGGCTTGCCGCTCACAAGCAATCGGCGCCCCGGGGCGTTGTGCATGGAGCGGTGCGCAGCTCCCAAAACCTCACTGTTGCGGATAATCTCTGCGCACCGGCAACACGGAGGCTTGCAAGGTGGTGCATCTGGAGGATCGGCCGGGCGGACCGGTGAGGGTCCTGCTCGTGCAGGATGAAGCAGACGGCGTGCGGGCGCTCGGCCTCGGGGCGATGCTCCGGGCGGCCTGGCCGCGCGGCCTTGTGCTCTGCCAGACCCAGACGGTCGCCGATGCCGCGCACGAGCTGGCCGACCACGGCGCCACCTGCGTGCTGCTGGACGCCCACGGAGCGCCGCGGGGCCGCGCCGAGGACCAGGTTCGCAGGCTCGCCGCCGTCGCGCCGGACACGCCGGTCGTGGTGCTGTCCGACAGCGCCGATGAGAACCTGAGCGTGCTCACCGTCAGGGCCGGCGCCCAGGACCAGCTTGACTGGCGCAGCCTGAGCCCGGCCGCGCTGCGTCGCAGCCTGCGCCTGGCGATCGAGCGCAAGCGCTCGGAGACCGAGCTTGCGCAGCAGGCGCTGCACGATCCGCTCACGGGCCTTCCCAACCGCGCGCTGTTCCTGGACCGCCTGCGCGGCGCGCTGGATCGCAGCCGGCGCACCGGCGGCCCCGTCACCGTGCTGTTCCTCGACGTCGACCAGTTCAAGCAGATCAACGACTCGCTGGGCCACGCCGCGGGCGACCGCCTGCTGAGCGTGCTCGCCGACCGCTTCCGGGCGCTGCTTCGGCCGATGGACACCGTCGCCCGCTACGGAGGGGACGAGTTCACGTTCCTGTTCGAGGGCCTTCAGGGCGAGCGCGAGGCGCGCCTGGTGGCCGGCCGCATCAGCCACAGCGCGGGGACGATGGTCACGCTCGGAGAGCACCGGCAGAGCATCTCGGTGAGCATCGGCATCGCCGTGGTCAGCGACGCCGCCCTGGCGCTCGAGGAGGTCGTGCGCCGCGCCGACGCGGCCATGTACCGCGCCAAGCAGCTTGGGGGCGATCGCGCGGAGCTCTACGACCCGCAGGGTGGCGCAGAGCCCGGCGAGCCGGGCCAGCCGGGGCGGGCACGCCAGGGGGCGGCCCCCGGCGGGGACCCGGCGCAGACAGGCGATCCGGCGGATGCGGGCGGGCGTCCGCTCGCGTCGGCCGCCGGTGAGGGCGGGCTCGAGGCCGAGCTGCGCGGGGCGCTTGAGCTCGCCCAGCTGCGGCTGCACTTCCAGCCTCACGTCACGCTTGCGGCCGAGACCGGCCTGGCGGGGTTTGAGGCGCTGCTGCGCTGGCAGCATCCGCGGCGGGGCCTGCTGGATCCGCCGCAGTTCATCGAGCTCGCCGAGCAAAGCGGCCTGATCGTCGAGATCGGAGACTGGGTGGTCAAGGAGGCGCTCGCGCAGGCGGCCCGCTGGCACAAGCGGCGGCCGTCGCTGTCGCTGTCGCTCAACCTCTCGGCGCGCCAGCTGGCCGATCCCGGCCTGTCGGGACGGCTGCGCAAGCTGATCGTCGATGCCGGGCACGACCCGGCGCTCGTGTGCCTGGAGGTCCCCGCACGGGCGATCGCCGAGCAGCCCGAGCACGCCCGCGGCTGGCTTGACGAGCTTTGCCGGATCGGCGTCAGGCTGGCGATCGACGACATCGGGGCCGTGATGCCGGCGCGCGAGGCGCTTTCGGGACTGCCCGTCCACGCGCTCAAGCTCGACCGACGCCTGATCGCGGCGATGGACCCTGAGGCGCTGCGCGACGCGGTCTCGCTGGCGCACTCGCTCGGCCTGCAGGCGGTGGCCGAGGGGATCGAGACCGACGCCCAGCTGGCGGCGGCGCGCAGGCTCGGCTGCGACGGGGCGCAGGGCTACCTGTTCAGCCCGCCGATGCCGGTCGAGAGCATCGAGCGGCTGATCGCCGCCTGACGGGCCCGGCGCCCCTCGGCGCGACCGCCGCTCCGGCGCCCCGCGGCACGACGGCCGCTCCGGCGCCCCGCGGCGCGACCGCCGCTCCGGCGCCCCGCGGCGCGACCGCCGCTCCGGCGCCCCTCGGCCCCCTCGCGCAGCCATCTCAGGCGCGCAGCTGGAAGCCGACCCCGCGCAGGGTCCTGATCAGCGGTGGATCGCCCAGCTTGCGCCGCAGCCTGGTCACGTAGCGGTCGACGACGTTGGGGACCGCGCCCCCGTGCCACACCTCCTCCAGCGCCCTTGAGCGCGTGACGGCGCCGCCGCCGGAGCGCAGCAGAAGCTCAAGCAGCGCGGTCTCGCGGGCGGTGAGCGCCAGCCGGCGGCCGGCCCGGGTGGCGGTCCGCGTGGCCGTGTCCAGCGTCACGTCCGCGTAGCTGATCACCGGTCCGCGCGAGCCCGCGCGCCGGGCGAGCGCGCGCAGCCGCGCCACCAGCTCGGCGACGGCGAACGGCTTGACCAGGTAGTCGTCGGCGCCCGCCTCAAGCCCCGCGACCCGGTCGGCGACCGCGTCGCGCGCGGTCAGCATCAGGATCGGGGTGAGCACGCCCTTGTCGCGCAGCCGCCGGCAGACAGCCAGGCCGTCGGGCGGGGGGATCGCCACGTCGAGCACGATCGCGTCCGGGGCGAAGCGCTCGGCGGCGGCGAGCGCCGAGCCGCCGTCGGCGGCGAGCTGCACCTCGAACCCCTCCGCGGCCAGGCTGCGGCGCAGCATCCTCGCCAGCGGCGGATCGTCGTCGACGACGAGCACCCGGCCGCCGTCCATCCGCCTCACCCGCCGGCGACGTCCCGTCGCAGGAAGACCAGGAACGCGGCCGTCAGCGACGGGAGCGCATAGAGCGCGCACACCCACAGCGCGCGCAGGATCGGAGTCCAGTCGATCGGCGTGCGCAGCAGGCCCTGCCAAGCGTTGAACTGCGTGCTCAGCAGGTACGGCTGCAGTCCGCTGAGGCCGGGGAGGATCCCGATCAGCTGGATCAGCAGCGACACCATCAGCGTCCCCACGACGGCGGCGGCGCTGTTGCGCGTGATCGTCGACAAAAGCAGCCCGATGCACACGATCGCCGCGATCGGTATCAGGTAGACCAGGAGCGCGACGTAGACGAGCTCGAGCGCCCTGGGCGCCGAGACGACGGTCCCCGACAGGCTCTGCAGCGAGTTGAAGCCCGACTGCAGCGAGCCCGCGATCACGGCCACCGTGCCGCACAGCAGGATCGCGACGACCGCATAGGTGGCGGCCGCCAGCGCCTTGCCGCAGAACAGCTGCCAGCGCTCGAGCGAGCGCGTGAAGATCGTCTTCAGCGTGCCGTTGTGGTCCTCTGAGGCGAAGATGTCCCCGGCCACCAGCGCGGTGATCAGGGGGAACATCCAGATCGCGCCGAACAGCAGGATCACGAGCGGCACCGCCAGCCCGCTGCGGTTGAGGTAGTCGGAGAAGGCGAAGTCGCCGTGGCCGTGGTGGTGCTGGATGCGGATCGCGATCACGAACAGGATCGGCACGATCACGGCCGCCCCGAGCCCCAGGTAGGTGCGCTTCTGGAAGCGCAGCTTGAACAGCTCCCAGCGGTAGACCGTCGCCACGCCGGGTGTCATCGCGCCGCTCCCCCGCCGTGCGCGGCCTGCGCCAAGGCGGCGACGCCGTCCCCGGCCGCCCGCGCGGCCGCCTCGCCGTCGCCCTCGGTGAAGGAGAAGAACAGGTCCTCCAGGGTGACCGCCTGCGGCGTGAGCGCCCTGATCAGGGCGCCGGCCTCCACCAGCGCCTGCGACAGCTCGGCCACCGACGCCTCCTCGGCGACGAAGGTGATCCGGCCGTGCTCGAGCGTCACGTCCGCGATCCCCGGCTGGGCCCTGCAGACCTCCAGGGCCCGCGCGTCGTCGGTGGTCTGAAGCCGGTAGCGCGAGCCGCCGCCGGCCGCCAGCGCGGCGATCTCGCCCTCGTAGACGATCCTGCCGGCGCGCACGATCGCCACGCGGTTGCAGACCTCCTGCACCTCGCCCAGGAGGTGGCTTGACAGCAGCACGGTGATGCCCTGGGCGGCCAGGCGACGGATCAGCAGGCGCATGTCGCGCATGCCGGCGGGGTCAAGGCCCGTGGCGGGCTCGTCGAGCAGCAGCAGCCGTGGCGCGCGAAGCAGCGCGGCCGCGATCCCCAGCCGCTGGCGCATCCCGTGCGAGTAGCCGCCGACGCGATCGCGCTGGCGGTCGCTGAGCTCGACCGTCTCAAGCGCCGCGTCGATGCGATCGCCGGCGTCGCCGCCGTCGAAGGCCGCCAGCAGCTCCAGGTTGCGCCTGGCGGTCAGATACGGGTAGAACGTGGGAGCCTCAACGAACCCGGCGACGCCCTCAAGCGCCCGCACGCTCTGCATCGGGTCGCGGCCGAACAGGCGCACCGTGCCGGCCGTCGGCCGGATCAGCCCGAGCATCATTCGCAGCGACGTGGTCTTGCCGGCGCCGTTTGGCCCCAGGTAGCCGTACACGTCGCCTGAGCGCACCGTCAAATCCACGCCGGCCACCGCGGTCAGGTCCCCGTAGCGCTTGACCAGGCCCCGGACCTCGATCGGGTGCGCGCCCTGCGGCGCGCCCGCCGAGCCGGTCACTGCACCAGCGCCCTGGCAGCCTGCTCCGCCGCGTAGGGCGTCACGGAGCCGAGCACCGTGTAGTCGACGCCGCCGCGCGAGAAGGTGATCGCCGTCCCGAGCGCGGTGTCCAGCTCACGGCCGCTGGAGCCGTCGATCGACACCTGTGGCAGCGTCAGGCCGCCCTGGCCGCCGGCGCCCGCGCCGCCAAAGCCGGACGGCGCCGCGCCGGCGGCGGCGCGCTCGATCACCGCGATCGCGCCGGGCCCCTGCCCGTAGGTCACCAGGACCGCCGGATGGGAGCCCCAGCGCAGCAGGGTGACGCCGCGGCGGGGCAGCCCCACCACCGACGAGGGCGCCGCGACCGTGAACGGCACCTGCGCCTGGACCGCCGACAGACCGTGGACCGTCGCGCCCTTGGTCTGCGCGCCCGCTCGCGCGGGCGCGGCGACCTGCACCACCGTGTAGCCGGACGGCGGGGATATGTCGAACACGGAGCCCGGGACCGAGCCGTAGCTGACGTTTGACAGCGTCAGGGCCAGCACGGGCGTCGAGCTTCCGCGGGCGTAGACGGCCACGCGAAGCGGCACGCCGCGGGCCGCGTCCCAGGCGAGCTCAAGCGAGCCGAGCAGCCCGCCCGAGTGCTTGGGGGAGACCGACACCGAGTATGCGGCCAGGCCGTTGACATCGGTCGGATCGGAGGTGGCCGCCCCGTCGAGCGTCACGCGCCCCATCAGCCGGTCGATCGCCGACTGGATTCGCGCAACGCTCGGGATCGCGTCGCGCCCGCCGGAGCCGGCCGAGGAGCCGCCCGCCGGCGCGCCGTCAGCGGCCGAGCCCGCCGGCAGCGTGCCTCGGTAGACGGTGTCGGTCGCAGGGTCAGACAGCCAGAAGGAGCGGCCGTCGACCAGCAGCTGCCCGTCGCCGTTTGAGGTCTGAAGCTCGATTCGAAGCCTCGAGCCCGACGCCCACAGCCTCCCGGTCGCGCCCTGAAGCAGCGGGTCGGTGGGCCCGCCGGTGAAGTCGGTGGAGCTGATCAGGTTGTCGGTGAAGCTGATGTCGGCCGAGATGCCCGCCGGCGGCGCGGCGGCGAGCGCCGAGTGCACCGCCTGTGCGAGGGGCTCGGGCTTGGGGACGGGGCTGGACGAGGTGGCCGCGACGGCGATCGCGGTCCCGGCCGCGATCGCGGCGATCACCCCGGCGATCGTCGCCAGCAGGCGGCCGGTTGAGGCGGTGCGCAGGAATCTCATGGAGTCCAGGATGACAGGCGCCTCTGAAACTACTCTGACAGTCTTCGATCTTAGAGTGCGCGGGCGCCCGGCTCGCCGGCGCCCGCGCGCGAGCCGCGCGCGATGTGGGACGATCGCGCACGATGAGCGCCCAAGCCAGCCCGCGAGCGCGCGCGGCGCCCAGCGCCGCAACCGAGCCCGCCGAATCGCTGCCGCCGGGGCCGCCGCTGCCGCGCGCGCTTCAGACGATCGCGCTGATGGCGCTCGGCGCCCGCTTCCTGGACGCGTGCCGGCGCCGCTACGGGGACCTGGTGACGATCAGGACCGTGTTCGACGAGGCGATCGTGATGGTGTTCGATCCGCAGCTGCTCAGGGTCGTCTTTCAGGCGCCCGCCGACCGGCTGCGCGCCGGCGAGGCCAACGCGCTGCTGGCCCCGGTGCTCGGGGATCGCTCGGTGCTGGTGCTCGACGGCGAGGAGCACCTGGCCCGCCGGCGGCTGATGCTGCCCGCCTTCCACGGCGAGCGGCTGCGAGCGCACGAGCAGACGATGCGCGACTGCGCAGACGAGGAGATCGACCGCTGGCCGGTGGGCGTGCCGTTCTCGCTGCTGGAGCGAATGCAGGCGCTCACCCTGCGGGTGATCCTGCGGGTGGTGTTCGGCACCGAGCGCGGCGACTTGGAGGACGAGCTGGCCCGCCGCCTGCGGGCGATGGTGGCGCCGCTGTCGCGCCCGGGCGGCGTGATCGCGCTGATCGCCACGCTGCGCGGCGCCCGCCGCCGCGGCGCCGCACGGCAGTTCGCCGAGCGTCGCCAGGCCGTCGACGAGCTGCTGTACGCGGAGATCGCACGACGCAGGTCCCGGGCGCCGGCGGCGGGGGCCGCGCTCGCACAGCCGGCGGGGCTCGTGCCCGCGCAGCCGGCGGGGCTCGTGCCCGCACAGCCGGCGGACGTGTTCTCCGAGCTTTTGGCGGCGACGGGCGAGGATGGGTCGGCCCTGGAGGATCGCGAGGTGCGCGATCAGCTGGTGACGCTCCTGCTTGCGGGGCATGAGACGACCGCCACGGCGCTCGCGTGGACGCTTGACCTGCTGCTGCACGACCGCCGTGCGCTGGCGCTGGCGCGCGAGCGCGACGGCGCCCATCTGGACGCGGTCGTCCGCGAGGCGCTGCGGATCAGGCCGCCGATCCCCGGCGTCGGACGGGTGGTGCGAGGCGCACCGTTTGAGCTGGGGGGCTTCACGCTGCCGGTGGGGACCGAGATCGACGCCTCGATCCGGGTCATCCACGGCCGGGGCGATCTGTACCCGGACCCGAGCTGTTTCCGTCCCGAGCGGTTCCTCGGCGACGATCCGCCCGACACCTACACGTGGGTGCCGTTCGGCGGCGGCGTCCGCCGCTGCCTGGGGGCGGCCTTTGCGCAGGCCGAGATGCGGGTGGTGCTTGAGCGGGTGCTCGAGCGCACGCAGCTGCGCGCGCTGAGCCGGCGGCCGGCGCGGCCGCAGTTTCGCGGGATCGTGATCGCGCCCGGCGGCGGCGTGCGAGCGATCCTGGACTCGCCGCCGCGCGCCGCCGGGCCGTCGCACGCGCCCGATCAATAAGCTCCGGCGCCATGCGAGAGGCCGTCATCTGCGAACCGCTGCGCACGCCCGTGGGCCGGTTCGGCGGCGTGTTCCGCGACGTGCCGGTGACCGTGCTGGCGACCACCGTGATCCGCGCGATCGTGCAGCGCACGCGGCTGCCCGTCGAGCAGATCGACGACGTGCTCCTGGGCCAGGGATACGCCAACGGGGAGGCGCCGGCGCTCGGGCGCGTCGCGGCGCTCGACGCCGGGCTGCCGGTCGAGGTCCCGGGGCTGCAGATCGATCGCCGCTGCGGCTCGGGGCTTCAGGCGGTGATCGAGGGCGCCATGCAGGTGCAGACCGGCGCCGCCGACCTGGTGCTGGCGGGCGGCGCGGAGAGCATGAGCCAGGCCGAGCTCTACTCGGTGCAGCTGCGCTGGGGAGCGCGCTCGGGCGGGGCGATGCTGGAGGACCGCCTCGTGCGCGGGCGGATCACGGCCGGCGGCGAGAACCACCCGGTGCCCGGCGGCATGATCGAGACCGCCGAGAACCTCCGCCGCCGGTACTCGATCCCGCGCTCCGAGCAGGACGAGCTGGCGCTGCGCTCCCACCGCCGCGCGGTCGCCGCCCAGCGCAACGGCATCTTCGCCGAGGAGATCGTGCCGGTCGAGATCCACGATCGAAAGGCGCCCGTGCGCCGGGTCGACCGCGACGAGCACCCCCGGCCGGACGCCACGCTCGAGTCGCTCGCCGCGCTTCGCCCCGTGATGCAGCGCAAGGACCCCGACGCGACCGTGACGGCCGGCAACGCGTCCGGGCAGAACGACGGCGCGGCGATCTGCATCGTGACCCACCCCGCCAAGGCCGCCGAGCTGGGGCTGAGGCCGTTCGCCCGCCTGGTCAGCTGGGCGGTGGCCGGGGTGCCGCCTCAGACGATGGGAATCGGACCGGTCCCCGCGACCGCCAGGGCGCTGGCGCGCGCGGGCCTGACGCTGGCCGACATGGACCTGATCGAGCTCAACGAGGCATTCGCCGCGCAGGTGCTCGCGGTGCTGCGCGAGTGGGACCTGCCCGACGGCCTGGAGCGCGTAAACGTCAACGGCTCGGGCATCTCGCTCGGGCATCCGATCGGCGCCACGGGCGCGAGGATCCTCACGACGCTGCTGCGGGAGCTGCGCCGCCGCGGGGGGCGCTACGGGCTTGAGACGATGTGCATCGGCGGCGGCCAGGGGCTGGCCGCCGTGTTCGAGCGAGTCGACTGAGGGCGGCCACGGGGTCGCCTGCCGGCAGCCCCGTCAGCCGGCGGCGCGCCAGAGCGCGTCGTCACCCAGGCCCCTGCGCGTCGCGCGGCCCTCGGCGACGAGCTCAAGCAGCGCCGCCTCGGCCGCGCGGCGGTCCGGGGCGTCGTTGCCGCGCGCCATCAGCGCCGCGACCTCCTGCGTGGTCAGGCCGCCGGTGAAGTGCGCAAGCAGCGGCGCGGGGTCCTCAGGCGGCTGCCGGCGGCGAAGCGTGGGATCCAGGTTGGCGATCAGCACGTCGTAGGCCTCGACCGGCTGAAAGCCGCCGGCGACCAGCCGCGTGCCGTCGCGCTCGAAGACCACCGACGGCGCGGTGAAGCGCACCGGCCCGTCGGTCGTGGCCGTCTTGCCCTGAAGCTCGGCGGCTGTGCCGGCGGCCCTGCGGGTCTCGGCTCGGTCGGCCTCATAGGCGGCGGTCACCTCCGGGGAGTCCAGCGCGTCGATCGCCGCCTCGGCGTCCAGCCCGGGCACCTCCCGCAGCACCTCCCGCAGCTGCTCGTCGTCGTCGAGCACCAGCGGGGTGGTGAAGTTCGCAAGCTGGATCGCCCTGAACGCCGCCCACTCGCTTCCCGGACGCTGCAGACGGGCGGCGATCACCGCTCGGCATGCGCGCGCGGTCGCGCTCAGGCGCGGCTTTGGCGCCGGCGCGAACGGCATCCCGTAGCGGTCGCGGAAGCGAAGCTGCCCGAGCGCGCCGCGCAGCGGCGTGTAGCCGCGATCGGCGTACTGCTCCGCACGCTCGGTGAGCCCGACCAGCACAAGCCGCCAGTGCAGCTGCTCCGCGTAGCGCCACTCGATCACGCGCAGCGCGGGGCTCTCCGAGTAGGCCCAAGGGCACGCCGGGTCCGAGTACAGGGTGGTTTCGATCATCGTGGTGGACGTGTTCCGATCAGCTGGTTGACGAATCAATCATACTCGGTCTGATCCCGCCGGGCCTCGAGCGCCGCCACGAGGCGCTCCACGAACGGGACCTGGCCCGGGTTCAGGCGGGCGCGCGCCTCCTCGGGCGCAAACCAGGCCGCGCGATCGACCTCGGGAAATGCCTGCTTGCGGCCCGATCCGGGCGGCCATTCGAGCTTGAACGTGTTGCTGGACACGCGAGCGGGATCAAGGTCCCCCTCAAGCGCCCAGGCGCGCACGCGCTTTCCCGAGCGCAGGCGCACCTCGCCGAGATCAAGCGGCTCGCCGTCGGGCGCCGGCCAGCCGGTCTCCTCCTCAAACTCGCGCCGCGCCGCTTGAAGCGGATCCTCGCCGTCCTCGTACTCGCCCTTGGGCAGCGACCATGCGCCCAGATCCCGGCTAGCCCACAGCGGCCCGCCCGGGTGCACCAGCAGCACCTCCAGCCCGCGCGGGCCGCGGCGGTGAAGCAGGAGCCCCGCGCTTGCGGCGCGAGCGCGCGAGCCGCCGGCGCGCCCGCTCACGACGGCTCGTTCGCCTCCGGGACCGCGCATGCGGCGGCCAGGGGCTCGCAGCCGGGTCGCCTTCGGGCGGGGCGGCTCCAGGCGGCGGCGCTGCCGTCCGGCGCGCTCGCGTCTGGCACGCTCGCATCCAGCACGCTCGCGTCCGGCGCGCTCGCGTCGGCGACGCTCCCATCCACGGCAAGCGCCGCGCCACCTTCCAGCGGCGCACGGCACCGGTGCTGTGGACGCGCCTCGCTCAGGCGGTCGAGCATAGGCGAGGTGGCCCGGCGCTCCGGCGCCAGCGCCACGAGCGCGACCGCCGCGCCGCCCAGCGCAATCGCCGCCGCGACCGTGAACGCGACGTCGAACCCGGCGGTGGCCGCGGCCGCGGAGCCGGCGGGCCCCGACCGGCCGCTTGCGATCGTGCTGAGCACGGCGAGGCCCAGCGCGCCGCCCATCAGCCTGCTGGTGTTCAGCAGTCCCGAGGCCACGCCGCTGTCCGCCCGCGCGACGCCCTGCATCGAGACGATCGTCGCCGGCACGAGCGTTAACCCCATCCCCAGCGCGCTGAGCACGGCCCCCGCCAGGACGCTGCCCAGGTAGCTTCCGCCGGGCGAGATCCCACCGAGCAGCGCCAGACCCCCGGCGCACGCGCCCATCGCCGCGACGATCAGGCGCCTGGCGCCCAGCCGGGCGACCGCGCGCGGCGCGAGCGTCGAGCCGGCGAGGATCGAGAGCGTCATCGGCAGAAACGCCACGCCCGCCTGGATCGCGTCCATGTGCAGCACCTGCTGCACGTAGAGGGTGATGAAGAACCAGCTGGGGAAGCTCGCGCCGTAGAGGGCGGCCACCACGACGTTGGCGGCGCGCAGGCGGCGCAGGCGCAGCACGCGCAGCGGCACCAGGGGTGCCCGTGCGACGCGCGCCTCCACCCACAAGAACGCGCCGACCATCGCCACGCCCGAGGCCAGCGGCGCCAGCACGCCGGCCGACGCCCAGCCGAGCGCGTCGGTGCGGACGACCCCGTAGGCGATCGCGATCAGGCCCCCGGTGATCAGCGAAGCGCCGAGCACGTCGAAGTGGCGCTCGCCCCGAGCGCTGGGCGAAAGCGGGGGGATGGTCAGCGGCGCCAGGCAAACGACGATCGCCCCCAGCGGCACGTTGATCGCGAAGATCGCCTGCCAGCCCAGCCACTGGGTGAGCGCCCCACCCAGCAGCGCGCCGGAGGACGCCCCGAGCGCTCCCACCGCGCCCCAGGCGGCTAGGCCGCGATTGCGCTCCGGGCCCTCTGGCAGAGTGGCGGTGATGATCGACAGGGTCGCGGGCGAGCTGATCGCCCCGGCGACGCCCTGAAGGCCGCGGGCGCCGATCAAAAGCGCCTGCGAGCTCGCCAGGGCACACAGCAGCGAGCACACCGCGAAGGCGAGCGTGCCCGCCTGAAACACACGGCGCCGGCCCAGGAGGTCGGCGCTTCGCCCGCCGAGCATCAAAAGCCCCGCGAAGGTCAGCGTGTAGGCGTTGACAACCCACTGCAGCCCGGTGGTCGAGAAGCCCAGGCCGCGACGGATCGACGGCAGCGCCACGTTGACGACCGACACGTCGAGGATCACCATGAACTGAGCCAGGCAGACGACCGCCAAGAGCGCGACCGGCGAGGCCAGGCGGCGCCCGGCAACCGCCCCCATCCTGCTGCTCAGAGCGTTTGGAGTTGAGTTCACGGGATCAGTCTGAGATCCTTCCTATCCAGGTACAAGAGAAGGAGTTATCCTGGTAGTAGCGATTCCCCCCACAGAGCCTGGGCAGCGGCCCGCCAACGGCCGCGCCCACCCCCTCGCCAGCGCCGAGCGCCGGCGAGCGGAGCTGGCGGACTTCCTGCGCAAGCGACGCGCGCAGCTGAAGCCACAGGACGTCGGGCTGTCACCCGGCGGCCGGCGGCGCACGCCGGGGCTGCGCCGCGAGGAGGTCGCGCACCTCGCCGGCGTGGGCGCCACCTGGTACACCTGGCTGGAGCAGGGACGCGACGTGCGCGCGTCGCTTGAGGTGCTCGAGGCGATCGCGCGCGCCCTGAGGCTGTCTGCGGCAGAGCGAACCCACCTGCTGCTGCTCGGCCGCGGCGAGCAGCCCCCGCCGTGCAGATCCGCCGAGCGAGTTCCCGCGAGCCTGCGCCGGCTGATCGACAACCTCGGCTCAAACCCGGCCTACGTGCTGGGTCGCCGGTGGGACTACCTGGCATGGAATCGCGCCGCGTGCGTGGTGCTGGGCGACCTGGACTCGCTGCCCAGAGCCGCGCGCAACCACGTCTGGCTGCACTTCATGGACCCGGCTCGGCGCGAGCGCTACCCGGACTGGGCACAGTCGACGCGCCTGCTGGTCGCGAAGTTCCGAGCCGACAGCGCCCGCCATCTCGGCGACCCCGAGTTCGACGCGCTGATCGGTGCGCTGCGCCGCTCAAGCCCGGAGTTCTGCCGCGCCTGGCGCAAGCACGAGGTGGCGCGCTCCGGCGCCGGCCGGCGGACGATCGTGCATCCGCTCGTCGGCACGATGGTGTTCGAGCACGCGGTGCTGCAGCCCCAGGACGCACCCGACCAGCGGATGGTGCTCTACACGCCGCTGCCCGACGACGACACGCCCAGCAAGCTGGCGAGCCTGCTGGGCCCGGGGCGGCGGGAGCATGCTCCCGCCCGGCAGGCCGCGACGGCGACAGCGCTCTAGCTGACGTCGATCACGCGCGGGTTGCCGAGAGCCTCGATCAGCGCATCGGTGCGCACGGCGAACACGTCATGGTGGGTCCCGGCCGCGGCCCACACCACCTCAAAGCGCCGCAGCGATGCGTCGACGGTGGTCGGCAGCTCGGTGTCGTGGCCCAGCGGCGGCACGCCTCCGATCGAGAAGCCGGTCACCGTGCGCACCAGCTGCGCGGGGGCCGGAACGAGGCCCAGCCGCTCGGCGTCGACGCGGCGGTCGCCGGCGCACAGCACGACCTCCGGCTCCTGCTGGCGCAGGAACACCAGCGACTTGACGATCTGACCGACCTGCACCCCGAGCGCCGCGGCCGCCAGCGAAGCCGTGCGGGCGCTGTCGCGCAGGGTCGTGATCTGGACCTCCAGGCCGCGCGCCCGCAGGCGCTGCGACAGCCGCTGTGCGGTCGGGTGCATCGGCGCCTCAGCGTACCGTCGCCCAGCCGGCGCCTGGCCGCCGCCTTCAGTACGCTCGCTCGGTGCACGACTGGTTCGACGAGCTGGCGCAGTGGCTGCGGATCCCGTCGATCAGCGCCGACCCCGGACATGCCGGCGACGTGCGCGCCGCCGGCCGCTGGCTGTGCGAGCTGATCTCCGCGGCCGGCGGCGAGAGCGAGCTGATCGACTGGAACGGCCAGCCGCTGGCCGTTGGCGAGCTGCGCGCCAGCAGCGGGGCCGACCGCGCGCCGACGGTGCTCTGCTACGGCCACTTCGACGTGCAGCCGCCGGATCCGCTTGAGCTCTGGAGCTCTGATCCGTTTGAGCCGCAGATCCGCGATGGAAGGCTCTATGCGCGCGGCGTCGCCGATGACAAGGGCCAGCTGTACATGCTCGCGGCGGCCGCGCGCGAGCTTGCGCGCGGGGGGCGGCTGGCGGTCAACGTGCGCTTTGCCTGCGACGGCGAGGAGGAGACGGGCGGTCACTCGATCCTCGACTTCCTGGGCGAGGATCGTCGCGGCGCGGATGCCGCGGTGATCTTCGACAGCGGCATGATCGCCGCCGACCGGCCCGCGTTCAACGTCGCCACCCGCGGCCTGGCGTACTTCCATCTGACGCTGCGCACCGGCGAGCGGGACCTGCACTCGGGCATCTACGGCGGAGCGGCGCTCAACGCCGCCAACGCGCTCGCCGCCACCCTCGCCGCGGCGCTGCCCGCAGGCGGGCGCCTCCCGGAGCCGCTGCGCGAGGGGATCTCGCCGCCCACGCGCGCAGAGCTCCAGAGCTGGGCCACGCTGCCCGCCGGCTCAGACGAGCTGCGCTCCCAGGGCGCGACCCCCGCGGACCCGGCCGCCGCCGAGGAGTTCTACCTGCGTACCTTCGCCGAGCCGGCGCTGGACGTCAACGGCATCCAGACGGGGTCGCCGCACCTGCAGAAGACCGTGCTTCCCTGCGAGGCGCACGCGAACGTCTCGATCCGCTTGGCGCCCGGCCAGGACCCTGCGACGATCGCGCGCGCCTTCGAGCGCCTGCTGCGTCAGGCGGCGCCGGCTGGCGCGCGCCTTGAGGTGTGGCTGCTGTCCGCCTCGCCCCCCGGCCTGGTGGACCCGGACTCCAGGGCCGTGCAGCTGGGACTGGCCGCGTTTGAGCGCGCATTGGGGAGCAGGCCCGCGCTGATCCGATCGGGGGGCACGCTGCCGATCGTCCCCGCGCTGGGAGCGCTCGGCATCCCGAGCATCATCACCGGCTTCTCGCTCTCGGACTCGAACATCCACGCCCCCGACGAGTGCCTGCCGGTCGATCACATCCGGCGCGGGATCGAGGCCGCCACGGCGCTGTTCTGCGAGCTCGCCGCGCTTGCAGACTGAATCGCCCGAAAGCCTCAGCCTTGACCTGAGCCTGAGCTTGTCGCCTGCCGTCAGCTCCTCACCGGCGAGGGCACGATCCGGATGTAGGGAAGCGGAGACTCCCAGCCCTCCGGGTACAGCTGGCGGGCCTCCTCGTCGGAGATCGCCGATCCCAGGAACACGTGGTCGCCAGGCTGCCACTGCGCCGGCGTGGAGACGCGGTGGGTGGCGGTCAGCTGCAGCGAGTCGATCACCCGCAGCACCTCGTCGAAGTTCCGCCCGGTGGTCATCGGGTAGACCAGGATCAGCTTGATCTTCTTGTCCGGGCCGATGACGAACACGTTGCGCACCGTCTGGTTGTCAGCCGGAGTCCGGGCGGCCGCGTCGCCGGAGGCGTCGGCCGGCAGCATCTCGTAGAGCTTTGCCACCCGCAGGTCGCCGTCTGAGATGATCGGGTAGTTGGGCGCGGTGCCCTGCGAGGCGGCGATGTCCTGCGCCCAGCGCTGGTTGTCCTCGACGGCGTCGACCGAGAGGCCGATGATCTTCACGTTGCGGCGATCGAACTCCGGCTTGATCGACGCCATGTAGCCCAGCTCGGTCGTGCACACCGGGGTGAAGCTCTTGGGGTGCGAGAACAGCACCGCCCAGGAGTCGCCGATCCACTCGTGGAAGCGAATCCGGCCCTCGGTCGTGTCGGCCTCGAAGTCTGGGGCGGTCGCCCCGATCTGCAGCGTCATCGCGCGTGCCTCCGTGTTTTAGGACAAACCTGAGCGGATATTAGTCATTTGCTCCGAGGGCCCCCAAGACCACGCTGGCCTGAAGGCCCCGGCGACCGGGCGAGCCGTGGCCGCCACCTCGCCGGGCCGCGTGGCCGTGGGCGCTGCGCTCAGCCGCGGCCGGCCCGGCCGGCGAACAGCACCTCGGCCTCAAGCCGCGCGATGATGCCGTAGCCCGCCGTGGTCATGTGGATGTCCAGGTAGCGGCAGAAGAACGTCAGCCTGCACACCGCCGCCACCGGCTCGGGGATCGGACCGTAGGCCGGGGTCTTCACCGCGTAGAACGGACCGTAGGCGCCGGTGGCAGCCGTCACATCGACAAAGTGCGCATGCGCCGAGGCGTAGGCGCGTCGCAGGCCCGGGTTGATCAGGTAGCGAAACGCGGTCAGCGACTCCGCCGCCAGCGTGTAGCCGTCCTTGAAGACATCGCCGCGGACCCAGGCGCCGAGCACCACGTCCGGATAGGTGGACCCGACGATCGGCAGCCTCGCCCCGCCGGCTGCCCGCAGCGCGCGCACGATCCGCTTGAGGTTGGCGACCGCGGCCGGCATCCGAGCGGCCACGCAGGTCAGCGGGTCCGGCTGCGGGATGCAGCCGTCGACGTCGTTGCCGCCGATCGACACCGTGACCATCGCCACCTGGCCGCGGTGAGCGCGCAGGAACGCCACCGCCGCCTGCAGCTGGGTGCGCCGCGGGTAGGGCGGCGCACCGGGCGCCATCCCCCCGGCTGGGCAGCCGCGTTCGGTGAGCATCGACGCGGTCGTCGCACCCGCGCAGCCGAGGTCGATGAGCTTGAGATGAAGGCCCCGGCGTGCCGCCAGCGCCACCAGCTGGTTCGCCGGCCCGTGCAGGGTGGTGCGGTCGATCGGCGCCTGGTAGCCGACGGCGTAGCTGTCGCCAAGCGCAAGCAGGTATCGCTGCCCGTGGCGGCCCGCCGCGTCCGCGGCGCCGCCCGCGAGCGAAAGCGCGCCGCCCAGCGAGGCGAGCAGGCAGAGCGACATCACCAGCCGGCGCACGGCGGCGCATCCTAGCGCCGACCGGCCCCCGCGTGCTTCAAGCGCCCCCAGCCGGCGTCCGAGCGCCGCCAGCCGGCGTCCGAGCGCTGCCACGCGTCACGCTAATATGCTTGCCGGCAAGCAAGCATCATCACGAGATGTCCCGCACCCCCACACAGACACGCGACCGCCCGCCGGCGCCTACGGCCGCCCCCGGCGAGCGCCCCGAGGACATGGCCCCGCGGCTGCGCGCCGCGATCGGGCGCCTGGGGCGGCATCTGAGGCGCACGAGCGCCGACGTGGCCGCGGGGCTGACCCCGACCAAGGTGTCCGTGCTGCTGACGGTCGCTCGGGAGGGGCCGATGCGCCTCTCCGCGCTCGCCGAGTCCGAGGGGCTGAACCCGACGATGCTCTCGCGGGCGATCTCGGACCTGGTGGACGCGGGGCTGGTCACGCGGACCTGTGACGGAGCCGACCGCCGCGCCGCCTGGGCTCAGGCGACGCCGGCCGGCGAGCGCGTGGTGGCGCGCATGCGCCGGCGCCGCACCGACGCGCTGCACCGAGCGCTTGACGAGCTCTCGGAGGAGGACCGCCTGCAGCTGCAGCGGTGCCTGCCGGCGCTCGAGCGGCTGGCCGACGCCCTGAGGGGACGCGCATGACGAGCGCACGGGGGCCGGCGGCATGACGAGCGCACGGGGGCCGGCCGCATGACGAGCGCACGGGGGCCGGCGGTATGACGCGCATCCGCCGTGCCGGCAGGATGACGTTCGCCGCGCTGTCGGTGCCCAACTACCGCCGCTACTACGCCGGGCAGTCGATCTCGCTGATCGGCACCTGGATGCAGATGACGGCCCAGTCGTGGCTGGTGCTGACGCTCACGCACTCGAGCACCGCGCTTGGGGCGATCGTGGCCGCGCAGACGCTGCCGGTCCTCCTGCTCGGGCCCTACGGGGGGGTGATCGCCGACCGGGCCGACAAGCGCACGGTGATGGTGATCCTTCAGGCCGCAATGGGGGTGCAGGCGCTGGTCCTGGGGCTTTTGACCGTCACCGGCTCGGTGACGGTGTGGGAGATCGCCGCGCTCGCGGCCCTGCTGGGCGTCAACAACGCCTTCGAGAACCCCGCGCGCCAGTCGTTCATGATGGAGATGGTCGGGCCCGAGCACCTGCGAAACGCGGTGAGCCTCAACTCCGTGCTGGTGAACGCGGCTCGCTCGGTCGGCCCGGCCGTGGCGGGGGTGATGATCGCCACCGCCGGCGAGGGCGCCTGCTTTCTGGTCAACGCCGCGAGCTTCGCGGCGGTGATCTTCTCGCTGACGACGATGGACGCCTCGCAGATCCGGCCCGTGCAGCCGGCGCCGCGCAGCCCCGGGCAGCTGCGGGAGGGACTTCGCTACGTGGCCCGCACGCCGGCGCTCGCGATCCCGCTGGCGATGATGGCGATCGTCGGATGCCTCACCTACGAGTTCACGGTCTCGCTGCCGGTGATGGCCCGCAGCGCGCTGCACGTCGGCGCGGCCGGATACGGGTTCATGACCGCGGCCATGGGGGTGGGAGCCGTCGGCGGGGGCCTGCTGGTGGCCGCGCGCGGCCGCACGGGGGTGCGGCCGATCGCCGCCGCGGGGCTCGCGTTCGCGGTGGCGCTGCTGCTCGCCACCGCGGCCCCGAACCTCTGGACGGAGACGGCCGCCCTGGTGCTCGCGGGCGCCGCGAGCATCGCCTTCATGTCGACGGGCAACTCCACGCTGCAGCTGGGCGCCGCGCCGGAGATGCGCGGCCGCGTCATGTCGCTGTGGTTCGTCGCGTTCCAGGGCTCGACTCCGATCGGCGGCCCGATCGTGGGCGCGGTGATCGCCGCCGCCGGTCCGCGCGCCGGGCTCGGGCTCGGGGCCGTGACCGCGCTCGTGGCAGCCCTGGCGGGCCTGGCGGCCGGCCGGCGGCTTTCGCTCGGCGGCCCGCGGACGCGGGACGCGGTCGCAAGCGCGTGAGCTGGCGCGTCGGATAGCCTCCCGCCCCTGCCCGCCGCAAGCGCACCGAGCTTCGACCTGCAGAGCCATTCCACCTGCTCGGACGGCACGCTGGCGCCCGCCGCGGTCGTCCGGGCCGCAGCGCGCGCGGGCGTGCGGCTTCTGGCTTTGACCGATCACGACTCGGTGGAGGGGCTTGCTGAGGCCGCGCGCGCCGCCGAGCGTGAGCGGATCCGGCTGGTGGCCGCCGTGGAGCTGTCGTTCGTCGACGGCGGCCACCAGGACCTGCACCTGCTGGGGTATCTGATCGACCCGCACGATCCCGCGCTGGCGGCGGCGCTCAAGCGGGCCAGGGACGAGCGGGAGCGCCGCGCGCGGGCGATGGCGCGCGCGCTCGCCGAGCTCGGCTTCGCCGTCGACGTCGCGGCGCTCGAGGCGCGGCTGGCGCGAGGCGAGGCCGTGGGCCGACCGCACGTCGCCGCGGCCGTGGTCGGACGCCCAGAGAACCGGCAGCGGCTCGCCGCCGCGGGGCTGCTCGACGCCTCCGCCTTCCTGGCCGCCTACCTGGTTGCGGGGCGCCCGGCGTTCGCGCCGCGGACCTGGCCAGAGGTCGGCGAGGCGTTGGACGTCATCCACCGGGCGGGCGGCGTCGCCGTCTGGGCGCACCCGTTCTGGGACATCCCCGCGCCCGCCGAGGCGCTCGCGACGCTCGAGCGCTTCAGCGCGCTGGGCGTCGACGGCGTGGAGGCGTTCTACGTCACGCACACCGCCGAGCAGACCAGGCTGCTCGAGCGCCGCGCGCGGGAGCTGGGGATGCTCACCACCGGCTCATCGGACTTCCACGGGCCCGAGCACCGCAGCTTCGACCGTTTCCTGGCGTTTGAGACCCACGGGCTTGAGCCGCGCCTGGGACCGATCGCCGGCTGACGGCATGCTCGGCGGGCGTCCTCACGCCCTGGCCGGTCCGCCGCGGGCGATGACCACCGTCCGCCTCGGCCCCTGGACGACGATCACCCGCTGACCGGGCGCCACGCCCGCCAGCGTGGAGCGACGGCGGTCAACGCGCACGATCGCCGAGGCGGGGATCGTGAGCGTCACCGTCCGGTATGTGCGCCGCGCGGTGCCCTCGACGATCTCAAGCTGCTGCCCGGCGACCGATTGCACCCGCCCGCGGTCGATCGTCACGGTCGCAAAGCCGTCCGTGGTCGCGACCACGAGCTGGCCGTGCACGGTCCTGCGGCCGAGCGCCAGCAGCCGGCGCAGGAGCCTGACCCTGCCCGCGGATCGCCCGCCGGCCGCGCTGGCCCGAGGGCCCGCGGTCGCGGCGGTCTTGACTGCGGCGGTGGTCGTCTGACCGCTGGCGCTGTTGGCGTCGATGAACGCCACCACGCCGGCGCCCAGGGCCGCGCAGCACAGGCCGCTGACGAGCAGCCCGGCGTGCCTGCGGATGTGTGCGCTGAGCATCTTCACCTCCAAGTTCGCTGTTTGCAGGCGAAGTGTCGTCGCCCTGGGCAAGCGCACGGTCAGCGCAGCGTCAGGGGAATGTAAGGTCGCGGCCGGCCGAGGGGTGCGCCCCTCCCGGTGCAGAGGGCCGCCACGAGTCCGGGGAGCGCCCCTACGATTGCCCGCATGCCGCGCACCGTGATGGTGGTCGAGGACGATCCGAGCATCGGCTCGCTGGTGCGCACCTACCTGGAGCGCGACGGCCACCGGGTGCTGTGGGTGCGAAGCGGCGAGGAGGCGCTGGCCGAGATCCGCCGCCACCCCGTGGCGCTGGTGGTGCTCGACGTCGGGCTGCCGGGGATCGACGGCTTTGAGGTGTGCCGCAGGATCGCCGGCTCTGTGCCGGTGATCCTGCTCACCGCGCGCGACGAGGAGGCCGACCGCGTCGCCGGGCTTGAGATCGGCGCCGACGACTACGTGACCAAGCCGTTCTCTCCGCGCGAGCTTGCGGCCCGCGTGCGAGCGGTTCTGCGACGCGGCCAGGCGGCGGGGACCGCCGAGGTGATCTCGCTGGGGCCGGTGGTGCTTAACCGGGGCTCCCGCGAGGTGCTCGTCAACGGCAGCCCGGTGGCGCTCACCCGGCGCGAGTTCGACCTGCTGGAGCACCTGCTGCGCCACCCCGGCCAGGTGGTCACGCGCGACCAGCTGCTGGAGTCAGTATGGGGCTTCATCGCGCCGGGCGACACTCGGACCGTCGAGGTGCACATCGCCCAGCTGCGCCGCAAGCTGGGCGACGTGCAGGTGATCCGGACGGTCCGCGGGGTCGGCTACAAGGCGACCGCGTGAGCCTGCGCCGGCGGGTGCTCGGCTACCTGGCGATCGCGGCGGTCGCCTCGTGCGCGCTGACGGTGCTCGTCGCCGCGGTGCTCGTGCGAGCCCGGCTCGAGCGCCAGCAGCTCGTGACGCTGCGCAACCAGGCGCGGGTGCTCGCGCTTTTGGGCGGCGCCCCGGGAGCGCTGGCCGCCGGCCAGCACGTCTACCGGGTGGACCTCGGGCGCCCGCGCAGCGTGCGACCGGCGCTGGCGCTCGCGATCCTGTCGGCGATCCCGCTGCGTGGCGCGCACCTGGGCACCGTCACGATCGCCGGCAGGCGGTTGCTTTACGCGGCCCAGCCGACCGGCGACGGCCGAATCGTGCTCGTGCGCGCCGCAGCGCTGGCGTTCGCGGCGCTGCGACCGTTCGTCGTCAGCCTGCTGATCGCCGGCCTGGGGGGTGTGCTCCTGGCGGGCGCGCTGTCGCTGCTTTTGGCGCGGAGGCTGACGTTGCCGATCCGCCGCCTGGCGGCGGCGACCGCCAGGGTCGCCGCCGGGGAGCGCGCCGTGCAGGTGCCGGTGGCGGGCGATGACGAGCTTGCGGGGCTGGGCCGGGCGTTTAACCGGATGGCCGCCGACCTGGACCGCGCGCGCGAGTCCCAGCGCAGCTTCCTGGAGTCGGTCAGCCACGAGCTCAAGACGCCGCTCACCTCCGTCCGCGGCTACGCCGAGGCGATCCAGGAGGGTGCGGTCGACCCGGCGGAGGCGGCGGGCACGATAGGCGCCGAAGCGCAGCGCCTCCAGCGGCTCGTCGGCGATCTGCTCGAGCTGGCGCGCCTGGGCAGGAGCGGCTTTGCGGTGAGCCGCGAGCCCCTCGAGCTCGGAGCCGTCGTCGCGGAGGCGGTCAACCGTCACCTGCCGCAGGCACGCCGGCTCGGGGTGAGCCTGACCGGCTGCGCGCAGGCAGGCGCGACGGCGATCGGCGACCACGAGCGGCTGCTGCAGGCGACCTCCAACCTGGTCGAGAACGCGCTTCGCCTGACGCCAGCGGGCGGCCAGGTCACCGTCCTGGGGCGGGGCGGGGAGATCTCGGTCGCCGACACGGGCCCGGGGCTCGCGCCCGAGGACCTGCCGCGCGCGTTCGAGCGCTTCTATCTGCACGATCGCTACCGCTCCGAGCGGGCGGTCGGCTCGGGGCTGGGCCTGGCGATCGTGCGCGAGCTCGCGCTCGCGATGGGCGGCCACGTCAGGGCCGCAAACCGCCCGCAGGGCGGCGCGGAGTTCACGATCTCGCTGCCGACCGCCGGCTCGCTGCCGCCCGCCGGCTCACAGCCGCCCGCCGGCTCACAGCCGCCCGCCGGCTCACAGCCGCCCGCCGGCTCACAGCCGCCCGCCGGCTCACAGCCGCCCGCCGGCTCACAGCCGCCCGCGGGCTCACAGCCGCGCGGCGGCGACTGACCGCGTCAGCGTCGGCGATCTCAGGACGGCTCGGCGCGCCGCGCGATGTGGCTTGAGACCTTGCGCTTGACGCGCTGGAGCGCGTTGTCCACCGTCTTGGCCTCGCAGCCCACGCGCCGTCCGATCTCCTCGTAGGAGTACCCGTCCAGGTACAGCGCCAGCACCCGGGACTCCAGCTCCGACAGCGCGGTCGACAGGCAGCCGACCAGCGCGTGCAGCTCCTCGCTTGAGATCGCCTGGTGGGCCGGGTCGCAGACCGTCGGGCCCGGCAGCACCTCGCCCAGCGTGGGCTCCCCGTCGCCGGCGCAACCGGCCGGCGTGCTGGAGAACGACACGTAGGTGTTCAGCGGCTGGTGCTTGTTGCGCGTCGCGGTCTTGACCGCGGTGATGATCTGCCTGGTGATGCACAGCTCCGCGAAGTTGCGAAAGCTGGACTCCCGGTCCGTACGGTAGTCGCGCACCGCCTTGAAGAGCCCGACAAGGCCCTCCTGCAGAAGGTCGTCGGAGTCGCCTCCGGCCAGGAAGTAGGAGCTGGCCTTCAGGCGCACGAAGCTGCGGTAGCGGCGGACGATCTCGTCGTATGCGTGCGCGCGGCCCTGCTTTGCCAGCGCGACCAGATAGTTGTCGTCGACCCTGGGTTGAGCCTGAGGGCTCGCTGAGACTCGTGCCACGAAACCACCTTTCTCGGCCCGCCTTCGCTGAGGCGGCCGGATCCGCTCGTGGCGCGTTACCTCCCCTGGCGCCGCACCTTTCTATCGCTTCCGCTCGAGCGCCGAATCGGCGCCTCGCGGGATCTAAAGCTCTACTTGATGCTCAGATCGCGCGGGAGCTTGCCAGACTCGGCGGCGTCTGTCAAGCCGCTCCGCCGTCGGTCGCGCGCACGAGCTGTGGCCCCTCGGGGCTGTCGCGGACCTCCCACCCCAGCTCCCTCAGGCGGTCGCGCAGCCGATCGGCCAGCTGCCAGTCGCGCGCGGCGCGCGCGCGCTCGCGCTCGGCGACCAGGGCGCCGGCGCGCTCGTCCACCGCCGCCGCGGGCACATCGAGCAGGCTCTCGAGGCCGAGCAGGTGAAGCATCTCCCGCAGGTCCCGGTTGCCCACGGTCGCGGGCGCGGCGGCGTTTGCGCGCCGCACCCAGTCGGCCACCGCCGCCAGCGCGCGCGGCGTGTTGAAGTCGGCTGCCAGCGCGTCGAGGAAGCGCTCGCGCAGCGGCGCCGACCATTCGGGGCTGTCGCCGTCGATCAGCCTCCGCGCCGCGTTGCGGATCCCCTGCGCGCGCGCTGCCGCCTCGCGCAGGCGCAGCTCGTCGTACTCCAGCGGCTGGCGGTAGTGCCCGGCGCAGAAGTACATCAGCAGGCTCTGCGCGCCGTAGCGGTCCAGCGCGTCGCCGAGCATGAACACGTTGCCCTGCGACTTGGACATCTTCTCGCTGTGGAGGCGAACCATCCCCACGTGGACCCACAGCCGCGCCAGCGGCTGGCCGTGCGCGGCCCTGGTCTGCGCCGCCTCGTTCTCGTGGTGGGGGAAGATCAGGTCGCTGCCGCCGCCGTGGATCTCGAAGCTCAGGCCCAGCAGCCGCTGGGCCATCGCCGAGCACTCGATGTGCCAGCCCGGCCTGCCGGGGCCCCACGGCGAGTCCCAGTAGGTGTCCTCTCCGGGCTTTCGCGCCTTCCACAGCGCAAAGTCCAGCGGGTCGCGCTTGAGCTGGGCGCCGTCCACCCCCTCTCCCTGGTCCATCTGCTCCACGTCGCGGTGCGAGAGCTCGCCGTAGCCGGGGTACGAGCGGACCGAGAAGTAGACGTCGCCTCCCGACGGGTACGCGTGGCCGGTCTGCACCAGCCGCCCGATCAGCGCCACGATCTCGTCGATCGTCTCGCTGGCCAGCGGCTCGTGGTCGGGCCGCCCGAGCCCGAGGCGGTCGGTGTCGGCCACGTAGGCGGCGGTCATCGCCGCCGCCAGCTGCGCGCTTGGCAGGCCCTCGCGCTCGGCGGCCGCGTAGATCTTGTCGTTGATGTCGGTGATGTTGGAGACCAGCACCACCTCGTAGCCCTCGTGCACGAGGAACCGCTTGAGCAGCGAGAAGACCACGAACGGGCGCGCGTTGCCGACGTGAACGCGCCCGTACACGGTCGGTCCGCAGACGTAGATCCGCACCCGGTTGCCGGCCTCGGGCACGATCGGCTCGAGGCGTCCGGTCAAGGTGTCCTGAAGCGTGACGGTGCGCAAGGCCGCCAACCCTACCGACGGTGCGCCGCCGCCCGTCAGCCGGCGCGCCGCCGCCCGTCAGCCGGCGCGCCGCACCGTCGCGATCGCCAGTGCGGCGATCCCCTCCTCGCGGCCGACGAACCCCATCCCCTCGCCGCGCGTGGCCTTCACGCTCACGTGCGCCACATCGAGCTCGAGCGCCCCGGCCAGCCGCGCCCGGATCGCGTCGCGCGCGCTGGAGAGCCGCGGCGCCTCCAGCATGACCGTGGCGTCGACGTGGCAGACCGAAAACCCGGCCGTGCGCGCGCTGGCCAGCGTGGCGCGCAGCAGCGCGATCGAGTCGGCGTCGCGCAGCCGTGGGTCGGTGTCTGGGAAGTGCTGGCCGATGTCCCCCAGCGCGCAGGCGCCGAGGATCGCGTCGATGATCGCGTGCGTGAGCACGTCGGCATCGGAGTGCCCGTCAAGGCCCCGCCCGTCCTCGCGCTGCAGCTTCACGCCGCCGATCACAAGCCGCCGGCCCGCCACCAGCCGGTGGCAGTCGTATCCGATCCCGGAGCTGACCGCGCCGGCGCCGGCGCCCGCCGCGCCGCCCCCGGCCGCGCCACCCCCGGCCGCGCCGCCTTCGGCGCTCACCTTGACCCTCCCGGCTCACGGCCGCCCGCGAGCATGATCTCCGCAAGCGCAAGGTCGGTCCCGGTGGTCACCTTCAGGTTGCACGGGTCGCCCAAAAGCACCCTGACCAGGCCGCCGGCCCGCTCCACCAGCCACGCGTCATCGGTGGCGGCCGCAAGCTCCCGCGGCCCCGCCGCCGCCAGCGCACGCTCAAGCGCCCCTCGGCGGAAGACCTGCGGCGTCTGCACCGCCCACAGCCGCGAGCGGTCCAGGGTGCGCACCACGGTCGACCCGTCCTCTGCGACCTCCTTGATCGTGTCCGACACGGGCGCGGCGACGATCACGGCATCGGCGCTCGGCGTGCGCGCAAGCTCGGCGAGCGCCCGTGAGAAAAGCTCCGCGCCGGCCAGCGGCCGCGCGGCGTCATGCACGATCACCGGGTCGCCGGCGGGGCATGCCGACAGCGCGTTGGCGACCGACTGCGAGCGATGCGCGCCGCCGGCCACGGCGATCGTTCCCTCGGGCGCCTGGTCGAGCGCCTCCTCGGGCAGGGCGACGACGACCGCATCGACCTCGGCAACGCGGCGCAGCGCCTCCACGCTGTAGTGCAGCATCGGCCGCCCGCACAGTGGGACGAGCGCCTTGGGCCGGCCGTGCCCAAGGCGCTCGCCTCGCCCCGCGGCCACGATCAGCGCGACCGCCATCGCTGCCGGCCCGGCCTAGTCGGCCGCCACCGCCAGCTCGTCGTCGATGTCCAGCTCGTCGTCGACACCGTCCAGCGCGTCGCCTACGCCCAGCTCGTCCGCCGCCGTCGCGACGAGCTCCTCGTCGTCGAGCTCCTCGTCGTCGTCGAGCCCGTCGCCGGCGCGCGGCCGCGCCGCGCGGGCTGCGCCGCCGCTTGACCGAGCGCCGCCGGCGCGCCCGCCCGCGGAGCGCGCGGTCGCCGAGCGCCCGGCACGCGAGCCGCTGCCGTTGGCCGAGGCTGACCCGGCGAGGACTTGCGCCAGGTGCTCCTCCACCTGCTCCTCGTCCATCCCGAGCGCGTACATCAGCTCGGAGGCGAGGATCCGCTTGGCGCGCGTGTACATCTGCTTCTCGCCGGTGGACAGCCCCTTCTCGGACTCGCGGATGGCGAGGTTTCGCACGACCTCGGCCAGCTCGTAGATGTCGCCGGTCTTGATCTTCTCCCGGTTGTGCTTGAAGCGCCGGTTCCAGTTCTTGGGCATCTCCGAGCACTCGTCGGAGAGGACCGCGAGCACCTTCTGCACGGTCTCCTGGTCGATCACGCGGCGCAGCCCGGCCAGCGCCGCGTTCTCGGTCGGGACCATCACGGTCATGTCGTTGTGGAGGATCTTGATCGTGAGGTACTCGCGCGTCTCGCCGAGCACCTCGCGGACCTCCTTTCTCAGCACCTTCCCCGCCCCGTGGTGCGGATAGACGACGCTGTCGCCGATCTTGAAGTCGACCGGCTGCGCCGGCATCGGCTCTAGCTCATCCAGGTGCTCTTCCGTTAGCTCTGTGATGGTGTCCTCCTGTGTCGGAGCGAGCGCGGACAGGCGACCCGCTCGCTGTTTTCCTACGTCTGCAGGTAGCGGTCGACGAGGTTGATCTCCTGCTGTCGCCGGAGGCCCTCGCGGATGTCCTTGGCACGGATGCCGCCGACTCCATCGACCGTTTCCAGCTCGCTGTCGGATGCGGCGAGCAGCTCCTCCAAGCCCCCGAACTCGTTCACGATCCGCTGCACGACCAGGCGCGGAAGGCGCGGGATCCTCCCCAGGATCCGGAACCCGCGCGGCGACACCGGGTAGTCGAGCGTGTTGACCTTGCGGTCGTAGCCGAGCAGCTCGGCCAGGCGCCCGAAGTCCAGCAGGTCCTGGTGCGGCAGCCGCCCGAGCGCGTCGAGCACCGCGGCGAACTTCTCGTCCGTGTCGTCCACAAGGTAGTCGTGCACCAGCGCCGCCTTGTCGGCTGCCACCCCCACCATCGTCTCGTCAAGCTGCATCTCGATCAGCCGGCCCTCGGTCCCGAGCTCGACGATGTGGCGCTCGATCTCCACCGCCATGCGCGTCACCAGCTCGACGCGCTGCAGCACGGTGAGCACGTCGTGCAGGGTGACGCCGCCCTCGAACTCCAGCGCGGTGAGCCGGGTCGATACCTGGTCCAGGCGGCTGCGGTACTTGTCCAGCGTCGCCAGCGCCTGGTTGGCCTTTGCCAGCACGACCGGGATGTCCTCCAGGATGTACTTGGCGCCGTCGACGTACAGGGAGACGACCTCACGGCGCTCGGAGATCGCGATCACGATCGCGCCGGTCTGCTTTGAGACGCGCTCCGCGGTGCGATGGCGGGTGCCGGTCTCCATCGTGAGGATCGTCGGATCAGGGGTCAGCTGGACGTTGACCTGCACGATCTTGGTCGCGTTGGCGCTCAGCGCGATCGCGCCGTCCATCTTGGCCAGCTCGTAGAGCAGGCTCGGCGAGTACTCGACGTCGAGCTTGATCCCACCGGAGAACAGGAAGCTCAGCTCGTCGGGATCGCCGATCACGATCAGCGCGCCGCTGCGCGCGTCGACGATGTTGTCGATCCCCTCGCGCAGGGCGGTGCCCGGCGCCACCATCTCAAGCGCCCTGACGATCCGGGACTCGTGTCGAGATTCGAGCTCGTCTTTGAGCTCTTCCCCGGAACGCGGCGGCATCTCAAGGCTGATGTTAGCTCACGGCCTCAGCCCGCCGAGCGCTCGCGCGGCCGGGGCAACCCGCACAGGCGACCCGGCTGGCATGGCCGGGACGGGACGCTCAGGCGGCCTGCGCGGCCGCCTGCGCGCGCCCGCCCCCCGCCCCGGAGAACGCGGCGGCAAGCGCTGAGCTCAGGGTGCGGTGGTGCTCGGGCCAGATCACCGGCTCAAGGCCGAAGCGGCGCGCCTCGCCGAGCCTGCGCTCGGCGTGCGCGACGCTCCGGAGCTCGCCGGTCAGCCCCAGCTCGCCGAAGCAGGCCAGCGGCCTTCCGTCGCCGGCTGCCAGCGTCCGGCGCCGGGCGGCGCTGGCGACGGCCAGCGCGACCGCGAGGTCGGCGCCGGGCTCGTCCACCCGCACCCCCCCGACCACGTTGACGAACACGTCCGCGGCCCCGAGCCCCACCCCGCCGTGGCGGGCGAGCACCGCCAGCACCAGGGCCAGCCGGTTGCGGTCGATCCCGGAGGCCACCCTGCGCGGCGGCACGAGCTCGGAGGAGGCGACCAGGGCCTGGACCTCGACCAAAAGCGGCCGCGAGCCCTCCATCGCGCACAGCAC
>Ga0070737_10000360_pt1 | contig 103249 bp, 111 predicted proteins | sample Coa_R1_10_FD_66438 | JGI IMG/M metagenome (GOLD analysis project Ga0070737, IMG submission 66438) | Surface soil microbial communities from Centralia Pennsylvania, which are recovering from an underground coalmine fire - Coalmine... | ecosystem: Environmental > Terrestrial > Soil >...
TCATAACCGCGGAGCTGAGAAAGCTCGCGTCCCAGAGCGATAGGGTAGCATCAGCCATGCGTAACGCAAAGATTCCCCTCCCACCAATATCGCATTGCTAATCCAAAGATGAATAGAAGATAAAGTGCGCGGGGGTGGGATTCTAACCCACGAACCCTTAAGCTTCAAAAGTGCTGGAGGGTATCGAAATCGTCGGCAGCCTCGTGTCGTTCAGGTGCAGCGTTACAGGAGAGCTGAGATCGAGTTCAGAAACTCCTTAGGCAGCAGTGCGAAAGTCCTCAGGGCGCTAGACGTACGCGTCTGTGAAGCTCATGCCGTCGGAGGTGAGTGGTGAGGGTTTGGCGAGGATCGGGCCTGAGCCGCTTCCCACCATGGTTATCGCTGCGTCAGTGAACGAGGATATGGGATGGTTGACTCCGTTGATCGTGGCGTAGCTCGTCCCACTCACTCCTGTCTTGTCATACCCAAAGTAGCTTGTGCCGAAGTTTGCGAGCGTGCTCAACACGCAAGAGAAGGCGCTGCAGAGGGAAGGCCTCTCGACTATCCACTCGGCGGAGGACCTCTGCGCCCCCGCGACTGACTGGGTCGCCGATCTCGTTGCGCCCGTGTTGATGTTCTTAATCGTCACCGTGAACTTGTTCGTCGCAGAGGAGTAGGTCACGCTCGCCCTAATTACGTTGCCTGGCTTTACAGCGACTGTCGTCGTGACCATCGGGCTCGGGTAGAACTCGTACCACGTAGAGTACGAAGCGGCACCGTTGTGGCACTCCCCTAGGACGCCTGTTTGTTCAACAGTACTGCTGGAGTAGCCGTCAATTCCTACCCATAGGGCGACGTAGGTAGTGCCGCTTGCGGGGCAGGAGAGGGTCGGGACCTTCCACGAACCGTATGCCGCACTGACTGAACCTGAGCGAGCGCTGTCCGCCCAGCCCGACTAGTTCGTGCTACAAACGGAACTCTTTGCGCCCGAGATAACGGGGCAGGTAAATCCGGCTTGGACTCCACCTGCATCGCTTGACTTTGCATTTGACATGGGGAGAAGATCCATGGAGGAGGTTGAGGAGTAGGCCGCTGCTGAAGGTAAGAGCAAAGACGATGAGAGGAAGAAGATTGGCGCGATGAACAGGAATGCTGCAATCAGAAAGGTTAGCGTACGACGCATGGCTTCGAGAGAGTATGATTGCTGGGTTATTTACCTGTTTTTCTCTTTCGTCATTCGATGAACAGCCGGGAAATGGTATAGTTCAAAACGAGGAAAGTATTGATTTTCCGACCTCACGGAGCATCCCCAACTGATCCCGTGATCCCATATTCAGCTTCGTAACCTGCAGGCCGCCCTCCTCATAGGCTTCGATTTTTTTCAGACACTCTTCCCTCGTTCCGTAAATAGACCAGCGCTCCACGGTCTGGGGATCCACGGCGCTTCCAAAGTATCCTTCCATCACGTCTGTTACTTGCCTTCGTGCTAGATCACGATCGGCGTTCACGTTTATCCAGATTTCCATCGCGCGAGTAATCTTCTCGGGACTGCGACCGTATCTTCGCGCGAGTTCAGAGACCTTCCTTGAAGCTTCGCCGTATTCCTCGGGGGTAGCCATGATTGCGAACCACCCGTCGCCCAGTCTCGCAGCGCGATCAAAATTTCTTGTAAATTCGCTCTCGCCCTTCTTTTTCGTGTATCCGGGGGTTGCTGACACGACCCTGTCGCCTCGAGACTTGGGTATCCAGATTCCGGCCGCTATCCATATCGGCGGAGGTTTCTGCAAGGGGTAGTATCCTATCTTCGCTCCGCGCAGATCGTAAAGTTTGCCCGCTTTTTCAATCTCTGCTCCGCTCCAGAGTTTGCGCAGAATGTCGACGTTTTCTTCAATTGCCCCGCCTCTCTTTTTCGGATCAATCCCCACAAGCTCTGCCTCCTTTGCAACACCTGCCGGAGTGCCTCCTCCTGTGCCTAATGTGAGTATCATCCTTCCGCTGGAAAGGCAGTCCAGGGTGGCCCAGGTGAGCGCGAGCATCACCGGATTTCGAAAGTGAGGCTGGATTATTGCACCGCCTAACTTGACCTTTGATGTTCTGGCGGCGACGGCGCCGAGTACTGCCATGGATTCATATCTCGGGCTATCGATTAGGCTGTCCCCGACCCACACGGATCCAAAGCCCAGATCTTCGGCAAGCTCGGCCATTTTGAGCAAATCTTGTATTGTATAGTTGGGGAGAAAGACCGCCGCCCTGTTGTTCAAGGAGACGCCCATGGAAATCTTTGTGGTCAATGCGAGATATTTTTCTTCCGTCCTAGAGCAGAGGCCTTCCTTTGGAGTGCTATAAACTGTTATTCTCCTTTTTTTCTTCCGCTGAAATTTCGTCCCCACGTAGGGAAAAAGAGAGCTGTTCTGAACGGGCAGAGATCAGATTCATGCGCAAACTGCGGTCGCATTCGATTGCCTTTCGGATTCTCTGGGAGGCGTGTAGACTCGTTCAATAAAATGAACCTGATGAGTGCGCAGATCCGCATTAATGCTGCAGTCGGAATGAAAATTGTCTCACGCCGCATTATGATGCGACTACCACTAATACGGCTGCTTTCTTTGCGCCGACACCTTAGCCTCGAGCACGGACAGCCTCTCGACTATGTCGAGCCTCTTGTCCATTTCCTTCATCTTACACGTAAGCCTCTTGTCGAGATCTTTGACCTTCGACTCTACTCTTGAGATTTCGAACTTGAGCTCGTTCCTGACGGAGTCGATCTTAGACTCTGGCATGTCGACCCGCGCAGGTATCGAGCATCCCCGCCACTGCACTTTATCTTTTTGAAGAGTCGACTAAACAGTCGCACCTCAACTGCTAACCTAGCTTACGGACCCCTTTCTTCTTATTCTTCACCTGTGGTAATCGACCGAAGATCCTTTACTCCTATTCGAATGTCGTCCGCGTGGTCCTGCATATAGCCATCGCTAGTCAGCAGTGTCAGGTCGTATCTCTTTGCGGTCGCGGCATGGAAGGAGTCAAAATAGCTGAGCTTCCTTCTCCCTCCATACTTTTGATACAGGTTCAACGCTTCTTCGGCAACTTCAGCATTCAATGCCAGCGCCCGATGAGGAATCGACTTCATCATGGAGACAAATTCAATTATCGTCGGCATTGGAACGTTGTCGCTACGTAGCGCTGAAATTGCATCATCGTACACTTCTGAGGAGGTCCTCAATTCGAGAACGCCTCTGCTCGCCATCTTGATTACATGCTTTGCCTGCGGTGCAAGCTTGCCGCCCTTCAAGTAGAAGAAAAAGAGGTCGGTGTCAGCAAGTAAGATCTTATCGTCTCCCTCTTCTTCCCCTTGAGACAAACTCCTCTCCCTTTTCCTCTAATGTTTCCCAATCCGATTTTATCTTGTCCGCGAATTTAAGATAGAGCTCATCCACGTCCTCCAGAGGCTCTAGTTCCAGGTGATCTCGCTTCGCGCTGATTCTGTATCTCTTTGTCTTGAATTTGCGACGCAGTTCCCTTGGTATGAGTATCCTGCCTCTTTCGTCAGCCTCGACTACGACGCTCAATTTGTTGTGACTGATACCCACATGTGGGTCCGCGGGCAAAATATTTAAGGCTTCGTTGTCCATGTATTTGGATTCGATAATCGAAGTGATGCCGAATCTCGATCTGCGGCTGACGCTCACGAACGATTCGTTAAGCGGGGATTCCGGTATCAGAAGAGGTAGGAGATCTCAGCCTCTGGAAATTTTCACGCCCAACAACTCGTATCAAAAATCCGGGCGTTGGAATCAAACTATATTCAATCCTATCCCATTCAGACAAAGGCCGCTACGATCTTACTCTGCATGCGTGGACATGTGTTGAAAATATGTGCACGCTCTCTCATTATCAACCATGAAGATCGTGTTCACGGGTTATATTCACCGATCGCGTATCTATTTGCATACAAGCAAAGATGAAGGTGAATCAAACCTGTGAAACCGGGCAGATTTTCAATTAGCAATTCCGCAGCCATCTCAATAGTTTTGACCTTTGTAGTCATTGGACTAGGCGTGACTGCTGCATTAGTGTATGGTGGTACTTCGAAAACAACAACATCAACCACCACAATTACCTCAACCACTACGTGGACAATGGAGGGGGTTGTGACTGGATACGTTCAGGTTGGACCGTCGCAGCCCGTGTGTCAGGAAAATCAATCGTGCACGGTGGATTTGACTGGCTACAGTCTTCTCTTCTCGAACTGCCCTTTTACTGCTGGCACGAGTTCCACGGCCAACACTAATTGTCAGAGGTACAGTGCGGCAATTTCTCCGAGCGGACACTACTCAATACTCCTGCCAGCCGGCACATTTTACATCACCGGACTGAATCCGAGCTGCACGTGGATGGGTTGTTCTTCGACCTTTCCCAAGACCGTCGTGGTGGAGGGGGGCATGCAGTTAGTAGTCAACGTCGATATTGACACCGGCATTAGATGATGTTAATCTCGGGAATGAATTAGGACGAGCGGTGCTTCCTGGCACTTTGGGGTTCGCTCAAATCTAAATCACGATCAAATCAGTTCCAGACCTACGCTATTTCTAATTTTCTTTACGACGAGCCTTCAGTTTCAGAACCAGCCCCGCGGCTTCTACCGATCCTGTAACCTCCAGTGGTGTTGAACACGAAGAACGCCAGCGTCACGACGTAAATTACCAGGGTCAGGGTTGGATCGAAAAAGGACGCGGCGATTCCGATAGCATAAGAAATCGGTCCGAGTGTCATCCTTCTGTTTATCCTCGAAACGATCCGCTCGTCGAGCGAGTCCTTGGCTACGAGCTCCCTCCTTCTCGCGTAGACCCAGACCACCTGCGAGGTCACGCTGGTTGCTATCAGGTTTACTCCGTATATCAGGAGAGAGGGCTGAAGCAGCGGGTAGCGGCCGAGCAGCGCGGTCGAAAAAGGAACGAAGCCTATGCTCAGGAGAAACAGTATGTTCAGCCAGAGCATGACCCTGTCCACCCTTGAGACGAAGTGGAACATGGTGTGGTGCCTGATCCAAAACGACCCGAGTATTACGAAACTGATGACGTAAGCAAGGATGTCAGGGAGCAAGCCGCGAATGGAGTCGATTAGCTGCGAGTTCTCGACCGACAAAGTATTTGAAGTGATGATGGGAACGCTAAGGCTCAGGACAAGGACTGTCATAACGGTTCCGAAGATGCCGTCAGTCAGCGACTCCAGCTTGCCCTTCCTGAGACCTGGAATTACTACGCGGTGACCACCGGATTCTGAACTCAAACGTAACTTTCTATAGGCCTTCTTTTCATCCACACACAAAGCCTTTTTCCTCACTCGCGGCGGCATAGAAGGCTGATGAAACCCTTGCTACGAAACCCCTCATTTGAATTTGGACTAGGCATTAGTGGTCGGCTTTTATCCCTTCACTTTTTGCGTTCCAGTAATTCTATCCAGATGCCGTTTGGGTCTTTGACAAATGCTTCTTTCCATCCTACGGACCATCCAATGGAAAACGGCTACGCGACTATCTCGATTCCTTTTTGTCTTAATTCTTCATCCGTTTCGAGAAGATTTTCAACGGCAAATGCGAGATGGTCTAGTTCTCCACCATTTTTGTATTCGCTACCGAATTTACTTCCTTCTTCATAGTAGTTCAGTTCCAACAATTGATTAGAGGCAGGACTCTTGAGCGTAACCACCTGTCCTTTGGTTGGCTCTGTTCTTTCCAGTTTATCCGCTATTTGCATTTGGAATACTTTCGTGTAGAAGTCAAGTGACTCTTGCATGTCTCGCACTCTTATTCCAACGTAGATGAAACGGAAATTTGTCATAGGGTTGATGTCGAAGTAATTTAGCCGGGTGTTTAATAACTTCAACGGAATTTATTCGGGTTTACCGGTTCTGTTACCTCCTCGTCTGATAAAGTTCGTTACTAGTAAAATTGTATGCGGGTGGTCCTACAAAACAGACCACTGAAAATGCGGACCTAATTATACATCTATTTCTGGAAAGAATCGAAAAGTAAGGAAACTAGGCGTTATTGAGAATTGTCGAGCAAGAACACTATCTATTTTGAGCAGCGATTTCGGGTTGGATGGAGCGACTTGGACGCCAATGCACATACGGCAAACAGTTCTTACCTCGATCACGCTTCCAACACTCGCATGCATTTCTTCAGTCAAAACGGCTTTACAGTCTCTCGATTTGCATCAGAAAGATTCGGACTAGTTGTCGTACGCGACGAGCTAGTTTACAGAAAGGAGTTGAGGTTAATGGAAGATTTCCGAGTCGACTTGGAAGTCGCAGGACTCTCACAAGATGGTGTGCGATTTCGAGTGAGAAATACATTCCGAAACGCCACTGATGAAGTTTCAGCGTTGGTAACCTCAGACGGTGTGTGGTTCGACTTGGAAAGCCGTAAACCCCGCCCGCCACCCAAGGATTTGGACAAGTTAATGCGAGCTCTGCAGCACACCCATGACTTTTCGGAGATTGCCACTAGAACCTCCGTGACGGAAAAGCGAACCTAGCCACAAGTTCGTTGATAATCCATGGGATTTGAAGGCGAATTTACTAGTAAGCCCAAACCCAAAAAGTAACGCAAATGGAGACCGAAGTCCTTCGATCTAGTGCAGGGAAAAGCGACGTAACTTAAGGTCCTGCGATGGTTTAGTGTTTTGATGCCTCAGCTTCCCCGACGCCCTCCTGGATCTTCCACTCGCTCCGTCGGTTCTGAAGTGCGCCTCGTCAAGGCGCAGCGTGTCCAGTGCACTCCCGACTTGCTCGAAGGTTAACTTCCTCGGATCAAATTCGATCCTCACCATGTGGCTGAAACAGTTGACCTGAGCGTCCAGTATCCCCTCGATGCCCTTGAGTGACTCCTCGACCTTCGGGCAATCCACGAGCTGATCGGCGCCGGCGCCTAGCCTAAGTATGAGGGTCCCGCTCTCTCTATTGTCCTTCTTCTTCATCCTAATTGCCACAAAGTTTCTTGCCACGGAACGCCTACATATAGTCCGCGTATCTTTTGTAATAATTTGTGTTGGGTGACAGTATCAGTGGACTGGGAACTGCAGAACAGCCGGGTCATTTCGGTTGGCCAGGTACAGCTGACGATACGGTTCGAGCGTTGCAAGCTAAACTGGATCCTAACGATGGCCACCCAGCCCGTGGATGAGGCATGATCTAGATGAGGATTTTGCGTTTTCAGGTGAAATCATTTAATCGAATGCAATTGATTGGTCAATTCATGGTTTCCACTGGCCAGTGTTAGGTCTCATCCACAATGATGTATTCTTCGCCATATCCTTGCCGGCAAGAGAAAGCAGGACTCCTGAAGTTAAGCTCGGGATCAGGAACGGGCCTAAATTCATGATCAAAGTCTCCAGCTGCAGCGAGTAAGCGAAGCTTGCAACGAGTATGACCGCGAATGGGAAAAGCAGACTTGACAAGAAAATCGTGAAAACTCCTACTGTGCCTAACCTGAGCTTCCCACTTCTACGTGTCATCCTACGAAACTGACAAATGTATGCAGATATTGGCGCAGCTTGCGCAATGAGAACAACAAGCGGAGGCTTCAAGTTGACCTGCACTGGCTGACCTGATAAAGCGATGCCTAAAAGATACTCAAATAATCGAAAGTACCTGAAGCAATAAAGACAAGTCCAAATGACGCTCGAGGTCGTCATTCATTAAATCAAAAAGAAGCGATCCTGATCAGAAATAGTCCAAGTGGAGTACCGTCTTCCCTAACAGGTTAGGGACTCGGATTTTATGGGAATCTATTTCGAAAGGAACTGATTAAGAATTTACGAAATTGAGCATGATCAGAAGATGAATCAACAATCTGGAAGAGCACTGCTCGATGCAATAAAGATCCACGGCGTTGAGAACGTCAGCTTGCTAGCGAGTCTCGCTGGCCTTAGCACCGAAACGACTCGATACCAAGTCTGGCATGAATTGCCCTCTCGCGGGATCAAATCCGATGTCGAGTTCAATTTCAAACTCATGGGACTCGAGCGGTGGATACTTCGCGTTGATTTCCCAAATCACGTGGACGCCAAGACGATTGTCGATTTCCTCAGACAGGAAGCCGGCGCCACCTATGGAGCGCAAGTCCTTCCAGGCCGTTGTATAATGGCCCTTATGCTGATCCCAACATATGAGGAATACCATTTGCGAAGGATTCTTGACTGGCTCGTCTCGATGAGTTACATAGAAGCATATGAGCTCGAAAGGATGAATTGGTTTCGATCAATCTCGCTGAATCTCGATTATTACGACATTCGAGAAGGAGCTTGGGACATTGATTGGAATTCGGTTGAAAAGACTCTTCTTACCAAGAAGAAATTAGCTTTACCGGAATCGCAGAGCACCCGCACTCCTCCCGTGCTAGACGCCAAGGACATCCACTTGATTCAACGCCTTCAGATGAAGCTCCCGTCCTCAATCTCAAAGCTTGCAGTGTCGGCAGAGCTCAATCAGTTCAATGCACGGTACCACTACAACAATCACGTCAAGCGCTATGTCGAGGGATATTGCGTTCGAGCGAAACAAAATCACCGTCGGCAGCGAAATCCAGACGCCACGTTCCTATTTTCATACATGCTTGAAGGGCTTTGCGATCTCGCAGAAGTGAGAGCATGCGCACTTGCGCTTCCCTTCACTACGACTGAGTGGAAGACCGACAACACGTACTTCTGGTTAGTTTCATGTCCGCCGGAATATATCGCGGCTACCTTCAGATATGTTTCAAAGCACACTTGCGGTTTGAAGGGCAAGTTTGATTACGAGATGTTCGATGAAGCATCCGAGTTCAATCAACCTATCCCAGGTCATATGTTCGATGAAATGAGGAACAAGTGGAGATTCGAGCCAAGGATCAGTCTCAACCTTTTTCATACGAGTTTTGATTCCCTCAGATCACATTGTGAATACTACAGGTCTGCGCACTGTGCTTACGAACGTGATGGCGAAATCCATTCGTGCAGGCTTTCAGTATGCGCCTTTGCGAAAAGGTGAACCAAGGGCTCATACGAACTGATTGCCTTCTTCAAAGTAAACTCTTGTACCCCCTTCCGGTTTGTGCGGCAACTGTATCGAGCGAAGAGCATAGTTGTTCTTCCTTGGCTGGGTTCGATGAGCGAAAGAGCTCTTCGGTTATTCAGCTCTTGAACTGCGCCCCAAAAATTTAAGCCTTTTTTGACGAATATTGTACCCGCAAGGCCAAGGAGTGGAGAAGACGTTCGATGGTGACGGCGCATGCTTTCTTATGACTGGGGAAGCCAAGGCTGCATTCGTGAAAGGGAACTGGCATTCAAGGCCTCATCCAGAGATAAATTTCCACGCACCGAGCCGCGCTTTCTACATGCAGAGAGTCTTGTTTGAGAGGTACTGGATGCACCACTGGTTCTAGGCTGCTCAGAAAGACGAGTGCATCTTCTATCTATCTTCCTCGACGAGCCGGACCCTTTTCGGAATATCGTATTCCCAGACTCCCGCAGCACTTCTAGCTCTCTCATGAACCCTACATCATATCTGATCGCTTCATGCTCCAAGGTTTTACCATCGTCTGCGAATTTGAGGGCCCGATTGGTCGGCGATATACTCTAGAAAGTGTGCTTCTTGGTGTGTATTTTCTTCTTAGAGTTACTGGACCGGTGATTTGTTTGCTTCCACTCACACGCAAGAGTTCCAATTTTTTTTAATGTGTTCCGACATTGGATACTGGCGTAAAGCATGGATCAAATGCTGATGGTTTTTCTTGGTAACTCTTTGTACCCCTTGCATGGCTCGCCGAGAGAGTAGAGTATGCGGGGTGGTTGGGCTGGTTTCTTGAACACAATGAAACTTGATAGTGTCCTTCCTGGTCGGCAGATCGCGGGGTTGCGGTGTTTTGTGGCGAGTTTAATTATGGCCTCCTCCGTGATGTTCTCCCCCAGCGTCTGAAGGTATTTCTCCCTAAGTACAGAGTTTTCTAGTCTCATGCCGGCGCGGAGCTTGTGAAAGTGGTTCGTCGTGACAACGAACTTGCTCTTGGCGCCTCCGTCGTGGTGAACATTGGTTCCGAAACTTTCGAGGCTGACGATAGATTTTTCATCGCAGAGGACATAGCGCCCTGAGCTGTACTCGCCTCCTGTAACTTCTCTCTCAATGATTTGCGCAGCATCCCTCGCAGACCTCCCCTCCTCGAGTGCCCTAAGCAGAACCACGCCTCTTGACTTGCTCCCGGTGTAACCGATGATGTTGGCGACGCCTCCGGCTGTCCCTGATTTCAGTGAGTACCCACAGGCAATCCCCCTCGCCCTGAAGTCGTAGATTCCAACAACGTCTCCTATTCTCCTGACGTCGTTGCCGATGAAGGGCTCCCTGGGCCTGTCCCTGTTCTCGAAGAAGACGAGATCTAGCCCATCTTGGCGGTTTGCGGCGACGATTGAGCACATGCTGTTATGATATGCACACTCCTCCGAGATGTTTCATCGCTTTTTTTATTCTTCCTACTCGTCTTTCGCAGAGGGATCCTGACCTCTGCTCCTACTAATACTGCTTGGAGCGCCTAATCTCCTCGCCTAAGATGTCCAGGATCTTGGCTGCAATCTCTTTCTTGCTTGCCCTGGTCAGAGTTCTGGCTTTACCATCCCTTGTTAGGACCAGGACCTCATTGAAATCTGATCCGAAGCCTATCCCGGCTTTTCCAATGTCGTTGGCGACAACAATCTCGGCGCCGGAAGTCCTGAGCGTCTCGAGTGCCCTGGCGGTGAGCTTTGCTGGATCTCCTTCTGATACGTGCTCTGCCTTGAAGGCCACGACGAAAGCTTTTGGAAACTTTTCCTTTGCAACCGAGATGATCTTCTTTGTTGCCTTTAGCTCGAGTCTGAGGGTTGGCTTGTCCGAGGTGCTGATCTTGCCACGGGAAGGAGCGAGGCTTGTATAGTCAGCGGGCGCTCCCGCAGAGATCAGGACGTCGTGTTCACCATCGCCTCCGGAAAGAACGGAGAGAACAGCATCCTGCATCTCTTGACTAGTCACAACTCCGCTGATGCGCACTCTTCCATCTTCGCTACTCTTCAGAAGCGCGTCCGGAACGACGACTCCGGGCCCGTGAATTAGGTTCACTCTCTTTGCCCCCCTTGAGAGTGCCTCCTCCGCTAGAGCAACACCCATCTTTCCGCTGCTCGCGTTAGAGATGAAACGCACTTGGTCAATCGGCTCCCTTGTTGGTCCTGCTGTTACTGTTACGCTGTAGCCTGCAAGACTGTTGTTGTCAGCATTTGAGCGGGCCCACTCTCTGTCTGTTAAGGCGTTGCCAGCCCCCCTTCTTCCTGCATTGCTCCCAATCTCTGAGATCACCGCCTGAACAATTTCCTCTGGCTCGGCGAGTTTTGATTTCGACTCGACCAGCCTGCCCTCGATGAACTTCACGCCGACCTTCTCAAGCTTCTCCATTGCTTGACGGATCACAGGATTCTTCGCCATGGGCTCGTGCATTGCGCTTGCGATTAGGATAGGGATTCCAGATCCGAGCGCGGTGCACGCGAGTGTTGAAACAGGCTCGTCGGCAACTCCGCTTGAGATCTTCCCAATGGTGTTCGCAGTGCAGGGGGCGATGAGGATGAGGTCTACTCTCTTTGGGGACTCGGGCGAGACAAGTTCGACGTGTTCCACCCTTCCGGTCAATTTGGTGATAGGAGGATTTCCGGTCGACCACTCGAAGATCATTGGCGAGACAAATTCGGCCGCCTTCGGCGTCAGGACGGGGATGACCTCGCAGCCGTGGCGCATTAAGAGTCTCGCGATTCTTGGCGCCTCGGTAATTGAGATGGAACCTGTCACGCAGTGGGCGACTCTCTTCCCGGAGAGCTCGTTTCCAAGTGTGCCCGTGATGTCCTTGAGGTACACAATTTGCTGGGATGCTCGCAGAGTGATTATATCCGTTTCCTTGTTCCTATTCGCCTTCCTAAACCAAATCTCTCGGCGCGAGAACGAGCGCTTCGCGTCCCCTTCCTTTTTTCCCTCTAGGTTCAGCGGTCTGCAGCTTATTGCATTGGGCTGTCCGCCGGCGAGGCTGCAAGAATGCGCTTTGCTCGATATCCCTTTAGGCGTCAGCGGTGCCGCAGGGAATTGAGATCGTTGGAAGCCTCGGGGGTCGTCCAGGTCAAGATTGATGATCCTGCCTACCGAGCACCTGATTTATAGCCGAATGTGGCGTCAGAGTCGGCCGGGCACATCTTGCGTCGCAGGCATAGCTCTTGTCGCTCTTCGACCAAGTGGCAAGAACACTCCTCACAGGCTGGCAAACAGCTTATAAAGTGGATAGGCTATTGCCCTAAAGCCTGACTGAAGAGGCAAGTGGAGAGCCGAAAGTCCCAAGAAAGTGCTATTGCAGTGCTACTACTACTTTCTTTGTTCTGCCACCTTGGCTTCTAGTACGGATAGTCTTTGAACGATGTCGAGCCTCTTGTCTAGGTCGTCTATCTTATTCGTAAGCCTCTGGTCAATGCCGTCTATCTTTCCAGTCAGTTTTTCATCAACTGCATCTATCTTCCCTGAAAGACGCTTGTCCACATCATCAACCTTTGCAGAGAGCTTCTGATCGGAATCAAGCTTGCTTGAGAGGCGTTCATCAACTTCGGTTATCTGAGCTGTCAGGCGTTTGTCAAGATCTTCAATCTTTGACTCCGCCCTTGAAATGTCAGCCTTCAGTTCGTTCCTGACCGAGTCAACCTTTGAGTCTAGCGCGTCTATCCTCATGTTGATGTTCTTGAGTTCTCCCTTGATCTCGACTAGCTCGGGCATCAAGATCTTGGTGAACCAGCCCGGAGCTTTCTCAGCTATTTTGGATGCCAATCCCCTTTTTGATCTCACTCACGTCCCTCTCAGATCAATACTGCACAACGGAGAAATGTAGAACTCGGTCCTATTTTTCAATTGCATCACTAGATTAAGATGATATTTAAGGCCCGTTTCAAATAGATGAATTTCACGGACGGGGTTGAGAAGAGAATCACGTGCCCGATGATATCCCAATGAAGGATGTCAAAAAAACTCGCGGATAGGTCTGTAAAGGAGAACAAGCCTGCCCTTCTAGCCGTGGCTCAACAGGATATAGGAGACTTGCGCACCTGCCTCGCTGACGCAGCAGTGTCAAGTAGCTATACATCCGGATCCTGACCGCCATATCTTTACTTTTTTTTTCACGCATTCCAACCAATTTGCTGGAGACGGCGAATTGGATACCAAGGCTTCGTCGAAAGCATGGGTGACCGACTCGGGGACAATCAGTCACGTCCCCACAAATCGCGTTGGCTCGAGAACTACTCCGCTTTATGCAGAGTCGGTGGTAGAACATGAGATCGAAATCGTCGGCAGCCTGGGATCGTTCAAGTGCAATGTTACAGGAGAGCTGAGGTCGAGCTCAGAAACGGTGAAACTCACCTTCATCACCCTGTGCGCCGGGTTTATCGTGTACTTGCCCGTGAGGTGCGTGAAGGTCGCCTGGACGAGCTCGTGAGATACCTTGCCCACCCTGACGATTGAATCTACCTGGCCGCCTGTCGCGGTCACTGTCCCACTGGCGCCGCCGCTGAGGACCATGTTGTTGATCGTAAAGTCTGTGGAAAAACCGCGATAGTTGGAATGTCCTGTGAACTTTGTGAGCGAGTACGCGCCGGCGAGTGCGTCGCCGCATACTGTACCTAAGGGATACGTGACGACTTTTTTGTTCTCTTGGATTTGAGCCGCAGCTCCGCTTCCAAAGGCCACGACAGCAAACAGAGTGCTGGACATCAAAAACGCAAGGATACCAATCAGGACTATAACTACAGTGGTCTTCCGCATGAGAAAAATTTCAGCGTTTGTGAATCGGCATGGGTGAAATTGTTAAGTTTTGCCGGACTAGTTTTCCTGAGAACAAATTATCCAAGCATCTTCGTAGAAATTGTCTATTTTCTTTGACCCTCCACGAAGATGCGTGTTAGAATTCGTGCAAAGATGTTAATCGTATTTCACTTTGTAGAGGGTCAATAGGCCGGAATTCGGGTTTTGGGCCAGCGTAGAAGATTTTGCCCTTTCCAAGAGGCTTTTTTGGGGATTGCTTCTCGGCACCCTGCTGACGCCGAAATTTCCCGCACGTGCGGGTGAGAGGGCGGAATTTGTGTGAGGTTATGGAAATGAAAAGAACCCAGCTCCCAGATCGGTTTGACTGCAGCGCAGGCAAATTTGCTAATAATCGAGCTACGGTCACGAGCATCTCCTTGTCGCATTTATCAAACATCCTCGTCAATTGCGTTCGTTGCATGCAGGGGCGCGCTTGATATCGGCGTATCTGAGTATCCATAATCCAGATTCCGGCTCGCCCCAATAAGCTCGGGAGTATTGCTATCCGACGGGGAGCTCGAAAGACAATGCTCATGATGAAGACTAGTGCTTCAACAGTGGCACCATGTTACTACAAACTTGCCTCCAAGTTGCTGTCTCTGGACGATTCAGTCGTTTCGGCGACAATAGCGAGTCCGAACGGGGAGTTGCTCTCCGTGAAATGCAAGCCCTCGGTCGAGGAGCTCAAGCCTAGCAAGGAACTGCTTGACAAAGCTGGTCCGCTTGTGGCCGTTGTCTCCTCGCTAATGCGGCAGGCGGAGTCGTTCTACGGGGGGTGCAAGTACATGATTGTCGCCTACGGCATATTGAAGGTCGCAGTCATCCCGATAAAGGGCAAAAGCATCGTCGTGGCGCTGGGCACGACGCCCGAGGCGCCGGCGAGGAAGATATCCCTCGAAGCTTCGAAGCTAGCTGGTCTGTAGCGAATTACGATGAGGTTTTGGGGATACACGGGGGGACCGGCTGAGCATATGTTGCGATTAAGGATTGACGACCCCGAGACAATCGATCGGATGAAGGAGTGCAAGGACTCTCTCTTCCCGGCATGCCTGGATAAAGCGCTGACCGGCATATTCGTGAACAAGCAACCGATAATTTCTCTGGCGGAGAAGGCGGGGTACGAGGGGCCGGAAGGGACAGACTACAACTTCCGCGACATCTGGGAATTGTACCTGAAACTCCTCTCGAGCCTGCGCGGAGCGCTGGGGAGTGACGTTGTGGCGGTCATCGAATCGCAGTCGCTCGGGGAAATCGAAAGGATGGGGTGCTTCCAGTGCCCAATTTACAAGATGGAGTTAGAGCGTAAGAAGACAAAGTATTCCGGTGAGCTGCCGACCGTGGTCGATGAGTTGTTGACGCCGGGCGAGGAAGAAGAGTAAGAAGGGGGAGAGACTCCGTCATTAGATTCGGCCGTGCGTCGTTGTTGTTATCACTGCTGTGCTCCTTGTATATGATGATCTCTCATAAGCTATTCCCTTTTTTGTTGGTTCCCTCCGCTGAGAGCTGTATATGTCAATTCGTTGTCACAACTTTCTGGGGAAAAGGCCTCGGATCGACTTAAGATGTTCCTACTGTAAGCGGCACTACACATTGTTGATTCGCCGGTATTGAAAGATCTCGTACGGCTGGACCTCGCTGGCTTCCTTTTCTTAGGCTGACCGTCTTATTCCTCTTCTATCGCTAAGCTACAGAGGAATTCTACAATGAATTTCTTCCGACTTGAATAGAAGATGCCGTTGCAACTATCATCATTATCATCTCTTCTTATTCTGATTCCTCTTCTTCTGTCGCTCTCCTTCCGAACAGCCACAAGGTTCCCTTTCAAATCGATCAAAGTGTTTTCGCCACTAGCAATGCTCTTTGGCCACTCCTTGTTCAAACTGCTCCTGGCGGAGTTGGGCTGGGTGTGGAAGAAGAGGTATTCGCACATTGAGGCGGCCCCGTGATCCAAGAGTTCAAGATCAGTTGACGATTCTAATTTCTGAAGATAGTCGTCTTGACAATGGACTAGGCGATTGCGGTATCGCAGGGGGAACCTGCCTATGCGAATATGGGCGACCTCTGCGGATTAAAGATTGTCCTAGGAAGAATGATAAAGAAAAACGAGAACTGCTATGAACGTGTCAGAACTGAAAGAGCCATCCTCACGGTTTGTGCTAGTCCTGATATTCTTGCAATATCAAAGTGAAAATACTGGCAGATTTGCGAAGTAATTTTCTCTTCGACAATGCTGGATGCGTTGCCGAAGACTTCTCGGATTGAACACACAAACTCGTCGGGGTATCTCGCTATCTCCAAGGGAGAGAGACCGGCCCTTCCTTCATAGTCCCAGAGCAACACGTCCAGCACTCCGCTGCCATAAGCATCTATGGCCCGCTTTGCGCATGCGAGTATTATAGAATTGGTTCGGTAGTACAGTTCATCCGCGGGTGTCAGATGTGAATGCTTATTGCTGCTTCGCATTAGCTACGGCCCACATGTTCCTCTTTAACCTTCTTTTCAGGGATTGCGTATATCTCCGTTATTGGTGATTTCAAGAAGAAAATCCGGCCTCGCAGCGTTCCGCTCCAAATCGTTCTGCATCCTGATATATGCTCATATGCAGCATGAAATCGGAGCGTTCAAATGGAGTGAGACCGAGCCGGAACAATTTCTCTTTTGCTCGAAGACAGTGTACACACACCGCTGTTCGGATCAAAGTGACTACGACGATGAAGAAGAATTCGCGATCTGCGGCGAGCTGAATCTCACGACTTACTCACGCCTTGATCGGAGACTTTTTTCTCCTCCCTCGCAGCCGGAATGGGGTGAGGATCAAGGTCGCGGCCGTCTTCCTCCTGTCTTCTTGCTTTCATCCCCTTGATGAGGTCGACAAGACCGAGGGCGAAGAAGCGTTCTTCGAGTTCTTGTCTGACACGATCTTTCAAATCTACTACTACATTGCGTTCGAGGACACGTTCAGCGATCTCGGAGACTATCGCCATCTCGACCTGCTCCGCACCATTTCCAAACATGCTCCTGAGCGCGGCAACGAAGGCTTCGGGATTTGCGATTATTCCTTCACTAGGTGCGCTCCTCTGAACCACCATCCTCCAGTATACCTTGTACCTCGTGGCAGGGCCGACGCGACCTAATCCCCTGTCTATGCAATCAAGGAGGTCATACGTGTCGAGCGAAAATTCTCTTGCCCTGGATTTCTTCTCAGGAGCGGGCTTTTTTTTCCTCTCAGGAAGCACCGTGGAGGAGTAGTAATCGTCGATCTGCATGGAAGTCATAACCTGACTCACATCCTCACTCTTTCTTTTTTTCTCTTTTTTCCCTAGCTGCAATCGGCTTCTAATCCATTCTTGCCGAATGAGTCATCTTCTTTGCTTCGACATTCGGATTTGGCAAAAAGACTCGGCTTCTATTCTGGGTCTCCCTCTTTATTCTTGCTTTGAATCGTCCAGGCCAAGACGTTTTTTCCCCGAGATAAGTCTCATTATCCGTTGCGAACCCTGGATTAGTACCACGAATGCTACATGGCCCGAAGCGCTCGGCCCCTCCGAACCTTCGATAAACGAAACCCCCCGCATCACCTCTAGCTTTTTTTTGATGCACGTAACCCTGCCCGCCAGTTCGCAAGTCTTTGCGCCTCACTTGCCTATCCAGATTGGCGGTGATCGTGTAGAGGAGCAGGAGAAGGAAAAAAGAATTCAACCAGAGAGCGGGGGTTACTCGAATCTGCTCATTTGTTTGTGCATTACTGTCCCGAGACTTTTGCAATGTTTGGATATGAGCTTGACTTGTTTGCCGACGAACCGTTCGGCACGTATACAGTGGAATTTGAAAGAAAGTAACGAGTCACCAGGCCGATTATGATTCCAACAATGAGGAGTGAAACGCCGACGATGCTTCTTATAGCATGTTTCGCTATCCTATCAGATGGCATCGCGGGGCATATTACTCGGTAATTCCTTTCCTTCCTTCCCCCTCCCCAAATCTTGCAATCCTGAGAATAAGCTTGTTTTAGCAACTCCCGCTTCCGAAAAGCCGTGTCACTCGAGGCCGCGTAGACGGTTTTCGTCCTGTGCCTAAGACGAGATTGCCAAATTTATCAAGTATTCGTGCAGTAGAGTGCTAGCGCTCAGCTCTGGGTGGAAGGCAGTTGCAATTATCCTGCCCTGCTGAACCGCCACTACTGAATCTCCCAGTCTTGCTAGCTCCCTGACCCCTTGACCAACTGACTTGACCGAGGGAGCTCTGATGAATACACCGTGAAACTTGTCACCTCCCCCTTCGGGCAGATCCAACTTCAATTCCACTTCAAACGACTCTCTCTGTCTGCCAAATGAATTTCTCTCGACCGTGATGTCTAGCGCGCCTATCAACGGTTGGTTAGTTTCCCCGACGACCTTGTCATAAGCCCTCTTCGCAAGTATTATCATGCCAGCGCATGTGCCGAGGATGGGAAGAGCGTCATTATCATTGCTCGTGATTCTTTCGCGCAGGGCAGGGAGTATTCCCTTTACCGAGGATAGACCGCCCATCACCGTGCTCTCCCCTCCAGGGATAATTAGGGCATGTATTCTCTTCACATCATCGAGTCTCTTTACCAATATCGCTTCGCCATCGCCATTTCCAGTCCTCGACAGAGCTCGTTCTACGGCCGAGAAGTGCTCCTCGATGTCGCCCTGCAGTCCGAGCACACCCACTACCACCGGTTCTTGACGTCGTCGTTGTTGCTGCCGCGGTCTGCTCGTCAAGCGTTGATTCCTCTCTCCTGCATCTTGAGTGTTAGCTCCTTTGCCATCGTCCCCATGCCCATCATAGACTTTCTCTCATCTATCATCTTCTGTGCTTCTTCGACCACACGAGGATCGTCAAAGTAGGTGACTGCTGTCACAATCGACCTAGCCCTTTCTCTCGGATCCTCTGCCTTGAATACTCCTGACCCGACGAATACTCCGTCGCATCCAAGTGTCATCATGAGAGCTGCATCAGCCGGAGTAGCAATACCACCAGCCGCAAAATTGACCACAGGCAGCCTGCCGAGCCTTGCAGTCTCTTCTGCAAGCTCGTAAGATACTTTGAGCTCCCTCGACAATCGAACGAGCTCCTGTTTATCTTGAGACTCGAGTGTACTCTTCAATAATCTAACTTCGTTGTTCAGAATCCTTATGTGCTTGACAGCCTCTGCGACATTGCCAGTCCCTGGTTCACCCTTTGTCCTAATCATCGAAGCTCCCTCGGCTACCCTCCGAAGAGCTTCTCCAAGATCTTTAGCGCCGTTAACAAATGGGGTTTCGAAATCCCACTTCCAGATGAACCTCTCCTCGTCTGCTGGGGTGAGAACCTCAGATTCATCAATCATGTCGACCCCAGCTTCCTGAAGGACTCTAGCTTCATACGTGTGGCCTATCCTGCACTTTGCCATCACGGGGATCGTGACGTGGTCTAGAATTTCTTCTATCACCTTTAGGCTTGCGGTTCTTGCTACTCCTCCCTGCTGCCTGATGTCGTAAGGAAGCTTGTCCAAGACCATCACGGCCACAGCCCCTGCGTCCTCAGCAATCTGGGCCTGTTCTGTGTTGGTAACATCCATGACGACTCCGTGTTTCAGCATGTGGGCAAACCCACGCTTTACAAGGGTCGTGCCCTTCTCAAGACTTCCTCCGGCGGTTGTTTCTATTTTCCGCTGTTGTTGTTGCTTCTTCTCCTCCCCCCTCTCGTCAAAAGGCTCTCCTGCTAGCGAAATCATGAGGGAATGTTGCAAGTTTTGGATATAAAAGCCATGACCTATATATTGGCTTTACATACCTATCTCTGAGCTATCAACACCATGATGATGTCTTTCGAATGTGTGAATTGTTCTCGAAGAGTAGATACGGACAAGCTTGACGCAAGGTGTGCTAGATGTGGCTCTGCACTGTTGCTCGCTCCCAATTCTGAAATTCGCGAGGGGATAAATAGGTCGGACATCGAGGCGCAACCACCCGGTCTCTGGAGATTTAGAGCATTCCTTCCAAAGGTGGCGGAAGAGCACACAGTGACCCTAGGCGAAGGCGCAACTCCACTCCTCCAAGCAAGAAGGCTCGGAGACGAGCTTGGTTTCAGTAACCTTTGGATTAAGGACGAGAGCAGGAATCCAACCGGTTCGTTCATTGACAGAGGTTCAACTGTGTTGGTCAGTCTGGCGAAAGAGAGGAGGGTGGAAGGCATCTCCTGTACGACAACTGGAAATCTGGGGGCTTCACTTGCAGCATATTGCGCCAAAGCTGGAATCGACATAGAAACTAGGATTCACCCTAACACAGACCACGGAAAGCTTTACCAGATGATAGCGTATGGGGCACGCGTTGAGATAATTGCAAAGATCAACCAGGAGCGAGATTACTATGATTCAGATGGTAGTCTCTTGTCGGTTACTGCGGCAAATCCTTTCATTCTTGAGGGCGAAAAGACTACTGGTTTCGAGATAATTCAGGATCTCGATTGGAAGCAGCCTGATGCAATAGTTGTTCCTGTTGGAACGGGCGGGCACCTTACAATGATATGGCGTGGGATACAACAACTGTACAATGCAGGCTTGATGAAAGAAGAGGAAGAAGGGAGTAGTTGCAGTAGCATCAAGATGATAGGTGTTCAGCTTCAAGCCTCTGCGCCGATTGTTGACATCCTGCATTTGAGGAAAATAGGAGGAGGAAGAGGAAGAAGATCTTCAAAAAACATTGCCCTTTCGGAAGAGGAGGAAGAAGAAGAACCACTCACCGAGCTCGAAGAATCCGAGCCAATCTTCAAGAAAACCGCAGTCCAAGCAATAAGAAGCTCGAAGGGTCATGGCATAGAAGTTTCGGCAAGAGAGGCAATTCAAGCAACCAGTCTTCTTGCGAGGACAGAAGGAATATTTGCAGAGCCGGCCTCGGCATCAGTCGTAGCATCACTTGATGTAATGAGGGAAGAGGGTCGCTTAGAGAGGAACGATAGGGTAGTATGCGTCATAACTGGAGCTGGGCTCAAGGACACAAAGATAATAACTAGGATAGCTGGGACGCCAAAACATGTGATTGCAAGGGAGGAGCTGATCGTTAGGCCCCTTGAGATAGGGTCAACCAAGCAAGCCATTTTGAATGCCCTAAAAAGCGAACCCAACTTTGGATACAACCTTTGGAAATTGATTTCTTCAGCTGAGAAGAAGAGTATCACCACTGCAAGCGTTTACCAGCACCTCTCGGAGCTCGAGGGCGCGTCACTTATCAGAAGAACCAGGGTTGCCAGGGTGAAGGGAAGGGAGCGGATACTCTACGAGCTCACAAGGAAGGGCCGTGAGTTTCTCGGGGTAACAGTAAGGATGAAGAAGAAGAACAAAAAAGGAGACGAAGGCTTTGCCATTGATCGACTGTCTCCTTTGTAATAGAATATCAACCATGACGGTTGCAATGCCTGGCAACGACTCGTGTGCACTCTTCCCCCCTTTTTTCCCTCATCACTTGCGTCGCGTCTTGATTTCCAAAAAATGTCGATCACAAATTGAGACTCTCTGTAGCTAGAGAGAAAAAGACACTTTAAAAAACTTCGACCGGCTGCCTTTCCGAGAGCTTCAGCAAGTGGCAACACACTAAAGACAATATTCAAAATGAAGGTGTACTAAGAAGAAGACTCCGCCTGCGGTCTGCCTTAGTAGTACCTCTTTGATAGATACTCTGACAGCTCAAGGAGGTGTTGCAGCGCCGAAGAATTGCGCCGCGTAGAATTGGAGAAAGCGCTCAGGACGTTCCTGCCTTCATCGACGTAACGCACAACCTTTGCACACGCATACTCAACCGAACCGCATTCAGAAAACACGCGCCTTGCTCTTTGGATTTCGGATTCTCTGTAGGCCCCCTTCCTCCCCAGGAGACCCACCAAAAATCTGCGCTCTCCCTCCGAGCAACACCTCAGGGCGTGGATGAGTACGACGTTCTTCTTCCCGCCTCTGAGATCCGTGAATACTGGTTTACCCAGCGCAGCCTCGTCGCCAGTCAGGTCGAGGAGGTCGTCCTGGATTTGATAGGCCATTCCAAGGGACTCGCCGAAGATGTATGCTTTCTCTACTTCTTCCTTTGTTCGGGCCCCGCCGACTATTGCTCCGCTCGCAGAAGGCGCCCCCAGCATGGACGCGGTCTTCAACCTTATCATCTCCTCGTACTCTTTCTCTAGCGCGTCGTAGTCGCTACTTGTGACGGGAACTGCCGCCATCTCTAGGTCAAGAGACTCGCCCCAGGTCGCGGACGCGCACGATTCACCGACAAGATCGAAGAGCAGGCAGAGCCGCTCGCTGCCCAGGTCGCTGTACTTGGCGACCATCTTTGGCACGTGGAACAGCAGGAGGTCGGAGGCGAGGACGGCATTCGAGAGTCCGTACTTCGCAACGGTCGATTCCCTCCCCCGCCTCAGATTAGAGTGGTCTATGATGTCGTCCTGAATGAGAGCGGTAGCGTGAGCGAGCTCGTATGCTACCGCAATGGGTATCGCGCGTTTATGGTCACCAGAGAAGGCTTCACACCACAAGAGCGCGAGCACCGCTCTAACTCTCTTTCCTCCCATTGAAAGCGCGTCGGCTGCAGCTTTCTGGATGGCAGTCGTCCTCGATGCCGGTGACGATTACGCGGGACCCAAATATAGTCCGGATAGTTGAGCGTTTATGCTGGCAACGTACTGCTCGAGCCATGTCGGATTCACCGGCGACGCGTCCATGGAAGCCGTCCCTTCCTTCCCTCAACGGTGCTTTTGTGCTTTTATGTCCTCGACGAGTGGTCGAAAATCTTTTTCTCATGACTAACTTGGAAATCTTTGTCGCCCTGCATAACAAGTATGGGGCAACAGACATTTGGAATCGTCTTCGCTAGGACTTGTAATCATCATTATCAAATTGACTGCGGTGACTTTCACTGTAGCCAGTGTTTGTTGAATGGCATAAAACGCATAGAAGCCTATTACAATCAGTAAAACCGCTGTCAGGACGTAACTCATACTCGATCCCCTTTTGTCAACTAGTTGTCTCCGACGGTCACTCGTGCAACTATGGTTAACGACTGCCTATCCCTCGTTAAGTGCACGTCTTTCACTTTAGCTTAGGGGACATTAAGGAGGGCGAAGTTCCCGCTAAATAACAACAAACACGATTCTCAAATTTGAGAATCCATGCGTCTGCTATTTAGAGCACCATTGGCAGTTATTATCCGAGATTAGTATCTGGACGACGACTATATCACAAGTCAAGAATTTGCACAATCTTGTTCCTCGAACTTCTCCCTTTGACTATCGAAATCCTTGACTTTGGAACTTTGAAATGCTCCGACAGAATCTCGACCAGTCTCCTGTTCGCACGACCTTCAAGAGCCCTTTCGTCCACCCTGACTTCGAAACCTTGATCACCTACTTGGACAACTTTGGCCACCTTCGCGTTCGCTGTCACGTGGACGTCGATTAGCATAGACTATCAGCTCGGTAAGTTTGCGTCTTCAAGCGGAACTTTGTGAGTAGGGAGAGGCATATTGGGCCGTTTGGGTTCAGCAAAACCATCGTTGTCTCTCTAACGAGCTATTAAAAATTTGGAGTATTATAGGAGGGAAAGGGGGTGGTCTCCGCACTCATAGGGGGTTCGAATCTTTACGATTGAGGGCCGTTTTCCTTTTTCTAAGAAACCATTTTGCCAAATCTTTGGTGATGAGTGAGTCCGATCGCCCGACCGATTTGGACGACGCTTCTCCAACCACACTTCTAGAGCGGGATTCTCAGGACTTGCTCGTCTTTCAGGTAGGCATCCTTCAGAAATTCAAAAATCCGATTGGAGTTTGAATTCTCGGAGAGGAAAAAGAAAAAGAGAAGGGAACCGGGGTCGAGCTCTCAGCTCTGATCGCCCGGGCCGATTAGGCACATTTTTCGGATGCGCACTACGCGCTGGTGTGGGTCGTCCTCGTGGTTTTGGTCACGGTTACTGAGGTCCCACTCTGAGTTTGCGAGGTGCTATTCGTTGACGCGTTAGGCGTAACTGGCGCCTGCGGGTCTGCGTTCGCCGATGGGATGAGCGTGTAGTTGCCGTTCGCATCAGTCACCCTGGGACTGATGTCGATGAGAAGAGCTGAAACGCTGTTCTGCTGGACGCTGACTCCGCCGTTTATAGTTGCCTGCACCTTTCCGCTCGGAACCTGAGCGGTGTAGTTCACCAACTTACCCGTGCTGTTAACAGTCACAACTGCGGAGGTGACGTTGAACCTCACGAGGTTGTAGGTCCCGTTTGGAAGCTTTGCTGAAGCTAGGAGCTTGCTGTTGCTGATGATGCCCGTCAGGTTGATTGATCCGCTGGATGTTACGTTGAACCAGCCGGAATTGTTTCCCCCGTCCGCAATGTGCACCTGAATAGCTGTGTAGTTGACGTAGACGTCGACGACGTTCGCAGGCACGACTGGCGGGTCAATCATGCTGATCTGCAGAGTCCCGCTGCTGCTTCCACCGATCGTGGACGCACTGTTTAGCGCAGACGAACTTCCAACCGCTGTTGTTATTGTGCTAGCTGCTCCCCTTGTACTCGTGCTGGCGCCCTGCTGGGTCGTCAAAGTACTGAGGAAGCTTGTGTTTGTGCTGTGCGGTGTGCTGCTTCCTCCGAGGAAGCTGCTCCCGCCGAATACGTAAGTTCCTCCAATTATGAGGCCGACGGCGAAAATAAGGCCAATCATGCCCCCAATGAGGGTTTTGCGTGATATGCTCATTTTGTTACTTGAGTTCACTTCCGATGCCCCTCATCTCGCAGGGTGCGATTCTTAATAGAGCACTTTTGTCAGGAGGGAGAAGAGCGTTGTACAGTGGCTCGTGTAGTTGAACAATGTCCTGCATTAGTACCCGAAATCTATCTCTGAGGAAATTCGTATGCGTCTAGTCGCAATCATGGTAGGCTTGCGGCTCCATTGTGAATAAATCTGACCGTTAGAGCATGAGGTATGAATCTGTGCAATTCCCTTGTCTACTACTGCCGATGGTCTCCGGACCCGTGAGCCTGTTCGTACATCAACCAAGGACGCGAACTACTCGCTGAAGGGGAACACGCTCCGGGTCTACATGCATATTATTCGGAGCCCAGATAGTGATTCAATTGGTGTGAGGGAGATCCAAAAGCAGCTCAACTTCTCGAGCCCCACGCTCGCAAAGTACCACCTCGAGAAACTGCAGGAGATGGGTCTCTTGAAGCAAAACGAAGAGGACGGCAGGTACTCTCTGCTCAAGGAGGTCAAGGTTGACGTCCTTCAGCCCTTCATTACGGTGAGCTCTTACATGATCCCAAGGTTATTCACTTACGCCGTAATGAGTTCAGTCCTCTTTGCTTATTTTGTGTTTGGGGTAATCCCTTCGGGCAATCTAATGGAGCTCGATTTCTTCGCGGTCGCCATTGGCGCAATTTCGCTGTTCGCATTTTGGTACGAGACGCTCAGGTCGTGGCGAAACTCGCCGGGATAATCTGGAAATTCCGACGATTATCTTCTTCAGCTATTTATGAAGATGGAAAAGCGCCTTGCCTGCGTGAGCTAGCCCTTTGCGGAAAGCGGCTCCGATTCCGCCTGCTACGCCCGCGCCGATGCTCCCGTTTTGCGCATACTGCGACAAGTGGTCAGTAAGCACCTGATGCGCGTGAGTCCATGAGGGGACGTGTGCGAGCGCGATCTGCAGTCCGTGTGGACCTATCTGCTTTGCGGCCTCTATCGCGGTGCTCGCATCGCCTGTAGCCACCGATGTAGCTCCGAGTCCAGTTACCGCTCCCAGGATTGCCAGTATGGATATTGATACCGTGTCTCTTTTACACCTTCTATTTTTGACTAGGAAGGAGCAGTTGGTCTTCATAACACTACTTTATTGAACGAACTGTACAACAGTCTTGAACGATTCGGGAGGCAGGCCAATCGACCGAAAAAGAAATTTCAGATTAGTGCTTTCGGGAGTCAAAAATGCTCCATTAAATCCAGCAAGCTCCCTATCTAATTCCCAAGAATGTGGAAAAAAGACATGCATCAAGTGAAAGATCAGGTTATCGTTCGCAGCAGGGAGACCTTAAGGTGCGATTGCCACGAACTCACACATAGTGGGGAACAGATAGAAGGAAACAAGCGAGAGGAGGGACGAGGGGGCTCCATTTCACACGGACCACCGGCTAGATGCGAGCCTCTTCGAAGATGGCACTTTTCTTTTAGGATCTAACTTCGGCATCAATGCGAGATCATCGAGAAAAAGAGCAGAAAGGTGTGGATGATCGCACACCTTCTGGCAGTCCTCCACTTTTTGTCAGGTTGCTAAGCACCGGGGGCAAACGCAATCAGAGGCTTGGCTTTGTAGTTGCAGCCTCTTCGAGCGGGTTGTCCTGATCTGCTCACACCAACAGCCAAGAGACAGGGAGCCTTCGCAAGTGAAATTCTCGCCACAGATTTGGCAGGTCATGGTTCTTGTCATATATAATTCATTCATCAGCAAATCTAGAGCATAGGTGTCGATAGGTATCTATGCTCCTCCAGGGAGCAAGCTGCTCTTTCAGGGAAGAGACATTCCGGAAATAAGGTCGGATGCAACAGGGCCGCCATTATCTCGAGTCCGTCAACCAGTCGTGGACCTGACCTGCTGAAGTAAGCCGGGCTGTCGAGAACGTAGACCCTTCCATTTTTTACAGCGCGTAGACCATTCCAGTTTTGCTTCTGGGTCAGCGTCGAAATTTCGGAAAGTGTCCTCTCAACATGGTAGCCGCAAACAGTAACGAAGATCACCTCGGGATCTAGTTCAACAACTTTGTCCCATTCGGTCACAAAAGAGGGTTCTCCAGCTCTCCTGAGAATTTCACGTCCTCCCGCGTACCCAACAATCTCGGGCACCCAGTGTCCGCAGCAATAAAGAGGGTCAAGCCACTCAAGGCAAAATACGGAGGGCCTCGCGAGGTCAGGATTCTCAAAGCATTTCGATTTTACTCCATCTATCCTTGCGGCGAGCGAAGATGCCACTTTTTTAGCTCGATCCGCGACTCCAGATTCGTTCCCGACCTCTATGATGTTGTATAAAATATCTTCCAGACTATGGGGGGAAAGCGAAAGCACTTTTGGTTTTGGTCTGATTTTTGCAATTGATTTTGCGATAACCTGAAGCGGAGTAGCGCACGCCTCGCACAACTCTTGAGTTATGACTAGATCAGGCTTCAGCTCCTGTAGGGAACCCTCGTCAATTTCGTAGATTGACCGGCCGTTTCTGACGTGCTTTATCACTTGATCGTCTATATCCCTGCTGTTCATGCGTGTGCTATCAAAGATAGATTTCATCACTACTTTCTCCTTACGTACGGAGGGAGGATAATCACATTCGTGCGTGACTCCAACAAGCTTGTCTTCTAGCCCTAAAAGGCACACAATTTCCGTCGCGCTCGGTAGTGTAGTGATTATGCTGCTAACTACTTTAGCCTCACATCGCATAAGCCGAGGTGGCCCCGGAACGAACGTGTGCCTTTCTTCTTTGGTGTTTGTGCTAAGTGTTGGTCGAGCTGATTCTTTCAAATTGGATACTCTCCGCAGGTTCTGCAAAAGGTGGCATCGTCTGGTACATTCGAATTGCAAGCGGGGCACGCACGTGCATTCTGGTTAATTGTGGAAGGAGGACCGTTTACTCGCCGAAAGATTTCGTAGTACTTGAGCTGCTCTTTATCCCGCAATCTGACATGATCTCTTTCAAAGTATTTCTTCCTCTTGTCGATAAATTGTGAGTCTGGTATCGTTCGCGAGTAGAGTTTGGGAAGAATAGTCGTTCCCGATCCAAATTCAATTGGAGTTTTGATTCTCCACGTTATGCTCGGAGGGAGAAGATTCTCAAAGGCTTGTCTAAGGATGTATTTTCCAAATGACTGCCCGTCCCTTAGCCCGACAAGCAAACTAAAGTCAATTTGTGTCGTCGCGTACTTCACGAGTGGTGGGTAGAGGAACGGGAGTCTGGCCTCCATTTCAAGTGATTTCGCAAGCGATATTGAGGAAAAATGCATGACTTTCCATAAGTGCGAAAGCGTTTCCATTGCTTCCTGCTCGGGCTTCTTGAAAACAAAGTCGTATCCTGCGAATAGTTCATCCGACGCATCTCCTGTCATGATCTTTGAATAGCCTTCAGCCCTCGCCTTCTTCATTCCAAGAAACGTTGCAACGCTGTTTCGAATTTCCATTGGGTCGAAGGATCCTAACACTGAAATAACTTGGGGAAGCTCGTCTTCCAGATCCTCTATATCTACGGAGTCTAGGTGGTGAGGTATCTGAAACTTACTCGCAACGATGGAAGAATACTCGCCATCCGGCGAAGGCGCACCCCTCATAGTTATCGTGAACGCCTTGAAGTCGGACTCTGGGCGGAGAATCGATCTCACAACTGCAGCAACGATACTAGTATCCAACCCACCGGAGAGAAGAATCGAATCTCCGAGCGTCTTCTCTACTGCTTCGATGACCAGATTCTTGAGCTCTAGCACGGTTTTTGAGTATCTGCTTCCATGCGACAACGACGGCCCTCTCCGACGACTTTATTCAGTTCTTCTTCATGGAGGACGACATGTGGGATTGTAACTAGGATCGATGCCGCAATAGGTCCACGCGAAAATTGAGTTGTTCGTGACCGTAATCTCGTCTGCACCTACAGAGGCAGTTTGCCAAGAAGCTGAAGTTGTGTAATTCCATAAGAACCAATATTCCGATTTGGAATTTTGGATACCTCCTATGCCTGTTACGAAGTGCGAACCGTACTCGCAACATGTCGCATTGACTTCTCCATTGGTCACGAGCAAGGTTACCGTGTAGAGATTCCAGCCCGGCTGCACTTTCGTCTGGTTATACCAGTAGTAAGTATCGTTTCCGTAGTCGATTACCACGTTGGTGTAATAGCTCGCACCAAGCCGTCTGAGTTCTGCTACGTACTGTTGATTTGCAGATTGTGACTGACTATACTGATAGTAGTAATACGCAGCCACTCCAGAAACAATCACGATAATGGCAATTAGTACAAGGAGTACTCCGTAGACCGATTTCATTTGATTATTTTTCATATCCAACTCGAACCCAACATTTTTCCAGTTGTATCCTTCGAAGATCGAGTTGGCTGGATTGTCCAGCCAGCCTCATAAGGTTATCGGGATTCATTATATTGGATCAGGGAGTCAGCGGCCGAGATAAGAAATGGTAAGGCACATATCGACAGGGTTCGGACAAGGGATTGAAGAGTCGAGATCGTGCGTTTTCTTGTGTGGAACCGGTCCCACTCAAATCTCATTCTTCTTAGGATGCGCTGGCGCAGGAATCCCTGCTTCGGATTGGATAGTCTCGTTCCTTAAATCCGCGCCTAGTGCTTGCTTGCATTGCAAACGGGCTGGCGGCGTGGTAGTCTCGGCTACTTCTTGGTCCGCAACCATGTCAATCAGGGTCTAGTTCGCAACGCGCTGATTCCAGATAGGGGGACGAGCACATCGCCGGCCCCGGTTTGCACCTTGACTAGTTCTAACCACAAGGCGCGCACGATCTACTGAGCTTATTCCATTCTTCCAATATGAAACACGAGAAAAGGTGGGCCGCACAAAACACGGTTTACCATGATATGTAGGCCTCTGGTACATGGCATCCTCGAACAGCAGGCTCACCCACCAACCGACGCTGATCCTGTTCACAGTGAGGTTGGCTGACTTCGCATTCCTAAGCCTGAGAGCCCGATATCCTTCTTCGCTCAAGCTGTCGCAGTAGTCGTAGTTGTCGTCGTCTGACCTTGGGCAGTCTTCTTTTCCACCATGCCGCCAACACCTCTGCCCCAGCGGAACGCGTAGAATATCGTTGCGATTGAAACGCCAAAGAGCACAAGGAAATTAGTAAAGTGTGCCGCGACTATCTGGTCGCTCGTCATTGCAGCGAACCCTAGCATCCCTTGTATGACGACGAGGATGAACAGCACCAGGGATGAGTACCTTAGTGCAATGCTCTTCGGCTTTGCGATGAACGCAATCACCAGGTCTGCGAGGGCAAAGACCCCTGTCACATATCCCGAGGCCAAGTGGGAGCCGACGTCGTAGAAGTTCAAGACCGTGGATGCGCCGGTAATTCCCTGAAGAAAAATCACAAACGCAGTAACAGGATAGATATACGCTAAGGGCTTCATTGAGGCTTCTGGGAGAGAAACCTCCAATTATTATTTCAACTTTTGCTTGCAAATGGAATAAGGCTGTGAATCTTGAAAGTAGCCCTGTGCATTGCCAATTCCTGCATCTGCGCCCTCTCTGTGTCATGGCATTTGTATTACTATACATTGACACTTGAACGCTCGGCTATATTTTCAGTCCATTCTACCTTACAGCTCACTTGTTTCATGCAGAAGCGTAGCCCCGGAAGCGAATAATGATCAACCCAACGATCAAAGCGGTGGGCGCAACCCTCTCAACTTTAGACTTCAAAAGCCGAGGTCACTGAACCACAGGTACTGATTCGAGGGGGATGAATGATGCGCGGGCGAGACTGAGACGCGGTGGTATAATGTCGAAGATTACCGTCCCGCACATTCCCGCTGGATTTGCGCTGTCTCAGGAGCCTGCTCCGATGCAGTGATGGGATAAACCACAGATAGAGAACCCTATTCACTGCGGCTAACCTTTTCCATCTGTTGGCTGGCGCGCGGGGCGGCTTTTGTTTCATGAAACACTGGAGAGCCGCTCAACAGGGTGTTGCTCCAATTTCGTCCGGGGCTCTCCCCCGGCACCATTCGCCACCCGCGCACCTGCTGCGGATTGCCTTCTCCGAGGGGGATAAAAGGCGTGTAGAGGAAAAATCAGCGCCCTAGTTCGCAGAACATTGCTCCTCGAACAAAAAGTGAATCCGAAATTTTCAGCCATTACATTTCGGCTTCTGCTTCGAGTCAAAACAGGTAACACAGCAGAGTGTCCTGTACTACGATGTGGTACTCGCAGGCGTGACGGAGAAATAGGTTTCTCCGCGCGCTCGAAGAGAGAGACAACTCTTGCGCCGTCGCGGAAAATCCTACGGTCTGACTGAAAAAGGGCAGGTCACTGTCCAGGAGACTTGAAGCGATACTCGATGAGCCGGGTACAGTCCTATCTCCCTGAGCCGAGCTCTTCCAAAGAAACATAGGGAACCCCGAGAGAGATTTCGTGTCCCCATGGCGACGAACATGATGGAGGTGAACAGTGTTGTTCCGGCAAGGAATGACAAAGAACGATGGTGATTATAGCTGGCTTGGCAATGTCATGTTTCTCTTATCATATCTCCAAGCTTCGAGTCTGCTTTTGCTATACGCTGAGATAAGGGAAGTCCTATCGTCATAGTACAAAAATGCCTCAACTAGTTTCTCCACAAATGTTTTTAGTTTGGTTTAACGAGTCCGTTACTACTATCTATGTAGGAGCAAGTCAAGGGAAAGATGATATGTCGGAGGGAGGCGACTAGTTAGAAAATGGCCGATTGGAAGTCGTTTGTTGCAGTGCTAATGGGATTAGTCATACTCGTTGCTGATGTCGCTTGGTTGATCATTGGAAGAAGCTACACTTACACCCCGTGGCTTATCCTCGGCGCGGTAATCTTCGTCGCGACAGCGGTGTGGCTCGCAATCGATGGAGCCTTTGTGAGAGAAATCCGGCCGCGCGCAAAAAGCTATCAAGTTGATTCGCCTCGCGAGTCACAGGCTGAAACGAAGCGTGGCTAGTCACTCAGCGTGCGGTGTCGTTTTTAGGAAAGCGCCGGGGGTCGCGCGGCGTTAGAGAGAGAGCAAGCTATTCCGTCTCACGTGGATTTCTGAAACAGAATTCATGTCTCTGCTGTAATGCTGGTTCCCCCACGGAATGGGAAGGGAAGCACGACCACTTTGTCTCTACTGGACAGCCGATTCAATACTAGTTTCTCCGAGGGAATCTGCGCGACGGGGGATGCTAAAAATTGTCGCCGATTGAGCAAGATTCAGCTTCTTTCCTTCCGCCGAAGCTTCTCGAACCTGACTAACAGGTTCGCAACGTCCACCCCCTGCAAATCGTCCCGGAAACTCGATTGTTCTCGTTCAGATCCTGGACTAGCCGCAAGGAATCATGATGATGATGCTCTGTCTAATTACTCTGAGAGTCCTTCTCTTTCTTGTCCGGAGTCTGGTACGGACAATTGCTCTAATCGTCTCCCTCGTCCGCTCAAGGAATAAAAAAGGTGTTTGCAGGTTCTCCTTTTCTCCAACCCGATTGTAAGGTATATCGAAAAAAGCGGGACTATGTGTCAGGATCTTGTGCGAGTGGTTCTATCCTCGAAGCAATGTTGACCGCGTCGCCGTAGATATCGCCCATGCTGTGGATCACGTCACCGACGTGGATTCCCACCCCCACCGTGGTTCTTTCCTCTGAAAGTGAACCGAGGTTGTACTCGTGGAGGACCCTCTGGAGCTCGACAGCACACTCCGTCGCGTCCAGGGCACTGGCGAATTCCACGAGGAACGAGTCGCCGATCGTTTTCACCTCGACGCCATTGTGCCTTGTGAGAATGGGTCGTATGAGTTCGTTGTGCTTGTTGAGCAGGCTCAGCGCGCGCCTTTCATTCTTTTGGGTCATGGCCGTGTAGCCGACGATGTCGGTGAACATCACGGCCGCGAGCCTCCTTTGACCTTGCGACAACTACGTAAACCGGCCCGAGATTGGAGCGCTCAGGGGATAAATCAGTTTTTCTTCTGCCTTGTAATCCCCGAAAAGAAAGAAAGGAAGGAAGACTCTCGGCCTCGCTCGAAAAGAACTTCTTATAAGCCTACTTGCCCAATGAGCCTAATATGCCTATTAGCAAGGTCAACAGGAACTATCAGGTCACGATTCCTAAAGAAGTCAGGCAAAGAGCCAAGATAGGCAGGGGCGACTCGGTCCTCGTGGAGTTCGACGAGGAAGAAGAGATTGTGAAACTGAGTCCACCAAAGCGCGGAAAGAGGAAAACCTGGAGGTTTGGATCCAGGTTAACGGTGGAACGAATTGAGGCATCGATAGATAGGGGGCAGTCATCGCCCTGAGTGCTGTAATTGATACCAATGTCCTTGTCTTTGATACGTTTGAAGATAGCGAGTTTCACAACGAGGCTACATCTGGATTGGATGCGATCTCAAGTTGGCACATCCCATCAATTGTCTTTCACGAGCTAGCATGGTTCTTTAGGGCCGAAGACGTTCAGCTTTCAAAGGCTAACTTGAAGGTTGAGGAGTATTTGACAAATGAGAAGAGCGTATTCATACCGTGTTCTGCCGATGATGTGCGCTTTGCGAGCGGGGAGATGACCAAGTTTCGAGACTACAATGATCTTGTTATTCTCTCAGCCGCCCGACGGCTCGGGATGCCACTTTTCACTTTTGACGAGAGCTTGAAGAAAATCGCTGCGAGAAATCGCGTCCATATTTTCAAGCTTTGAATTGCAAATCTCCTTCAGAAGAGGCCTTTTACCCATGAGGCAAGCGATAGGACTTGAAGCGTCTTACTGACGCGGTCCGTTCTCTAAAGAAATAACAAAACTGCGCTTGCCACAAATTGGGAGCGTTCTCGACTTCCATCATTTTGTTCTGTTTTCCTTCCTTCGAGTCGCCAGAAGCGAACGCGAATTTGGGAATTGAGGCCAAAGTACTAGGACTGCGGGCGCTCACACTGGAAAAGAGCAGAAGACCCTCAGGGTTACACAGGCTTCCGTTGACCCTGAGAAAAGTGTGTTCTTTCTCGCTCAAGTATTTGAGAGCGTGTTATACCCCCTCTAGACTTCTTGCGGCCCTTTCCGCTCTCAAATTGAGGGATTCTTGAATGGTTTCATGAATTTCTCAAAGGCCTACCATGGCCTAGAACAATTTTATATATCAACTGTACATAGGGTTCACCGTTGCGCAAGAGCCACACGCCAGCATTCACTAGGCCCTGCCAAGCCAGCAATTCGAGGAAATCCTGCAATAAATGACACTGCTAGAATCGGAGACGCCCTCTTCTCCTACTTCTCAGGCTTCAAAGCAAGATTACGACTTTACAGCTGAAATATCGCTAAATGACCTAACTGTAGTTATTCCGACACTCAATGAGGCGAAGGGCCTGCCCGTTGTGGTGGAGCAGGTGAAGAAGGCGGGGTTCCAGAGGATCCTTGTCATTGATGGCGGGAGTACTGACGGCACGGTTGACGTGGCGCATTCGCTCGGATTGTACGTCATGCTACAGCACGGCAAAGGGAAATCTGCGGCCGTCGACACGGCTGTTTCGCTTGTGAAGACAAAGTACATCGGGTTCATTGACGCTGATGGGACTTATGATCCTGAGGACTTTCGCAAGATGCTCGCCTATGCTACAATGGCAGACATGGTTGTGGGCTCTAGGCTGCTTGGGACGAACGGCAAGAAGGGCCGACCTTTTGTGCCGGGACACGGAGTGGTCAACAAGCTGTTCAACAGGCTGTTTAACCTGATCTACGATTGCCACCTGACGGATATTCTGAGCGGAATCAGGATCTGCAACATGGACGCCTTGCGCGGCATACGTTTCAGGTCCGCAGGGTTTAGTATTGAGGCGGAACTTTGCGCTCAGATACTATCTGAGGGCGGAAAAGTGATCGAGGTTCCTGCATCATTCAGAGAAAGAATTGGAACTGCCAAGCTTCGCTACAGGGACGGTTACCATATTCTGACGACGATAATGCGCCTTGCTTACGAGTTCAACCCTCTGTTGTATTTCATTCCAGTTGGGTTGCTTGTCTTTGTGCCAGGTTTGGGAATTGTTTCGTACGTGATCATAGAGGCTGCTAAAACCAGCTCTCCGGTATTCCATTCTGGCTGGGCACTTGCGGGCCTCGGAATGACTATCGCCGGGATCCAGCTGATAGGTTTCAGCATCTTGTCGTTCTTGATGAAGAGGATTGAGTACAGGCAGCTTAGGGCGATAAGGAAGCTCGGTCTAGGTCTTATCAAGACCTAGAACTCTTACGAGTTAACATGCAGAATGTTGCCCTGACACTTTGAATAATTCGTGACGAAACAAATGAAGATCCTTGTGACTGGAGGAGGCGGCTACATTGGCACTACTTTGGTGCCTTTTTTGCTACAAAAAGGTCATCAAGTAACCGTACTCGATCGCTTCTACTTTGGACAGGAGCTTTGCGAAAGGTTCTCCTCGCTTGGTTCTTTGACACTGGTTAGACAGGATACACGCACCTTCGATGGAAACTTGCTTGAGGGTGTGGATGCCGTTGTTGACATGGCTGCGCTCTCAAACGACCCGGCCGGTGAACTTGATCCTTGGAAGACAATTGAGATAAACTACTTGGGCAGGTCGAGAGTCGCTAGGCTTGCAAAGCAAGCCAATGTGAAGCGGTACCTGCTAATTTCTTCTTGTTCCATCTATGGTTTTCAGGATGGCATCCTTACAGAGGAATCAAAGACCAATCCCCTGACTGCTTATGCCAGGGCGAACATGCTTGCCGAGAAAGATAACTTGCCTCTTGGCGATGAGGAATTCACTTCGACCACGATTCGTTTTGCAACTGTCTACGGTCTGTCTGAAAGAATGAGGTTTGACCTGGCCATCAACGGCATGGTCCTCGGCGCGGTAAAGACCGGTAAGATACCGATTATGCGCGACGGAACTCAATGGCGTCCCTTCATTCACGTCAAGGACGCAGCACGAGCTATCTTAGCCATCTTAGAAGCAGAACCTGAGAAAGTGAACAAACAGCTTTTCAACATTGGCTCGGATACGCAGAACTTCCAAATCAAAGAGCTGGCTGAAATCGTTGCGAATTCGCTTTCGAAGAGGCCTACAATCGAGTGGTACGGAGATCCTGACAGGCGTTCCTACAAGGTGAGTTTCGGGAAGGCTAAGCGAGTACTGGGGTACGAGACGAAGTATACTCCCGTGGACGCAGTTCGCGAGATAGAGTTTGCACTTGTATCAAATCAAGTGACCGACTCTATTCGAACAAAGACGGTCGAGTGGTACAAGCATCTTCTGAACGATGGGCAAGCTTCAAAAGAAGTGGCTCTAGGAGTGGCGCCTGTTCTCTAATTTGACGGTTGTCTCAACAAATTCAAGAGTTATGCGGAGATTCTGAAAATTCGATATGCTACCAGGAGTCAAAGTGACTGATATCAAGAAGTTTCCAGACGAGCGTGGCTTCTTCGCGGAGATAATGAGGGAAGACTGGAGTGACTTCTTGGAAGGGGACCGGATTGTTCAAGCAAACCTCTCGTACAGCTATCCGGGTATGATAAGAGCTTGGCACAGGCACCAGAGAGGGCAGGATGACTATTTCATCGTACTCAAAGGGTCTATGAAGATCTGCGCATACGACGATGATCCGAATTCTCCTACCAGTGGTCAATTGGACGAAATTGTTGCGAGCAGCGAGCGCCTCCAAGTAGTAAGAGTCAATGGAAAGTTCTGGCATGGAACTAAGACAGTATCTTCGGAACCTTCGCTTACAGTGTATGCTGTGAACAGGCTGTACGATTACAAGAACCCCGACGAGGAAAGGCGCCCTTGGAATGACCCGAAGATAATCGACCCAAGGACAAAGATAACGTTTGACTGGAACAGGCCTCCTCACAAGTAGTGGAAACTGGGGAATCGTACAAAGTTGAAGCTACTCGTTGTCGGCGCTGGCGGGCAGGTCGGTGAGAAGATTACTCGCTTGGCTATCGCTCAAGGGCACGAGGTCTATGGAACTTACAAGTCTAGGGTTCCGGTGGTCGACGGGATTTCGAAAAGTTACGCCCTTGACAAGACTAGCAAGGATCAAGTTAGCAAAGTTGTGGAAGATGCCAATCCTGATGTCCTGATCGATACAGGGGCTTTGCACAATGTGGATTACTGTGAATCTCACCCAGAAGAAGCGATGGCAGTAAACAGGGACGGTACCGCCTACTTGTCTGCTGCCTGCAATGAAATCGGTGGGAAATTCATCTTCGTATCGACTGACTTTGTGTTCGACGGACAAAACGCGCCTTACACCGAGGAAGACAAACCGAATCCCTTGAGCGTTTATGCGAGGAGCAAACTCGAAGGTGAGCGTGCTGCACTTTCCGCAAACAAGAACACTGCGGTATGCAGGCCCGCAGTGATTTACAGCTGGGTTCCTCTATCAAATACTGGGTCCTCTTCCTCCTCTGGAAAGCCACTTAACTTTGGAGCGTGGCTCGTTTCCCAACTCTTTGCAAACAAGGAGGTCAAAATAGTCAGAGACCAGATTACGTCGCCAACGCTAGCAGATGATTTGGCTGGAGCTATCCTTGCGATCGCGAAGAGCTCTGCAACAGGAGTGTTTCACACGGCGGGAGCTACACCTCTAAGCAGATACGACTTCTCAGTCAAGGTAGCCAACAGCCTAGGATTGAATTCGAGCCTGATTCAACCGATAGACTCCTCTCAATTGAAACAACTTGCCAAGCGACCCCTGAACAGCAGTCTCATATCAAACCGGATTAGAGATAAGGTGAGATACAACATGCTGAGTGTAGATGAGGCATTGCGCATCTTTGCCGAGCAAAGTCGTAGTAGCGAGGTAGAGATTAGGGCAAGGTGAAAGGGCTACTTCTAGCGGGAGGGCACGGGACTAGGCTCCGACCTCTCACTTACACCGGAAACAAGCATATGTTGCCGATTGCTAACAAGCCCATGCTGTCGTATGGACTAGAACATCTGCGAAATGCCGGAATCAAAGAAATCGGAATAATACTCGGTCCCATAAAGGAAGGAGTGATAGAAACGCTAGGTGACGGTTCCGCATTCGGCGTCAACATAACCTACATTGACCAGCCCGATCCAAAGGGGCTCGCCCACGCGGTCCTGGTATCGGAAGACTTCATGGATGACGAGCCCTTCGTGATGTATCTCGGAGACAATCTGTTACGGCAGGGCGTCTCGGATTTTGTCAGCAAGTTCCAGAGTGAGAGACTGGACTGCGTAGTCGGGGTGTGTCCCGTAGGGGATCCATCACGCTTCGGGATCGCAGAACTGGATGGAGAGGGCAAGATCGTGAAGCTGGTGGAGAAGCCGAAGGAACCTAAGAGCAATCTTGCCCTGATAGGAGTCTACGTCTTCGGTCCCTCAATCTTCAATGCAGCGAGAAAGATCAAGCCCAGTTGGAGGAATGAACTTGAAATCACCGACGCGATTCAGATGCTGCTTTACGATAGAAAGAGAGTCGGAGCCGTGCACGTATCGGGTTGGTGGAAGGATACCGGCAAGCCAGAAGACCTGCTTGAGGCAAACCAGCTCATCCTGAGTGACATAGAAACCAACATATTGGGTTCGCTTTCAGATCAAACGAAAATCACGGGCAATCTGCAAATGGGAGCAGGTTCCAAGACAGTAGGTGAAGTGAATATCCGCGGGCCAGTTACGATCGGGTCAAACTGTGTTATAGGGCCGGATGTCTACATTGGACCGTATACCGCAATAGGCGACAATTGTACGGTAGGGAATGCGGAGATAGAGAACAGCATCATTATGAGGGACTGTAATATTCAGAGCGGGCAGAGGATCACTGACAGTCTGATAGGAAACTACTCAGTTATTTCGGACGGTAACGGGTCTCTCCCAAAGGGGTACAGACTGATACTCGGAGAGCGATCCTTTGCTCAGCTTTAGTGGAATTGTCTGATTACCATCACATATTTGTTTGATGGCCCTGCCAAACTCTGGATTATGTCTCACTTAGGGGCTTGTATCTCTTCTAAATGCAATTTAAGACCGAAACCAAAATGCCAATGAAAATGAAGCAATAGATTATGCAAATCACAGGAGGGGGCCGTAAAGCCTCAATCAGCAAGGGAACATACGATCTATTTATTGGAAATTTAGTGTCAACTGTAGTTCTTGCGATTGCGTCAATAATTATCGGGAGACTATTGGGTCCGGATGGATACGGCCTATATACCGTAGTATTGGTTGTTCCGGCATACGGTTACCTTTTCTTACAGTGGGGCGTATCCTCGACAATCACAAGATATGCAGCCAAGTACACATCGGAAGGAAATGAAAAGAAAGCTGTAGCATTCAGCTACACTATTTTGGTTCTCCATGGTGCAGCTAGCATAGCTCTGTTTGCCCTAATCATACAATTCACAAATTCAATTTCAAACCTCTTACATAGACCTGAACTTAGTGGCGGGATAATAATACAGGTGGCCCTTCTCGCCGTAGTAGGACAGGTCCTATTCAATAATGCTAATGCAGCTTTTGTCGGTTTTCACTCATTCGGCAAGGCAGCAATTCTTCAAATTATCAACGCAGCCGCAAGACTTGCGATATCCGTTGTTTTCATTCTAGTCGGTTACGCTGTGCTAGGAGCAGTTGCGGGTTACACAATTGGGCTTATTACTGCGGGAGTAGTTTCCTTTTTCCTCTTAGTTTCAGAAAATATGAGCTTTATTCCAAGAAATATCGAAGAGTATGTTCGCACTACCATCAGTTACGCCCCCCCAGTCTTCTTTTCAAATGTAGTTCTGAGTGCTATCACGCCGCTTCAATACACTATTTTGGTTTATGTAGTTTCTAACAGGGAGATAGGCTGGTACAGCGCCGCCTCTAACATTGCTGCGCTCGTCACATTATTCACCTATCCACTTTCCACGGCATTGTTTCCGTTGTTCAGCAAGACAGTAAACGGAGGGACTTCGAGTCTAGGCCAAGCTTTCAAACAATCTGTGAAATACTCGGCCCTCTTTATTATCCCGATAACGGTGTTGATAATGTCACTCGCGACACCACTGGTCTCTGCAATATATGGAAACGCTTACCAGTTCGCCGGGAATTACCTCGTGTATCTTGCAGGCCTAAATTTGTTGGCGGGTGTAGGCCATGTTTCGTGCGGGCCATTTCTTAATGGTGTTGGTGAAACTAGGAAAGCTTTCTTGGCCGCGGCGCTGAGCACAATAGTTTCTATCGCGGCTTCGGTGGTCTTAGTAGCCTATACAGGTGTCTTTGGAGTCATAATCGGTACAGCATTAGGGCAAACAGTTGCACTTGTTATCTCATTAGGGTTTGTGTATGATCTTGTCAAGGAAAGACTGCATGGACGCTCGCTGTTGCGAATTTATTTTGGTTCGGGTGTGAGCGCCGCTGTGATTTATCCCTTATCACTCCTTAACCTTAATCCCTTTGTCACCTTATTCGTCGGCACGATACTTTTCATCCTTATCCTCATCCCAATCTTGGGATGGACGAAGGCACTTACGACGAATGATCTAATTGAGTTGCGAGGACTGTTCGACGAGGTAAAGATTGTCCGTTATCTTTTCATCCTTGTCGGGCGCTATCGTAATCTAATAGTCGGAGAATGATGACATACTTTCGAATGTTCCACTTTTTCTTCGTAACAATCATGTCTTGATAATTCGATGAATCACTTCCAAGACGACGCCAAGTGCCAAATCTAACTGGCTCGATTAACTCAAAATCGAGGTTCTGATAGAGTCGCCTTATATAATCCTCGTTGTATCCTATGGATTTTCTCGGGTCGCTGGGAAAGCCAACATAGTAATCGAGTGTTGAATTGTCGAATGGTTGCGTGGATTTGCCTTGCTCCAACAGTCTCTGCGTTTCTTCATTAATCAGAAAGTCGCAAGCACTTTCCCTCCTGATTTCAAAACTCGATTGATCTCCGAAAGGTAATTCTCGGTTTCATTGGGAAACATATGCGTGAAGACTGAGAACAGAAACACTAAATCAAATGATTCACTCTTATATGGGAATGTCCAGATCGAAGGGTTACCCTCTATTGGGCTGTCTCCTGCTCTTAAACCAGCGACTCTAAAATTGAAATTGGGATATCTTGACGTTATGTATGTTTGGCACCATTTTACCATGAGTTCATCAATGTCAAATCCCTCATAGGATCCGTTCTTATCCAGGAAAGCAGAAAGTGGGATGGCAACTATTCCGATTCCACAACCAACATCAAGTACGTGGTGAAATGACTGAAGCCCTCCCAAACTAACCAAGAGATCGACAGATCCTTTGCCGATCTTCATGAAATTACCTCCGCCGACTTCAGACGCAAGGGTCTTTGGGGGCAAAGGAATACCGTGGAAAGTTCCTGAAGGCTGCATAAATCGAAGATAAGTAGATACATACAGCCTCTTCGCAATCGGCTTAAACAATCTTGGAACATATTTGCCGATCTTGTAGGCGATGCTCACGCATTCGTCTTACGCCAGCTACATACAAAAGTTCAGCTAATGTTAAACCGGTTCCCAGGGTTTGGTTTCTTTAGTTCGTGTTTTCAACGGGTGTTTCACTTTGGGTGTTGCTACCCTTGAAACTAGGCTTAATGACGCGCAAGACTAAGCAGAAGCAGAACGTAGATGGCAAATACAGAGGAACAAGTGTTCCAACATCACGGCCCTGATTTCGCTCAAACAAGCTAAGAGTACAGAGCACAACAGACTTCTATTGCTACCATGCTTAGGGCTCAAAATCACCGTGGCCTTTTGGAGCAGTAGCTCTTTTTCGTTCAGGAAATATGAAATACCAAGATATGACACTATGGCAGGAATCTTCAGAGACAAGAGAGTCTTATTGAACGCAGGAGTGAGATAAACTCGCTAGGAATCCGGTAACGTTTGAAGACTCCACCATTGGAACTAACACCTAATGCGGAAACTGTCAAAGCCAGATCATGAAACAGAACCGTTCGCAGTAAGATTATAACATTTGGTGCTAAAGTGTTCTTTCTATCAGCAATGGGTCGAATCCTAACAAGAATAAGAATGGAATTGTGCAGTTCTAAAGAAGCGGCGCATGATGCAGTTCTGTTGCTATGAAGGACTATGCTTCTGTTCATTGTCGTGACCAAAGCTAATGAAATATAAGCACCCATGGTTTGGCAGACTTCAACATGCGATTTTTTTCCTAAGCAAGCAATTTAAAGCTGGAACAATCTTCGGACTCTGCTAGCTTGTACTACCCAAGAGTAGCAATAATAATTCTAAACTGGAACGGAGGAATGGACACTCTGCTATGTCTTGAATCAGTTTTCCAAAATGTTTACACTAACTTTGATGTCATTGTCGTTGATAACGGTTCAACTGACGATTCTATTCAAAAATTGAAAGAATATGCCCTTGGTGAGATCGAAATTAGATCTAGCTATGCGCAATATAGATCAGACAATAAGCCGATAGTCGTTTATCAATTTCCACTCGAGACTCAAACTTCAGTTTTGCCAGTTGAATACTCTAATCTCAATCCCGCAAGGAGGATGATTCTGCTTTGCGGAGCCAGAAACTACGGCTTCTGTAAAGGGAACAACGAGGCGATAAAATTTGCGCGACAGAAGTTGCACCCAAGCTTTGTATTACTCTTGAACAATGACACGGTAGTTAGCAAGAATTTCTTACAAGAGCTAGTTAGAGTGACTATGGATTTTGCAAAAACAGGGCTAGCACAACCAAAGGTGCTCAAAATGGGACAACCGGACATTATCGATGCCGTTGGGATTGCCTTGGAAAGTTTCGGGGATGCCAGACAAATAGGGTATCTTGAGCCAGATAGAGGGCAATATTCAGAAACGACAGAGGTCTGGGGAGTCAATGGATGCTGTGAGCTTATCAATACTAGTATGATAAATCAGATCGGCTTATTGGACGAAGATTTTTTTGCCTACTATGATGACGTAGATCTCTCGTGGAGAGCACGATTAACGGGATGGAAGTCAATATATGTTCCTAGCTCAATAATATATCATGCTGGATCTGTAAGCGGTTCTAAGATTAAGAATTATCTTACTGCGAGAAATTTATTTCTCTACTTGGTCAAAGAAGCACCATGGATTTTTGTGGTTGCGCAAGCCATAAGAGCTATCGGGTTGCTTGTTGTTTCGAAATCATCATACAATATTTCGAGACGATTGAGAACAAGGGCATTTCTCGACAGTTGTCACCTCTTTACCAAAATGCTGAGGAAACGAGTTCAGATTTCGTTGCTCGCTGATCAAACTAGATATCCAATTCATGTCGGATCGGGACTTTCCAACGAGGATGAAGATTGAACGACAGGCATCCTATTTGTGGCGCAGTTGTCACATACAACCCAGATTTAGGAATCAGGTCGCGAATTCCTAAAATCTTGAACAACGTTGAGCACATTGTCGTTGTGGACAACCATTCTGAACCTGAGACCGTTGAATGCTTACGAGAATTATCAAAATCTCTTCACTTCGATATTATACTGAATGATCACAACGTAGGTATCGCAGGCGCACTGAATCAATGCGTCAAATGGGCGTCTGCCCGGGATTACAAATGGATATTGTTATTTGATCAGGATTCAATTCCCTTAGAAGATTACTCAAAGAATCTCCTTTCGATCTATGACCTATGTCCAGATCGAGAGAGAATTGCGGTTATTGGATCGGCTTTCTTTGATGTTGCGAGTGGAATCCCCGTCTACCCGCGATTGCTGGAGCGCAACGGGTTCTGGAGTGATACTTTTTCGGTAATAACATCTGGAAGTCTGTTGTCGATTCCGATCTACCAACGGTTGGGACCATTCGTTAACGCTTTCTTCATGGACCAAGTTGACGAAGAATACTGCTTGAGGGCACGTGCAAGAGGGTTCAAAATACTAATTTGCTTATTGCCACGACTTTACCATTCTATAGGTACTCCAACCAGACATCGATTTCTTTGGCAAGATATTGCAACTTCGAATTATTCTCCCGTTCGTCGATATTACATCGTTAGAAACCGAACCTCATTGCTACTGAGATATGGACTCAAAGAGCCAGGTTGGACTTTGCTAGCGATGTGGGATTCTTTTCGGTCTGCTTTTGGAGTTTTGTTGTATGAGAAAAAGAGAACTACGAAGATTAAGATGATGCTCAGAGGACTCTGTGATGGCTTATGGTTTAAGTGGTAAGTGAGGAGGGATCTGCTTTACCAATCTTACGATGCTACAAGCATCCTGATTCAGGTACACTGACCAATTGCAAGTCGACAATCATCTCGTGCGATATGATGGAATTTGTCTAGCTGGACCCTTGCTCACCAGAAAGAAATGACCGGCAGTAAATATCATCAGATCTCTTATGTTATTGACCTACTCGGATGTTGAATGCTGCACAGTTATTGATTGTCTTGCAATTGGTCGATTTGTTGTCCTCATTATAACCTTAAAGTCATGTGATGTCACCAGATTGTGGCAGGAGCCTTGTCCTCGCGAACCGCACTTATCTTCGGTATGATTGGGTTCGCAATTGTATTTCTAATTGAAACATACACACAACTAGGTATCGGAAAATTTCCAGTCACCACTGCAATTTACGCAGCCGAGATAACACGCTCGGGGCATCTTGCAACTGTCGATCGTTCTCAACTAGTAGGCTGGGCGAATTATGTATGGATCGATGCAAAGCTTCCACTGCCGAGTATTTTGGTGACACAAATTGGGTTATTGACTGGTTTGTCCCCAGCCACACTAGATTTCTTTCCGTTCTGCACTCTTTTCTTGATAGGCTTCTACACTTTTGCATTCAGAATCACGAGGAGTACTTGGTTTTCTCTATTCTATGTGTTCGTCTATGGAATGGTCATGCTTGGGTTCGATAACATCGAGCAGATTAATCGAACCTCTCTGGGTTGGGTATATTTTGGATTCCTCCTAATGCTGTTGTTTACTCCTGCCAAAGGAAGCAAGGCAATGACCTTTTCGACCATATTAATTTTGGCAGCAACCAGTCTTACGTATTATACAATGGCGGCTTTCTCTCTAGGCGTAATTATTTGCCTGGTCGTCTATTCGCAAGTTTCAAGACGCGGTTCAATTCACGGAGGCCACACTAAATCACCATTTCATACCAATCCAATAATGATTCTGATCGCTACTGTTTTCTTTTTCCAATCTTCAGTCCTGAGTATAGTGCTAAGTAGCTTACCTATTTCTAACGTGTATGACTTTCTATCTATGGAATATCAGACCATCTTACAATCGCTTGCATTCGAGATGCATTTAACTCCTCAACCAGTAAACTCCATACTCAACAATCTTCCACTGCCTCCTTACCTTCATCGTCTCAGTACTCTTGAAATTGTTACTCAGGACCTTCTGGGCCTAGTTGTGTTGGTCGTGGCTTTAATCGGCGTTGTTTCGATGTTGGCTAGAAAGCCAACTATACTTCCAAAGGGAGATTGGAGAATTGCTGGCTCGTGGGCGGCATTAGGAATCTTGGCCGTTAATTCTATAGCTTATGCCTCACTCAGAGCCAATATCGCAATTGGGCTACTTGGTCTAATGGGAACACTATTCGTGTTCTTTCCAAGGCTGCGAGGACGCCCAGAAAAATTGAGAAGCAAGGTTGCCAAAAACTTCGCCTATGTTATGATAATATTAATCTCTGCAGGATCCGTCGTCGGAGCAATGTCAGCATATGAAACAGGCTTAGTTGGCACATATCCCTTTGATGGCTCGCTTTACGCACCGGTATCGAATTGGTACGGAAATTATTCTTCAAGATCTGACATTGCCACTGGAAACGTAATCCTGAGTTCTGTTATGGCACTATATTCGACAAAAGGCCAATCAATTCAAGCTTTGCAATATAACCTCAACATTAGCCATGCACTTGATAACAATAATAGTGCAGAATTGGAATATTCATTCAAGAGTTTATCTTCGAATGTTTATGTTTTCACAATTGCCGATAGTCAGAGAGCCTCTTGGGGGGATGTCTGGGGATATGTTGCACCACCTATGAATTACAGCGAGTGGTTTTACGATCAACCTATAACCAATGTAGTCTACAGCAACAAATTAACCATGGTAGACTATTTGGGTTTCCAATAAGATTGTGAGGTACGCGTTTCGTAATGCCTATGTTACGTTTTTCCGAAAAAGATTTCGTATGTGGATCTGATTTATTTGAAGGATTCTATTAAACACGAAGGCGGAGTCAGGCGCAAGAAATATTCAGATATTGGAATTCGGTCCCTGATATGTTGGCAGAAGTCGTCTTACTTATTTTACTTGAATAGCGCTTGTCCTAACCCTGGATGCTTCGATCTGCTTTAGGACAGGACTGGCATACCAATAACTTGCCTTGGGAAAGCCTATCCGCCAGGCCAGGTAATAGAATCGCGCTCGTCTTGTTATGTTAGTCATAATCATATGACTTTGAATTTGAGAGTCCGGTATCATCCTAATGCATCTCTGCACGGTACTGCGCTTTGCGATAATTCTCCTCAAGTTCAAAAACACCCACGAGTTTCCCTTGAATACGAGCTTGAGCAATTCGGGGTTGCATTGACGAAAACTACCGCCGATGTACATTAGGGTGACTAAGACTAAAAGGGGAATCATGCGCTTAGCCAAGTTCGAGATTTCGTAATTCTTAAGCATCAAGATGTAACGATTTTTAATAGGATGATAGGCATGAGTTCCCGAACGATCAATGAAATCTCGAGAACTAGCTGCATGATAAACTCTCGACTTCGGCTCATACATGATTTTGTATCCTGCCAGCCTTAGCCTCCAACACAAGTCGATGTCTTCATAATCAAGAAAGAAAGATTCATCAAAGCCTCCAACCCTCTGAAACACTTCCCTCTTAATTGCCAATGCTGCACCTCTTGCAGCAAACACTTCGTATGGATTTTCGTACTGACCAGAGTCTTTCTCATTCCAATCGCCTCCGATGGATACTCCATGGCCAAAATAGTCCACCATATCTCCCGCGGAATCAAAAATGTCATGGTCGCTCAGGCGAAGTAGTTTAGCTTGCAGGGCGCCTACTTTTGGGGTTTCAATGAAGCGAAATTGAAAACCGCGCAACCAATCCGGAGCGACTTCTGTGTCCACGTTGAGAAAGACCAAGATATCTCCATCCGCAACAGACGCACCCAAGTTGTTTCCACCAGCAAATCCCAGGTTCACTGGGGACTTGAGAATCCTCAAATTCCCTAGCGTCCCCGCTATCTTGGAAGCAATATCGGCGGATCCATCCGTTGAGCCGTTGTCTATTAGGATCACTTCGTACTCAGGATAATCGGATTGAAAGACGGACGCGAGACATTTCTCCAGAAATCGGGAACTGTTGAAAGATAAGATGATAATTGAGAAAGTAATGCCTGACCGATCCTGCGTCAATTAATTATCCACAGCTCCCAGTCTAAACTAGAGAATTTCACTTTCAGTCATCGGTGCGTTGAAGCGATGCGAATGTCTACGACCTCGCAAGTCTTACCAGGGCACCCGTACTGAGAAAGACACCTTCGACGAGACCCGAGCCGTAGGCGAAGGCCGAGGCGAATCCGGCCATGGCGAATATGAATCTTTCGCCGAAGCCGCTAAGTGGCGAAGACGCGACGTAATAACCATACACCGCTAGGACACTTGCCAATCCTGGAAGGACTGTGCCCAGAGCTACACTTGCTCCTAATGATAATAGGATAATTCCAAATATCGCTGCTTGAAATCTCCTGTGGTTTATTTTGAGCCGATCCCAATCCGACCTTGGCAAAATTCCTATCGATCGTTGAATCAACCCGTACGCTACTGATTTGCCATACAACCACTCCTTTCTTGTAAGCCCCAGAAAATTATCCGACCTAGCATAATCAACAGCGTAGGCGATTGAGGGATCAAGTATAACCTTGTATCCTTTGCTTGCTAAACGCTGGCCCAAGATATGATCTTCGCTTCCCAATTGTCTATTTCCAGAATATGCGAAGCCCTTCACGTCGTTGATGGCCGATACCCTCATCAAATCAGCCTTTAGAAATGACGATGCAATCGAACATTTCGTATTCGGCTTAAAGTCGATATGGCAAAGCTTGGCAAAGCACTTCTTCGTCGTGCTCAATTTGTTAGAAATATGTGCTGCACCAGTTACTATCGCGATTGATGAATCAGTGAATTGTTCAGATGCTTTCTTGAGGTAATCTTTATCCAATAATTCTATATCATCCTGAAGCACGAGCATAAAGTCGTAATCTTGTGCCATTGAAAGTGCCAAATTTAGGGTAGCGGCAAACCCAATGTTCTTGGAATTCCTGACTACACGAAATTTCCCACGTAAATGCGAAGGAATCTCTGGCACTGAGTCTGAGCCATCGTCAATGACGACTATTTCTGCTGGGGCAAGACTTTGAATCAACAGAGAATTGAGTGCTCGTACAATAAGTTCCGAGCCATTGTACGTAGGAATAACACTGAGAATCCTGTTTCCTATATTGGTCGGAGCCATCGATCACTGATCTCCACAAGCCGACATAACATATCTAATGAGCCTCAAAAAAACCTCTCCAGTACCATGATAATTAGATCATTTGCCTAGATAGTTGGCCACTTTCAATGTGACCATTCGTCTTAGCAGTCTAATTTTCCTAGTCTTCCGCATAGTGCATGGGCGACTCCAGCAACGATAAATCCTACGGAGCTCAATGGCTGCTTGTAATATGCCAGACAAGAAATTAGGTTTGTAATCGTCACGAGTACAAAATTCGGCAGGAAAGATCTGTCTTCATTTAAGGCTATGTACAACCCATTTCTTGCAATATAGTACAACATAAGCGGCTTTCTAGCTGGAGCCGTCGTCAGGCGAACCCTTACTGGACTGAACCTTTGCCAAGGATCGCTTTCGCGCCTCCACCTCGCTGGAATTATCACCCTGACCCTTGCGTCACCTTCGCTATGAGATCCTTGGATATAGTTCAATCGCACTATATTGTAACCTGCAGACCTAACCCTGAAACAAAATTCGTCGTCTTCATGGTACATGAAAAAGTTCCCGCGATACAGGCCTATTCTCTGAAAGACAGTTCTCGGAACCAAAATCCCCGTTGACATAACCATGCTTTCCAACGAATAACCGTCAGTGATGGGTATCTGTTCTCCGTCAAGACGGAGCTGCGCGCTGATGACTCCGATTTTCATCTCCTTATGTTCGTTATAGAACTTCAACATTTCAGGGACAGCTTGACTTGGCAACACGGTATCTTGTGTCAAAATCAAAGCAAATCCAGCGCCAGAATCGAAGCACTCCCTTAACCCTTGATTCAGAGCCATTACAAAGCCCTTGTTCCATGTGTTAAAGATTAGATGGGTGCGGTTCACATGAGTTTGAGTAATGTGCCGAATTTGACTTTGATTCTTTGAGGCGTTATCTACTAGAATCAGAGAGTCTACGTCGCCATTTAGGGCGCTTATTACCCTTCCTAACTTCCGCAGGTCCGGATTATAAGTTACGATGACTGATGAAACACCAGTTGTTGTGAGACTCATCGCCTCACTTCGGCAACCCGAAGACATCGACTGAGTCAAAGACACGAGCCTGCTGCTTGCTGAGAATCAATGTGTACGAGGGGAAATAATCTTTTCTCACACTTGATGACTGACAACGCGCTCTCTGCAGGTGACTTGAGCAAAGGATCTTGTACCATGTCCCGAAATGTGCAGATAGACTTCTGGCTACTCCTTATGGACGAATTACAGCCTCCAACTAGTTGTAAAGAACAGTGAAGCAGAGATAGCGTGAAATTGTTGTAGAGCGCAACGGCAGACAATTCGTAAACTGGCAACTTTCTTTCGTGAAAGGTCCGAGTGCTACCTAGTGGATCAAATTCGATAGAGGTCATGTAAATCAATTCTCATACGCTCCCGGGGATCTAACGTAGAAGTATGCCGAGTTTGTGCCAGCAGGTAGAGAATTATCAAAAGATATTTCAGTCACGCTCAGTCATGAAACTTGATGCCGGAGACAGATTGCGAATAATTCGACTTCGAGTTCTCGAGCTCTCTATGATCATTAAGGTGCATCTATTGTCGTGAGATCACTTCTTGTCTCTTTGAACGTGGTATTACTTGCGAGCTCCATACTGCTCAATTGCTGCTTGATATCATCCGGCTCTTCGTTTATCCTAGAAAAGTACTCAAACGTCACATTACACTGTCTAACTACCGGGTTATAGATAGCCTCGAATTCATTGTTTTTCTGTAAGTCACTAGTGCTACTTTCCATTTTCTCATCACTATTGATTCATTACCAAAACAAGCGCTTTCCCCTTTTGAGTGATCTGGAAGGCAACTTTCGTCTTTACCGCTCCTCGATAGTCTGACTTACTCTTTGAGATAAAGCCGAGGTCGTCCAGTATGTCCAGATATCTCCTCAGAGTAGTGCGGCTGGGTTTGCATCGCAACCATTTGATCAGTTCTTGATACTTGAGGTCCGCGTGGAGACAGAGCGTACTCAGAATATCCAAGATGAGCAAGAGATCAATTATGGGAAACTGCCTCTCTTCGGCCCGAGCCTCCGAGCCTGACATGACTAGTCCTAGTGCATCAGATACCGAGATCTTGCCTCGCATGCTTGGCAAATAGGGGAATCGCATTCACTGTAGACAATCCCAAAGTATTTCAACATATTGAAATTACTGTAATATTACAGTAAGATTACTGGACAGTTTATTGTCCTCTCCGCTTATATTCGCGTACTAATCTAGTAATTTTGTTGCTAAAGAACATCCAGATGATCGCCGAACCCAAGAGGTTCGCGTTCGAGCCTCCTACGAACAACGCACTGCGAGTGCCGAAAGCTTGCTCGGCGAGGTGCCAGTGCAAGGAGATTTCCCCTTGCTCTATAACTGGTCACAACCCGTGCAAGTTCGACATCCAGTTCGAGGCAAATCACACTCATATTTTGAATGAATATCGAACCGGAAATGAGATCAGCCTTCGCCGAGTCTGTGTTTCGACCAAATGCCTAGCCATTTTTCAGTCGCCTAGTATCGTTTCTGTTGATGAACTAGCACGGCTTCAGTGCTATCAATGCTACACCGAAGTGCAATCGCGTCGAGATTCTCGGCTCGTATTCGGAACGGCAAGAGACGCAGATTCTGAGTTTCCTTCCTCGATGGTCTGGCGCTGGCGGAAGACCATTACAACAAGGTGATGCTTCCAAATTGAATTTCAGGGATTGGATTTCGCTTTGGTTTTCGAGAACTCAAGCGAAGCAGACAAGAGAAAATGCAATTATCGTTCCCAACTACCGTGTTGCAACTGGCGAATACCAGCCCGAGAACATTAGGGCATGTATCGATGCCTACCTACACGATGAGGATATCTTCAATGCGATCAACTTCATCTCCAATGCAGCGCTATCGCAGGGTTTCTATGTAACAGGTGATGAAGACTACTGGAACGGCAAGGTCGTAGATCTTGTCGAGGATTTCAATCGCTCAATCCGTTGGGGTAACAGAAGGGGAGAGAAGGGGCTAGCAGAGCTTCTTCGCATCGTAACCAAGGAGCTGCTGTACGGCGGCAACACCTTCATCGAAATGCTTACGCCTCTGAATCTCCAACTGCTGAATCAGGTCGAGCTTTCTTCGATCTACAAAATTTACCGCAACGAGGTCGGAGACATAAATCAGATTCAACAACTCCTTGGTGGGCGGATCAACAATCTCGATCCTGACACGATTATTCACATCCCTTGGCTCCAGGTTGACAGGGAAGCCTACGGACGAGGATTGATACAGCCGCTTGTTTCTCCACGCGTTGACATTCGCGGCCAACCAATCCCAGCGCTGTACCGCGTGAAAGCCTCTCTTGAATTCGACATCTACCGCATGATCCACAGGAAGGGAGTTCCCAGAAGCATCTTCTCTTTTCCAGAGGCGGGAGACGAACTCGTCCAAACATACACGCAGGCGTTGAAAGACCCCGATGTTGACGCTTCTTTCAGTACGAATACCAAAGTAAATGTCGCAACAGAGCAGGGCGGTCCAGCTCAAGGTATTGCTAATCTCATTGTCTTCCTAGATAAGAGGTTCCAGGCCGGCCTTCAAACTCCAATCAACAATCTGTTGAATTCTTCCGGATACACCGAGGCATGCTATTCGGAGGACACTCTGACACTCACCGAAAACGGCTGGAAGCACTTTTGGCAAATCGGCGAAAATGAAAGGATTGCAACCTTCAACCCGGACACGGAAAGAATAGAGTTCTACGTTCCAGAAGCACGGTTAATCTATGACTACGACGGAGAAATGTTGCATTTCAGAACCGCAAATTGCGATGTTCTTGTGACGCCTGGTCATACGATGTACTTCCGTACCCGATACTGGAACAAAGCTCCTGCCTCATATGTTGCGATCAAAGACCAGATTTACTTCAAGACGAATGGCGATTGGCCTCAAAGCGAAGGAAAAGAGACTTTCACGGTCCCGGGCGTCTCAGGCAATGGCCTCAGTGCGAACCAAGCCTTAGAGGTTGAATTTAGAGCAGAGCCTTGGCTCAGGTTTGTTGCCTACTATGTCACCGAAGGCGCAATCAGAGTCAATTCGCAAAACGGCTCACTCCAAGGGGTATCGCTTAGCCAAAAGAAACCATCCACAATCGAGAACATGCGCAGATGCTTGAAGGAACTTGGTATCCCGTTCAGCGAATATCCTGACCGAAGATACAATGCCATCGAGTTCGCGGTTCGAGGTGGAAAGCGACTCATCAACGCCATGCTTGAATGCGGAAAAGGTGTCGCGAACAAGCGGCTGCCCAGAAAGTACATTGAGCTGCCACGAGAACAGCTTTGCGTTTTGCTTGATGCGCTACTTGAATGCGACGGAACGCGAGACTCGCGAGACAACCGATTCACCGCTTCGTACTTTACAGTGTCGGAAGGATTAGCGCAGGATGTCCAAGAAATTGCGATGCGAATCGGCTATGATGCATTCATCCATAGGTCGCAAGATCCACGAACAGACCATGTCAGGATGCAAATGTACAGGGTCTCAATTCATTACTCACAAAGGCACGAGACCAAACTAAGTCGGGGTTTCGCCAAGCTTGAGAGCTACAAGGGCAAGGTCTATTGTTTCACAGTCAAGAACCATCTTTTCCTAACCATGCGCAACGGCAAGCCAACAATTCAAGGGAACTCGGCAAGAGTCGCCGAAGAATTAGGCGGTCTCATTGTCAAGGACCTTCAGCTCAGGTTGAAGCACGCAATCGAGACTGAACTTTATGATAGGATCATCATTCAGGCGGGTCTCGACCCAAAGAAAGCAAAGATAGAACTCCACTGGGGTTCAAAGACCGAGCCTGATTACCAGCTTCAAGACGTTTGGCAATTCTTTGATCGCAAACTAATCACCGTCTCGGAAGCGCGTAAGATTCTACGTAAAGTGGGCTGGGAGCTTGACGATGACACCACACTGAATCAGGCAATGCCGACCGCCACCGTTGGAACGAGCCAGCAAATTGCGATTCCAACTGGAACAGGGCCTGAATCCCCTACTGGAAACGGCGCAGGAACCGCAGTCCCTCAGGTCGGCCTCATTTCCCCTTCAATGAACCCCAACACGCAAGCCAACGCGCAGGGATTAGCTCCCAGTCAAGTGGGACAGGAGCAACCTGTCAATCCAACCGTCTTAAAGAAAGTGGGAGGTCCCGCCTAAAATGTCAATTTTCTATGAATCTGAGCAGACCAAGCCCCCTTTCCTTGAGAAACAACGTGGCGAAAGACGGTCGCGAAGGGAAATATTATGCGACATTCTTCTCGCCATTGATAGAGGCTACAAAAGGAACAGTGCGATCATCTACGCCGCCAACGTATCTTGGAGCAGCCTCGTTCGTTATCTTAAGCTTCTTGAAAAGGAAGGATTGGTCTCGGAGAATAGAAAAGGTGTTCATACTGCATATTCTCTGAGCGAGAAAGGCAAGCAGTTCGTCGTCGAATATCTTCGCCTAAATTCAACCATTGAGCCTGTGATAAGGCAAGTCTTCGAGGAGGCGAATTTGATTTGATCAGTCCTCCTCATCGAATTATTATTCCGATTGCTTGCGTTTTTGTCGGCTTTCTTGCATTTGGGGGATATATTGCCTACGCAGGAATGGCGGGATCCTCTACAATCACCTCTACCGAGACCACCTTCCTAACGCAGACTAACCCTGTAACCACCGTGATAACGCAAACGAGGACTGTCACCAGTCCGGTCACGAGCACTTTCACGAACACGGTGACGCTACCGGACACCACCATAACCGTGACGAATACCACCGTGATCTACGCTACTTTCACGACGACTACCCTCCTGACGACATTTTGGACAACGTTCACCGGGCTGACATACACTACTTCGACACTCCTGTCTCCCACTGTCACGGTCAATACGACGATTACCGCTTACTCTAACACCAGCACCACCACAACCTTCCTGACAAGCACTATTACACTCTCGAACAGCAGCGGAACTGCTGGCATTGTTGCTGCAGGTATCGTGTCCACTTCCGGGCAGCTTCTCTTTAGCTCTTTCCTCGTGACAGACTCAGTTCCGAACTCAAGCCAATGGTTCGTCGTAAACTCGAGTCTTCCGATAGCTTCTGTCAATGCTTCAGACTCAGGAGCTATTCCGCAGTATTCCACCCTCTCTGATCTAAATCAAGCCAAGACCGATACGGGCTGGTTCTGGGATTCGTCGAGCAGGATGCTGTACGTGCGTTTCATTGGAGGGCAAAACGTTACAATTACGCTGGCACAGCGGCAGAGCCCAACGCCTACAACGAGCGCTCCAATTGGTTACGTTGCCGTAGCAGTCTTGGTAGCAGGTGTTGCAGTCGGCTCTACGCTGTTGCTAAGGCGCAGAAGGAGGACGAACTAGGCGTGTCTCGCTGCGTCTATGATCAACTTTGCAAAGAGCCCGTTAGAATCATGTTCAAGGGCAGATTGCTGTGTTCTTCGCATGCAAGGTTTGTGCAGGAGCAGCTCGATCAAATCATCCGGCATGCCGAGTCAAGGGAAAAGCGGATCATCCCGATGCATGAGAAAATCGGGATCAACAATCCGCGATATGCCTGCGATGAATCGGGGCACATTGTCAAACTGCGTGGCACACACCTCACCATCACAAAAGAGGAGATTGTCGCCCTAAGAACTTCGGTATCAACGGGAATTAAGGTGAATATCTCAAAATGAAAAGCGTACTTCTTGAATCGTTCCAATGGGCAGAGCAAATCTGGCCTATAATGAAAGAGTTTGAAAATGACGGCACGTGCTATTATCGAGTAATAGCAAGCAATGCCGACATTAAGAATCGTAACGGTCGCGTGTATACGTCCGAGGAACTTTCAAGGGCCGCTGCGTCGCTCTCCGAAAGACCTCTCAATGTCAATCACAACCCAAAGGAGACGCTCCACTTCCCAGAAAATCAGGTTCTCATTGCTCGTTTCGAGGAAGGGCGAGTTGAGTGCATCATTCAGGTCGAAGATCCAAAGATCAAAAATCTGATTGATTCCGGCGAAATCAACACCGTGTCAATAGAGGGCTTTTACCTCGACACTTCAAAGAACAAGCAAGATACAGAGTATCCAACGAGCCTTCATTTTCGGGCTTTGGCGCTGCTCACAAGGGATAATGTTGCGGGAGATCCGCTCGCCCAGATTCTCAAAGAGGCGTCGGATAAGGGCTCAAGATCTGCCGTATTCGTTCCAGGGCTAATCTCTGAGCAAATCATCTCCAAAGAATCAGAATATTCCACAGCAAACATCAACGACCTGCCCGATGACGCTTTTGCATACATAGAGCCAGGCGGAGCAAAGGACGAAGAAGGCAAGACCACGCCTAGGAGTCTGAGACACCTTCCATTCAAAAACGCTTCAGGAAAAGTGGATCCCGCCCACGTCAGAAATGCCCTCGCGCGTCTCCCTCAGACCAACATCCCGGCTCAAGCCAAAGCCGCCGCACACAGGAAACTAGCAGCGGCAGCAAAGCAGGTTGGTATTGAGGTCTCGACAGATGAAGCCGGCATTCAGGGACCGCCGCCAACTCAGAGCAATACTGAACCTTCAATTGGTAAGATGTCCGGGCCGAGTTCAGACTCTGATGATGCGGACAGCGACCCTGTGGTCAATCCAAATGAAGACCACTCGCGGAATCCAAGGCGTTCTGAGCAGGAAAACATACCCTCAATGATGCCTAACTTGAATTCAGTAGGCGTCGGAAATCCTCAGGCACAAGTTAAACCACAGATGGATTACCCAGAGAGCAAGAATCCCCTCAGCATTACGAACCAACCTGCCCCAAAGTTGCACGAAAACGGTTCGAGTATTCCAGTTACCCCGACCGAGGCACCCGACCTGATGACCGCTTTGAAGAACGCGACGGACAACACGCATGTTGCACCGTCTCGTCCTGCCCTGCTCCTTCAGGATAGTGCCGGGTCAGTAACAAACCATTCTCAAAGTGATCAAATCAGTTTGTCACAAACAGAACAAGTAGTAACTAAGCCTAGTGAACAGTCAACACCAGTCAAGGAATCAGCACCTTCGACTGCACCAATCTCCGTTTCGGTGAAGCTCGAGGGAGTAGAAGAATTCAAGCAGACCATTCATACTTTTGGTCAGTCCTTGAAAGAACTTACCCCACTGCCAAAGCCCAATTCAAAGATTTCTGGGACTGAGCAGACCGTCGGAACACCGGTGGAGGACCACGCGGTCAAAGAGACGGCCAGGTTTCAAAGGATCGCAGCGTTCATGCGATCGATGATCAATGTCCAGGAGGATATTGCGACATCGGGCGCATCGGGCGCTCTCGGTCAAATCTGGTCTCCGACAATGATTGTCCTGCCTCCGGACCTGCCAGCGAATCTCAGGAGATTCGTGCAAGTAAAGGAAATTCCGAAGGGAAGCAAGCAGGTAAACTTTACCACAATAACCACCCCTGCCTTTGCATCCCTCACCGAAGACACTGCTCCGAGCGATGTTTCACAGACAATCTCCGAGATCTCTGTAACACCATCAGAGACGGGTTGCAAACAAAGAGTTTCTTATCAGGTCATGGAGTCCGCAACGCCTGATGTCGTTCAAGCAGTCGAACGGGCATTTCAGGCAGCGGCACTCATCGACGAGGACTCTACAATTCTCACTGCACTCGATGGCGCGACGCCGGCGGATACGTTGTATGGCGACGAATCAGTATCTGGCGAATCCTCAATCACGTCAAGCATGACCTTTGCTGCAAAGAGGCTTGCTTCTGCTCTCAGAGAAATCCAGAAGAAAGGCTACTCGATAGGACCAGGCGACCTCGTTGCTTGTCTCCACCCAGTGCAGTACGACGCACTGCTCAAGGACACTGCTATCTCACAGTACCTATACTTCGGGAGCGTGGGGCCGATTCAGCAGGCTGTCATTCCACAGGTATACGGCGTTGACGTGGTAAGAAGCACGAAAGTCCCGACGGGAACAGGGGCAGGTTCGCCAGCAATCACGACCTACCACGCGCAGGTCTTCCTGAAGGCATCAGCAAAGGGCGACCCGAACGGACTAGGCGTCGGTGGCACAGCAGCCTTAGGTATTTCGAGAGATCTCATGATCGAGACCTGGCGAAAGATCGACGAACGCGCCTTGTACATCGTTGCAAGTCACAGAGTTGCTTGCGGAATACTCCAGCCGAACGCCCTAGTACATGTTTACACAGCCTAGAGCGGTATCGCTGGGCGACTGGAAACAAGACCAAAGAGGCGTGCCAAATTGGAGGAACAAGCCAAAGAAAAAAGGGCAAGAAATGCCCTGGATGCGTTCAGTCTCGGCAGGGATGCCTCAATCGTATTCATGCGGGACCTGATCTCTTCAAGGCTAGCCCTTCAGGAGGCCACCTCTCCATACCTTTTTGTAAAAAGAGAAGTTCCGATAGTTGCTTCTTACTGCACCTATCGCGACGCAGAATATCTGCGCAGCTCGTTTGATTCGATCTGTATGTATGTTGACGCCGTGATGATCTTGGACGGCAGGTTCCTGGATTTTCCTGAACTACCCGAAGATGACACTGTCAAAATAGTGCAAGAGAGCGCTTCGAGATTTGATCCGCAATACTTCAAGGACAATTTGCAAATCCTCCAGAAGTTTGTCTACCTCGACATAGAGTTTGGACTCGGGCCGATGCTCGAAGTGGAAAAGAGACAATTCACCTTCGAGTACATCCCCTCTGGTTCCTACGCGTTCATCATTGACGGCGATGAAGTTGCAATTGGCGATGTCAAGGCTGGATTGGATTTCGTCAGGAACAACGAGGATATCAAAATCTTCTGGGTTTGGGTAGAGGAAGAAGGCAATCCAGGCTGGAAGCCTCGCATTATCAGGGTAGAACCAGGTCTACACTACGGAGAAAACCACTGGACAATTCTCAACTTGAAGAACGAGATCGTCACTGATTCGGCGTTTCCGACGCATACAGTAAGTGAACACAGTTTGATTCGTGATTTCAAGATTTACAATTTTGGTTCAAAGCGAGCAGGAAAGAGAGGCGAGGCAAGGATCGCTTATCGAGAGACCATGCGAAAGAGGAATTGGAAGGAGCAAGAAATTGTGGTGGCCACAAGTGAGGAGAATTAGAGCATGGTATACGCAACTCTGAATCAGGTAAAGGACGAGTTGACTCTCGCCTATGCTGTGACAACTAATGACACCGAGCTAAACAATCTGATCGCGCTCGTTGACTCAATAATCAATCTGAGATTACAGAGATATACCTCACTTCCCTTGCAAACTGAGATTGCCACGCAGCTTGCAGATATTGAAGCGAGATGGGTTGCCGCACGGTTTCGCCTGAAGAGAGCCACACCGCAGGAGCAGAACCAGTTCCAGGCAGTAATTACTCTGATCGAGAGCGAGTTTCAAGAGTTTCTCAAAAACAGCTTTCAACGTAGTTTCTTTGGTGAGGGTGCAAAGTCGGATCAGGATTTCGTCGGCGTCGACTTGGGACAGTGGGACCAGACCACAAATAGGTGAGACTACGACTTGAGTAGTTACCTATTTGCCCCAAAATCCTTGCCGATCACGAGCGGCAATATAATCGCGTTTATCGAATGCCCCATCTTTGTCCAGCAAGGCGATCTTGTGAGGGCTTTCATCTTCTTCTATCATACAACCGACGGGCCTGTAATTCCATCAAACGTCAGTGCGTCAATCTATTCGGGGAAGACAATCCAGGGAGCCACTCCGGTTGCCATCCCTAACCTAGTGCAATGGGGAAACAGCGACATCGGGGCGTACGTATTCGAGTACGTCGTGCCTGCAGATGCACCACTTGGCTTGTACACATTGGTTTGGAACGGTACTTATGCGGGGGCTTCGATTCAGTTCCTTTTTCCCGTGAAGGTGATTTAGGTAAAATTTGCCCAGAATGAGCAAGAAAACAATCAAGACCGGCAATGGTCTTTTCTTTGTCAGGCTGAAGTGCCCAAAAGAGATCGAGGCCGGAGGCACAATACGATTCTCGGTTTTCTTTCTCCATGAAAGGGATGGCCCGGTCAACCCTTCCGGCCTCGCCTGCAAGGTCTACGAGGGACAGCAGAGGGCGACTACGCTAGCCACGCTCACACCAATTCAGGACATCTACGGCACGGGATCATATTTTGCTGATTACAACGTGTCTTCGACACAGGGGTCTGGTCCTCTCTATGTTACTTGGGCCGGGAGCTACGAGAGCAGCGGGACTAGTCAGAGTCTGCCGGTACAGGCAACCCAAGTCTTTCGCGTAATCAATCCGACAGGGGTAGTGGAGTAAACCATGCGAATCTCGAAGACAAAATCACAGTATCGCATTACTCCTCGAAATGTCGAGAAATTCATGAGCGTAGCTTGCACGGTATGCGGGAAGTATTTTGCAGTCGGCGATGAACTATTCAGAAGAAAAAATCGCAGGGCGTACTATTACCACTTATCGTGTGCGATCAGCAAAAATTTTGATCTAAAACCAATTTCTTCATCGGGGAATGGAGGCTCTAGTAATTGAATGTAGCGGATCCTCTCGCGGCGGTAGTTTCTGTTCTCCAGAATAATGTCAGCTACCAGAGCGATGACGCAACGCCCGCAACAGAGACCTACGCAAATAGCGGCTTTGACGTGGAGACTTTTCCATTTTCCCAAAAGAAACAGAGAATAATGCCTCTGATTCAGGTCGGCCCCGTTCACCACACAGTTGTAAAACCCCAGAATATCGGGGATTCGCCAAACTCGCGTTGGCTGCACAAGCACTATATCGAGTGCCACCTCCTGACGCAGACCTATCAGAGTCCGAACATCTCCGGATACAACGGCATGGTGAAAATATGGGAATCAATTCGCGCCGTCATTGTCCAGAAACAATCGACCGTTGACGGATCGGGAAATTGGGTGCTGATGAAACTCTCCGCTGGTCCTTACCCAGGCCCCGAGACATCAGTAACACCTGACAGGTATGACGTTACCTTTCTCGTTGAGTTGTGGAGGAGCGTCGTGAATTGAGAATATTTCTCAGATCTTACGCTTTGTCAAATTACAAGGTGACAAGGAAGAAATCAAAGTGATAAAACAGCAAAATGAGTTATTCACCATCTCTCGGATTATTAGTGGCGCACAGTGCCGAGTACGTAGAAGAAACGACCTTCGGAACTCAACCGACGAACCCAACCTGGAACTGGATTGGAACGGATCTGCAGTATTCCGACACGGCGGACATGGGTTCGATCCTCATCCGAAATCTTGGAACAGAGGATCTCAAGAGCGTTGTCAAAGGAGCAGACAACTATGATGTTACTCTGGACTATGCCTTGCAGGCGTCCACATTTCTCAAGTACCTTGTCAACTCCCAAGGTGGCGGAGCTGGCTCCATAGACAAGTCCCTCTCGGTATTGATCTCTCCAAAGATTTCTGGAACGACCAACTATCTTGAGGCGCTGGGTTGCCGACCCGATTCAGGGTCGATCAAATGGCAGCTCGGCAAGGAACTTCGGGGCAATCTGAAGCTCTTTGCTCAAAGCATCTCTGCCTACACAAGCACCGACCCGACAGGAACAGGTAGCCACGCCTCAGATCCAGGTACAACGCCCTGGGTATTCACTGACCCTGGAGCTTCGGGGATCACTTTTGGAGGAACCGCGTATGACATCCAAGACATGACGGTGAATTTCAACCGAAACCTTCAGCGAGTGAGGGCAATCGGTCAATCCACTGCGAAATACATCGTGCCTTCGATTCGCGACATTACATTCGACGTGACCATCATGCTTGAAGCGACTGCGAACTATTCCGCGCTGCTCAACAACACTTCTCAGACGATCGCAGCTCCGCTGAAAAATGGAACCTCCATACTAACGTTGAGCAATGCGTTCTTCCAAAAGCAGGGCAAGTCGATCCAAGTTAAGGATGTAATTTACGAAAAATATACTGGCGTAGCAGAGAGTGCCTCGCTTACGTAGGCAAATTACGATGATGGGGTGAAAAGAAAAACAAAATGAGTACCAAAGTAAGTGCTGGAAGAAAGAAGATTCTCGACTTTGTTCTCGCGATCTGCGGTTTCGCGCTCGGATTGGCGACAAACACAGGAATCGTCGGACCAACCGTCGGATTGGCGGGAGGCTATCTCGTATCAGACCTGATAGCTGAAGTCGATAATGGAACAGTCTCGACCGACACACTCACCCAGCAAATTGAGGCTGTCCTGCCAAAGGTCATGGAGTCGGTGGCTCAGCAAAAGAGCAGCAACAGCAGCAACGCACAGCCCGCCACAATAACCGCATCTGCAAAGCAGTAAGAGGCTACTGACGAGTCTTTGCAAATTAAGACGAAACCAATGCGCCCCTTTTTTTGGCATTGGTCTAGCCCGACAGGAGTAATCGAGAAGAAAGATGAGTGCGACAGGGATTCAACGCCAAGAGGCAACCGTGAACGTTGCAGGCCACGGAATAAGGATACGGGAGCTCTCAACCGAAGAGGAGAGTAAGATTCGCGTTCAATCGCAAGTATGGAGCAAGGGCAAGAAAGCCCCCGAAGTGGATCAGGCGAGTCTCGACGCTAACATGATCTTCCATTCCATCGTACCCGAAACATGGCCGAAAGAATTTGGTGAGTTCACGGTGGAGACAATCAGGAAACTGCCGACGAAATACACTCGCAAGCTCTTGTTCAGCTGCCAGCGCCTCAACATCCTAGATTCCGACGTGGCGGATTTTTTAGATATAGTGTCCAGATCGGAAGTGGAGCCCCGAACAAGTTCCTCGAATTAGTTACGGTAGGGAGATTATGCCAAGAGTTCGGGATTCCCATTACGTTCGGGGAAATACTCAGACTGTCAACGACACAGTTCCAGATGCTCGCCGTAACGGTAGTCGCACTCAAAGAAAAACAGGCCTCAGACAGCCAGTTGCAGCAGGACAAGAAAGAATTGCTACAGCGGTCGAGGCTTGGAATACCGTTGCCGAAGGGCTGATCTTTCAAATGCTCGACAAGGGCATTATTGTTCTGGAAGACGGCCAATACCAGCTCTCTTTCGATATGTGCAGGAAGATAATCAATACCCTAGGAGCTTTCAACGCATTGATGAACAGGGCACACTCCAAGACCATCATAGTTAGCCGTCTGAGAATGTCGATACTCGATTGCGTGCTGGATTATTATGGCAATAAGATGTCGCAAGAGGTCTCAGACATTACAAGCATTGTCCTAACTATGATACTTGAAAATTAAAGTCGCTGGGATCCTGAACACATGATCGGCATTACGATTCAAATGAACGGCTTAAGAGAGATAATGGAAAAAATCCGCAGTCTCTCGACAGAGGCAGATCAAATGGTTCAGGACACCCTTTTCGATTCCGTCAACGCGAACATCGCAGCTGTTGCAAAGAGCCTCGCTCCCAAGAAAACGGGTTTCCTTCAATCTTCAATTTTGGTCAAGCGAGGCGACACGCCAACGAGTGTACTTGTGGTAGCAGAGGCCCCATACGCGAAGTTTCTAGAGTTTGGCACGCGCCCTCATACGATTGAGGCAAAGAATGCCCGAGCTCTTCATTTTACGATGGGCGGGCGTGAAGTATTTGCAAAAAGCGTGTTGAACCCCGGCATTGAAGAAGGAAAATACAGCTTTCTTGGGCCTGCGGTTCAAATGGGCTGGGAAAAGGTGCAAGATGATTTGATTGCGCTCTTTCGCCAGCAGTTATCAAGTTGATTCTTATTTCAGGTGAATTTACAGGCATTGTATAGCACTCGCACGCATAAAGACGATGCTCGACTAGAAGCCCTAAACATGCTCGTCATGTTTTTTGGATTCATAGTCTTTCCTTTCGCGCTGTATCTAGTTTTGCTGAATATGGGGTTGGTGCTGGCAATATGCATTGCCTACGATCTTGCCTTTGTTGACATCGCCCTTACAACTTATGGTCTAAGGCAGGGCTACAAAGAGCAAAACTTCTACCGCTACTTTCTAAATCGTCTCGGAGATTTGCGTGGCCTTGTTTTCGCGATAACAATCAATCTCATAGGTCGAGGAATCATAATCTCATTTCTCTGTCCGAATATCTCGTTCATTTTGCTTTTCGCGTCAGTCTCAGCGGTCGCGCCTGCATGGAATGCGTTGAATCTTCTCGCATTCCACAATGATACGGTACTTCAAATGCCTACAATTTTCAATGTGGAAGCAACTGGCAACATGGTCCTTGATACGGGGGAAAAGACACGGCTTGAATCATACAAGATGGAGAATGACGAAGAATACTAAATGAGCTCATCAGAAGGCGTCGAGATACCGATTCAGGTTCAAGACCAATTTTCAGAGGCTTTAGATAATTTTCTCTCGAAGATGCAGAGCATCTCCAACGAAATAAGCGGCCTCACTTCCACAGAATCAACCCTAACTTCATCGAGCACTGAGCTATCTAATGAGGTTCAGGGTCTTTCGAGTAATTTTGACACTGCAACCTCCGCGACTACATCTTCAATGGAAGCATTCTCATCATCAGCCTCTGCAATGTCGTCAAATCTTGAGAGCATCACCACCGCAGAGAACGCTGCGACGGGAGCAACCGAGAGCTTTGGCGGAGCAGTTCAGAACGCTGGGCAGACGGTTCAGCAAACATCAATGAGCCTTTCAGACCAGATGAGCAAGATGGCCGCCCTAGGCTCTACAATGACGATGGCTACGACTGCAACGTTTGGCGTGATCGACGCACAAACTCGACAGCAGGACGCCACTCTGAGGTTGCAGAGTGCCAACGAATCACTGACGAGAGCCCAGAACCAGGTGGCACAGGCAAACCAGCAGCTTGCCCTTGCACAACAAGTGTACAATCGCGTCCTTTCGACAGGATCCGAGAATACACTCCAGGGGCAGGAAGCATATCGCAGGCTCGAAACTGCTCAGAGGAATGCACAGAATGCAACAGCATCTCTCGCAACTGCGCAGAATTCACTCTCTGCGGCTCAAAACAGGTTGCAAATGGCAAACGAGCAGATGATCATGCAGTTTGTCATGCTCGGGGCATCTACAATTCCAACTGTCCTTGCGGAGCTACCAACGCTAACAACATTCTTCGGACTAACATCGGCAAAGGAAGGCGAGCTTACAGCCTCAGCGATTGCACACTCGATAGCTGCAAGGATTGAAGCTATCGACACCGACGCACTGAGCGCCTCTGCAATTGCGAGTGCAATCGCTTCGGGAGCAGCAGCCGTTGCCACCACTGCGTGGACGGCGGCACAATGGCTGCTCAATGCGGCGATGGACGCAAATCCAATCGGGATTGTCTTGCTCGCGGTGGGCGGGCTGATTGCGGCGATAGCATACGTAACAAACGGTTTCAGGAATTGGACTCTCGTCATTAACGCGGTAAATGAAGCACTAAGCGCGTTGGAGCAGGCTGGCAGAGCAGTATTTGGCTTCCTTCAAAGCGTCGTTGAAGTTTACATTCAAAGCTACGTCAAAGAGTTTCAATTATTCGCCGATGCCTCACGCATGGCATTCTCCGGGTTAGAGCAGGTCTACTCGGGAGTGATTCAACCTGTCCTAGACGCGATAAAGACAGGGATAATCCAGTACGTGCAGGACTGGATAATTGTCATCCAAGCCTTCGCAGAGGCCGTGATGACCGTCTTTCATGGAATACAGACCGCGTACAATACTATTTTGCAACCGGCTCTGAATTTCATCGGAGCTGGGATTGGTGGTTTTGTCAATTTCTGGATTCTCTTGTTCAGACAGTTTGAGACCACAGTCAACGTAATTTTCAACTCATTCCTGACAATGTTCAATGCGGTCCTGAAGCCGATACTCTACATCATCACGCAGGGAATTCAGGACGCGATAGACTTCTGGGCTGGTCTCTTTGACGACCTGTCAAAGACTGTTGGATTCGTCTTTCAGCAAATTCAAGCGTTCTGGAACAACGTGCTCTTGCCCGTGCTAGAGGCATTAGGCGTAGTAAGTCAGGATAGCTCAAAGAAATCCTCGGACTCTGCGAACAAAACAGACGGGGCGTGGATCAAGACATTCGGAGACATCAACAGTGCGTTCACCACCTACATGGCCCCTGTTTTTGCAGCATTCAATATGGGATATATCCTGATCTCCGGCCTCTACTATGGAATTCTAAAGCCAGCATTCGACGACCTGAACAAAATGTTCGCGGCCATTGGCACTGCCTACAAATCCTCGATTGCTCCAATGTTTGGCGAGTTAATTGCCGCATTCGTTTCGGTTGGCTCTTTCTATAATATCTTCATCAAGCCGATCTTTGACGCGTTGAGCTCCGCGTGGATTGCAATCAAGACTGTTTACGACTCTGTTGTAAAGCCTGTTTGGGACGCTCTCACCTCGGCGTGGAACACAGTCAAGGGACTGTGGGACTCTTCAATCAAGGGAATCTGGGACGCATTAGGCACTGCGTGGACTGATGTAAAGACCGTGTACGAGAGCGTCTTCAAGGTGGTTTGGGAAGGGATACTCGGACTCTGGTCAGGAGTGAGAGTAGCTTACAATACCATCGACACGATTTGGACGAGTATTACGACTGCATTCTTTGACATTAAAACAGTCTGGGATTCCAGTGGATACGTTGTTTGGAATGCTCTAAGAACCGCATTAGAAGGTATTGGAGTATTGTACGATGGTCTTATCTCTCCAATATGGCAGGAGATTACCACTGCTTGGGCGAACGTCAAGAAAGGCTACGATTCCACTATTGGCGTTGCACTCGCAGACCTCATTCAAGCTTTGCAGACGGTTCAGAGTATCTGGGGAACTCTGAGTGCGGCATGGAATGCAATCACTGGGGCCGCAAACTCTAGCAATACTCAGGGCAATTCTCAAAGCTCTGCAGTGCCTCGCTTTGCGTCTGGAGGCTTTGTCACACAGCCTACACTAGCACTGATCGGAGAGCAAGAGCCCGAGTTCGTGATTCCAGAGAGTGTAATGCAATCACTCAGCAGGCCCTCGCAGATTATTTCTTCACCGCAACAGAACTTTAACGTAACATTTGATGTGGCAAACCTCGACACGAAATCGGATTACGATTGGCAAACGAGTGTCAATTCCAGGCTGCAGCAACTCGCTCAATCCCTGGCGGTGCTCTATTAGAAAATGACGATTGGAGAATACACGGTCTACATTGCGGGGGAGCAGTCCGTTACTTGGCAGAGCCTCGATTTCAATTCATCCTTGGATCTCTCAGTCGGCAATTGTACAGTTCAATTCCCTGATTCCTCGACACTCCTCTCATCAAACGGCGTGGGGGCCGACATTCAGATCAAGAGAGACGGGACATTGATATGGCGGGGCCTAGGGGTTGGATATCAGAAAGGCTATGACTCGTCCGGTGCAAAGTTCTACAACCTCATTTGCAGGGATACTAAGGTCTATCTCAGTCGCGAGCTTTTCGAGAAAGGCGGGCTGTACTACGTCAACTATGCACAGACTACAAACCTAGTTAACACTCAGATCAACGCATGTTCTTCAACAACAAACCTCGTAGAGAATCCTGATAGCCTCTACAATGCCTTTGATAATTCTTCGATTGTAGGCGGATACCTTCAGCTTCAGAAGAACAATCCTGTTGGAAGCACAATCTATATGGCGGGCTATGATCTGGGTTCGGGCGGCACTGACCTAACTTACGGTTACAATCAGTCCACAAATTGGTTCAGGATCAAGGGAAAACTGAGTGGCACAGCGGGTTGCAGCTTTGGTCTAGTGCTGATTGACATTAATGGTCATTCGAGGACGTATATCTGGCCGCTCACCTTCACGCAGTACAATGTCAATGCCACGTATTTTGAAACAATTGAAATTGACGTGAATTCGTACACGTCGCAATCTGGGGCGTTCGACCTGACCAAGGTCAGATACTTTTGCATGTTGATGCAGACGCCCTCAACACCCGGCACGCAGATCAACCTGCACGCGAACGGGCTGTGGATGGAGGTGTACCAGCCCAACGCGACCGCACTTCAGGTATTCGATGATATTCTCGCGTGCCAATACAGCCCAACGCTTGTTGGAGGATCCACGTCAGGCTCTACGTCGCATGTCCTTGCGACAATGAACAACTTCAAGGCGTTGGCTGCTCTGCAACAGCTCATACAGACCATTGTCTTTGAAACTAGATTCAACCCTGACCTGACGGTTGATTTCCTAACTCAGGTTGGCACTGACAAATCGGCGACAGTCAAGTTTCAAACATCTTTGAACTCTGCGAAGACTGAGTGGGATTACTCGATTGAAAATGTAGTGAACGATGTTGTCGTAGCAGGGTCATCAACGAACCTGCAACAGATCTCGGTGAACAGCAACAATGCCTCCTCGATCACTGCCAACGGCAGATGGTCTAACATCTACAATTTCCCTAACGTGTACGACAGCACGCTGCTTCAATCCTACGCCAACGCTGTGTTGACGGATATGATCAATCCGACAGATGTCTACAAGGCAACGGTTTGGGATAACAATTCGGGCGTTGCTTATCAGGTCGGAGACACAGTAACCGTTGCAGATAACATTCTCGGAGATAATGCCAAGTACAGAATCTTCTCGATACATCGGCACTATGATTCTCAGAACGGCGAGCAGGTCGAGATTGTCTTTGTAAAGAACTATCGCCAATTGAATGTCGCAAACTGGAAAGTTCAACAGCTTCAAAACATACTCAATGCCTGGGCCGCAAGCGTTCAGAATCTGCAGAATAATGCGACTGTTGGCACGCCTCCAACCGTGCCAGCGAACCCACAGACCGGGACAGCTTCAATTCAACTCGTGACGGGCACTCTGTATCAGGAATGGGCGTTGACGGAGACTGTACAAGATGAGGCCGGCACTGTCTCGAGCGTGGTTATTTCAATTACGATTTCAGAACAGAACGGAAGCAGTGTCACCTGCTCTGATCTCTACATTGTTGACATGACAGATAACAATCTGCTGTACCATCTAGGTTCTCAGCCCGTGTCCGGCCAGCAATATCAAGTTTCAGTGCCGAGCGACATTCTGGGGCATGCAATCTACGTGCAGGTTCCGAACCTGACGAATTCAAGCGGCAACACCGTCACGCTCGCGATGAATTGGTCAATTCAGGACAACATGAACGCCTCTTCGTAGCATTATGGTGAACTAATTTCAAAATGAGACTAGGAACTCTGAGCAACCTTACTCTCCTGAAATGGAATCCGACAGACCAAAGAGACGCCTTCATAATGACAGTGCCAGGTGCATTGTCCGCATACACCTTTGACATGGCATCCTCGCAGATGGCAATTGTCATCGATGGCATTCTCTACGATACGTCAAATGCAAATCTGGCCTCCGACATGGAATACCTCGAATCTTTGTTCAGAACAGGTCAATTGGTTTGGCTTGACGCGACGGATCAGTTTCCTTCGCTCTGTGCCTTTGGCAAGGTCGCAAAGATGCAAGGGCCGACCGTTGATGCCTCATTAGGACAATACGCGGTAAAGTACACCTTTGAATTCTGGCCGGTTCTTCCTTGGGGGACTATGTTATTCAATCCCTGGAAGCAAACAGGATTCAAGCTCAGGGACATTGACGGCACAGGCCAGGAGTATATGCTCGACCCGACCAAGATGGATTGCAATTACAGCATTGACAGCACAAACAAAATTGTTTCTTGGGAATTCATAGTCGAGAATCAGAACGCCTTTTCGGGCAATCAGCTCATAATCAATAGTTGCGACGCAACAACGCACTTTGCTGGCGTCTCAGGTTCAGGGTTCACGGTCTCCAATGATACAGTAATACACAAAGAAGGCACGGGTTCTCTGAAACTAGCAGGAACATCGACTGCTGGCGGCTTGCTGTCAGTTTCCTACACACCCACCTCCGCCATCAATCTTTCCTCGCCAGTGCAGGATTTTTTGGTTCTTTGGGTTCGCTCAGACTTTGGAGGGAACTCGACGGGAACGATGACAATTCAAATTGGAAACTCTGGACTGACGGCATATTATCAGTGGGCTTACTCCAACCTGACCGCAAATATTTGGTATCGCCTAGTCATTCCACTCAGAGCGCCTAACGGCACGACAGGATCGCCAAGCCTCGCATCAATTGCAGAACTCTTGGTTCAAAGCACTGGCAAGACCTCTGCGAGCACTCATCTTTGGGTTGACGAGATTGCGGCAGATGTCGGAATGTGGGCACAGATTGAATGCATGATTCCAGATAATGTTCTGCAAGAAGGTGCGGGCACCGCCATTAACGTGTACAACTGGCACAGTGGATCGTACACGCCGGTTATGTCAATCAATGTGTATGGAAACATTCAGGGGGGAGGTGACAGTCAGGAATACTTTCTCGATGGAAGCGGGGACTACAATGTTTATGGAGTTTACACGGCTACTATGTGGCCCCCCGGGCAAATAGGCACGACCGTGAGCCCAGCAGCAGTTTTTGGATATGAGAACATTCGCCTGACATATACTTCGACCTATGGGCCGAACAACAGGCTCGCACTTTCGTTCAAAATGTCTCCCGCCACATCGGATTCAGTTTCAGGAAATTATCCTTCTGATGATTTGTCGGGCTTTCAGGCGATTAACAAGATGCGAATCAAAGTCCAGATCAACTACACAAACGAAGACACAACCTACAACGCCTTCAATGCCCTCTAATTTAGTTCAGGTGAAAATTTCAAAATGAGAATCGGAACTCTATCAAATGGTCTCGCAATACAGAAATTCGACAAGCAGATGCAGAGGGCGATTGTGCAAAAGCATATCCCTCAGTACATTCAGATCATGCTCTATGACCTGAATTATCCCAACCCTGCGACATTACACGTTGAAGGAACGCTTGTGGGAACGTCAGCCTCAAACCTCGCAACTCTCATGCAACAGCTCAAAGCCATTGTCAGGTCAAAGAGAGTCTGCTGGATAGACGCTTCGGATGCATATCAGGGAAGGCTGGACTTTGTAAGAATTATCAAGCTTCAAGGGCCGACATTGGACGCAACACATGGTTTTCTCACTGCCAAGTTTGTCATAGATGCGAATATTCTGCCTCCTTGGGGTACTACGCATGGCAACCCTTGGAAGGACACGGGCATATACTATCGAGATCTGAACAATGTAGGTAGAGAGTACGCGATCAATCCACTGATGAACCACTGCAACTTTACGATAGACAACACAAACAAGTTCTTCTCCTGGGAGTTTATCGTGGACAATCAGAATGCCTTCACCGACGCAACGAGCGTGCAGGAATCTTCGTGCGATTCTCTTGGAAGCGGAACGGCGAGCCCGACAAATCCTATTGCAACAAATGCTCCCTTCTCTGATGCAAGTTTTGACTCGCTTTCCATTGACAACACGAATTACAAGGAAGGGTTAGGCTCTCTGAAAGGATCTAAATCCAGCCCTTCAGCGTCCACCGAATATGGACTAGGATATGATTTTGGCTCTAGCGGAATGGACATCTCAAGTTATGACAGGTTGAGAATGTGGTACAGGTGCGACCATGCTTCCCTGGGCTACTATCAACTCGTAATTCGAGACATCAACGGCCATATACGTTGGTGGCAGTTCAATCTTCAAGCGGCAAACACATGGATGAATATAGAAGTAGCCCTGGGTTCTTACGCGGGTCAGTCAGGCACAGCCCCGGATCTTACAAAGATTAGATACATAGGTGCGGACGTGCAAACGGGAAGTTCTCCTCCAACATCGGTCAATGTTTGGATTGACGATATTCGCCTAGAGATTGGATATGTAAATCACTGCGAGGACACGAGCGGGTGGACGCAGTGGTATGGCTCTGGGACTTTCTCCAACGACACAAGTATTTTCAAAGAAGGCAACTCTTCTCTGAAACTGAGCGGATCCACGAATGCGGGTGCTGTCGGGTTCACCTACGCACTGCCCATTGCTGCTTGGAACTTTACATCCCCAACGGCATATGATTTTCTGCTGTTCTGGTTTAGGTCGGACTTTGGGGGCAATTCGAGTGGCACTTTTCAGGTATATTTGGAACCACCGGGCGGCGGCAGCGATTTTCAATGGAATTACACGTTGAACGCAAACCAGTGGTACAGGCTCGTCGTCCCTCTAAGGAATCCCGCCGCCACAGCAGGCACTGTCAATCTGGACAACATGGGTTCAATTCAATTCGAGACCATCGGGGCCACAGCGACCACGAACATTTGGCTTGATGAGATATGCCTGGACGTTGGAAGATGGACGTATCTTGAATTTCACCTTCCAGACAACGTTTCACAGAGTCAGGGAGAGAATGCGATCCAAGTCGCGAGCTGGAATGGTTCGGCCTACAACGACCAATCTAGCCTCGATGCGTTCGGAAACGGAGCAGGAGGCACGCCCTACTCGTTTCTTGATGGAGAGACAGCGAACCAGCTCTACTCAGGTTGGTGGTTTTCGTGGCCACCTGGAACGGTGGGTAGCACTGTCTCAGGACCGAACGGCAACGGCAATCTCACCTACACTCAGACCTACGGTTGCAATGAGAGGCTCGCGTATGCAATAAAGCTCCCTCCCGCCACGAGCGATTCAGCATCGGGCAACTATCCATCCAACGACCTCACGGGCTTTCAAGCTCTGAACAAGGTACGCCTAAAGATCCAGGTCTATTATAGCAACGAAGACACGACGTATGCCGGTAATTGACGTTCACTGATTGTTTTATTTGCAGTCTTGATCCACATGGCGACCCAGAGAAGAGAAACACGAGACAAATACGTGCGCATCAATTCCACAATGCACCAAGAGCTCAGGTTAATCTGCTTCCAAAACGGTCTGAGCTTGCAAAATCTCGTCACCCGCCTTTTGCGGATTGTCATGGAAGACAAGGATAGATTTGCCGAAGTAGTGGCCGATCTAGTCTCAGAGCAAGAAACCAAGTAAGAAAGTTGATCGGTTGATCAGTTGATCACATGATCAACTTTGGAGCAACTTATAATCCGAATTAACTCTATTGACTCATGTGCACTAAAGTGTGACTGACCGGGCAAGCTCACAGATACCTCGTCTCTCCGAGAAATACAACATTGCAATTCGAGAGGATAGGCAAATCGAGCAGAGAGTGCTGCAGAACCTAGGGCAAGAATTCGGTGTCCTGAGGTCAGGAATACACGTCTCCGATTTAGTGCTCTGTCTCCGCCAAGCGGCATTTCGAAAGCTGAGACCTGTCCCCTTCACGTTGAAACAGCTCGGCTACTTCCTCGATGGAGCAAGGAGGCACGAAGCTCTCCAAAGACTGTACTCGCAGAACGATCCTGCCCACATAATCAACGAGAAGAAAGGAATCTTCGAGGACGTCTCCTACAGCATCGACATTTATCACAGCATTCCGATCGAGTTCAAGACAACACGCTCAAATTCCGTAATTTCTGACCACTGGATCAGGCAGCTTGCATACTACATGCTGGCTGTCAACTCCAACATTGGAATCCTTCAGCTCCAGCGCATCATGGCTCGGCGCGAGGACGGGATATTTCCAGCATTCTTAGTCGAATTTTCTACCGAAATCCAACGCACGACCTGGCTCCGAGAGTTCAGGAAGCGCAGGGATCTGCTCCACAACGCCCTAGTCAAGAAGGACCCTGCACTTGCCCCAATTGAAAGAGGTGAGGGCAGATGGGTATGTCGAGATTGCCAATATTCAGCTGAATGTGATATCATTGAGTTACAAAGCCATGTTGGCCAACTTGGGCAATTAGGCGCTTCCAACAAGAAACTCGACAATTGTCGAGAAAGCGAGGGGGTACCCCCCTAGAGGGGGGTACACCGGCGCTTTTTCACTATATATAGCGGGAAACCGAAAGGGTTGAAATTTTTGATATGAGCGACAACAAGAACGAAAAGAAGGAAAATCTGAATGACCTAAAAGAAAAGCTGTGGAAGAAGATCCTCGGCCTCGACGCAAGGCTGCAGATAGAGGACGATAAAAGCGATGAGTACCGGAAGACGCTTGACGCCTACCACAAGATAGTAAAGTCCTACCTTGACATCATAAAGGTTCAGCACTATGCCCCAGGGAGGTTGCTGGGAGATACGGATGACGACGACATCAAAGAAATCACCGCACTCTTCAACAAAGTAAGGTCTAGAGAGAACCTGGGAACGAGCGACAAGAAGACGCTCCAGGAGTTCAAGGAATTCATCGAATTCGTAATTGAGGAAGACCCCCAAAATTCGGTCGTGGGTCCTAGTGTAAGTACTCCGGAATCAGCGAGTGATGAAAATGTTGCCTGACCGCGTCAAGGAAAAGATCCGTAAACTGAAACAGTTCGACCAGATAAGCCTGATCTGGTCTGATGCTTCGGTTTGCGCTAACGTGTTCATTCCGGAGGACGGCGTGAAAATCGTGAACCATGCGGTGGAAACGACCGTGAGGAGCGAGGGCAAGTTCCTGTGGATACAGGAGGGGAACACATTCAACGAACCGCACATTCTCCTCGTGAAGGACATGACGGATGAAAGAAAGGCCACTCTCCAATCAATTCCGCTTGTGTTAGTCAAAGACGTTCAGGTATTCAACAAGGTTCCTTTGCTCGCCCAGAAATCACTCGGGCTGATGTCGGGGAAGAGTCTTGAGATAAGATACAGGGACGGAATCGTGAAGCGAATCTTCCTACAAAGATAGGGAGAACTTCGAGCGGAGAGGGATGCAAAGAAAGAGATGTCGAACGCAGTAACTAGTCAAAGCGAACCCGAAACTAAAGGATCGGGCGAGATGAAGAAAAGGAGCCTCATCGCAATCAAGGGTCAGAGCCTCACAAAGGCAGACTATCGCGGGCTGCTCGCGCTGGTTCTCGTGCTCTCGTTCGTCTACCTTGCCCTAACGGGTGGAAGCTGCTCCGCGATTACGGCGCTCGGCCCTCTTACAGGGTCGGCGGTTACTTACTACTTTCACTCCCGGTCAAACGACAGGGAGGTATGGTGATTTCTTGAAGATGAGTTTCAAACGACTGTTGGACGAGAACCCCGATGTCCTTGAGAAACTAATGAAGGATCCCGTTGCCTTCACCTCATACCTCATCGGAGTAGAGCCTTTCAGTTACCAGACGAAATTTCTGAGAGACAACTCGTCAAGAATCGTAGTCTGCGCAGGTCGTCAGATCGGCAAGTCCTTCATGGCCTCAGCGCGTGCGCTGTGGTTCGCAGTCACCCACGACAAGACCACCACGCTAATCGTTTCCTCCACGCTCAGGCAATCGATGCTGATGTTTGACAAGATCATCGAGCTGACAGATAGTTCCAAACTGGTGAAAAGGGCTGTGGTGTACCAATCGCGAACGAGGATGAAGTTCACGAACGGCTCGTGGATCATCGCACTGCCCTGCGGAAGGACGGGATCGACGCTTCGAGGTTTCACCGCGCATCAAATAATCATAGACGAAACAGCATTCGTCCCGGAGCAGGTCATAACGGAAGTTGTCCTTCCGATGCTCGCCACAACATCAGGAACAGCAATCTTGCTATCAACGCCCTACGACAGGGACCACATCTTCTTCAAAGTATTCAATTCGGGTTTCTGGTCTAGGTATCAGCTTCCTTCGAGCTGCAACCCGCTGATCAAGCCGGAGTTCCTCGAAGAACAGAAGGAGCTCGTCGGGGAGGAACGCTTCCGACGAGAGTACCTCGCCGAATTTGTCGAGGATGAAAAGGCCTACTTCCCCATGGCACTGCTGAGGTCGTGCGTTCACGTGTGCCCAGCGGATGGATCATTCTGCGCATTTTGCGCAGCATTCGGTGGCACGGAAGCTCCGTCAGGTCTCCTCTACGGTGGATACGACCCTGGAGGAAGCATCGATCCCGCAGCCTTCGTCGAGGTGTCTGTTCCAAAAGGAACGCCGAGAGAAAGAGCCCCAATTCGTTGTTTACTGTACAGAAAGTACCTGAGGAAGGAAAAGAAAGTGGAACAGGAGGAAGAGCAGGACGAGAACCTCTACACCAGGTTCACCGTGCAGATCTCGGACCTCCACAACTCAGAGAAGTGGAAGATGCAGCGCATGCTCGTGGATACTCAGGGGATTGGCAAGCCAATCGTTGAGCACTGCAAGAGTTTGAAGCTGCCAGCCGAGGGCCTCCCTATGACTTTGCGGAACAAGGAAACTGTCCTTTCGCACCTTAGAATGAAGCTCGAGCAAAAACTAATCGAGCTTCCAAACGACCTCGAACTTCTTGCCAACCTGAACTGCATACAGGCGGAGAGGACAAGATCGGGCGGCTACGTCTTCGGACACCCGCGCGGGACACACGACGATTTAGCCTATGCCCTAGCTCTTGCGGTGTACGCCGCAACGGGAAAGCCCCCTCCAATCGTGATAATGATGACGAATAATGACCAGGGAGGAAGGCAAATAGTAATTTGATAGTCAATCTGTTGGAAAGCAAAGTACCGAAGCAGGTCTTCAAGGTAAATCGAGAGTACAGAACTCGGACCAAAATTACGAAGAGGACTATCGCAATCGGGCAGGCATTCGGGATAGGCGTTGACGAAGAGAAGAGGTTCCAGGTCTTCAAAGATTTCACCTTCGAGATAAAACCCGGAGATGTCGTATTGATAACTGGCGACTCGGGCAGCGGCAAATCAACTCTCCTCAGAGAGGTCTCAATGCAGATCTCGTCCACCAAAGAGCCTGACTTTGCGGGGTGCAAAGTCATCGAAAACAACAGTCTATCAATCGAAGACGACGAGCCGATCATCCAAGGGGTAGGGAAAAATGTGGAGGAAGCAATCTCCACTCTCTCAATGGCCGGACTCAACGAGGCCTTCCTCATGTTGAGGAGGTTCGGCGAGCTCTCGGACGGGCAGAAGTATCGCTACCGGATCGCGAAGATGATGGACGCAAAGCGTGCAAGTGTCTGGATTTTTGACGAGTTCGCCGCTCTGCTCGACAGGGTCACGGCAAAAGTGGTCGCATATACTGTCCAGAAGACGGCGAGGCTCCTAGGCAAAACACTCGTAGTTGCGACGACGCACGAGGATCTCCTAGAAGATCTGAAGCCCGATGTGTTAATCCAAAAAAGATTCGGGGACGCCGTTTTAATCACAAGATTCGAAAAGGATTCCTTCAAAAGGGAGTGCAGCCTCCTGAGCCAGGTTTCAATCGAGCCCTGCACCCTAGACGAGCTGGAAGGACTGGAAAAGTTTCACTATCGAGGCAAGGTAAGAGCCATAGTGAAGCACTGCTTCAAGGCGACGCTTAACGGAGAAATTGTCTCGGGTATAGTGTATGTTTGCCCACACCTGGCGCTCAAAGGAAGAAACATTGCCCTGCCCGAGTTCAGAGGACGATCAAACAGAGAAATGGCGATGAAGGTGAACAAGGAGATATTGAGAATATCAAGGGTGATCGTGATCCCGAAGTACAGGTCAATCGGCTTGGGCGCAGAAATCGTAAGAAGAACGATGCCTCTGGTAAAGAAGAAGGTGGTAGAAACATTAGCTGTGATGAGCAAGTACAATCCGTTCTTCGAACGAGCTGGCATGACACGGGTCGATGTCGAGCAGGACAAAACCGAGCTCAAGGACCTTGCAGTACTGAGAGCGATCGGATTTAGGACGGAGCTGCTGCCTTCAAGGAATCACACAGAAAAAGTCGTAAGCAGGTTAGGAAAAAAGGAGCTGGAAATCGTAAAGAAGTTCGCGCTGAAGTACTGCGCAGTTGCAAAGCGTAGAAGTGTAGCCCTGATCCCGAGGATAAACTTGCTCGACCGAGGAGCAATCACGGAAGCACTGCGACTGTACTCTACTAGGCCAGTGTATCTTTACTGGAGGGATCCCTTGATTAACTAGGGACCGGATAAAAGTGAAAGCGAGAGTAAGAACAAAAGTGCCTGGCGCCGGCTGCGTCAGGGTTTGCATTTTCAGGAAAATATCAGGTAATTCAAATGAATCAATTTATCGCGATCTGGCAATCAACCTTCGAATTTGCTATTCAATGCCGACCATGGAGTAATTCTGCATGGACAAGTTGCTGCTGCTCAGTTGGTCTATGCGATGTTCTCGGTAACACCTTCGACGTGGTTGCCATAGACAAAAGGGGACTTTCCTTATCTGAGGGTCCAAATCTCAAAAAGATCGACCTGTCACTGGAATTGCGTGACCCTTTTTCTTCGCTAATGCAGAATTTGTGTTCGGGATATCTCAAACTGGAAGAAAGCGCAAACGCTCTCAGAATGTCTAAGATGATTAGAAGATCAAAATTACGGGAAACTGCCTATCTTCCGATTGAGTTTCTGAACCTGGGAGACCTATATCTTAACCGCATCATGAACTGAGATTTTTTGCCTCGTTTGGGAGATGAAGGAGCTTAGCAGGTCCTGTTGCACCTTCTGCCCGAGGAAGGAAGTCAGGTGTGGTCAAGTCACCACTGCATCCTGCAGGGACGGTAACTACCGCAAACCGGGTCAATCGTCCTCGGCGAGTGCCAAGCCTACGATTTTCAACTTACTCTTCTTAGTAGATTAAGGGACAATAACGCGCAACTGGACTTTTTATACTGTAGGAGCATCCAGAGCATATACACGAGTGTGACCAGGGCATTGGTGTGTAGATTTTGTCCTCTTCTCGCTTGAGTCTTTGTGTCACAGGGTGTGTGTGCCGCATGATTAATGGCTCCTCGAGCCGGGGCAGGAAAAAGACACACACAACACACTCCTACACACACTCGCAACACACACTTTGATCGAAACACACACAAGTGTGTGTCTTTCCAGCCCTAATGTGTTCTCGCCGGAACACACTTTCGCTTGCAGAGAGAAGTAATCTGTGTTTTCCGGAGGTCCGAACTGTGTTTCTGAGTGTGTTATCGAAGCAAACACACTTTCAGGGAGTGTGTTTGGCTGGACAACACACTTTCAGGGAGTGTGTTTGGCTGGACAACACACTCACAAAGGGTGTGTGTTTCGCATTCCTCTTGCTTGCAATCTTTGACTCGGATCTCTCAAAAAGAGGAGGTTAAGAGAAAACTCCGACATCGAATTAGGTGTTTCGGGGAGCGATCTCCAGTTCGCAGGTGAGACACTGGCAATTCTCTCAGACAGCAACACGCCAATGCCGAGCTCTGTCGAGGCAGCACCTTCTCGTTCCACCAAGAAGCAATCGAAAACGCCCAGGCCAAAGGAGGCAGCCTCAGTTGAGGCCCTGGGGTTCTAATTCGCCGCCTGCCCACAGCAAGTATGATGCTACTTGCTGGTTGAAGCTACTCCCTGCCGCTATCAGGGTAAGATCAAATGAGGCAGTCTGACCTGCGGGAAGAGATTCGGGATTTGTTGACGTGTAACCCACGCCGATAAGTGCCCCGGAGCTGTTGTAGAAGGCCGCGGCGACTTCGGTAAAGTTGGACAGAGCGTTTCCAGTGTTGGCGACCTGTCCGACAACGTGATAGAGCCCCAGAATATCAACGTGAGAAGTGTTGCCCTGTATCTTAAGATCCGTGTTCGGACACTGACAAAGGAGAGGCGAGTTCGCGCCAGTGACGTTCAACTCGTAGCGCGCATAGCTCAGGTCCGGCCGGAGGGTAATAACATCGAAAGGCGAGCTCGCATTTGCAACCGTTCCGTTGCTGAAGAAGAAAGTCGCGGTAAGTTGGGCAAGCGAGATGTTTTGGTTTCCCTCATTCTTGACCAAGCCAATCACGTGAGTGTTGCCAAGCACATCGACGATCAAGGCTTGAGATGTTATCTGCACGCCGCAGGGCAGGGAACATGTCGAAGTTTGGATGCCTCCTATTTGCCCGCCGGCCCAGAGAGAATATGTTTTCACGTTGTGGCTGAAGTTGCTCGATCCCGCGATCTAGTCAATGTGGAAGTTTGCGGGTTGATTTCCAGCTAGTGTATCCGGGTCAGCGTAGGTGTCGCCCACTCCAATCAGCCCTCCCGAGATATTGTAGAAGGCCCCAACGACCTCTGTGAAACTGGGCTGCAGGTTGCCCGTGTTCACGACTTGCCCCACCACGTTCAACTCGCCTGTGCTGTCAAGGTAAGAACTGTTGGCTTGTATCCGAAAGTTCGTGTAAGGGCATGGGCAAGAGATGGGCTGGCTGGCACTCGTCACTCTAAGCGTATAACTGGCGTAGTTCAGGTTATGACACAAATTGATCAAGCTCTAGGTATGGGAAAGTCTGCAACCGCAATCTAACAATCCCGAGGGTTCTCTTGGGCGACTCTCCCCGAGTGTCTGACCTGACCAACTTTAGAAATCTCTCTCCCTCTTTTTCCCTCATTCCGAGCACCGAGGGTGAAGGGGGTCACCTTCTTAGCTGTCTAAAAAATATTGTCTGCGACGGATGTCAACAAGACCGCATTCTGTATGTACCGGGGTAACAGTCAACCAGGGCAGAATGATTGGAACCGCGTTTCATCCCGAGCTTAGCGGAAGCACTGTTCTTCATGAATAATTGATTTCGCTTGTGAAGGGCACTGTTCCGCAAGCATAGAAATGCAGAGATTACAAATGAATGAATAGAACTCTTTATCTTTCTCTGCCAAATACGATCAAGTAACGTGTAAGAATTCATGCCAACGGCCATCCTGATGATAAACGTCGAGCTTGGAGCTGAGAACGACCTTGTGAAAAAGCTAAGAACTATTGAAAACGTCAAGGAGGTCTACCCCGTCTACGGTGTTTACGACATAGTAGCGAAGGTCGAGGCTGACACCTTAGAGAAGGTAAAGGATACAATCACCTGGAAAATCAGGCATCTTGAAAGGGTTAGATCAACTCTCACTATGATTGTAGTAGAATAAGAGCAATCGCTTCAGTTGATAATTTTTTGATTATTGTCCGCCCGCCTGGATGCTTATTACTCATTCACTTTTGAATTTCTCGTCCAAGCTAGGGCAAACGAATTCCTCGCTCTATCCGCCTGCTGAAACGGATGAAAGTATGACGACCAGCGCTTCTGATGACTTCGGCAACGGTGTTCTTGTTCCTTGAAGGCTTTCAATGTTGTTTCCATCAACAATTATTAGAGCTTCCTCACGGATTGAGGTATCCGGATCCATAACTTGCTTGGCGAATTTGCTGCCGTGCTTTTCTTCTAAATACTTCAGCAAGGTCATAATTGTGGTCCCCTCCGGCATCTCAACCTGCTCCTCTCTTAGTCCAAGTATGGACTTGATTATGCCCACGTACATTACCCTGACCATCTGGAGAAAAGCCTCCTAGAGGGGGCGAATGGCCACCTTGAGGCACGTATCCAGGGCAGATGAGACCGGGTCTATTCTATCGAGCGTGAGTGGGATGAAAGCGTTCACGTTGAACCCCTTTCCTTTGGAGATAGGCATGTTCCTTGCCCAGTGACCGAATATACCAGGCGCAGCTAGCACTTCTTCATGTACTCCCTCAGTCACCTTGAGTATCCCGTTTGCCCTAACACCTTCCTTTGACTCAACACAGATAGCCTGACCATCTTTGAGGTTTTTTCTCTCCGCTGTGCGCGCATTAATTCGCACAAACAGATCCCTATCGGATTCCTCAGAAATTTCTTTCAACCATGGGTTCTCTATTGTTGTGGTATGAGAGTGATACGGCAGCTTGTAATTGACGAGATATAGATCAGACTCAGAGTCTTCTTCTACCTCGTTGAAGGCAGGGCAAGGCTTCCAATCCGGCGGCGGCTTGTAATCAGAGGTATCCCAATCAGTCAACCCAAGCTCCTCATGTGTGAACCTCTCATTCTCACCGACATCGAGAAAGTGCTCCAGGTAGATGGGCATCCTGCCTTTGTGAAAAACTCTGGGATAAGTTTCTTCGATTGTCTTGTCCCTTGTCTCGAGATGTCCGTGTTCTCTAAACCAATCCAGTCCCTTGCCAAATCTTGCCAGAGAAACAGCGTCGACAATCTCTTCGTATGAGTATTTTTTCGAGGGATCGAGGGGGTACTCTCCCTTGATATCATACTTGGCATTTATTGCAGCATAGATCTCGTCTATGAAACCGAGTCTCTCAGCCCATTCCAACAGAACTGCCAACCAATGCCTTATTCCGGGAGGCGGTTCTGACACGGGAAGTCTGTATGTCGGAAAGTACCGAAAGATGCACCCACCGAAGAGCGGCGTCGATAACTACGTCAGCAGAGGTAACTTGGCTTATCCGGTCTTCGATACTGAGTGGGGTAAATTCGGCATCTCCATATGCGCCGACGAGGTCCACCCTGAGGATTATCGCATAATGATGCTCTCAGGCGTGGAGGTCATAGCACACCCAACAGCACTACCGTTAGGAATCGAGTCCTCACTGGACTATATCAATCCCACAAGGGCGATCGAGAACAGAATCTACGTTGTCTGCGCCAATCGCACGGGAGTTGAGAGGGGTACGAATTACATTGGGAGCAGCAGCATTTTCGGGGTCGACGGAAAGGCGATTGCGAGAGCGGAAGCTTCGGAAGAGAAGATGATCTATGCATCTCTCGACCTGACTCGGGCAAGACAGAAGCAGGTCGTCTCGAGGCTCGGCAAAGAGGAGGGGGATATTCTTGGCGACAGAAGACCAGAGTACTACGGGAAACTGATTGAATGATACCTTTGGTCGAAAACGCTTGACTCTGGGAGTACCCGATAGATAACGAAATTCTCCTAAACCCACTTAATCTGACATAAATTACTGCGAACCGGCTCCTCGGATTATCAGTGTCGTATTTCCTAAACTGAGTGCCTAAAGACACGATGACTGGATGTGGTTAAACAGTAACATCAGAAATCTTATCAAGAACTTGGGAACCCACTCCTGCCCGAAGTCATGCGCAGCTATGTCTTTACCAACACCGAAAGAAAGATTCTGACGGAGTATATGAAGAGCAGCAAGAAGAAAAAGCATCGGCACTTCAACGTACTGAGCTACCTGATCCGTCACAATGAACGGAAGATACTGGAAGACGTAAGGCTCTTGAAACAGGTGGTCAACACACCGCCATCGTCTCCCGCTCGCGCTTCTTCCTCTTCCTCCTCCTCTTCTACGAACACGACAAGAAGGAAACGACGCTGAGGACGCAGTTACAGGAACAGTAAGACTGATCATCCACCCTAGAAGTTTAAGGCAAAGGCTTGGGAGTTCGCCCATCGAATATCCTCGGTCGCACTGAAAATGAGCATGAGCTTCGTAACAGCATACGAACTCGCCTGAACAATCATGATTTGCATAGACCTATGGAATGGACCAAATGACGTTTTTGTATAGTTTGAACAGCGCGCTCCAAACTGTAATTTACATAACTTTCAAAGTGCAGTTTCATGATTTGGGAAGAAATCTCAATTTACCTATGCTCCCGTGAACCTAATATACTCACACCCATCATTGACTGCGGCTCAATAGACGTTTTGCCGAAAGAGATTTACGTTTTTAGCACAGCTTCGATCCGTCTCTTACGCATGAAAGTCACCGCATCACTACAATCGTCATCTTCTCACGCGCCATGGCATGATGCTCGGCATCTGGTGATTTTTTCCACTCTAGACTTCACTCCTTGCTCTGGCGAAGTTGGGGAGGAGGAGATGCATCAACAGAAAGTAACTGGGGGCAAGAAAATAACAAGAGGAAGAACAGGAGGACTGCATGTAGCTAATTGAAGACTCTAGCTTCGAAGACAACCGATTTGACACTTGAGAACATTCCAATTTCATCGATCGAGGACAATCCGTACAACTCACGAGTAAGGTACGATGAAAGAGAAATCAGGAAACTCGCCTCATCTCTTTCCAAATCTGGACTTCTCTCTCCAGTCCGGGTGAGAAGGATAGGGTCGGTAGCAATGACAACAGCGGCCACGACACTGACGGATTCCAAGGATGCCTATGAACAAGGCCTCAGGAGAGGAAGCAACAACGACAATGCCCCAAGGTTTCAACTAATCTTTGGTCATCGAAGAATTAGGGCTGCGCGCTCCCTCGGGTGGGATATGATTAGGGCAGAAGTAGGTTCGTACACCGACGAGGAGATGCTCTCGTACTCCATTTCCGAAAACCTAGAAAGAGCCGACCTCTCCGATTATGAAAAGGCCCTGTCGTTTCAAAGAATGAGAACCGAGTTCGGAAAGTCGCTCAAGGAGATTGGGGAACTCGTTGGCTATACAGAGTCCCACGTATGCAACTACGTGAGGATGCTCAAGTTGTTCGACGCATCCTTCGTTGAGAACAACCCATCACTCAAATCGGAGTTGCACGAAATCACAGAGCGCCATGCAAGGATCATCCTCACAATTGAAAATTCCCAAGATAGATTGAACGCCGTGCACCTCGCGGCATCCGAAAAGATGTCGGTGAGGGACCTCCAGCGCACTGTCAGCAAACTGGGAGGCTGGTTTGAAAAGGAGTCACGGTCTCGCAGCGCGGTGGAAGAAGAAGGAGCAAGAAGGAAAGAGGAAAGCGGGGAAATGATTGTTGCTCGTGGCTCGCAGGATAGCGGCGAGACCGCGGGCCTTGACGTAAGGCAGCGCGACCTCGACGAAATAAACAGGACGCTCCTCGCCGAGTTTGAGCTTCCAAGTCAGGGTGATTTTCAGTCATTCGCGAATAGGCACACATTTGATAATGGATTCTCCATCTATGGGAGCTTCCCACCGCTGGACCGATTGGACGATTCCTCTGCTCTTGATAGGGAAAAATACTGGTTCTACAGAGTCGCTCCGAAACTGGTTACTAGCCTCAGGGATGTTCGGACGCAGTACTACAACGACGTTGCAATAAGCACCTTGTGCATAGACCAGTCGGGAAGAATCAACGGAAAGTCGGTCAAGTTTAGCCAGCGAGGCACCATTGTATTCATTCGCGCCAACCGCTCATGGAAGATAGTGCATGAACACTGGTCCGACCTCGGGCATGGCACAAGGAGCTTGATCTCCCATGCCTGAGGTAACCGTAGCTTTGATTACTTTTCCCGGGAAAAGTATGTGGTTGTAATAAAAAAAGCCATGACTCGCTCTCTCTCTTGCACCCTTAGAGTCCGAAGGGGACGATACTGAGAGCCGTAGACGCATCGGATAAGGAAACCACGAGACCGAGCGTTGTTAAGAGAAGTAATGATCTGACCGAGCCGGGTCCCGTTGGTTGCATGACCAAAATGTTCAGACAGATCAAAACTGAGAGCAATCCGCCGAGGGCAGTGAATATTCCAAACGTCAGAGAAATCCCAGAGACTATCATCGTTCCAGGTATTATGACAGCGAATTTGGAATAGTTTCTCCCAATCATGCTCCTCAATTGCATCCCGAGGCTAAATCTTGGCTTCAATCCTCCCATCATCTTATCGAGATGCGACTCTTCGTGCCTTTGTCCCTCAAGCATCTTTAGGCCATGAACCAACCAATACAGTCCGAGGGCTACCCGAACAACAACCAGTGACAACACCGGACCCAGAACAGGCTCTAGCAACATTTTCTTGATGAGCGAGACTCCCTGATTTCCCAATTCTCAAGCCGCGGGAACTCATTATTTCATTCTATCGTGTGGCAGAGGGTGTGGAGATGCTGGAAAGCAAAATCGTACGGGCGCATATTCAAGTTTCTACTTATTCAACTCTCTCTCCCCATTCCCCTCAGAGTTCTTGTTAGAATTGTTAAAACGATGCAAGCCTCTATTCCACCAGAAGGCGCGTCGGCGATACTACAGTGCGGGTCAATACAGTACTCGGCGAAATTGAACCTGAGAAATTAGGCTCTACGCTTGTTCACGAGCACATGTTCGTCGACGGCACAATTTGGGCAGTAAAGCCCGACCAACCACGATACAGGAAGATTTTCCGCAAGCCCGTGGCCCTCGAAAACGTCGGATTGGTCAGGAGGGCCGGCCTATACTCGATCGACAACTTGGTCGTCGACGACTTTGAGATGATTTTGGACGAGCTCTCGCTCTTCAAGCAAAGTGGCGGATCGACAGTCATCGACCTGACAGTCGACGGGATAGGAAGGGATGTCGAAAGGCTCCACAGACTCTCTCGCAAGTCACGCGTGAACATAATCGCACCTACGGGTTATTACGTAGATCAGACCATACCGCCGTGGGTAAAGAAATCGAAGACTGCAGACATAACGAGCAGGATCGTCCGGGACATAGAGGAAGGCATCGATGGTAGCGGCGTAAAGGCTGGGGTCATTGGAGAAATTGGGGTGAGTCCGGGCCGTTTTACTGAGAATGAGCGTAAGGTCTTGATTGCTTCTGCCAAGGCACAAACTGAGACTGGGGTACCACTCACCGTTCACATGTGGGGGGATCCTCCGGGCAAGTGGCCGGGCTTTGAAGTAATTGACTTACTGGAGGCAAGAGGCGCGGACGTCTCGAAGGTGTACATTAGCCACATCGACTGGACTTTCAATCAGACAAACGATTGGTCCATCGCAAAGCGAGTGGCCAAGCTGGGTCTTTACTTGTCATTTGACAACTTTGGGAACGAGTGGCCTGCTTCGACACAGTACAGCGGGCCTGCCTCAGTCAAAGTATTCGGCGCGCCAACCGACTATCAGAGAATAGAGGGAATAAAGGAGCTTGTCGAAGCAGGCTTTGAAAATCAAATACTCTTAGCGCATGACCTGAGCCAGAAGATACACTTCAAGAAATACGGCGGCCACGGCCTTGACCATATCCCGACCAACGTGCCAAACTTGTTTAGGATGTTGAATGTGAAGCAGTCTCTCCTTAGCAAGTTCCTCAAAGAAAATCCAAAAAGACTATTCAGCTAGTGCGCATCGCGGGGGGCGCAAGCCAATAAAGTACGCTTCTCTCCTCATTCCCTATTTCGAATACCTGTCTTCAAGTTTCTCAAACGCGGCAACTATATCGTGGACTTCCCGCTCAGTGCACGACTCATGAAGGTCACCTCCCCAAAGCCTCAGGATTCGATTCAATGATTCTTCTGCGACGGGGCAACAGTGCTCATATTCGATGTGGTTTGGATTATCTCTAATTGCGTACTTGCGCATGAAATGATACTGGTAGATGGGAATCTGTATGTACCCGGCCGCGCAGGGGATACCCTCTGCCCGGAGCGATTCTGCATACGCTTTGGAATCGACTGTGAGCATCTCGAGGTTCAGTGTAAAAATGGGGTACCAAGGCGAAGCAACGGTGCCTTCGAGGGGCTCTGCCATCTTGATCGATTTCAAATGTTTGATTGACCCCGCGAGCGTCCTGAAGAGAACGCGCCTTCTCTCAAGTATCGAATCGACCTTCTTGAGCTGCTCAACACCAAGCGCAGCCTGTATTTCCGTCATCCTGTAGTTCAGCACCTTGAACGGAACGTCGTATAGAAAATCCGCGCCGGGCGTCAGCATGTTTCGCGAAAAGATCATCATCTTCCTCCACGAATCCTCGTCACTCGTGACTGTCATCCCTCCCTCTCCGCCAGTGACGATATGCTTTATCCCCATGAAACTGAAAGTGCCAAACTGCCCGATTGTTCCAGCCATCCGGCTATGATACGATGCGCCAAGAGTCTGCGCGCAATCCTCGATCACAACAATGCCGCGCTCCCTCGCAATCTTCATTATTGGATCCATGTCACAAACGTAGCCACCCAAGTGCACCAAGACAATCGCTTTGGTCTTCCTCGAAACTCGACTCGCAATCGAACTTGGGTCCATGTTCAAAGAACTAGGATCGACATCCGCAAAGACCGGCACCAAATTCTCGTATAATATCGGAGTCACGGAACCAACATCTGTGATGGGTGAAACGATGACTTCAGAATTCGGCTCAAATTCGCACGCGGCAAGTGCGAGGTGCACCGCCGCCGTTCCCGAACTTGATGCGGTTGCGAACCTACATCCAGTGTAGGCTGCGAACGCCTCTTCGAATTCAGCTGCCTTCCTGCCTTCTCTTCGCCACAGTCGGTGAGGCTCTCTTCTGGAGTTTTCGAGCAACCGAACCACAGAGGAGATTTCGGAATCGTCATACAAATCGCGTGTGGGCCATGGATCGACCCGCACCGGTTTCCCCCCCTCGATAGCTAACCTCTTTTCTGCCATGGGGTGACCCTGCACGCCACTTCGTTCTAAACGATTTTCTACAGTTAGGAAATGGTGTGGTTCAATGCAACGCCGCGCAGAACAGATTGCACCCCCTCCCTCATTTTCAGAATGCTTAAACGCTAGGGCATAGGGCTTGGACAGAGAACTTCGAATCTTGAATCTAAGAAGAAAAGACGAAAGAGCAATAAGCCGAGTATTAGTTGCTGTCGTAGTAGTCGTCATCATCATAGCCGGAGTGGCAGTCTATTACACAACACTGGCGAGCACTACCACCACTTCCACGCCAACATCTAGTAGCGGCACTTCCTCTTCTTCTTCCTCTGCAACATCATTAACAACTCTGTCGAGCAGTAGTAGTAGCAGCAGCAGCGGCCTTACTTCGTTATCCTCGTCGTTTTCTTCTTCATCCTCCTCCTCCTCGACTCCCTCAACATCTGGCCCCTCCAGCCTTACCGTGGGGTTGCCAGACCTTCCCAACACACTTGACGATGTTGAATACGCAGTAACCTTGACATCAGAATCGCCCATGCTGCTAATGTACGACGGCCTATTCTGGCTAAGCCCAAGCGGCGTTGTCCCTCAGCTTGTGACGAACTACTCTCAGAACGGAAACGCCTGGATATTTCATCTGAGACAAGGTGTTAGCTTCTCTGACGGCACACCATTCAACTCCAGCGCAGTGGTCGCTTCTCTCAATAGGCAAAATGTCCCCGTAGATCCGGTGACAAACAAGTCGAGCGTCAGATACTCGCTTTATAGCGTCTTCACAGGCATCAAGGCAATCGATACCTACACGTTTGAGATCGACACAGCATCTCCAAACCCCACGGTTCCCGCACTCTTGGCGAATATGGGCGGCGCCATTGATAGTCCCTCTGCGGTAGCAAAGTACGGAGCGAATTACGGCACGCAAGCCTCTATGGAAGCCGGAACTGGTCCGTACATGGCGCAGAGTTTCACTCCAGGAGTTTCGCTAACGTTAGTACGCAATCCGCACTATTGGGGAACTCCAGGCTACTGGAGCACAATAACATTCAAGCAACTTCCAGATGATTCGCAGAGATTGCAAGCTCTTCAGGCCGGAACTATTGATGTTGCGATTGCAATCGCCCCGAGTGTCGCAATATCTGCGACGAACTCGTCTACCCTCCAACTTCTCGCTTCGCCAACAATCCGACCCTGCTTCTACAGCATGAACCTGAATAACGCCTCAAGCAATCCCCTGCACGACCCAAGAGTAAGGCTGGCGCTCAACCTAGCAATAAACCGAACAGCAATAGTCGATGACCTCCTGCACGGATATGCTGGGCTGTCTTACCAGATGTTTGCCCCCGGTCAGGTAGGATACCCGAATGTCAACTACACAATTCCTTACGATCCAGCGCAGGCAAAGAATCTGCTGGCCCAGGCGGGGTACCCAAATGGCTTTTCCACCAAGATACTCATCTCATCATGGGTTCCAAGTGCCACTGATGTTGCAACAGCAGTGCAGGGCTACCTCTCCGCTATCGGTGTGAAGGCGGCCATCGATAATGTACCGCCGGGAACGTACTTCTCCGAGGTTACGAGCAAGAGCATAATGTCGAACTACTCTCTGAGGTCCGATTGTTGGGGCCCGCTTACCGGCCTTTCGTCCGAAGCGCTATCCGGCGAGCTTTCGAATAACTCCTTCTACATCAATGCCTCTAACATAGCAATGCCGGCGGTGCAGGGCGCAATTGACGCGGTGGTCAACGCGCCAACTTATCCAGCTTACATCAGTTCAATGCAGCAGGCTGCCACGTTAATCAACAACCAATCGTTAGTTATGCCCCTGTTCGTTCAGAAAGTGGTGACGGGTACAAATCCAACTGTCGTGAAGGGGATAGTAATCAATCCGCAGGGAGTATTGTACTTCTACTACGGGCACGGGTGACAATCCGAGTAGAGAATAAGAAGCAGGAACACTTCTCTTATCAGACTAATAGACTTGGAGGATAACATAGGCTCTTCATTTCTATTGCTCCTTCTCTTCCTCCTTATTTTCTTGCCTAGCTGTCTCATCACGTGAGCCTCCACGCAGTTAGAGCGCATCTCACTTTTCACTCGAATGATATCTTGGCCTCTATGCCCGTTGCACTAATTTCTTCAAGTGATGCAGGAAGAAAGTTATTGACCTTGTTATTCCTGCACGTTCGGAACACTTAATTCGTACTCATCGACCGTTTTGGTTTCTAGAGAATCTTTAGACCTTGGAATCAGAATTTGATCGTCATTACAAAGAACTTCAGAAGAGAAAGTGGAGTCTGAACGACGTCCCGGGCTACGAAAAGGGGAAACCATTCGACATCTACAAATGGCAACAGATGGATTATCTCGACCTCTACCCGAAATTCTTCGGCCGTGAATGCGGTCAGAATGGGATCGGCAAACTTCGCGAGGTTGCGCTCACGAAGATTACGAGCAACGAAGTGAATCCACTGAAGGACGAAGATCCAGAATTTTGGAAGTACACGGCATACTTCCACGAGGATCCAACGAACGTTCCGCGCTGGATCGAAGAGCAGGAGAACTACGCTCGCGTCCTCAAGGAAAACGGAGTGAAGGTCCATTGGATAGAGTTCCCCGATCCGCCTGTCAGTGCGTTCGGTCCGATGGTCTTCATGTGGTCGGCTGCGTCGCTCTTTGTTCTCCGAGGAGGTTCTGTGATGACAAGGTATGGCGCACTGCCTTTCTCATTTGGTAGATCCGAATGGCTAGCAAGGTGGGCCTTCATCAACCTAGGGATTCCGCCCCTGCTGACCTTCACGGGCAAGGCCGCCTGCGAGTGCAGCGCCACCGTCTTCCTTGCGGAGGATGTTTATGTCACCTGTCTTTCAGCTTCATTCAATAGAGAAGGGCTCGAACAGTTCATTCCAGTTCTCAAAAGATCCTCTGGTCTCGGAGACGACATGCATGTTCAGATAATGCACCTACCCGGGTTCAAGGGATACCTCGACCCGCAGACCGGAGTATGCTCTCATCCGGACATCATTATGGGCCCGCTCGATGTTGGCAAAGTGATAATCTACCCGCAGTCAATCGACGCGGAAACTCACAGATGGCTTAGGGACAACCACTATGAGATTGTTGAGGTGGGCCTGAAAGAGCACGTAAGCGCATTCCCTTGCAACTTGATGTTGCTCGAGCCCGGCAAAGTGGTAATGCATGCTGAGGCACCCGAAGCGATAAAGGCTGTCAGAAAGCTTGGGGTAGATGTAATCGAAGTTCCGTACCGAGAAGGGGCCAGAGTTTCAGGGGGTATCCATTGCGGCACGAGCCAGATATTGAGAAGCAGAGGCCCATTTGCAAAGGAGATCAAGAAGTAACCATCCATAAGAGAATTACTGCCCTAAACTCAAAAGCCCCAAGAGACGAGCGACGTCGAAACTATAGGCCCCCACATGAATTAAATTAGTCGAACCGGGCGAAACTCAGCGGGGGTGCGAATTGGGGGCCCCGGCTGCTACCTATTTCCTTTTTTACTTTCATTTCCGAGCGCCCCCTTGACGATTGGTAGAATCAAGTTCGACGGATGAGCTGGGTCGCGGTATATCTTCTGCAACGCGGGTCTCATATCATCAAACGAGAAGCCGAGACCTTGGCGTGTTCCGCTGTTTGGATTTACATCATACGCAGGGAAATCGCTACTTGATATTTGGACGCCAATCTTGTGACCTCTCTTGAACAGGTTGCTCGTCGCGCCCATGTCAATCTGCAACAGGTATGGCTTGTTTGGCTTCAATGGTTCCCTCCTCTTCAGCGAACTACGATAACTTGCCCTAAGAATGCCGGAGGTGAGGTCCCTGGAGTAACCATCTGAGAAAATGTCTACCAACCTGGATGCAAAATCTGTATCCGACGCCGAGGAGGAGATCCACAGTTCTATTCGGACTGGACCGGTCACTTCAACATCTTCTTTGAGAATTGGAGTCTTGTACAACAATACGTCGTCGCGAGTATACAGCGGTCTTTGATCTCTCGGCCCCTGTATGTCCGGATTCCAGTTGGGGCCCCCCAAACTAGGTAGCGGATTGTTAGGATCGAACGTGTAGGCGTCGTATTGTTGCCGTCGGCCCCTCTCTCGCTCCTCGCCCCATTCACTTATCCTACCGGGTGGTGCCTCGCTGAGAGAAAAGGAGCTGTGCAGGTAATACTTTGTACTTTGCGCTCGTGCGAGTGGCCAGTCATTTTCTTCTCTCCACTTGTTCTTTCCCATGACGAAAATCATCACTGGTGGCTCTCGTCGGGAATTTCGGCGATCTTTGTTCTTCTTCGGCCTCGCCCTTCCCAATGACAACGATTTTTCCTTGAGGTGTTTCTCAAAGAATCCAAGCTGCAAATCGTCGAGGTCGATGTAAGCTTCCGGTCCAAAGTCCGCGTCCCCGACTTTTACCACGTATGGAGGAAAGTGGGACCAAGGGCCTATGACGAGCCGGTGATCATCATCTCCGTGAATCTTTCTCATGTTGATGAAGTTCTTTATAGTCGATCTGAGAAACGGGTCATACCACCCGCCTATGTTCAGGGTAGCACAGCTGATCGACGCGTGGAATCTTTCAATATTCCACCTCTCCCAGTAATCGTCCTGCACCGGATGCTTGATCCAATCGTAAAAGTACCGAGCGGTATGCCGCAGACTGTCCTCCTTGGAGGGTAGCGGCCGAACAAATTTCCGCTCGGCGTACCTCGCGAAGCCTTCGTTGAGTGCCTTTCGCGCTCGCCGCTGAGCCCCTTTTGAGAGCCTCGTAAGAGTGTCCAATGACAGGTCTAGAGCCCAACCGAACATCGAAAGAAGCCGAAAAACACCTCCGTCGTACATCCACCCATCGTAGCATTGCGACCCTGTTTGGATAGGCGAGATAGCGAGCAGAGATGGATGCTTCTTGGTTGCAGCCAACCACTGCGTTATCCCTACATAGGACCCACCGTACATGCCCACCTTGCCGTTGCAGTAGGGAAGCTTCCGCACCCATTCCACCGTGTCGTAGCCATCTTTTGCCTCGGTCAAAAATGGATAGAATTCACCCTCAGAGAGCCATCGACCTCTGACGTCTTGGATAATAACGATGAACCCGTTGCTCGCTGCCCTAATTGGATTGAGATAGTAGAATGGGGAATACATTATCGGAAACTCAGGTGTTTGCGTCGGTCCCTTGTTATAGGGCGTGCGCGACAAGAGGGCGGGAAACTTCTTCCCCGGATGAGAGTCCGGCCGATATATGTCGGTCATGAGCACGACGCCGTCGCGCATCTTCACCGGCACATCCCTCTCAATGACTAGCTTGTAGGGCACTGCACCGCTTTTCCTCTTTCTTGGACGACCAAACCATCCGAGCAATCTTCGTCCGTATTTATGGGTGAGGAGACAAAGATAGACCAAAGAGAGCGGAGAAAGCACGCGGAGCTTGGCACCGTTTCCCACTTCTTGTGAAAAGGAAGAGAGAAAAAGGAGATTTCCTCTTCCTCGAACGACTTATAATCAAAATCTAATGAGCGGGAGAGAGCGAGCAGAACGCGAAACAGCCATGAAAGCCGCGAGACTTTACAGCACGGGCAAGCCGTTGGTTGTGGAAGATGCCCCGGACCCAGGGGTAACTCCTGGTTCTGTCAAGGTCAAAATTGCCAAGTGTGGAGTTTGCAGGACCGATGTTCATTTTGTCATTGAGGGATTGATGAAACCCGCATTCATTCCCCAAATAATGGGCCACGAAGCGGCGGGAGAGGTCGTCGAACTGGGGAGCAATGTTCACGACCTAAAGCTCGGAGACAGGGTAATAATTTCAACAACGCAGGGTTGCGACTCGTGTGACTATTGCAGATCAGGTAGGGAGAATCTTTGCAGACATCCGAGGACGTTCGGGTTCCAAGTCGATGGGGGATACGCAGAGTACGCAGTAGTACCGTCAAATTATGCAGTAAAAATGCCGGAGAATCTATCATGGGATTCTTGTGTGCTCGCTGACGCCGGCGCGGCCGCGCACCACGCAGTTACACACGTCGGAAAAATAAAGAGTGAGGACACAGTCCTGATAATGGGAGCGGGCGGACTCGGCCTCTTCGCGACACAGATCTGCAAAATCATTGGATCTCAAGTCATAGTCGCGGATATCGAACAATCGAAGCTCGAGATTGCGAAGAGCCTCAAGTCAGATTATGTAATCAATACCAACGAGCCAGATTTCGCAAAAAAAGTAGCTGAAATGACTAGTGGAGACGGCCCGGATGCAATACTCGAATTTGTTTCGACCTCAGAGACGATAACGACAGATTTCGAAATTGTCCGGAAGGGCGGAAGGGTTGTCTTCATTGGGTATCATCCACAGGGGCGCATCAACGTGAATCCAATCCAATTAATTCTGAAGGAAAGCACGCTGCTCTTCTCGAAGGGAGCGACGCTTCAGGATTTGGTTAGGGTTGTAGAGCTGGCAGGAGAAGGCAAGCTACGAACATCCGTCGATAGAACATTGCCTCTTTCAAAAGTAAACGAAGCGCTCGCACTGATGAGCGATAACAAAGTGCTAGGACGAATATGTATTGATACACAAAGCTCATAGCTCAGAAAAGTCCCTCGCCGAGGAGAACAATTATTCGCTGAGACTTGTCGAGATAGGGAAAGTTTATTGGGTTTTCCCAAAAGAGCAACTCGCCGACATTATGCGATTGTGTGAGAGAGAAGAGGAATAGAACTTGCACTATGTAGTTCGGAGGTTGCTGTACTCCATGGTGACATTTCTCGCAGTCGCGGTTATCGTGTTCTTGGCGATGAGGGTGATTCCGGGAAATCCAATTGCACTTCTGCTAGGGCCGGGCGCGACTCCGCTCCAGATAAGACAAGCAACACAGCTTCTCGGACTCAATCTACCTGTCTACGATCAATTCTTGATTTGGTTTCGGGATCTCATAACGTTTAACCTTGGAAGATCCTACATTACGAATCAACCGGTATCCGATTCGATACTCCAGCCGCTGAGCCGGAGTTTTCAGCTAGTACTACTCGGTATGACGCTAAGCGTCTGCGCGGGAATCGTCTCCGGGGTAGTTTCCGCGACTTATTCGAAGAATAAGATAATTGACAATTCCCTGAACTCTTTCGCGTCCTTCCTCTCCGCGGTGCCCTCGTTCTGGGTAGCGCTCATCCTGATCTCGGTCTTTGCTGTAAGGCTTCACTGGCTCCCCGCAGGGGGCGTGGGAGGCATCCAGTTCATGATATTGCCCGCACTGGTTTACTCGTTATTTTCATTGCCCGAGGTGCACCGAACAATAAGGGCGAGTATGATCGAAGAACTCGAAAAGCCATACTGCATCTCCGCGAAGGCGAAGGGCGCATCAACGTTTAGAATCGTGACCAAACACGCGATGAGGAACGCCCTCACTCCGCTGATAACGGTGCTCGGTGTTCAGGTCGGAGCTCTACTATCCACTGCTGTGGTCATCGAGCTAATTTTCGGATGGCCTGGTATTGGTCTGTTGATTGTGAATAGCGTTCTCACTAATGATTATCTCGTTGCGCAGGATGCCATCGTTTTGCTTGCCGTAATTGTCATAGCATCTAACACGGTCGCAGATCTCTTCGTGATTAGACTCAATCGCAGGGTGAAACTCTAGATCAAGTTGCGCTTATCCAGCATTAAGATCTTTTTCAAGGGCAGAACTGGCGTAGGTTTGTACATAATCCTAGGCTGGCTTGTCGTCGCACTTTTGGCTCCATTCATATCCCCCTACAATCCGATCGCCATAAACCTTCACGCATCTCTATTGCCAAGTAGCTGGGCGCATCCGTTTGGCACCGACAATTACGGAAGGGACACACTGACTAGATTGATTTACGGAGCTGGTGTCACCTTCCAGGTGCTCGGCGTCGTAGGACTCATTTGCATTCCCGGGGGGATCGTGCTGGGACTCGTCGCATATTTTTCAAGGGCATTTGACGCGGTACTGAACATCGTTATTGATTCGATGCTCTCTCTTCCTGGAATTCTCTTCGCCCTCGTGATCGTGGCCGCAATAGGTACCGGAACGATAAACGTTTCAATCGCAGTCGGGATATCACAAATACCAAACATAGCCAGGGTCACGAGGTCCAGTATTGTTCCACTGAAACACGTTGAATTTGTCGATGCCGCGAAAGCCACTGGAGAGAACTCCTTCAGCATTCTTACAAAGTACATACTGGCGAACTCCTATCAACCGATTGTGGTCCAATCAATCATAAGGCTGGGAAGCGCAGTCATCGCAGTAGCCGCGTTGAGCTACATCGGACTCGGCGTACAAATCCCGCAGGCCGAGTGGGGCGCTATGATGGTGAGCGGTGCGGCCTATCTAGCCGCTGACCCGTGGCTCGTTGCCGTTCCTGGAGTTGCCCTGATTTCGCTCGTCATGGGGTTCAACCTTTTCGGAGACGGCCTCCAATACTCACTGCGCGAAGTGCTACGCGGCTAGGGAGTCCGCGGGCTCTCCAAGGTATATCCCACTTTCTCAAGATTTCCCTTGCCTTGGTTTTCGAAAAGGAAGCAAGCGACGCTTCTTTGTTCACCTATATCGTAAAGTGCTGGTTCTTCCTTGGCACATCTTTCGTTGGCATACGAGCATCTTCCGAAATACCGGCATCCGATGACGGGAGTTTTCCTATCCATTTTCAGTCCCACCTCCCCCTCTCTCGTCATCCGTTCCGCAATCTTACCATAGAACTGGCTTGAGTACTCCTCCCTCTTTGAATCTTCCACCTCCTCTCCTTCTTGCTGCCGAGACCGAACACTGGGATCTGGGATAGGTATAGAAGCCACCAAGTGCTTCGTGTACGGGTGCTCGGGGCGGGAGAGTATATCCTCGGTATTTCCGACCTCGACAATTTTGCCTGAGTACATCACGGCGGTTTTCTTTGTGAGGTAGGGTATCAGCGCCATGTTGTGCGTGATCAAGATGAATGTGATCTCAAACTTGCTTTCAATTTCCTTGAGCAATGAAACAACCTGAGCTTGGATCGATACGTCCAGAGCGGATGTCGGCTCATCAAGCACAATCAACTCCGGGTTTATCGAGATCGCCCTTGCTATCGCAACCCTCTGTCTCTGACCTCCGCTGAGCTCCGAAGGAATTCTGTCTTGGTAATCTGCCAGCCCCACCTGCCTGAGTATGCTAGCAACCCTCTCGCGGCGCTCCGATTCACCCATCTGCAATAGAATCTTGAGCGGCCGCTCGACCGTTTCGCGGACGCTCATGCGCGGGTTGAGTGATGAGTAAGGGTCTTGGAATACGATTTGAATTGATTTCCTCAGAGGTCTGAGCTCTCTTTCCTTTGCTCGTGCGAAGTCAGTCCCCCTGAAAATGATCTTACCCGATGTGGGTCGTTCGAGACCCAGGATCATCCTAGCCAGAGTGGTCTTCCCAGACCCAGACTCGCCAACTATGCTCAGATGCTCCCCTCGATTTATCTCAATGCTCACGCTGTCGACTGCCCTGACGATTGTTGTGGTTGCGATCTTATCACGTCCAAACCCCGTCCCTGAGCTCTGAACATTGAACAGTTTGGTGACGTTTTCTACTTGCAGCAACACTTGCTGTTGCCGTTGGTCTTGCTGCTGCCGTTTGCTTTGACTCACACTAATGCGTGCCACCCACGTGCAAGAAGTTCAATTTGAGATTGTATCAGCAAAGTGGCAGTAGGAATAATGCGGCTGTCCACCGGTACTTGCCATCGGGCGTGACGTTGGACGTACCTCGCTGCAGATTTCTTTGGAATACAGGCATCGTGGTTGAAACGGGCACCCTTTGTTAAGTGCAATCAGGTTCGGCACATCTCCGGGTATGGGCTGGAGCATCTTGTTCCCTGCTCTCGGAGTGGCTTTCAAGAGTCCCGTCGTATACGGGTGGGCCGGACTGTGGAAGATATCATCAACACTCCCAACTTCCATGAGGTTGCCAGCATACATCACCGCAATCCGGTCACATATCGACGCCGCAACCCCCAAGTCGTGTGTTATGAGAATCAAAGTGGTCTTGATTTTCCGTTTGAGGGTGGAGAATAGCCGTATTATCTGGGCTTGAATCGTGACGTCGAGTGAGGAAGTGGGTTCGTCAGCAATCAAAACCTTTGGTTCATTGATTAACGCGGTCGCTATCGCAGCTCGTTGGCGCATGCCTCCGGACAGCTCGTAGGGGTAGCAGTTGTACACAGTATCGGGATTGGGCATCTGGACCCTGTGAAGCACTTCAATGACCTTCCCCTTGACCTCCTTTCCTTCTAGTTTTGTTCCATTCCTCTTGCGGCCGCTGTCGTCTTTGTGGATTCTTAGGGGCTCCCCAATCTGATCCCCGACTTTCAGCCCGGGGTTAAGCGAGGACATCGGATCTTGAAAAACTATGGAAATATCGTTTCCGCGTATCGATCTCATCCTCTTTTCGCTCAGTTCCACAATGTCTTCCCCGCTGAACCGAATGTGGCCCGAGGTAAAGGCGGGCGGCTGAGGCAGGAGCTTCATGATAGAATACGCGAGAGTCGACTTGCCGCACCCGCTCTCGCCGACAATTCCAATTACCTCTCCCTCATTTACTGTCATGCTCACCTGGTTTAGGGCATGAACGGTACGAAGAGGCGACCTGAAATCGACGGATAAATCTTCAATTTCTAGAAGCGGCGGCATGCAATTGCACGTCTACTACAAAAATGGACAGCGTGAGAGGAGAGCAGAGGAACAAGTGGGAGAAGAAAATGCCTAGCAAGAAAGAAGTCGTTTGGTGATTGCAAGACCGGAACTAAAAGGAGATTCCCCACTATTCTTTATCCACGCCGAAAGTCAATCGAGAATATTTATTGATTGCTAGTGCGCTAATCGGATTTTTTGCTCCACGAAGCATACGTACTCGCTTGACGTAGGCAACAACTTTCTTCTTCCGTCTCATTCCCAAAATTGGTTGCCTTCCACCACAATCGGTTTGCTAGAGATGTCCCACTCGTTTCTGAACATGGGCTGCCTTGAGAGTTTGGTCGGCTGCATGGGATCTACCTTTACGTCAATCAGGTAGGGCCCTTTCTCTAGACCACGCTTTATGGCCGGGCCTATGTTGGCGGGATCCTCGACGACCTCGCCGCCCATTCCGAACCCCTTGGCAACCTGAACAAAATCGGTACTTGTCGGCAATTCAGAGAAGGCGTGTCTCTTGCCGAAAACAAAATCCTGCACGGCCTTGTTCGAGTTGTAATACCCATTGTTCTCCACCACTATGACGATTGGAATCTTTTCACTCACAGCCGTCGCGAATTCTGGGATCGAATAGTACAGTCCGCCGTCGCCCACGAAAGCTATCACCGGCCTCTCGGGCCTTGCGAGTTTCACACCGAGCGCTGCGGATACTCCGAAGCCCAAGATGATGAATCGCGAGTCTATGAGTACGTCGTCGGGAGTGCTAGAATAGAACCCCCGCGCAATCCAGTGCTGGTGCTGGCCCACGTCCGTAACAACGGTCCCGTTGGGGGGCAGATGTGAGCGCATCTCCTTGACTATGCGCCACGAATTGATGGGCTTGGCGGAAGAGCTCATCATCGAGTTGAGCTCTCCAAGCCACTTCTCCTTTCTCTGCCTAAGCTCGGGAAACCTCTGGTTTCCGTCGTAGTTTCTATCTCGACCTTGGGCCTTGAAAACTGAAACCATTTGGTCGAGCGCTAGTTTGGCATCTGCGACTATTCCGACAGCCGGAGAAAAGATCTTCCCAATCTCGTGCGCGTCTATATCTATCTGGAGAACGTTCGCAGGTTTCTTTAGCGTCCAGAGTGCCGTTCCGTATTGTGAGAAAGAAGTTCCTACCGCGAGCCAGCAGTCCGACTCTTCCAAGACTGCATTCCCAATTGGCCACGCCACGTTTCCGGTCGGCCCAAAGCACAGCGGGTGAAGATCAGGAATGACTCCCTTGCCCGCCCTAGCTCCATAGACTACGGGTGCGCAGAGTAACTCGGCCAGCTCTAGCATGGGGCCGGAAGCTTGCGAAGCCGCAGCGCCTCCACCCGATATAAGCACCGGCATCGAGGCCTGACTCAAATATTTGCAAGCAAGTTCGATTGATTTTGGATCAGCAGACGGAGGAGAAGGCCAGACGATGTCGGACACCTTGGCTTCCGTTGAATCCTGTTGGATGTCGGTCGGGATTTCGATGACGCTAGGTCTTTGCCGACCACTCGAAGCTGCTAGTATCGCTTGCCTCAGAGCTTGATGGATGAGTCCAGCTTTCTCGATCTTGTGCGTGAATTTTGCAATGGGATAAAACGAGTCAAGCATGTGGTCGCTTGCTTGGATGGGATCCCTTCCCTTGAACCAAGATTCAGCTTGACCATACATGACGAGCAGTGGCACAGAATCATCGAATGCCGCGTGGACCGCGGGCATGCTATACGGAGCTCCGGCTATGTGCCAAACACAAGCTGAAGCCAAGCGGTGGCTTGCCCTGTTGAAACCATAGGACATGAATGTCCCGCCGGTTTCAGTTCTTGGAGAGACGAGTCGAAATGAGCCGTCCCTGTAAATTTCATCGGCGAGATGGTGAACAGTATGGCCTGGTAGACCAAAGATTGTGTTTATCCCCGCTCTCTTCAGAGTCTCCGTGATTACCTTGGTGCCGTGCATCGTCATCTTACCCTTTTACCGCTCTCCTTTTTCCTCTCCGCTTCCCTTGTACTTGTTGTAAAGGTGCCGAGTATCTTCATTGAACTTAAGGCTATTCAAATTGAAGGGGGGCGAAATCACAAACAGATGTAGGAGGTACTTCCTCTGTCTAACTTTTTGAATTGCGTCGTCTCTATGTGTGCGTCTTCTCATAAGAAATAACTTAACGCTAGTGTCAAACTAATTGCTACCAGTTCAAAAGATGGCACCAAAAAAGCAAATGAAAGTCCGGCTGTACTGAGGACTCCACCCAGAATTGGGCCGCCGGCTAAGCCAAGTCCCAGCGCGGATTCGAAGAGCCCTGCCAATGAGCTGGACTGAGAAGCGCCGGATTCCGATATCATGGCCGATTGCGAGACACTGTAGACTAGTGTGAATCCTGCGGCGACCGCGATAAATGCTCCAAAGTATAGGACCATCGCGTTGGCAACAATTCCAATCAGCGCAGTTGCTGCAGAAATGAGTGCACACCCACAGAAGAGTCTGACCAACCTGTGACTTTCGTTGACTACAAGCTTTTGTCGGATCCTCCCTACAGATAACACGAGATAGGAAAGAAACCTAGTTGCTCCATACGCCATGATCGCAAAGCCGACAGTGGCTAAAGGAAACCCTAGAGATCCCGCGTATGGCGGAAAGAAGGTGAACAGGACTCCCATCGATGAAGCACATAACACTGTGAACATCATAAGGGAGAGGACTTCCTTGGATCCCTTCCTCTTGCTCGGCGAGGCCGGTGAACTGTCAGTTTCTGTAATATCTGCCTTCTCTCTTACGGGTTCAGACTTGTCCTGAACGGCCTCCTCTATCCGTCCCCCTCCTACCACTCCATTCCGAGTAGTTATCAAAGCAATCACGATAGTACCCCCAAGAAGAACTGCCGTTACTTCGAACGAAAACTGCATCCCAGTGAAAATCGAAGCTATGGTTACAATCAATGGTCCGATAACGGATCCAGCCGACCAACTCACATTGTACATTCCCAGAACCTTCACTGAGCTGAGGTAATCCAGCTTGCCGATGCCTGACTGAATGATCGGCCAAAACATCGAAAAGCCTACTCCCTCGACGACTCTCAAGCCGATGAGTTGTGCAACGTTGTTCGAGTAAGAGAAGTAAAGAATCGACAGCACCATCAGTACGAAGAGCGATGTAATCACAAGAAGGCGCCTTCTCCTCTCCTCGCCAGAGATTCTTCCCATCATTGCGGCAAAAATAACGTAGACGCCGTTAGCGACTCCCCCGACAACTCCAACCTCTAAGGCACTCGCGCCATAATTGTAGGCTATAAGAGGCAAGAGAATCGAGAATACCTGGGATGCCACAAGACCGCTGAAGGAGGGTACGAGGAAAAACCCGGCGACGTATCGTCTGGTATTTGGGCTGAGTCTGGCATTCATCGGAATAGATTGAATTCGACGACCGTGCGAGAATATCTGGTCAAGAGAATTTATGTTCTCCGAATTTCACTAAAGAAGTTCTTGTCATCGTCATCAGAATCAAAAAGCCTAATAGGCCATCTTGAATGCGCTCCAATTTCGAAAGCGCTTACTCTTTGGAAGAGAGGTCTCTGCTTTGCCATCATGAAAATTCTAAAAATTGAAAATGTGTTGCTGACGGCGAAGAACATTGATGAAAGTGTCAGCTTCTTCAGCGGACTGCTTGGTATAGAGTTCGAAAGAAGGGGGCATCACATCCTCCCAGACGGAATGGAAGTTAACATTGCCATCTCTTCACTCGGGGTTGAACTGGTGGAGCAGTTGAAACCGAGGCTCGCGCAGGACGGGATGAGGGGAATATCGCTCAGGGTGGCCGATTTGAAGAGCGCGAGAGAGGAAATGAAACAAAAGGGATTTGAACCGATAGTAGAGTTTGAAATTCCGAATCTGAAGGAGGCGATCTACATCATAAGAGGCATGAGGCTCGCCCTCGAAGAGCACCTGGACTGAATCCTTGGATATCTGATCCATTCTCTATTCGTCGGTTGTCTGAATAAATTCGATTACATTGCCGTCGGGATCCTTGAGGAACACAAAGGTTCCGAGCTTTCCCTCTTTGGGAGTGGAGATGAATTCTATCCCGGATCCTCGCAGTCGCGCCATCTCTTCGGATAAGTCTTCCACTTTGAGTGCAAAGTGAGCAAAGGAAGAGGAAGAGGATGACGATGACTCGCTCTGATTTGAAAAGTGTGCCGCGCCCGCATGATGCAAGGCGTCAACTTGGCTGGCGGAGCTCCGGACCTCGATTCGGCAACCTGCTCCGCCTAACATCAGTATGTCTAATGTAGTATCAATTTCTGGAATCGTTACAGACTTAATCGTGGCGAAACCTAGCTTCGAATAGAAGTCTATGCTTTTCTCACGGTCGATAACTTGAAGCGAAATGTGATCGATTCCCAAAATCAAAACTAAACGTTACTACAAGGATGACCCTATTCAGGCCCACGTATTAACTCTTTGACGACGATTTATCAGCGAGAATTCCAATCCCACGAACGGGAAGCGAAAAGTGGATCGTCTTGATCGTTCTCTGAACGAGCTCCGTTTACCAGAGTCCTTATTGCTGGGGATTCGGAGCTCTGTTATACGTGATCTTACTAAGACAAGGATCCGCCAACTCTATCAAAAGCTAGGAGAAGATAATTTCGTAGTTGAAAGATTCTTTGAAAATCGGTATTGAATATCAATTCAAGTTTCTGATACCAAGATCCAAGATAGTGCCAGCACTGTATCCCGAGTCTCCCGAATTTGGGGTCATGCCGGAGGTCTTTGCGACCGGCTTTTTGGTGGGGCTAATCGAGTGGGCTTGCATCCAAGCGGTCAATCCACACATCGATTGGCCTGCGTAGCAAACTGTAGGAACCCATATCTCTGTTAGTCATGTCTCACCTACTCCTCCGGGCTTGGAGGTTGAAGTACGAGTGAAGCTAGTAAACGTTGAAGGAATGGAGCTTACTTTTGACATCACAGCTTGGGATGAAATCGATAAAATCAGTGAAGGAACTCATAAGCGCTATGTGATTAATGCAGAAAGATTTAGAGCAAGAGCCGCTGAAAAGATCATGAAGTCAAGATAAACGTGTATTGCCAGAGTAGATAGTTGTCTCCTAGAGAATAACAGAAGAATCTTCAAGTTTGAATAGTCGGTGAATCACGATGAATGCAAATATGTATCCATCTATTCGGGAGGATGGGGAAACCGCAAGTCGTCCTAAGCCGCAATCAAGACTCGAGCGAATAGTTAGGGTTTTGCAATCCGAGCCGAATCCGCCTATATCTGTTCTCTGTGAAGCGTGCAGCTTTCAGGCCCCAAACGCGTCTCTCTAGAAATCTCGATCTGGTTAGGTAGTTCGATTTCGCAAATAAGTGATCAACCCTTTGGGAGTTCCTACTAGAGTCTGTTCTCGAGTAGGGCACTTTCACAACGCCTTTATCTTGCTTGCCCATTCGCCATTTGACCGTTCAAAGATAAGAGAGCTGAAGAGAAGGGAAAATGTCACAGCAACAACAG